>Ga0068859_100006854_pt1 | contig 11572 bp, 14 predicted proteins | sample KBSSwiS22_FD_66585 | JGI IMG/M metagenome (GOLD analysis project Ga0068859, IMG submission 66585) | Switchgrass rhizosphere microbial communities from Kellogg Biological Station, Michigan, USA - KBS Switchgrass S2-2 | ecosystem: Host-associated > Plants > Roots > Rhizosphere > Soil ... | reverse complement strand
CTCATCCGTAGATTTTTTTTTTACTAGCAACGCGCGAAGCGTTTTTTCCTTCGGAGTCTATCTTGGCTAAGCGTAGCAAGGCGAAACCCGGCACCGGCAAAAAGGCAAAGCGCGGCAAAGGTCGCCCGGCGCATGAGCCGGAAGATGATACCAAGAAGATGGTCGCGATGATGGCGGCTTTCGGGAACACCGAGGATCAGATTTCCCAGATTCTTGAGATCACGCCGCCGACACTTCGGAAGCATTATGCCAAGGAATTGCGCGACGGTTTCTTGATGGCGAACAACGCCGTCTCGATGAACCTCTTCCGTCAAGCCACCAAGGACGATCCGCGCAGCATTCAAGCGGCGATGTTCTGGCTGAAGACCAAGGGCGGCTGGCATGAGTACATGGTGCCGCCTGTGTCGAAGCCGAAAGAGGAAAAGCTCGGCAAGAAGGAACAGGCCGCGCGCGATGCGCAGCAGCCCGACGATCAGACCGACATGGGCGCACTGATGCAGGAGCGCCAATCGAGCTCGGTGCAATAGGTTGGCGTGGAATCTGGCTTGCCCGGATTGGGAGGATCGCCTTCGCGGCATGAAGCCGCTGATCCCAGAATTGCCGCTCGATCCATTCGAGGCAGAGCTGGCCGTCAAGTTCTTTAACGCAATCAGGCTTCCGGACGTTCCGGGCCTGCCGTTGATGAAAGACGCGGCGGGCGAATGGTTCCGCGATATCGTGCGGGCGCTGTTTGGCTCCTACGATCGCAAGGCTGGGCTGCGCCACATCGAAGAAATCTTCGTGCTGGTGCCGAAGAAGAACTCGAAGACCACCAACGGCGCGGCGCTCATGCTCACCGCGCTCCTGATGAACACAAGGCCGCGTGCCGAATTCCTGATCGTCGCGCCGACACATGCGATCTCCGATCTGGCCTTCAGCCAAGTGGTCGGCATGATCGAAGCCGATCCGCAGCTCAAGCGTCGGTTCCGCGTCCGAGATCACGTCAAGGAAGTCAAAGACCTCCTGAACGGCGCAAAGCTGCGGGTGAAGACCTTCTCGCTCGAAGTGCTCACCGGCCCGCGCCCGGCTGGCACCTTGCTCGATGAGCTGCATCTTTTGGGAAAGGACATTCACGCCTCCAAGGTGATCCGGCAGATTCGCGGCGGTCGCAAGTCGATCCCCGAAGGCTTTTTGCTGGTGCTCACCACCCAGAGCGACGAAGCGCCAGCGGGTGCCTTCCTTGATGAGCTCCGCAACGCTCGGGCGATCCGCGACGGTAGAATTCCCGGCGTCATGCTGCCGGTGCTTTACGAGTTTCCGCCTTCGATCATTCGCCCGCAGGCTCCCGGCGTCGATCCGCTTTGGTTCGATCCGGCGACATGGCCGATGGTGATGCCAAATCTGGGCCGCTCGCTGCGGCTGGACAATCTGATCCAAGACTTCAACACCGAAAAGGTGAAGGGTGAAAGCCAAGTCATAGTCTGGGCAAGCCAGCATCTCGACGTCGAGGTTGGAATCAGCCTCGTCTCTGACCGCTGGCCCGGCGCGGATCACTGGCACACCGGTGCCGATCCGTCGCTCACCCTGATCGATCTCATGGAGCGCTGCGAGCTTTGCGTGGTCGGCATCGACGGCGGCGGGCTCGATGACTTGCTCGGGCTCACCGTGGTGGGGCGCGAACGCGAAGCCAAGATCGAAGTGACCGACAAGGACGGCAAAAAGAAAAAGGTCAAACGCCTGTTGTGCTGGTCGCATGCGTGGGTTCACCGCAGCGTCGAGAAACTTCGGCAGGACGTGTGGCCCCGCCTGTTGGATTTCGAGAAGGATGGCGATCTCACGGTGGTCGATCGCGTCGGCGATGACGTGGTTGAGGTTGCCGATATCGTCGAAGAGCTTTTCAAGCGCGGGCTTTTGCCGAAGGAGAAGAACGCGATCGGCGTCGATCAGATCGGCATCGCCGAAATCGTCGATGAGCTGGCGGTGCGCAAGATTGCTGGCGAGCTGATCGTCGGCATTCCGCAAGGCTACAAGCTCAATGGCGCGATCAAGACCACCGAGCGCAAACTTGCCGGTGGCGAGCTGATCCACTGCGACACCAATTTGATGAAATGGTGCGTCGGCAACGCGAAGGCCGAAAAGAAAGGCAATGCGATCGTCATCACCAAGCAGCTCAGCGGTACGATGAAGATCGATCCGCTCATGTCGCTCTTCGATGGCGTCGCGGTGATGGGCGCAAACCCCGATCTTGGTCCTTCCGTTTACGAGGAAAGAGGCTTTCTTGTTCTCTAAAATCTTCGCACCGCTCATCCGCGATCTCATCGGCGTGGGCGGCATCGGCCTGATCGCCTATGGGCTTCATCTGATCTACCCGCCCGCCGCCTATATCTTCGTCGGCGGTGTGATGGTTGCGATCGTGATGAAGCTGAGCAAGGAGTAAGCGATGCGCGGAATCTTCGGAGCACTGGCACGCACCGACACGGCGCAGCGGAATTTTTCTGGCACGCCGTCTTACGGCATGATCCCGCCGCTCGGCAGTGTGCAGACCTCAAGCGGCATGCTGGTCTCGCAAGCGACCGCCATGGGGCAATCGCCGGTCTATGCTTGCGTGGTGCGCATCGCGACCGACTTGGCGCGCTGCACGCCGCGTCTCTATCGGCTGGGTGAGGATGGCAAGACCAAAACTTATCTGAAGGACGGCGAGCATTACTTGCTCGATCTCTTCAAGCGTCCCAACGATCAGCAAACATGGTTTGAATTCGCGTTTCAGATGAACGTCGGCATGTTGCTGCGCCAAAATGCTTATGCGGCGATCAAGCGCAATCGGCGCTACGTTCCCAACCAGCTCATCCCGATCAATCCCGACGCCGTGTTCGTGATGGAAAGCGGGCAGGGCAATATCTTCTACAACGTCAATCGCATCGGCTTGTGGCAGATCGCCATGCTGCGCGAATTCCCGACGCAGCTCTCGCTCGACGATATGTTCCATCTTCGCGGCTTGACGTTCAACGCGCTGGTTGGTGTCTCGACGATCGGCTTGGGTCGCGACTCGATCGGGCTGGCGATGGGCCTTGAGCAACAGGCTTCGCGTTGGATGGCGAACGGCGCGCGTCCCGCGATGTGGCTGAAGACCGCGAAGCAGCTTTCCGAAGCGGCGGCGACGCGGCTCAAGACGCAGTTTCAAAATCTGCATTCCGGCATTCAAAACGTCGGCAACACCGTCGTGCTCGAAGAAGGATTGGAGCCGCACGCGCTCAGCCTGAGCAGCGTTGATCTGCAATTCATGATGCAGCGCGATTTCCAGATCGATGACATTTGCCGCTTTTTCGGAATGCCGCCGCGCATGATCGGCGTGAAGGACAAGACCGGCGCGAAGAACGTCGAGCAGGAAAATCAGGACTATGTGAACACCGCGATCATGAGCCGGTGCGTGATGTGGGAGCAAAAGATCGAGCAACGCTTCGAGCTGGATGCGGAGGGCATCAAGGTCGAGCTCGATCACACGCAATTGCTCCGCGCCGACCTCACGACGCGCCGCAATGCGCAGCGCACCGGCATCATCTCGGCGATCATCACGCCCAACGAGGCGCGCGCCGAAGATGGCCTGCCGCCGAAAAAGGGCGGCGATGAATTGTTGCAGCCGTCCAACGCCGCCGCCCTTGGCACCGCAGCCGGAGACGGTGCGCCTGATGGCGCTGGACGCCCGAAAGCCGGAACGGTTGCCGATCCCGGTGGCGCTGCCGAGCCAGTAGAGGACGATCAAACATGAAGCTGCGCAGCAAACGCGACGGCGTTCGCATGACCACCAATCGCAAGATGATGGCGGCGACGATCGAGACGGTGAGTGATGACGAGGTTGACGTCATTCTCTCCACCGCAAATGTGGCGCGCGATGGTCACATTCTTGAGCCGCAAGGCTGCGTGCTCGATAACTATCGCAAGAATCCGATCGTGCTTTGGCAGCACGACCCCGAGCAGCCGATCGGCAATTGCGTCAACATCGTGGTGAGCGCGACGGATATCCGCGCCCGCATCCGGTTCGCGCCGCTCGGTTCAAGCGCCAAGGCCGATGAAGTCCGCGCGCTGGTGAAGACCGGCGTGATTCGCACGGTGAGCACGTCCTTTGAGTGGGATGCCGCAGATGCCGAGCCGCTTGATCCCCGCCGCCCGCGTGGCGGCCAGCGCATCCATAAATGGGAGATGCTGGAAAATTCTTTTGTGAGCGTACCGGCTGATCCGGGCGCGATGGTCACAGCCCGCGAAAAGGAGTTGCAGATGGCGCGCAAGACGGCTCAGGCTTACAAGCGCCTGTTCAATGGCAGCGCGGTTGCGTCGCGCAGCATGTATAGCGTCGCCAATCTCGCCTATCTTCTGAGCTCGCTTTGCGGCGAAGCCGAATGCGCAAAGTTTGAGGAAGCGATCGAAGGTGACGCCAGCGCGGTGCCCGCAATGCTCGCCGCCGCGTGCAGCGCGCTCGCCGAAGCCTTCAAGGCGATGGCGACCGAAGAGGCCGAAGAGCTGATCGCCGATCTCTCGATCGAGGGAGACGAAGGCGAAGGTGAGCGCGATCTGGAATTCATCGACGGTGCGCCGGGCGAGAAGTCGCGCGCCTTCCGCCGTCTCATGGTCAGCATGGTGCGCGCCGGTAAGCCGCTGAGCGCCAGCAACGCCGGTTCGCTGAACGATGCCGACGAGGCGCACGGTCGCGCCATGAAGCATCATCGCTCGCTCGGTGACAGCCACGACGCGGTTCGCGGCGGTCTCGAAGAGGTTGGCAAGCAGGCGGAAGGCTTGCGCAGCGCGTTGGCGGCTTGCAGCCGCGCGCTGAAGCCCAAGGATCGCGCCAAGGATTCCGAGAAGGCGATCGACCGGGCGATGAAGCAGGTGGACAAGGCGACTGCCGCCGCCGACAAGATCGATGCCGCGCATCGCAAGATTGGCGATGCCGGTGAAGACATGCACGATTCGCACGCCGCATTGGGCCGCAGCCTCAAGGCCGCGCAACGCTCGGTGCAAGGTGTTCTGCGCAGCGCCCTTCCGCCCGATGGCGAAGACGACGAAGAAGATCAAGTCGATGAGACCATCAATGAGGAAGATGATGGCGAGCGGAGCGCCGAAGTGCGCCGCCGCGATGCCGATGTGCTTTCCCTGAGCCACGCACCCGACTGAAATCCGCCGCCAAAACGCGGATGCCCTGACGCCCTTGGGCAAGGCTTTTTGCGGTGGTCCCGAAACCCTCGCTTTCAATAATGGAGACTACCCATGTCCAAGCTCGCTGAGCTGGCAAAGAAGCGCGCGGCGGCGTTTGATGCGTTCAACGCCCTCGCCTCAAAGACCGGCAAACTGACTGATGAAGAGAATGCGGATTACACGGCCAAGCGTGCCGTCGTGACCGATCTCGATGCGGAGATCACCCGCGAGAAGGATGCGCGGGCGCTGGAAGGCGCTGGCGCTGTGCCGGTTCGCACCGACACCGAATTCTCGGACGATGCGACCATCCAATTCGCGCCGGAGAACGACCCCTACACCAACGCCGACGTGGCGAAGCGCATGGGCCTGAAGACCAACGCCGGTCTTCGCGCCGTCGCCTCGCTGAAGCTGTTCGCCGCAGTGCAGGGCGACATGCGCCGCGCCGCCGATTTGTCTCAGCAGCGCTTCGGCGAAAAGCACACCATCACGCGCGGTTTTTCCGCCAGCATGTCTCTGGCGAAGTCGCGTTCCAGCGATCGCGCCTTGGTCGCGGGCGTCGGCGCATCGGGCGGCTATATCGTCCCGCCCGATTATGTCGCGGAAATCATCGAGCTGTTGCGCCCGATGGCCGTCGTGCGTGGCAGCGATCCCCGCGTCCTGCCGATGCCGCGCGGTACGATGACCCTGCCCGGCCAAGCGTCCGCTGCCACGGCCACCTATGGCACGGAAACCGGCGTCATCGCCGCTTCGCAACAGACGCTCGATGAGATCGTCGCCAGCTACAAGAAACTGACGGCGCTGGTGCCGGTCTCCAACGACCTGATGCGCTACTCCGATCCTGCCGTCGATGCCTTCGTGCGCGACGATCTGGTGAAGGTGCTGGCGCTGCGCGAAGACCTCGCCTTCCTGTTGGGCGATGGCACCTCTTCCACCCCGCGCGGCTATCTCAGCTTCGCGAACGGCTGGGTTGCCAAGAACTCCGGCACGCCGGGCATTTGGAGCCAGAGCGCGAATTCGGTGCTCGCCGTCAACGGCACCGATCCGGCCAACAGCACGGGCGGCAACTTCATCACCTCGACCGAAGCCTTCACCCTGACCACCGTTGCCAATGAGCTCGGCGGCATGATGAACAAGCTCGACACCGCCAACGTGCCGCAATCGCGCCGCATGTGGTTCTTCCATCCCCGCGTGAAGAACTATCTCTACAATCTGCTCAACTCGCTGGGCGTCTATGTCTATCGCGACGAAATGAGCCGTGGGCAATTGCTGGGCATTCCCTTCAAGACCACGACCCAGATTCCCACGAACTTCTGGAACGCCAACGGCTCGCTGAAAGTCGGCACCTTCATCTTCCTCGCGGAGATGGACGAGTCGATGATCCTCGACAGCATGTCGCTGGAGCTGTTTGTGTCCCGCGAAGGCTCCTATGTGGACTCTGGCGGCACCACGGTCAGCGCGGTGCAGAGCGATCAAACCATCATCCGGGCGATCGCTGAGCACGACTTCCAGCTTCGTCACTGGCAGTCGGTCGCGATCGACCAAAACGTGCAGTGGGCTCCCGCCTAAAAAGCGCCGGCCCTTTTCTGAACCGCGAATAACCCCGCCAGATAAGGCTTTGGCGGGGTATCGCTTCCCTCCCTCGAATCACGGAGCTTCCCATGTCCGATATCGTCAATGTCCACAACATCGCGGCATATCTCGATCCCCTGCCGTCGATCGCGCCCAACACCACCACCGCGCCCACCGCAACCCAGCAGCTTGGCCGCACAGTCAATCGCCTGACGGCAACCGGTGGCGCTTCCTATCGCTCTGCCGCCCACGTTCTGACCATCAAGGCTGTTCTCGCCGCCAAGAAGAAGGTGACGATCGCCCGCGCGGTGCAGACCGGCAGCGACACGGCGTCCTTCGCCGCCTATGGCGACGCCATCACCAGCACGGTGATCGGCTCGACCTCCGCGACGGCGGCGCAGACCATCAACCAGTGCATCTCCGACGCCATCGATCTGGGTAACGCGAAGCAATATATCCGCTTCAACGTCACCCCGACGCCTTCCGCCACCAGCACCGACACCATTGCCATCGCTGGCACTTGGGTCTTGGGCGGCGCGGACAAGAACTCCTAACGCTTGCGCAAGATCGCAATCGTCGGCAGCTCGCCTTCAACGTGGGAGCTCGCGCCGTTTCAAGACCCAGATTGGGAAATCTGGGGCCTTGCATGGCGGCGCGGGCTCCCGAAGGCCGACGTCCTCTTCGACATTCATGATCCCCACCAATGGCATCACCATGGTGGCGTCGGGTATGTGAATTACCTGATCGAGAAAAATCTGCCGATCTATGTGCGCGAGCCGCTGGAAGGCTTGCCGACGCATCTGGTTTATCCGCAAGCCGATGTTCTGCGCGATCTCGCGCCGGAAGGATCGGAATGCGACTTTCTCACGTCATCGATCGCCTTCATGACGGCCCTCGCGATATGCCAGAAGCCCGACGTCATCGGGATTTGGGGCAGCGATATGGCCGCAGGCGATGAGTATGATTACCAGCGTCCCGCCATGCTGTATCTCATCGGCTTGGCGCGCGGGCGCGATATCGAAGTTTATGTGCCGCCGCAATCGGTGTTGACCAAAGCCAATTTCGTCTACGGCGCAAAGGCAGGCCCGGCGATCGCGCCAGCCACCGGCATCACCGAAGCGATCTTGGTCAAGCGACTGGAAAAATATCACGCCGATCGGGAGGCGACCCAAGGTCGCATCAACGCCGAGATCAATCGGATGAATACGCTCGACGGCGCTATCGGTGAAGCCGAGCAATTGTTGGAGATGGTGCGCTTTCACAATCGTGGCGGCGTGATTCCATCATGAACGAAGAGAGTGAGAGGGTATTCGCACCACCCGAATCGCACGACAAGGAATCCCGAAATGATGGAAGCGCAGCGCATTATCACTGACATGCTCCAAGAATTGAAAGCCGCGGCTATGCGCCACGACATGCGCCAGCTCGACGCGATCAGCGTGCGGCTCGAAGTCTTCACCCGCGCGTACACGATGCCTGAGATCGATAATACCGGCATCCTGTTGCGCCTGACGTCCAAGGAATGCCGTCTGTTGGACGTCATCAAGACCCGTGGCGGCAAGGTGATCTCGCGCGAATGCCTGATGGACGCGCTCTATTTCGACAAGCCGTATTGCGATTGGCCGGAAGAGAAGATCATCGACGTCTTCATCTGCAAGGTGAATCGCAAGCTGAAGGGCACCGGTCACAAACTCGAAAACGTCTGGGGGATGGGCTATCGCTACACCTTCACCCAACCGGAGGCCGTTCAATGATGATGGTGGAATTCACGCAGATCATGGCTCCGCACAATATCGGCGAGCAGCGTGCCGTGCCCGATGACGTCGGTTTGCGGCTGATCGAAGAGAACGTCGCCAAGCGCGTGCCGAGCATCTTCGACGATCAGCCTGCCGACGCGCCGCGCGCCGACGCTGGCGGCAAGAAGAAGCCCCACTATCTTTCGCGCAAGGCGAACTAACCGATGGCTGAGTGGATCAGCGAAGACGTCATCAGCGTCGCCGCCAGCTATGATCTGATCGCGCTCTCTGCCGTGAAGGCTGAGCTTTCGATTCCTGACACTGACACCGGCAACGACACTTGGCTCGCCATCGTCATCACGCAATGCTCGGTGTTGTGCGCCAGCTATTGCAATCGGGGCTTGGTTCCTGAGCGCGTCACCGAGACCCAGCAAATCCAGCAAGACCCTTACCCGTATCAGACACCGGGCGGCGTGCGCCCGCTGCAACTCGCTCGCTGGCCCGCGCTGAAGGTCTATTCGGTCGAGCAGGTCTATCCGATCGCCTTCGACAACACGATGACGGTCAATCAGGATTATTCGATCGACTTCCGCAAGGGCATGCTTCAGCGCCTCAATCCCTTCACCGGAGTGGCGTGCATCTGGGAATCGGTGCCGACGATCATCGATTACATCGCCGGTTATGGCGCTTGGCAGACGGCGAATTACACGATTCCCACCACGCCGTTCCAGATCACGCCGACGAATGCGACGGCGCTCTCCTGCGATCTTGCGGTGGTCAACACCTCGACCGGCACCGCCTTCACCCAAGTCACCGGCACGCCAGCCAGCGGGCAGTATGCCTTCAACGCCGTGACCGGCGTGTTCACCTTCGCCGCCGCCGATCTCGGCATCCAAGTCACGATCTCCTTCGCCTATCGCAATGTGCCTGCCGATATCCAATATGCGGCGACGCGCATGGTGACGCAGCGGTTCTTTCAGCGCAGCCGCGATCCGTTGCTCATGCAGATCGATCAGCCCAATCTCGGCACCAAGCGCTATTGGATTCCTACCGGTGGCGGGCAAAGCGGCGCGGTGCCGCCTGACATTGCCGGAATTCTCGCGCCGTACCGCGTGCCCGTGGTGGTGTGATGGCAAACGCGATCGACGTCGAAATTCGCGGCGATCGCAAGATTGGCATTCGCTTCGACAAGTTCCCAAACGATCTCCGCAAGGAGCTCCTGAAGACGATCGACGGGCTGATCCATCAACTCTGGGGGCGCATTCTCGCGCGCGAGCCGCACAAGTCTGGTGATCTGCGCAGCGCCACCAAGGTGCAGCTTTTCAACGACCCGAAAAAGGTCACTGGCCGCGTCGCCATCGTTGACAAAAAGCAGCAGAAGAAGGCGGGCGCGCTGGAATACGGCAGCGCCAGTAGCGACTTCGAAGTGAAAGGGCATTTTCAAAAGCTCGATCACATTTTCCAGAACAAGCTCAAGGCACCGACGCTGGTTTTTGTGCAGGCGCACGATCGGCTTGGCGGGCTTGCGGAGTATATGTTCCTGCGTGGCTCATCGCGCGCCATGAAGGAAGAAACGATCGAGGAATTGCGCGAGGCGGTTGGCGAGACGATCGCGAAAGGTGATTCGTGATTATCGATATCGAGCCGGTGCTGTCGGCGCTGTTCACGCTCCTGCAACAAACCCTGATCGTCAACTTCACCGCGCAGGGCACCAGCGGCTCGCCGACGCTCACAAACGTGTCGAGCGTCAACAATTTTTTCATTGGCCTGCCGGTGTTTGGACCCGGCGTGCAAAAAAACTGCACCATCCTGTCGTTCGATGCGACCGCGATGACCGCGACGCTCGACATGAATCTCACCAAGGATGCGGCGGCGCTGAGCGCTTTCAGGACCGGCTTTCAAACCGCCAGCCGCCGCGTGAAGGATTGGGCAGAAGTGCCATCCCAACCGGCGCTGTTTCTGCGGCACCTCAACGAAGAGGATGACTATCTCAATTCGGTGATGCAACGCACGATCATCGAAGCCGAAATCTGGGTCTATTCAAAAGCTGGCAGCAATCCCGATGCCGCGCCCGACGTCACGCTAAACAATATCGTGAAGGCGATTCGAAGCGCCCTCAAAATGGGCGTCAACGGACGCCCGCAAACCCTTGGCGGCTTGGTGCAATGGTGTCGAATCGAAGGCACCACCAAGTACGATCCCGGTGATCTGGACGATCAGTCGAAGGCACTGATCCCGATCAAAATCCTTTGCCCATAGGAGAACCAAAATGACGAACACCAATGTCGTGCCGCAGGGTCTTTTTGGTCCCGGCATTCTTTACGTCACGCGCACCGACGTCGCGAATTCCACGCCGGTCAATATCGGCTATATCAACGAATTCTCGACCGACTTCAGCTTCACGACCAAGCAGCTCTACGGTCAGAATCAATTGCCGCTGTTGGTCGCGCGCGGCACCGGCAAGCTCACCGGCAAGATGAAGGCCGCAACGCTCTCCGGCGTCGCCATGAACAATATCATGTTCGGCGGCAGCAGCTTCACGGTTGGCACTCAGTACGATATCACCTCAAGCGCCGCGACCGCCGTGCCCGCGACGCCGTTCCAGATCACGCCCACTGTGCCGTCGAGCGGAACCTTCAATTCCGATCTGGGTGTGGTCAACGCCGCCACCAACGAACCGCTCACCCTCGTCACCGGCACGCCCGCCGCTGGTCAATATGCCCATACCGCTGGCGTCTATCTCTTCAGCTCTGCCGACAATGTGTCGGGCATCTCCGTCATCATCAGCTTCAGCTACAGCTTCACCACCGGCTCGACCGGCCAAAGCATCATTCTGGTCAACCAGCTCATCGGCAGCACGCCGACGTTCCAGATCGATTACAAGACCACGCTGTACGGCGCGACCTATTTCGTGCGTCTGTATCAATGCGTCTGCAACAAGTGGACGATGGGTCACAAGCTGGAAGACTTCGCCATGCCGGAATTCGATTTCGAATTCTTCGTCAACGCATCCCAGCAAGTCGGTCTCATTTCGCTGGCGACGCAAGCCTAAAACCCCGCAACCCTCTAACCAAAGGAAACCGAAGCCGTGGCCGATTCCC
>Ga0068859_100006852_pt1 | contig 11574 bp, 11 predicted proteins | sample KBSSwiS22_FD_66585 | JGI IMG/M metagenome (GOLD analysis project Ga0068859, IMG submission 66585) | Switchgrass rhizosphere microbial communities from Kellogg Biological Station, Michigan, USA - KBS Switchgrass S2-2 | ecosystem: Host-associated > Plants > Roots > Rhizosphere > Soil ... | reverse complement strand
TTACTCCTGATTTTAGGTGAATTGAAAATCTACCACGCGACCGATTCGCTAAATTGACGCAAGGAGGGTCTGCGTGAATATTTTCTGCTTTTCTTCTTATCTTTGATTCTAGGGGAAAAGTGGCATAAGTTAAGAGCCAATATTCATCAATCCCTAATACTCCACTTCAATGGATGGAGGCAATTTCAGGAGAATTGGCTCTACTTCAAATCTCAAAATGGTGATATATCTTCCATGCCAATCTTTTTAAAGAGGTACAAGATGCGCATCCCGCTCGATCGACAAAGTACAGTGCCGCTTTACCAGCAAATCGAAACCCATTTGCGGCAGGGGATTCTTTCAGGCAGTCTAGCCGCCGACACGCGTTTGCCGGCCAGTCGTCAATTGGCTCAGGACTTGGGCGTGAACCGTATCACCGTGGAAAATGCCTATGCCGAGCTCGAGACCGAGGGATTGATCTATTCCAGGATGGGGAGCGGCACTTATGTCTTGCCTGCCAATCCGCTGCTGACACTTCCAAAAGATGATCCCGGCGCTCCCTGGCCGCTCTGGCAGCAAAATGTGGAGTTACAGGTTAAGCCAACCAAAACGAACCCTTCAGAGGAGACAACCCGAAAAACCGCCCATCCTCATCCGATCAGCCTTGCCAGCGGGATCGGGGATGCTCATCTGTTCCCAGCCGAGGACTTTCGCAAGGTACTTCAGACCGTTATGCGCCGCGACGGAATTGCCGCGCTCGATTACGGAGAGCCAAATGGACATGCTCCTCTGCGTGAGACCATCACGCACATCCTAGCCAGCCAGGGTCTGCAGACCCGTTCTGAAAATGTTTTGATTACAGCAGGTTCACAGCAGGCCTTATCCCTGGTATCCCAGCTCCTGCTCAAGCCAGGCGATGTCATCCTTGTGGAAAGCCCCACCTACTCAGGCGCGCTGGATTTGTTCCGCGCCCTTAACTTTGAGGTGGTGGGGATTCCAATGGATGGTCAGGGCATGCAGGTAGAGGCACTGGAAAAATTGCTGCAACAGCATCATCCGAAGCTCATTTACACCATCCCAAATTTCCACAATCCGACGGGCACATGCCTGAGCGCCGCGCGCCGCCGTCAGTTGATTATTCTTGCCGATCGCTACAACATTCCGATCCTGGAGGATGATTTTGTCGGGGATCTGCGATACGAAGGTCGCACACAACCCGCTCTGAAGGCACTCGACCCGGGTGGCAGGGTCATCTACGTCAGCACATTTTCGAAAATCCTGATGCCAGGGTTGCGGGTGGGGTTCCTGGTGGCCGAGGGTCCGATTTATAACGCCCTGGTCAATTTCAAGCGGGTCAACGATCTGGCCACCTCGACTCTGGTTCAACGCGCTCTCGAGGCGTATGTCACTGTCGGTCGATATCAGTCCCATCTGCGCCGCTCCTGTCAGATTTTCCGAAAGCGCCGGGATGTGATGCTCTCGGCGATCCAGCGTTATCTTCCGGTGGACATTCATTTGGATCCGCCTCAGGGCGGGCTCTTCCTTTGGCTGCAGCTACCGGAAACGTTGTCATCGGAAAAGCTGCTCCCTCTGGCGTACGAAGAAGGCGTGATATTCTCCCCGGGCAATGGCTTCTTCCCAGATGGAATGGGCGGCAAAAATTGGCTGCGCCTCAATTTCGTAGCGCAGGCACCGGACCAGATTGAAGAAGGCATGAAGAGATTGGGAAAAGCCATCCAGCGTTTGAGTGCAGTCATGTAAATAATCTGAGTCTTCAAGTGGGGAGACTTGACAAAATCATTGAACGGGATACAATTAGGACAATGATACAATTAGTTCAATGATACAAAGATACAATTTATGACAAACAAGAAGCTAATTCTCCAGATTGATTTCCGCTCGGGCTTGCCTATTTACATTCAAATCGTAAATCAAGTGCAGGCCCAAATTGCGAGCGGAATCCTGAATCCGGGAGCTCAATTGCCAACAGTACGCGCGCTCGCCGAGGAATTACGCGTCAATTTCAATACAGTCGCAAGAGCATATCGCATCCTGGATGAAGCCAGAATTATTTCAACACAGCAAGGACGCGGAACGTTTATTACCGAGGTCCCGCCGCCGAAGGTGAAAGACAAGCTGCGTAAAGAAGCTTTGGAAGCGCTCACGCAAAGGTATATAGGCGAGGCAGTGCGGCTGGATTTTTCAAAAGAGGAAATTGCCGACATCGTGAAAGAACAACTCAAGAATTGGAATGGAGCGGCAGTCATTGAAAGTGAATGAATACAAGGAGAACATGACAATGGAATCAAAATTTATCAAGTCGATCGTGGATAGAAAAAAAACCCAACAGGCTGAGCAGCACATTTCAGCCATCGGCGGAGCAATTTTTGGGTTCTTGATGGCGATGACTGTTCTGGGCGCGGTGCTCATGGACGGCCGCGTTCCGGACGCATGGATTGGTCTATTTGTTACTATAACAACGCTGGTGGGCGTTTACATTCTGTTCGCGCTCAAGGTCGCTTCGCAATGGGAAAAGGCGATCGTGCTCCGCCTCGGAAAATTCCAAACTTTGCGCGGACCCGGCGTATTCTGGATCATTCCGATTGTTGACTCAATCCCATCCTGGATCGACCATCGTGTGATGGTCACGCCGTTCTCAGCAGAAAAAACCCTGACGAAGGACACCGTACCGGTGGATGTCGATGCCGTATTGTTCTGGGTCGTCTGGGATGCCGAAAAAGCTGCGCTCGAGGTGAAGGATTACCAATCCGCGATCGCCTGGGCGGCCCAAACCGCTCTGCGTGACATTATCGGCCGCATGATGCTGGCGGATATCCTGGTGGGTCGTTCTGCCATTGACGAAGAACTTCAGCGGATCATCGATGAGCGGACGACACCCTGGGGTGTGACCGTCAATTCCGTGGAAATCCGCGACATCGTCATCCCGCAGGATCTGGAGGATGCCATGTCCCGTCAGGCGCAGGCGGAGCGCGAGCGACAAGCCCGCGTGATCCTTGGTGAGTCCGAAAAACAGATCGCGGTTTCGTTCTCAGAGGCCTCGGAGGCGTACATAAATAACCCGACGGCGCTGCATCTACGAGCCATGAATATGCTCTTCGAAGGTTTGAAGGAAAAAGGTGCACTGGTGATCGTCCCGAGCTCTGCCGTGGACACCATGAATCTTGGCGGCCTGAGCGGAGTCGTTTCGATGGCACAGAATAATGTGCCGAAAGAAAATAAGTAACACATTGGTTGAGACCTAATCGTGCGGTCTACTCAACCAGTGAGACAGAACAAAGGAAAAAGAATGTCTACTCGTACTACCACCATCATCGTTTTGATTATGATCGCCGGCGCGACCCTGGCCGGGCTGCTGCTCTGGAATCGTTTACCGGACCTCATGGCTTCTCACTGGGGTCCGAACGACGAGGTCAATGGCTATGTGACTAAATTTTGGGGCGTCTTTTTGCTGCCCTTGATCACGCTGGGAATGCTGGTGCTGTTCCTGGTGATTCCAGGTATCGATCCACTCAAGGCAAACATTGCACAATTCCGGGATGTCTTCAACCTGTTCATCACGCTGATTGTGGCGTTTATGCTCTACCTCTACGCCTTGACTCTCCGCTGGAACCTGGGCTACACGGATTTCGGGATGAGCAAAGCCATGCTGCCCGCCATGGGCATCCTATTCTTCTTCATTGGCTACATGCTCCGCAAGGCAAAACGCAACTTCTTCATCGGCATCCGCACCCCCTGGACGCTCTCCAGCGACCGGGTTTGGGATGAAACGCATCGTCTCGGTTCTGTATTGTTCATGGTGTCTGGCGCGCTGGCATTCCTCGGTTCATTCTTCGGAGGCATGATTGCGTTCTGGTTCCTCTTCGTCCCACTGATCGGCTCGGCTCTTATCACGGTCGTCTACTCTTATTTGCTTTATCAACGTGAAGGTAAAGCATAACGCAACATGGCGGCCGACCTCCTCCATGTTTCACGTGAAACAGAACTATCATGAAAACCATCATCAACTGGAAAGTTTTCTTTATCTTATGGATTGCAGGCATACTCAGCGTGATTGCTATTCTGCCTTATGTGCTATCGCTTCAGAGTAATGTCCTTCAGAATCTGGAGCTGCCAATTCCACTGCCCTTGGTCATCACTCTTCAGGTCGTGCAAAGCGCGATCCTCTTTGCGATCGCAATTTTTGGCGGATTGTTCTTTGCAGGACGCGTGGGTCTTGGGACGCCGATTCTGGATTCACTGACTCGCGGCGAATCAGTCGCTGATAAAGTCCGCACTATTTTGCCGCTCAGCATCATTTTGGGCGTATTCTCTACGTTGGTTCTGCTCGGCCTGGAGTTCTTTTACTTCCAGCCAGCCATGATGAAAGAACTCGGTGAGACAGCAACCGCCTTGAATTTGCAGACGTCCCAACCCGCGGCCTGGAAAGGTTTGCTCGCCTCCTTTTATGGTGGCATCGCAGAGGAAATTCTTTTGCGCTTATTCGTCATGTCTCTTTTGGTTTGGCTGGGACATTTCCTCAGTAAGACAGCGGATGGCAAACCAACCGGCGGAGTCTTTTGGGCGGCCAACATTCTCGCCGCCGTGTTATTTGGGCTTGGGCATCTGCCGGCAACGGCGTTACTGGTTCCGATTACACCTCTCATCATATTCAGAGCAATCCTCTTGAATGGCTTGATCGGTGTTGCTTGTGGCTGGTTGTATTGGAAGCGCGGACTCGAATCGGCCATGATCACTCACTTTTCCGCAGATCTGATCCTGCATGTATTACTGGCACTCTAGGAGTCAAAATGGCAGAAGAAATGAAACAATGGGAATATCGCGTTCAAACCATTGGCAGCGCGTTCGGCACGAAAGATGAACACATCCAGGCAACGCTGGATGAATGGGGTGCGGAAGGCTGGGAAGCAATCAATGTGTACACGCCATCCGGCAGCGGCAAAGTAACGATCGTTGCAAAACGCGTTTTGACAGAACAGACGCGCCGGAGAAGATCGCGACCGTAGATCTGAACCAACCATCCAAAGCAACCGGCAAAGTTTCACGTGAAACATCAATATCCGCTTCTATCGAGCGGATATTTTCTTTGTGAAAAATAGAACAAGTGTTCTGTTCCAGAAAAGGTAAAATCATGCCATGCGAACCAAAATTCTTGTTGTCGTGATCATCCTGTCCTTCATCATTGGCGCGTCTACCTTAAGGCGCGGACATGAATGGGGCGATGATTGGGCCTGGTATGTTCTACAGGCGCAAAGCATTCTCAAGGGAACCACGGCTGAGTTCATCCAAACCAGCGCGTTCACAAACAATGAATCGACAACCTATGTTGGTCCCCTTGCCTATCCCTGGGGATATCCGCTGATCTTGGCTCCGGCCTATGCGCTGAAAGGCATCAATCCGTTGGCTTTAAAAATCCCAACTTTGGTTTTTTACGCGGGATTTTTGGTATGTCTATATTTGTTATTAAAGGAGCGTCTGACCGAGGCAGAGAGTCTATTGATCGTGGGTCTGTTCGCATTCAATCCCCTGCTCCTCCAGTTCCTTGACCAAATCCTATCGGATATCCCGTTCTTGTTTTTCTCTACCTTGTCGCTCTGGTTAATTACAAAACAAGGCCAGCGCAGTACGCCACGAAATATTTTGATCGGGGCTTCCATATTTCTGGTCACCTTTTTGCGGGCGACAGGCATCTTTTTGCTGGGATGTTTTTTGATCGTCGAATTTTTCAGGCTCCTCAGGAACCGCGCAGATTGGAAAATCGTCAAGCAGATTGTCGTTGATTCATTTATCGTCTGTAGTTCATTCGGCTTGTTATGGATCGCCAATTCGATCCTGTTTCCCAGTGGCGGGAATTCTTATCTCTCCCAATATGCCAGCATGAGCGTTGAAACGGTCCGAAATCTAATCGCCGCGTATTTCAATGCCTTCGGCTTGTTTTTCGGGGAAACGACCGGTTGGAAATATTTATACTTTTTCCTGGTGGTTTTCTTTTTGATCGGCGCCTGGACCCGATGGAAAGAAGAGCCTTTTTTTCTCCTTTTCTTTGGCGTGTGGATGATGGTCCATGTTGCCTACCCCTATTGGCAGGGACCACGCTATATTTTTCCACTTTTACCGATCTTCATTTATTTCGCGTTTCAGGGGATGAAAGTAGTTCTCCAGCGACTTCCTGAACAGTATGATCGGGCCGGAGGCTGGGCGTTTTACGGGTTCTGGTCATTTCTCGCGCTGGTTTTCCTGGTCACTTCGAGCCTTAATGCCTTCACCAATATTCAGCATGATCGGGCGATCAATGGGCCGTTTGATCCATACAGCAAGGAGGTATACAAGTACATCCAAGATGAAACCTCTCCTACTAGTGTGGTCATCTTCTTCAAGCCCCGGGTCATGAGACTTATGACCGGACATAACACAATCATGAGTACAGAATGCGACCGTATGGTTAAAGGTGACTATCTGGTGTTGAGTCGTAAAGTTGGAAAGAACCAGCAAATTCCGCCCGAAGACATTGGTGCCTGCAACCTGCCTTTGAATGAGGTTTTGAAGAACAGCCGGTTTATTGTCTACGAAGTTCAAAAGTAGGGCTTGTATCGAGTGCTAAAAAACATTACACTAGCCCCATGGCAGACGATCAATTTCAGGATCTTGAGCAACGGCATCGGCAACTCCACCGCCTGGTGGAACTAAGTGTCACGCTTAATTCAACTCTCGATCTGGATACGCTTCTCCAACTCATCACCTCTACCGCGACCGAATTACTGGAGTGTGAAGCCGCATCCATTTTGCTATACGATGAGAAAAATCCACGTTTGTATTTTGCCGCGGCGACAGGCTCTGACCCGGCGCAGCTGGCGGAAATTCCCGTCCCCATTGAAAACAGTCTGGCCGGAACGATCTTCCGCACGAACCAGCCTATCATTATTAATGATACAGGTCAGGATCCGCGTCATTATTCCCTTGTCTCAGATCGGGTCAATTTTAAAGTCAGGAACTTGCTTGGCGTACCTATGCCGATCAAAGACAGGACGGTCGGCGTGCTGGAGGCGATCAACAAGCGCAATGGCACATTCGACGAACGTGACACCCGGCTCCTTTCCGTCACTGCTGCCCACGCGGCAATCGCCATCAACAACGCCCGTTTATTACATACGACCCAGCAGGCGCTTGAGAAAGTAAAGGAATCGGACGAACTCAAAAGCAACTTTTTGTCCCTGGCTTCCCATGAGCTCCGCACCCCTCTTGGCATCATTATTGGATATTCGACGTTCTTAAAAGAAGATGCCAGGGGTGAACTCTCTGACCATGCCAATCAGGTATTGACGGCTGCGCGCCAAATGCGCTCCATTCTGGATGAGATGAACAACCTGGCCATGCTGAAGTCAGATGTGATGTCCCTCAAACCACAACGGATCGTGATGGAGGATGTGCTTGCCTACGCCTGTGAAGGGATTAAAGATATTGCCGCCACGCGTCGACAAAATTTAGTTTATGCGTTTTCGGAAGAGCCTCTCGTCGTCAATGTAGACATTGACAAAACAGCCCTGGCCTTCATCAATATTCTTGGCAATGCCATTCGCTTCTCCCCCGAGGGCAGTGATATTACGATTGGGGTCACAAAAGAGGGCAACCAGGTCTTGTCCTGGATACAAGACCGGGGCATCGGAATCCCTGTCGATAAATTGCATAAAATATTCGAAGAGTTTTATCAGATCGAACCCCCGAACACGCGGCACTATGGCGGACTTGGAATCGGTCTTACGATCGCAAAAGGATTACTCGAAGCGCAGGGTGGAAAGATCTGGGCTGAGTCTGAAGGAGCAGGCAATGGGTCGACATTCAAGGTGTTGCTGCCGATCGCATAGCTTTTACCTTTGGACATACTCCTCAGGAATATCCGTCGCTCAGTGTGATTAGGGGCGGTACAAATGAAAAGCGCCTTGTCTAGTCGACAGGCGCTTTAGTATCAATCTGCTTGTCTATACAAATATGCATTTATCCCAGATGCATTGGCATGATCACGTGCAGAAATTGGTCATCTCCTACTGGCTTGACCACGCCAGGAGCATTCGGTGCTGATGTTTCCAGGGCAACGTTCGGGGTGCGGATGACTTCCAAAGCTTCGCGCAGAAATTTGACATTGAAGGCGATCAGCAAGCCGCCGCCATCCACTGTGGCTTCGACGATCGTTTCGTTCTTGCCAGTCTCTTCTGAAGTGGCAGAAATTTCCACTTCGCTAGGCTGCATCTCTCCCTGAGCCGATTTAATATTGAAACGCGCTACGTTCGAACCTTCGCGCGCGAAGATTTCGGCTTGCTTACAAGCCTTCAACAAGGAAGACGTCGAAACCAACGTCCGCGATTTGTACGAACGCGGGATGATCTGCTGATAATCGGGGAATGTGCCATCGATCAACTGCGAAACAACTTCCACATCTTTGACGCGGAACACTACTTGTCCCCGTCCCTTTGGGAGGACCATGTAAATCGGTTCTTCGCTGTCGGTGGCAACTCGAGCCAGTTCTTTCAATGCCTGAGCAGGCACGATTGCGGAAAGGGAAATAGGCGAGGAAGAAGACAGGACCGCCTTCCGGACGGAGAGGCGAAAGCCGTCGGCAGCTGCCATGGTCAGCTTATCCTTATCCACCTGAACCAGCACACCCATCAAAACCGGACGAGCTTCATCCGAGGAGGCCGCGAAAGCCACCTGGTGGATCATCTCACGGAAGTCGCCAACATTGATCTGCACCGCGCCCTCAAAGTCGGGCACGGGCATGGGTGGAAATTCCTGTGCATCGATACACTTAATATCGTTGGTCGAACTGCCTCCACGCACATTCAACGTCTGAGTCTGCGAATCAAGCTTCAATAAAACCTGGTCGCTTGGCAGTGTACCCACCAGGTCTGAGAAGGTACGAGCCGGGACCGTTGTCGAACCTTCCTCGTCGATCCGGGCGGGGACCCAACAGGTAATACCCATTTCAAGGTTTGTCGCTGAGAGGCGCAGACGACCTTCATCCGAAGCGATCAATATATTCGCCAACACAGGTAATGTACTGCGGGGCGAAACAGCTTTTGCGACGATGCCAAGACCACGAGCGAGATTTTCTTGAAGGACTGTTACTTTCATGGTGCGCTCCTCAATAACATGGATAAGTTCAATTTTACATCAATGCGCGCGAGGTTCACCTTAAACTATCTTGCAACGAGCGATATACCAAACGCTAACAAGATAAACAACAACTGCGCGGCAAACAAAGCCGCAAAAACATACACCGCGATCATCCAGGGGGAACGTCCTGTTTTTTGTTTATGAATTTCCTGACCTTCAGCCAATTGTTGAAGAGATTGGGCTGCCTGGGCCGGGCTATCTGTCCAAACCAGATCCCTGGCTTCGTCCTGGACCACGATCCTGCTACCTTGAAACGAACGGATCCACTCCGGGGCATTCATCGCCAAACTGCCATTCAATAAAAGAGCTTTGAAATTCCCTTCGGGTTTTGCATCTGGATGGATAACCGCCACATTAACTTTTGAGCCATGTTTCACCAACGCCGTTTTCATGGATTCGACAAAACCATTTCCTGAATCAACAAGCAGCACGGAATATCCGCTTTGCTTTTCTGCCAGTGCATCGGCTGTGGAAGCTCCATCCAGGCGCAGGACATTCAAATGGTAGACAAGCACGACTCCAAACAGGAACAGCAGCTGAGTCAGATTCAAGACAGTATTTCCGAAATCGCTGCCTGTATCGCCTGCCAAGACAACCCGAATAAGCTGATATACCAACGCGACTGCTGTCGCCATGCCGCCAATGACAGAGACGAATAAAACAAGGTAAAGATAGGCTTTCCGAATCATGGAACGCCGGGCGTGATCCCCCAGCTCATTTTGCGATAATGCTTCCGCTTGCATGGGCCGCCACATCATGAGCCAGAGAGGCAAGCCAACCAATATGGAGGCAAGGGAGGCAGCCAGCGTACTCCGCGAGGTATCCGTCATCAACATTCCCGGACCGATAACCATATCAATGATAAATCGAAGCAGGGAAGTGACCCCTATAAAGGCGACAACCAGGCCGATCAACGACAGGATATAGTTATAGAGTCGCTTCAGCGAAGCCCGGCGGACCCGATCCTCTACGGCTTCGATGTGGCGATTCAGCCAGTATCCATAATAAGCCCACACAAAACCAAGCGGCAGGCCGATGGAAAGTGGTCCACTGATCTGTTGAACAAAATCAGAGAGCGTCCAATCCGCCCCGAGCAGCCAGGTAAAGATGGAGTTCACAACCAGGAAAGCAGTTGTGATCACAGTAATCACGGCACCGAGCGCCAGGAGGTAGAGAATGCCCAGGCGAAGAAGCGAGCCCATTTCGGCGGGGTCGTCCAACGAGTTCTGAATGAGTTGCCAGGAATAGACCCAGATGGGGGTTCCAACGATAAGCAGGGCAACCCCATTGACAACGACTTCACGCCCCAATTCTCCCAAAACATCGCCGGGAATATAAAGAAGGAAGCGCAAAATCTGTTGTGCACCAAAGACAGTCAGCAACAGACCGTAAAGCATCCAGACATAACGATACAGGCGGCGGACTTCGCTGAAATTTTCTCGCTGTTGGGGATCGGAAAGTGTCGCCCATTCGCCTCGCAGGATGTTCCAAAAATAAACTGCAACAATTCCATTCATCACAATGGCAATGAAATTATCAGCAAGGGTTTGTTCGCTGAATGCTCGGAACGCCCGCTCGACTCCCAACCCCGTGGCTTCAACAAACGAACGATCGATAAAGGACAGTAAATTCTGGGCGACAGGAATCAACGTACCAAGCAAAATCGCATAAAAAAAGGCGGCACGGATTGTGGCTGTCTTTTCTTCCTCATCCCGCGCCGCGGCACGCTGTACCCACAACCAATGGATCAGAAAAATCGGTACGCCGACGAGAATCAAAGCCAATGCCTGAGCGAGCGCGTCCGCACCGCCGGAGACGGTCTGATCCACGATCGAGCGGAGCAAACCCACCAGTCCCCACAGCACGATCTCAACGCTGATCAAAGCAACCAGATAGAAATAGAGGCGGCGAATGGTTTTCATTTCGGCAGTTCCTGATACCAGCTGTAGTCCCAGAAATAATAGCTCGGCATGGAGGTTAATTTCCAGGTGGCTTGTTGCTTGACAAGGGTTGCATGCTGAACATCGCGATAGCCCGTCGAGAACGGATCACTCTGGTTGTAGATCAAGGCAACTTCCACCGAAGCTGTGTCGCCGCTAATTTCAGATTTGCCAACATCAATGCCAGAGTTATTCGGGTTGACCGACCCTTTGAGAAAGGCATCTCTAAATTGCTCGTAGGTCGGTTTGTGATCAAGGTCAGCCAGATAACCATAGGCCTTCTGGTAATCCTTATTCAACACAGCCAACACATAGTTATGAACGACACCATCAGGTGAAGCATCAGAAATATAAGTTTGTGTCCCCCTGCGCGTAAAAAAGACGGCTAGTGCAACCACGACCAAAACGGCTATCCCAACCAAAATCCCCGTAAGGAACCGGTCCTGTTTCATAAGGCCTCCATGGATTT
>Ga0068859_100006850_pt1 | contig 11576 bp, 11 predicted proteins | sample KBSSwiS22_FD_66585 | JGI IMG/M metagenome (GOLD analysis project Ga0068859, IMG submission 66585) | Switchgrass rhizosphere microbial communities from Kellogg Biological Station, Michigan, USA - KBS Switchgrass S2-2 | ecosystem: Host-associated > Plants > Roots > Rhizosphere > Soil ... | reverse complement strand
GCTCCACCATTGCCTGCGTTCTGCTATTCCTTCGCCAACATAAATATTGTTTAAAGGGCCAACAGCATAATCATCTTTTATTTGTACAACTTCACCCTGCAGGCTTTCATCTAATTCAATTGCCTGTTGCAATACTTTTATATCCGGTTCATTAAAAACTATATGTATCATTCTCTTTTTTAATTATTTTTTTTTCGGCTGTATTAATTTTTATCTTCCACCAGGTCTAATTCAATCTGTAAATTATCAATGATAAATTCCTGCCTTGAAGGTGTATTCTTCCCCATATAATATTCAAGCAATTGCTGGATATGTGTTTCAGGCAATAGCATTACCGGCTGCAGGCGCATATCGTTACCAATGAATTTGGCAAATTCTTCGGGGCTTATTTCTCCCAGTCCTTTAAACCTGGTGATCTCGGGTTTGCTGCCCAGTTTTTGAACGGCTTGTTGCTTTTCAGTTTCATCATAACAGTAAATGGTTTCCTGTTTGTTTCTTACGCGGAATAAGGGTGTTTCTAAAATATAAACGTGCCCGTTCTTTACAAGGTCAGGAAAAAATTGCAGGAAGAAGGTCATCAGCAATAAACGGATATGTAATCCATCCACATCGGCATCTGTTGCAAAAACAATATTATTAAAGCGTAGGTTTTCATAACCTTCTTCAATATTCAGCGCATGTTGCAATAAGTTGAACTCTTCATTTTCGTATACCACTTTTTTTGTGAGTCCAAAACAGTTCAATGGTTTACCACGCAAACTGAATACTGCTTGTGTGTTTACATTTCTTGCCTTGGTTATGCTTCCGCTTGCACTATCCCCTTCGGTAATAAAGATGGTACTCTCCTTTTGTTTCTCTAAAATATTGTCTTTGTCTTTTCCAGTTGCTTCATCATTGTAATGAAACTTACAATCTCTTAGTTTTTTATTATGCAGGTTCGCTTTCTTCGCTCTTTCATTGGCCAGTTTACGAATGCCTGACAATTCTTTTCTTTCCCTTTCATTTTGCTCAATGCGTTTTTTAAGCGCTTCGGCAGTGGCAGGATTGCGGTGTAAAAAATTATCTAATTCTTTTATTAAAAAATCGCCCACAAAATTTCGCATGCTGGGGCCGTTCTCATACACGTTTAAAGAACCGAGTTTGGTTTTGGTCTGGCTTTCAAAAACCGGCTCCTGCACACGTACGCTTATGGCTGCACAAATGCTGCCGCGTATATCTGCCGCATCATAATCTTTTTTATAAAACTCACGTATGGTTTTTATGTAGCCTTCCCTGAATGCAGCCAAATGGGTTCCGCCTTGTGTAGTAAACTGTCCGTTCACAAAACTGTAATATTCTTCACCATAAGTACCTTCATGGGTAATGGCTACTTCAATATCTTCTCCTTTTAAATGGATTATGGGATAGCGTATTTCATCTGCATTGGTCTTGCGCTGCAACAGATCCAGCAAACCATTTTTACTTACATATTTTTTCCCGTTCAGGTTCATTATCAAACCTGCATTCAGGTAACAATAATTCCAAAACTGGTTATCTAAATATTCCTGTACAAAATGAAAATTCTTAAAAATACTTTCATCAGGAATAAAAGTTACAAAAGTGCCGTTCTCTTCTTTAGTTGAAGTTTCTTTATGTTCTTTTGTAAGGCTGCCTCTTTCAAATTCAGCAGTTTTTTCTTTACCCTCACGATAAGCAGTTACTTTAAAATAATGGCTTAATGCATTCACGGCTTTTGTACCCACTCCATTTAAGCCCACACTTTTTTGAAAAGCCTTGCTGTCGTACTTGGCACCGGTATTTATTTTACTCACCACATCCACTACTTTCCCCAAAGGAATTCCGCGGCCATAATCCCTTACGGTAATGGTTTTGCCATCAATATTCACATCCACGTGTTTACCATAACCCATGGTATGTTCATCAATACAGTTGTCAATAACTTCTTTTAATAAAACATAGATACCATCATCGGGGCTGCTGCCATCGCCCAGTTTACCAATGTACATACCCGGTCGCAGGCGTATATGTTCCTTCCAGTCCAGGCTTTTAATGGAATCCTCCGTATAATCAAATAGATCTTTTTCTGCCATTTACATGTTATTTCAGCCTGCGAATATAGCGGAATGGATGCATTTTTACCGGCATAGAATTATCCACATGTGACAAATAAATGTGAGAAAAAAGAAAATTAATTAGCTTTATTAAAAAACATAAAATGAATCTTGACCTTTCAGGAAAAACGGCCGTTGTTTGTGGCAGCACACAAGGCCTTGGTTATGCAAGTGCTGCAGAACTGGCTTTACTGGGCTGCAATGTAATTTTAATGGCAAGGAACAGGGAAAAGCTGGCGGAAGCTGTACAAACCCTTTCTAAAAAAGATGGTCAGCAACATGGGTTCCTGGTGGCTGACTTTACCGATACTGCAGCTGTAAAAACTGCCATCAGTGAATTTGTAAAGAACAATACCGTTCATATTTTGGTGAATAATACCGGTGGCCCGGCGGGCGGGCCGGCACTAACGGCAGGCGCCGATGAATTTCTTGCCGCATTCAACAATCATTTGATCAACAACCACCATTTAACCCAGGCTGTTGTGTCTGGCATGAAAGTGGCGGGATTTGGAAGAATAGTGAACGTTATTTCCACATCTGTGAAAATACCGTTAGCAGGGCTTGGCGTGAGCAACACCATACGGGGTGCGGTGGCCAGTTGGGCAAAAACATTGGCAACAGAGTTGGGGCCTTTTGGCATTACAGTAAATAATGTACTACCTGGCTTTACCAAAACCAGCAGGGCTGATTATGTAATTGCCAAAAAAGCTGGTGATACCGGTAAAACGGAAGAACAGGTGCTGGCAGAACTGGTTGCAGAAATTCCTGCCCGAAGAATAGGACAGCCCGAAGAGTTTGGTGCTGCTGTTGCTTTTTTATGTTCTCCTGCTGCAGCTTATATCAATGGTATTAATTTACCGGTTGATGGCGGCAGGCTGGGTTGTTTATGATTTTTTTTTCTTGCATGCAACCCGTTACTAAAAAGTTAAGTCTGTATAACCTGCGAATCTGCTGCTGGTTTTTTATTTTAATTCAGCATAATTTTCGCTTTCTTTGAACAATTATTTTAAACACAAAAAACATTAAACATGAAACGTACTAAAATGTTACTAACGGTAGTTATTGCTGCTACCTTATTTTTTGCAGGTTGCAAACCCAAAGACGAAGACATTAAGGCAAAAATTGAAGCAGCTATTAAAGGAGACAAAATGATGGAAGGTGCGGTAGTTGATGTGAAGGATGGTGTTGCTACCATATCAGGAGAGGTTATGGACACAGCTTGCAAATCTTATTGCGAAAAAACGATTGCTGCTATTAAAGATGTAAAATCTGTTGTAAACAATTGTACTGTAATGCCACCTCCTCCTCCACCTCCTGTTCCTGCATCTGTAACTACAGCTCTGGATGCAGCTACACAACAAAAAGTAAAAGATGGTTTAAAAGATTTTAAAGGTGTAACATTAACATTTGAAGGCGACAAAGCTGTTCTCGTTGGTGCAGTAACTTCAAAAGAAAGACTGACAATAATGCAACTGCTTAGTAATGCAAAGGTGAAATCTGATGTAAGTAAATTAACAGACAAGAAATAATTTCAATTAAGACTAAAAAACAAACAACATGGCATTACAAGATAAATATGCAGAATTACTGCAAACAGCAAATACATTAGGTGTTGCAGATTTAGCTGTGGCTGAAAAAGATGGTGTATTACACGTTAGCGGCACTGCAAAAAGCACAGCTGATTATGATACGCTATGGGCATTGTATAATAAGATCGACCCTAACATGGCAAGTGGTGATCTTATGATGAACATTGACATTAAAGCTGATGCCGGTGCCCAGTTAAAAGTAACAACAGACTCTACCAACCTTAACATCAGGAGCACTCCCACTACTGATGGCGCAATAGTTGGTAAAGCGGCGCACAACGAAGTGGTAACACTGGTTGAAAAAACTGATGACAGCTGGTGGAAAATTAAAACTGCTGATGGTGAAGAAGGTTATGCGTATGCACAATATCTTTCTCCTATGTAATTTGATAGCAATTAAATTTAAAAAGCCATTCTGTAAAAGGATGGCTTTTTTATTGGCGTCACGACGGTTGCAACCGTCAGACGCCTTTTACATAGACTCTGCCTCAGGATTAGGTGTCTGACGGCTTTGAGCCGTCGTGACACCTAATCCTGCGAATGTGCTTTTACAAAATCACTTACTAAATAACTAATGAGCTTACCCGTACTCTCATCTTTTTTGCCATCGGCCAAATGCGTGGCGCCCTCGCAGATATGCAGGTAAGCAACTTTTGCATCTGTAGCAGCAAAGTTGATGTATTGCCTTGCCTGCAAAGCAGAAATGCCGCTTGGCGTTGCGGCACTGCTTAATACGTTTTCAATACAATCCATATCCAGTTCAATACCGGTAAAACCATCTTCGGTAAAACCGGTGGCATGCGCTACTGCTTGTATAAAATTTTTTCTTTCATGAATAAAAATTTCTTCAAAAGTAATATAGTCAATGAAGGGATTGTTATGGACGTCTATTAAAATACTTTGTGAAATATTATTTTCGTGTACCCCTATAATGCAGTATTTACCCAGGTAACCATCTTCTTCTGCATACTTAAAACCATTGCCACTATGCCTGCCTTCTGTGGGCCCATAATCGGTATGGGCATCTAAATTCACACAATTAATTTGTGCTAATGGAATAGTGCCTGTTTTAGCAAGGCCCTTGGCAACGCCTTTTATAACAGGATACGCATTGTTATGCCCGCCTCCAATCACAATGGGTATTTTATTACACGCTGCAATCACCTTCAGCATATTCTCCACTTCATCATCAATAATATTTACCGCATGGCGGTAAGCCTCTACTAATTCTTCGGGATCATATGCGTAACTATCAATCAGGAATTTTACATCGCCAAAATCAAAATGGCCCAGTAATAAAATATTATCTGCAGATAGAAAATCGTTACTCTTATTATTTAAAAAAGAAGTTAAAAAAGAAAGCCATGCTGTAGTGGCGCCGCCAATGCCATAATTTGCCCTGATACCGATATCTTCCGGAATACCCACCAGCACATATTTAGCGGTAGACTGTTGTAATACATCGGGCCATTCGCCTTCTGTTTTCAGGTGTTGTATACGTTCCCCCACCCTGGTTTCGAAGCGGCGTGTTTTGGTTAGCGACAGAATATCTTCCTTGCTGTAAAACTTAAAATGTTTCATTAAGGAAAGTTAAAGAAATTCCTTTTATTCGCTGGCAAAGTTTTTAAGGTTGCAAATCTTTGTTGCAACTTTATAATAGTGTCTCTAAGGAGTATCAAGCCTGAGCTTGTGGAAGGCGGGCTACAATGAATGCTGCTTCTTTTTACTACAGACCGGCTTCGATAAGCTACTAATGACAAGTATTTTAAACGGGGGTAAACATTTTTTTACAAAAAATGAATTTAGCCACGAAGTCACCAAGACACAAAAGAAAAATGCGTAGCATTTTTTTTGCTTCGTGTCTTTGCGCCTTCGTGGCAACCGTTTTTCGCCGCTTTGCTGCGAAAAAAACATTTCTTATTGTCATTATAAAAGAACTTATTTTTTATGTGTGCCTCAAGCCTGGCAGCTTTTTAAATTGAGGCGCCAACAATCTCAATTTCATTTCAGCAAAACCACAAAAAAATGTAGCTTCATAAAAAGTTACCTATGCGCTGGTTACGAATATTGCTATATATCATTGGGGTTTTAATTATTGTTTACTTGTTTGGCCCTCATCCCCCAACTCCCCACTATACCACCTGGTTGCCACTGGTGCCCAACAAAATTGATCAGCTTGAAAAATTTGTTGCTGATGGAGAAGCGACTCACAAAATTAAACCTGATAATGAAGCAAGGATAGTATGGGCCAATGACAGCCTGAAACAAAAAACCGAATATGCCATTGTATATCTGCATGGTTTTTCTGCTTCGCAGGGAGAAGGTGATCCCGTACACCGCAACATTGCAAAAGAGTTTGGTTGCAATTTATACTTATCAAGATTGGCGGAACACGGTATTGATACCACGGAACAATTAATGAACCTGACCGTGGATAATTACTGGGAAAGTGTAAAACGGGCTTTTGCTATTGGCAAACAATTAGGCAATAAAGTAATTCTTATGGGCACCAGCACCGGCGGCACACAAGCTATACAATTAGCTGCCACTTATCCCAATGAAGTTGCAGCGCTGGTTTTATATTCGCCTAACATTGCTATCAACGATAGTAAAGCCTGGTTATTGAACAATCATTGGGGCTTACAAATTGCGAAGCTGGTTAAAGGGAGTAATTATAACGATCCTGTTGATGAACGCCCGGTTTATAAAAAATACTGGAATAAGCCTTATCGGCTGGAAGCACTGGTTACGTTGGAAGATATGCTGGAAACATCCATGAGCCATGCCATTTACAGCAACGTAAAGCAACCCACATTAATGCTTTACTATTATAAAGATCAAATACACCAGGATAGTGTGGTAAAAGTAAGCGCTATGAAAGAAATGTTTGCGGAGCTGGCAACAGATTCATTGCATAAAAGAGCGGTGGCATTACCCAATGCGGGCGATCATGTACTTGCATCTCCCATAAAATCCGGTGATGTGGAAGGTGTGCAAAGAGAAACTGAAAAGTTTTTAAAAGAAGTACTGCAATTAAAACCCAGGGGCTGATATATTTTATTTTGGCTGCCCGATATAAATAAACCTGTTGCCAAACCCCGGAACCAGGGCAGAACATGCAGCCGATATTTTACTAACAAGATATTGCACCAAAAGCCATGGTGAGCGGATCTCTTTAATGGTATCAATATACGGCCAGCCTGCTTCTGTTATTTTAAAATATTTTTTTTCTAATTGCATTTTATCAAAAAACAATTGCTGATTTTTTGCATTGCTGTAGGTTATGTGATAAGGAAATTCAACCCTGGTGGATTCTTTATTAATGATATACCTTATAAAGCTGGTGCATTTTCTAAAATAATAGCCAAGGCATGGATTACATTCCAGCGGCCCTTCAATAAAAAATAGCCCATCCTTGTTAAGCTTCGCTTTAAGTTGTTGCAACAGGCCTGCAGGGTCGCTTACGTGTTCCAATACATCACCAAGATGAATAATGTCGTAAGTTTCTCCACTGTTCCAAAAGTTTTTTTCCTGTATGAATTTTGTTGCAGTAAATTTTGCGGATAATTTTTCAACAAGCTCCTTATCATATTCCACGCCGGTAGTTATAAAATTATTTTTTTGCAGAAGAGAAAGTAAGCCGGCATCACCGCAACCAAAATCTAAAAAACTTTTTTTATTATACCCTTCGATAAGAGATAACTGTTTAGAATAGTTTTCGGTGTATTGAAAATAATATTTGTCATGGTATTTTTGACCATACATTTTTTCCTTGTCACTATCGCTTAAGGCAGGCCATAAAAAAACCAAATCGCAGTTCCTGCATTTATGCCACGTAAATATTTTTTCATTAAACCGAATGGGCAGTATTTTACATTCCGCAATTTCGCCAGCACCACAAAACAAACATGTACCTGCATTATTCATTTCTTTCGGGGTATAAAAGTGTAATAAATTGCTTTCCCCACTTCATAAGCAAATCTTCCAAAATGTTGCGTTGTTCTTTTTAACCTGTCTGCCAACAGTCTTACATAACCATTTTTAAGCTGGCTGTAATAATTTTTTTCATAGAACCTCAACAAATGCTTAGCGCTGTAAAAAGCATTCAGGCCAGTTTTTTTTCCCAGCCAATGTACAATTACCTTTTGTTGTTCTTTGTTTTTTATTTTATCAAGCGGATAATTTGCAGCTGCTGCCGAAGCTGCGTCAATTTGAAAAGGCACTTCCGCAATTGTTATTGCATTAGCCAGGTATTTTTTTGATACGATATAATTGATGATGCCCTGGTCTTCGCAAAGAAAAACATCATCATGAATGGGTTTGGTTTTTTCGTGCCAGGTAATAATGCTTTTAAAATCATTTGTTGTAAACACTTTTTTATTCAGAAAAATACTGCCGCAGTTAAATAAAAAACCGGGGTAACGATAATCAGGATAATACTGGTCCAAATTCTTTTTATTAAAATACCACAGGTTTAATTCGCTATCAAGATCGGCAGGAGAATAGGCATGTACGGCTATATCTTCATCACAACCTTCCAAAAGTGAAATAATATCACCCAACCAAACCATATCAGCATCTTGTGAAAATATTTTTTCTTCTGTTGCTTCTATGTAAGGCTGCAGTTTCATATAACCACCCAACTCTTTAAATTTGGTGGGCACCACCCCCACATTAAATACCCTTTCTAATTCTTGAGTATTAAATGCGCCTCTTGAAAAATCTTTCAGTAAAAAAACCGGCACCTCTTTATTCCAGTAACGAATACTGGCAATGCAGCTCCTCAACAAATAAAAATCTGTTTTGCAACAACCGATATATACCTTGATAGCACTCATTAAATTTTTACTATGGCTTTAAAGATTGCATTAATATTTAGCGGCATCACAAAATCTTTAATACTGAAGGATAATTTATTCTGCACTAAAAACTTCCTCAGCATCAGGAAGAAATACACAATGTTTGAAACGCTGCTGCTGATGGCCGCACCATAAATAAAATACTTTGGTGTTAAAACAATATTACACAGTGCCAGGCTGATAATAGCAATGCACAAAAAAAGCATGGTGGTTTTATTCTGATTTTTACCGGAAAAATAAACAGTAAGCGGATAGGTGGCTGCAAAAAATATCATACCTGGTAATAAATACAAGGTTACAAAATAAAGACTGCTAAAAGTGTTACCATACAATAACGGAAACACCCAATACCCAAAAGCAACTATCCCAAAGCCGCAGATCAATGCAATAAAAAAATACAAGCCACATAGTTGCATTACTTTCTTTTCAGCCCCTGTTGCTGTTGCATCATCCTCATTTTGCTGAATGGATTGTACGATAAGTGGATACAAAGAAAATGATGCCAATGCAGGTAACAATAATAATAGCTGTATAATTTTTGATGCCTGGAAATAATTACCTGCATCTGCAGCAGCGCACCATTTATCAACAAACCAGTAATCGCTTCGCTTCAGCAGGTTAAATAAAAGGTTTAAAATAAAAGAATGAAAACTGAATAGTAATAATGGTTTTGCAATGGTAAGGTTAAGTGTCTGCAACGAAAATGTTATTTTCTCACGGAATAATAATATCATTAAAATAAGTGCAGAAAAAAAGGGTGAACATAAATAAATGAACACGTAAGTATCAAAATTTATTGCCCCATTTATCCATGGCATTTTTGGCAGCAGCAAAATTAAAATGATATTGGTAATCGTTAATACCAGGTTGGGCGTTCTGCTATCGTGATTGGTAAAATAAATAGCGCTTAAAAATGTGGTTAGCATCGACCCCAATACATAGATCGTTACACTTGCATGGTTGTTATTAAATGATAAAATATCCTGAGGAAGAAAAAAAATAATGATAAAAAAAAACAATGCCCCAACAACACTCCATACAATGCTAGATGTAAACAAAAAAGAGGCACTGATCTCCTTACGGGCATTATAATAACTGATACCACTTTCTAAACCGATACCTAAAATGAGTACTGCAAAAAATAAATTGTTAAGCAGATAAAAAAAACTACCGCTTGCATTTGCCCCCAATTGTGAAACCAGCAATGCATTAAACGCAAATGAAAATAATACATTCAGTGCCCTCCAGATAATGCCGGATAATAATTTTTCCTTAAACCCTGATGAAGTTGTAGATGCGGTTGCGGCCATATTATTTCAACAGCTTAATCATGAACAATACGGTTACTGCACATTAATCCGTATGCGTCAATACAATTTTTACAAACTTCTGGTAAATCTTTACCCAACTGGTGCTTGCGCCTGAAAGCTTTAAACTCAGGATCACGATAAATTTTTACCGGGTCGTCAGTTAAAATATTTCCAAAGATCAACGGCGGGTTTTGCACAGTTTTGCCCCACAAAGTAAATGGTGTTGTAACGCCTAAAAAATCGCATGGCGCTACATTGCCTTTTATGTCGATAAAAAAAGTTTCCGTTGCCTGGCAGCCTAAATGCTCCGGTTTTAACCTTGGCATATTTATTCTTTGACCATTTCGTTTTGCATTTGCAACAGCTGCATCAAATAATTGCTGGGCATAAGCATTACCTTCTTTGGTATATAATTCCATCCCCGCTAATTCAGTAGTAAAAGTGAGGATATTGCTTACATAGATTTGTTTTATGCCCAATGCATGTACAAAATTTACATACTCCGGCAGCTCCGCAATATTATTTTTATGTGCTACAAAAGTTACTGCAATCTTATCTTTTAGCGGAGATTTTTTAAACAGTTTTATAGTATCGATGATCTGTTCAAATTCTACTTCTGTCTTAAAATCTTCCACTGTTTTTTTAGTATAGCCATCCAAAGAAATATTCACTTCAGGAACGGGATATTTACTCAGCATGTCTATTTTCTCCTGTGTTATCAGCATGGTGTTGGATAAAAAAGGAAACTGCATATGAGGATTAATATCCAGTATCACATCCATCATGTTAAACAGGTTCTTATTCATGATGGCTTCAAAAGTGGAGAAGGTTACAAAAGAAGCTTTTTTAAGCATGGGCTTCAAACGCTCAGCGAATAAAACGAACTCATCAAATTTCATGATCTTGGTAATGCCATCATGAATATGCGTTTGATAATCATTTATAAAACAATGTTTGCATTTTAAATTGCAAGCACTTACCGTTTGAATGCTGATGAAATAAGGATAGTCCTGGAGGTATTTTTTTACACCCAACAACACCCTTTCTTTAAATTTATGCCGGGGTAAATGTTTTAATTTTTTAAGAAATATTTTTCCTGTCGCTATAATTTCCATCTACGGTGATTCTTTTTTAATAAAAACTTCCAAAATCACCTCAAATATAAATAAATTGCAGCAGTCGGGCTTTAAAGCTTGCCAACCTTACCAATAGTGTTCGCAATGGTATAGCTTAACTAAAGGCTGGTAACCTTTTCAGTAACCACCGGATTTCATCTATGTCAATACTAAGAAAGTTAAATACAAAAGCTAAAACGGAGATCAATACCGGTTTTGGCGTTAATGCTTCAGATTATGGCGGCCGTTTTGTAAATAAGAATGGCCAGGCAAATATTCAGAAGAAAGGCGTTAGTTTTTTAGAACGTACCAGCTGGTATCATTCTATGCTGGCCATGCCAAGATGGAAATTCTTTTTCATCATATTTGCATTTTATGTGCTCATCAATTTTGTTTTTGCCTGTATTTATTATTTGATAGGTGTGGATCACTTAGCCGGCATGAACACCAGTTCTGCATTGGAAAAATTTGGAGAGGCTTTTTTCTTCAGTACACAAACTTATACAACGGTTGGTTATGGCCGCATCAGCCCAACAGGATTTACCGCAAGTGCTATTGCAGCATTTGAGGCATTATTGGGCTTGTTAAGTTT
>Ga0068859_100006846_pt1 | contig 11577 bp, 9 predicted proteins | sample KBSSwiS22_FD_66585 | JGI IMG/M metagenome (GOLD analysis project Ga0068859, IMG submission 66585) | Switchgrass rhizosphere microbial communities from Kellogg Biological Station, Michigan, USA - KBS Switchgrass S2-2 | ecosystem: Host-associated > Plants > Roots > Rhizosphere > Soil ... | reverse complement strand
TGAAGCGATTCGGCGTCGCGAGCGCGATCGTCGCTCCGTCGGCGGCGATGCGATCGATCTCGACGAGGTAGCGCGTCTGGTCGCCCACGTGCTCGATGACGTCGAGCGACACGATGGCCGGGGTGCTGGCGTCGCGCAGCGGGAGCGACTCGGCGAAGCCCGCGCACAACGTCGCCACGCCGCCGTGCTGCTCGATCATGCGACGCGCCACGACGAGCCACACGAGGGATACGTCGATGCCGAGCCCCGACACGCCGCGGGCCGCCGCGGCGGCGAGCAGCATTCCCGGCCCGCAGCCGAGGTCGAGAAATCCCGGCCTGCTCGTCGGCACGCGCAGCCAGCCGTCGAGCTGCGTCGTGAGTCGTCCGGGCGCGACGAGCACCTGCCGCGTGCGCATGTCGATCTGCTGCTGGCTGCGTCCCGGCTGCGACTCGAACACCGCGCGCACCATCGCCTCGAGCGACCGTGAACGGAAGTCCCGCTCGAGACGGGCCGCCGCCTCGCGGTCCTCGTCCACGTCGATCCAGGCGGGACGGTCCCCGCGCATGTCGGGGATGCCACCGAAGATCCCGAACTCCGCCGCGCAACCAGTGCACGTGAGGCGCGCGCCGCGCTCGGATACGGCGAGCGCACTGCGGCACGACGGGCAGACCCAGACCGACTCGCTTCGCATCGCTGCGCGTCGAGGGCGTCGCGGGCCGTGCGTGCGCCCGTGCCGACCTCAGGCCATCGTTGCCGGGGCCGATGCCGGAACCGCCGTGGCCGACACGCTCGCGGAAACCGCAGCAGGGCGCCGCACGAACACCCCATCGAGCTCGATCACGCGGAGGTGCGGGTCGAGCGTCACGGGGAACAGCCCGCTCAGATCGAAGCCGAGCGCGTGCAGCTCGGCGATCACGTCCTGGTACGAGGGCGCGTCGGCGTAGATCGGAAGCACCGACAGCTCGATCAGGATCGCGACGGTCTGCGCCAGGAAGGCGTTTGAGCCGCGAAGCACCTCGAGGTCGAAGCCTTGCGTGTCCGTCTTGAGCAGCACTCGCTTCGCCTGACCGAGCACTGGATGCGACGGCGCCACGTCATCGAGTCGCCGCACTTCGATCGTCTCGTCGCCTTCGACTCCCACGCGGTCGGGGGCGGGGAGGAGCGATTGCATCGCGTCGAAGTCGGGATCCTTCAGCGAGGAGAGCCCCGGCGACTCCATCACGTGGATCACCGCGCTCGCCTGATGCACGCTCCCCAGCGCGCACGGCTCGACGTGCCACGCACGGTCGGTGTGCTTGCGGGCCTCGAGCTGCGCGCGGAAGCTGGAGACCGGCTCGAACGACACGATGGGCCCGGTGAAGCCGACCTCGTGACGCACCGTGTCGTGAAACTGGCCGAAGTTCGCCCCCACGTCGACGACGACGTCGATGTCGTAGTGCGCGATCAGCGCGCGAAGGTGCTCCTCGAGCGGCACCTCGGGCAACCGCCACTCGGGTATGAGGAGATGCCCGCGGGCGCGCAGGCGCGGCACCAGGAAACGCTTCAGCCAACCTTTCAGAGTCATTGCTCGCGGCTCGCGGCGGGCCAGCGCCGGTGGGGTGCGCGAATAGTGCGTTCGCGTCCGCCGGACGGGAAGTGGCGCTAGACCGTGCGTCGACCGTCGCCCGCGGTCGCTACCAGGGGCGCTGCTGCAGCATGGCCGTCACCCCCGCCGCGTCGACCGCCGGCGAGAAGAGGGGACCCTGGCCATGCGTGCAACCGATCTCCTGCAAGGCCTTGAGGTGCCCGGCCGAGGTGATCCCTTCGGCGACCACGTCGAGCCCGAACTCGCGCGCCAGCCCGACCACCGACCGTACGAGGCGAAGCGCCTTCTCGTCGCGATCCATTCGGTTGACGAGCGTGTGATCGATCTTCACGCCGTCGAGCGGGAGGCGCTGCAGATATCCGATCGGCGAGTTGCCGCTGCCGAAGTCGTCCAGGTGCACGCGCGTGCCGAGCGAGCGGAGCCCCGTGAGCACGCCCATCGCCCGCGCCATGTCGCGCGCGACGACGCGCTCGTTCACCTCGAGCACGAGGCTCGCCGGCGGCAAGCCGAAGTCCGAGATCGCACGGCCCACGTCGTCGAGGAACTCGGTGCTCACGAACTGTCGCGCCGAGAGGTTCACGGCGATCGTGAGGATCTCTCCCGCGGGCAGCGTGGCCGTCCACGCCGAAACCTGCTGGCACGCCTGGCGAATGACCCACCGGCCGACGTCGTTGATGATCTCCAGCTCCTCGGCCACGACGAGGAAGTCGAAGGGCGAGAGCAGGCCGCGCGTCGGATGCTGCCAGCGGAGCAGTGCCTCGACGCCGGTGATCTGTCCCGTCTCCAGGGAGATCAGCGGCATGTAGTGCAGCACGAACTCGTCGCCGTGCACGGCGCGGCGAAGCTCGTCCTGCAGGCGCCGGCGAGACCGCGCCTCGGCGGCGATCGTCCAGTCGAACACCACGGGGCGGCTTCCGGACTCGCCGCGCGCATCGCGCTTCGCACGCGCCATCGCGAGGTCCGCGCCGCGCAGCACGTGCTCCGCCAGCTCCACGGTCGTCGTGCTGAGCGCGATGCCGACGCTGACGGTGAGCGATACCGACTCGCCCCCTACGGTCGTCGGCTGGGCGAGCACGACACGGAAGCGCTCGGCCATCTCCTCCGCGACGTCGGCGCCCTCCAGTCTCTCGACGAGCACGGCGAACTCGTCGCCGCCAAGGCGCGCGACGACGGCACCCGCGCCGGCCGACTGCTGCAGTCTGCGTCCGAGTGTGGCGAGGAGCTGATCGCCCACGTGATGCCCGAACCGCTCGTTCACCGAACGAAAGTCGTTGACGTCCAGGAAGAACACGGCCACGAGCTCCTCGGACGGAGTCTCGAGCACGTCGGACTCAGGCGCCGGCGGCGCGGCGCGCGCGCTCGGGCGCTCCAGCGCCTCACGGAGTCGCTTCAGCAGCACGGCGCGATTGGCCAGCCCGGTGAGCGCGTCGTGGCTGGCGTCGAACTGCATCCGGCGCTCGTTCGCCTCGTGCTCGGCGACGGCACGGCGAAGCTCCCAGTCGGAGGCGGCGGCGGACGCGAAGCCGCGCAGCATCTCCGCGTCGTCCTCGTTCCAGAGTGTGGGCGAGGGATCGGCCGCGCAGATGATGCCGATGACGTCGCCCGAGCTGGAGGTGAGCGGCACGCCCAGCAGCGAGCCGATGGCGAGGCCTGCCGCGGCCGCCCGCTGCTCGGGGGAGAGCTCGGCCATCACGTCGCGCATCTCGACCGTGCCGCTGCGGATCCGCTCGACGATCCCCGACCGCCAGAGGGCGCCGGTGTCGTGCGACGTCCAGTCGGGCATCTGCGGACCGGCCGCAAAGCAGCGCCGGTCGTCGCCCGTCAACAGAATGAAGGCGAACGGAGCGCGGAGCGCGGTGGCGGCGAGTCCGACGATGCGTTCCATGGCAGCGGCGAGGGGCCCATAAAAGGCGGACGCGCCTGAGGACGCGACCGCGTCGACTGCGTCGCCGACGGAGGGCCGATCTGCCAAGAGGGATGAGTCCGCTGCCATGACAGTAGGACGGCCTAGGGTCACCTGCGTCACCGTCGGGACCCTAGCGTCGACGCATCGATCCGGGTGGAGAAGTCCGGACTGATCGCGGGTTGTCAGGATAGCCTGCGGTCGCGCGTTGTGGGAGAGGTCACAGATCGCGCCGGCTGCGCCGCGCGAAGTAGACGCCGTACGCGAGGCCGAGACAGGTCAGCGCCACCGCGCAGACGCCGTTCCAGCCGTACGCGTCCCACGCCAGGACGGCCACCGCCGAGCCGAGGCTGCCGCCGATGAAGTAGCAGACCATGTAGATGGTATTGAGCCGGCCGTGCGCTTCCATCGGCAGCGCGTAGACCCGGGCCTGGTTCGAGACCTGGGCAGCCTGGGTGGCGGCGTCGAGCAGCAGTACGCCGATCGCGATTCCCCACAGCGTGTGTCCGACGACGAGAAGTACGATCCACGCCGCGATGTTGCCCAACAGGGCGAGTCCGATCGTCTCACGCGGTCGCCTCCGGTCGGCGCGGCGTCCGGCGATCGGAGCCACCGCCGCGCCGACGAGTCCGATGAGCCCGAAGGCGCCGGCGACGGCGCTCCCCGAGTGGAGGGGCGGCGCCTGCAGGCGGAAGGCGAGCGTGGTCCAGAAGGCGCTGAACGCGGCGAAGGTGAGCGCACCGAGCAGCGCGGCGTCGCGGATGACCGGCTCGCCGCGGAACAGCGTCCCGAGCGAGCGCACGAGTGCGCCGTACGACACCGTCACGGCGGGAGGCGAGACCGGGAGCATGGCGCGGAGGAGCAGCGCCAGCGAGAGCATGGCTGCCGCCGCCGCGACGAACATCACGCGCCACCCCGCGAGATCGGTGACGACGCCCGCCACCGCACGCCCGGCGAGGATGCCGACGAGCAGACCGGAGACCACGGTGCCCACGACGCGGCCGCGCATGGCCGGCGGCGAGAGACCGGCGGCGAAGGGAAGGATCAGCTGCGGCACGACGGTCGTGACGCCGATGGCGAAGCTCGCGGCGGCCACCACGCTGAGCGTCGGCCCGGACGCGGCGAGCAGCAGCGCACCGGTCACGCAGCAGAGCAGGATGACGATGAGCCGGCGGCGCTCCACCACGTCGCCGAGCGGGACGAACAACAGCATCCCCACGGCGTAGCCGGCCTGCGTGAGCGTGGCGATGATCCCTGCCGCGCGGGACGTCGCGTGAAAGGTGCGCGCGATGTCGGAGAGAAGCGGCTGGTTGTAGTAGAGGTTCGCGACGCTCGCGCCCGTCGCGATCGTCAGCAGCCAGATGAGCCGGCGCGACGGTGGGTGGGTCGGAACGGGCGACGTAGCGGACGCGGACACCGCGACGAATCTAACCGCGCGGAGGTTCGCATTGCGGACGCGTACGTCGAGTCGCACCTTTTCGCCCACCCCACATCGGAGCGGCGAGACATGAGCGAGTCGACGGACGGGAATCTCGGTACGGGCGACGCGCCGCTCGGTGACGCCCGCCTCGCGCCGGAGCCGAACGCCTCTCGATGGGAGGACTTCATCGACATCTTCTACGCGCCATCCAGCGTGTTCGCGCGGCGCGCCACGTCGGGCTTCCTGCTGCCGATGGTCGTCGTCACCGTGCTCACCGGCGCGCTCTACATCATGAACAGCGGCGTGTGGTCGCAGGTGATGGACGCCGAGATGTCGCGCGCCCTGGCGAAACAGTCGGCCCAGCTCTCGGCGGAGCAGATGCAGACGATGCGCCGCTTCTCGGAGACGATGGCCAAGGTCGGCTCGTTCGTGTTCGTCCCGATCGGCATCTTCCTCACGGGACTGATGCTCTGGGTGTGCGGGAAGTTCGTCGAGGCGAAGCAGACGCTCGGGCAGGCGACGATGGTGGCGTCGTTCGCCTTCATGCCGCGCATCATCGAGGCCCTCGTCGTCGCGGTGCAGGGGCTGTTGATGGACCCGGCGAGCTTCAACGGCCGGTGGAGGGTCTCGCTCGGCATCGGCCGCTTCCTCGACCCCGATGCCACGTCGCCGGCGCTCCTCGCGCTCGTCGGCCGGCTCGACGTGTTCACGATCTGGGTGACCGTCCTGCTGGCGATCGGGCTCGCCGTGACGGGCAGGATCTCGCGCGGCCGCGCGGCGATCGCCGCGGCGATCGTGTGGCTGCTCGGCGCGGCGCCGCTGCTCCTGCAGGCGAGCCGCTAGCGAACGTCGGCGCGCGGTTGGTCAGCCCGGGACGGCGCCCGGCGTCAGGGCGCCGTCGGCGGCGACAGCACGCGCTCGACGCTCGACGGCGGCGGGCACTGGCCACGATGCACGACACGCTGCACGTGCACGCGCACGTCGGCATTCTCGAAGCGATCGATCGTCTGACCGCAGCGATGGCACTGGGGGAACAGCGCGAAGACGTCGCGCGCCATCTGCTCCAGCTTCGGGTCGTCGGGTCGCCCCGAGATCACCACGAGTGCTACTCCTCGCCGCCGATCGGGCGTCCGCCCGCGTGGAGGGCGCGACCGAGCACCGCGACCGCGAGCGCGAGGAGCGCATACGGGAAGCAGAAGACTCGCGCGAACGTGGGATAGCTCTCGCCGAGCACGAGGCCGAGCCCCGCGCTCATCGCGGCGAGCGTCGCGCCGGCGCCGACGAGCGGCGGCAGCATGCCGAAGCGCTTGCCGGTGACGCGCTCGCGCACCGCGACGTACGCACCCGACGCGAACAGCGCCCAGCCGATCACCGCGGCAACCCCGCTCGGTCCGAACGAGAGCGTGATCCCGAGCAGCCGGATGCTGTGCGAACCGGAGGCGAATTCGAGAAGCGACATGTTCTCAGGACGATCGAACGTCGCCATGCGGCACGAGGTCGTCGTCGAGACCGAGCTGAGCCGTCCACAGACGAGCCAGTCGCGAATCCTCTCCCGAGAGCAGAGTCTCCCACGGTCCCTCGGCGACGACCGCGCCCTGGTCGAGCACGACGACGTGATCCGCCTGCCGGGCCGTCGTGAGGCGGTGCGTGATCGTGAGCACCGTGACAGCCGGCGTGAGCGACGCGATCGTCTGACGGATGGCGCGCTCGCTCTCGGGATCGAGCGCGCTCGTCGCCTCGTCGAGCACGAGAAGTCGTGGCCGTCGCAGGAGCGCGCGCGCGAGCGCGAGTCGCTGACGTTCGCCGCCTGAGAGCAGGGTGCCGCGATCGCCGATCTTCGTGTCGAGGCCGTTCGGCAGCCGCGCGAGGAGTGCGGACGCGCCGGCCATCCGCAGGGCGTCGAGCACCTCGGCGTCGGATGCGTTGGGCGCGACCCAGCGCACGTTCTCGCGGATCGTGTCGTGAAAGAGATGCGTCTCCTGCGGCACGTAGCCCACGCTCGCCCGCCAGGCGTCGCGCCGCTCCGCGACGAGCGGCTCGCCGTCCACCACGAGCGCGCCCTGTTCCGCCGTCGCGAGCAGCAGCACCAGATCGGCGAGCGTGCTCTTGCCCGCTCCCGAGCTGCCGACGAGCGCGGTGACGCGGCCGGCGGGGATCGTGAGCGTCACGTCGCGAAGGGCAGGTGAGGCGGCCCCGGGATAGCGGTACGTCACGTCGCGCAGCTCGATCGAGCGCATCAGCGCCAGCGGCGCCGATGGCGTGCGCTCCGGCGACTCGGCGGCTGCTTCGAGCTCGTCGAGCAGCCCCTGGACCGCCTCCGCCGCCGGCAGCGTACGCGCCGTGAGCAGGAAGCTGCTCTGCACGGACGCGATGCGGGGCACCAGTCGCCCGCAGACGAGCAGCAGCAGGAGGAGGCTCGCCGGCGCGAGATGGAGCCGCGATACGGCGACGTACACGACGATCGCCAGCGCGGCGGCGGCGCCGACCGTGAGGAAGGCACTCGACGCCCGATAGCGCCGATGCGCGTCGAGCAGCGCCTCTCCGAGAGTGCGCGCGCGCTCGGTGAACCGGTCGGCCATGCGTTCGGCGATGCCGGCGCTCTTCGCGACCTTGAGCGTCGCCACCTCCTCCGTGGCCCCGGCGAACAGCTCGGCGCCGAGCGTGGTGAGCTTGTCGCCCGCGCGCCGCGCTTCGCGCTGCTGTCGGCGCGCCGGCAGCAGGAGCAGCAGCGCGCCGACGGCGGCGACGAGCGCGAGCGCCGGCGAGAGGGTGACCGCGGCGAGCGCATACACCAGCGCGATCAGCAGCTGCAGCGATCCCGAGAGCAGCTGGTTGGTGGTGAGGCTCACCCGCTCGAGCTCCGCGGTCAGCACGTGCGCGAGGCGCGCTCCGCGCAGCGGCGCGATCGTCTCCCAGCGCGCGCGCACAAGCGCACGATACAGCCGCTCGCGCAGGTTCCGCGTCACCTCCACCTGCACGCGTATCGAGGCCACGGATTCCGCGTACTCGAGCACCGCCCGGGCCGCGACGATCGCGATGTACACGAGAAGTGCCCCGCCGAGCGAGTGCGGCACGTACGGCGTGATCTTCCCCCACACGCCGCCAGCGGACGGCGCGCCTCCGGTCACGCCGGCGAGCGCGAGCAGGGGCAGGAGGATCAGCAGCCCCGCTCCCTCCGTGAGCGCCACGAGACCCATGAGCACCAGCGACGCCACCGTGGCGCGCGGCGCCGCGTGGAGCAGCATCGAGGCGAATCGCCGGATGGAGAAGGCGCTCACGCGTACGGGTCCACGCTCAGGAGTGGAGCGAACTGCGCCGCCTCGTCACCGCCGACCGGGATCCCGTGCGGCGTCTCGAGCCACGCATGCGCGCCGAACGCTTCGCTCGCGCCGAGCTTGACGCCGATCGTCACCCGGCTGCGACGGTTGTGGCGCGCCGAGACGACCATCGCCGCCGTCGCCTGGGCAAGGCACTTCGCGCCGGGCACGAGCACCGCCGCGCGGCGGACGGCTCGGCCCAGTCTCGCGTCGTCATCGGGAGTGCCGTCGGTGGGGCGCGGCGCCAGCCGGCGCACGAGCCGGACGGTGTACCGCTCGATCCGCTTCCAGTTCATCGCCGCGAGCGAGAGCCGCACGAGCGCGAGGACGACGAATGCCTCCCCCAGCGCGAACCACTCCTCGCGCGGCCACCGGCGCCTACGAAAGAGGCGCATCGCCCTCGCGAACCCCGGTCCAGAGGCAGCCCGCCTCCCCGCCGAGCGCGGTGGATGTCCGCTCGCCGCGGACGGCGAGGCACGAATCGCTGAGGAAGCGCATTGGAGAGTGAGCGGGGAGGGGTGGCGGAGCCGCCAAGTCCCAACCTTAGGCGGCCGCACCGCCCGGACGCAACGGTGCTCCACGGCCGGTGCCCTCGCTCGTTCGTCGATCGTCCACCTCGGAGACTCTCGAGCCGCGCCGCCGTCGCTCGGCGTTTTCTTCCACATACCGGATGCCGCTGCCCCTGTTCCTGACCGTCGTCAGCCTGTTCGTGCAGGCTGGCGCGGCGCTGATCATCGCCTGCGTCTTCGTCGGGCTGCAGCGGCGCTACTGGCGGCCGTTCCTCCGTCATTGGACCCGGAGCTGGCTCGCCCTCGCGGCGTACGCCGCACTGAGCGGGTTGGCCCGGATCGTCATCGTCGGACACTCGATCGCGTTCCCTCCGCATGCCGCGATCGCCGTCGCGTGCGGGATCGCGGGGTGCCTGCAGCTCGTGTTCCTGCTGCTCGGCACGTTCGAGCTGACGACCGGCAACTCACTCCCCGCGAAAACCGTTCGGCACATCGTCGTCGCGACGGTCGTGGTCGGTGCGCTGCCGTCGATGCTGTTCTGGTGGGACGCGTCGAACTTCGAGCTGGTCTATCAGCTGCGCGTGACGACGCGTCGCCTGTTCGTGGCACTCGCCGCGCTGGCGGCGGCGCGGCAGATCAGCCGCGCGCCGCGCATCGCGCGAGCGATCGGCCGCCGCACGGTGACGCTCGCCTTCTTCGGCATCGCGGCGCACCAGATCCACTTCCTCGCGCTGTCGACCGACCGCGACCTCCGCGTCCTCTACCCGCTCTGGCTCGCCTCGCTGGGCCTCTTCGACGTCGTGCTCTACTTCGCCCTGGCGATGGGTCTCGTCATCTGGCTGCTCGAAGAAGAGCGGCAGGCGACGATGGACGCCGCGGCGAAGATCGAGAAGATCGCGTACCACGACGCGCTCACCGGACTTCCCAACCGGCAGCTCTTCCTCAACCAGATGGGAATGGCGCTGCACCGGGCGAGGCGCACGAAGAGCATCGTCGCGGTGCTGTTCCTCGACCTCGACCGGTTCAAGGTGGTCAACGACTCGCTCGGTCATGCCGCCGGCGATCTGCTCCTGCAGACGGTCGCGGAGCGCATCCGATCCGCCGTGCGAGGGGAGGATTCGGTGACGAGACTGGGCGGTGACGAGTTCGCCGTGCTGTGCACCGACATCCGGACGCCGGACGACGCGTCGAGGCTGGCCGAGCGCATCATCGCGGCGTTGAAGCGCCCGATCTTCCTCGAAGGGCAGGAGGTGTTCGTCACCACCAGCCTCGGCATCAGCCTGTTCCCCGCCGATGCGACGGATGCGGAAGGCCTGTTGAAAAGCGCCGACGCGGCGATGTACCGCGCCAAGGCGCAGGGCCGCGACGTCATCGAGCGCTACGTCCCCGAGCTCGGCACTGCCGCGCTCGAGCAGCTCGGCCTGGAAAGCCATCTTCAGCGCGCGGTCGAGAACGACCAGATGCTCGTCTATTATCAGCCGATCGTCGACTCGGGCACCGGGACGATCAACGGCGTCGAGGCGCTGCTCCGCTGGAACCACCCCGATCGGGGCATCCTGCCCCCGTCGGAGTTCATCAGCCTCGCCGAAGGGACCGGGGCGATCGTGCCGATGGGCGAGTGGGTGCTGCGCCAGGCGTGCCGGCAGGTGGCGCAGTGGCGGGCCCGTGGCCAGCCGCAGCTCCGCGCCGCGGTGAACCTGTCGGTGCGCCAGCTTCAGCAGGCCGACCTCGTCTCACGCGTCCAGCAGGTGCTCGACGACACCGGGCTCCCCGCGGACAAGCTCGAGATCGAGATCACCGAGAGCATCGCCATGCGGTCCAGCGGCCGGGCGGTCGACAACCTCCGCGCGCTGAAGGCCAACGGAGTCCGCATCTCCATCGACGACCTCGGGACCGGCTACTCCTCACTCAGCGCGCTGCGCCTCTTCCCGATCGATTCCCTCAAGATCGACCGCAGCTTCGTGAACGGCGTGCCGCACAACACCGACGACAGCGCCATTGCGGCCGCGGTCATCGCCCTTGGCCAGACCCTCGGCGTGAACGTGATCGCCGAGGGGATCGAGCGTCCCGAGCAGCTGGCGTTCTTCACGGCGCATCGGTGCGCGGAGTGGCAGGGCTTCCTGCTCGTCTCGCCCCTGACGACGGAGCAGTGTGCCGATCTGCTGTTCAGCGAGGTCCCTCCCCGAGAGCAGGAACAGGTCGGAGCCGCCCTCGCTTCGCGTTGAGCCCGCCCAACCGGGGAGTGCGACGGGTGGTAGGGGAGGAATAGGATGACGTGTCATCTCGTCTGATGACGTATCCGCAGGGCCCTTGCTGGAACGTCTACGAGGCAGAGGTTTAAGATCAGAGTTCCCCGACGCCGACTGACGTGCCCCCCGTCAGTCGGCGCCGGGGTCCGTGTTTGCAGGCAGCACTCGCCGTTGCTCCGTAGCTCCATCACGCCGAAACGACCCCCATGCTCCCGCACGCACGCGCTTTCCTCGTACTCAGCGCTCTCGCTCTTCTCGTGGCTTGCGGCAGCGACGGACCCGTCGGACCGGCCGGGGGAACCTTCTCCCTCGGGCAGTCGCTCGCGGTCGAGAGCGGCCGCGACGTCCACGTCGCGGCCGGCACCGCCGAAGGCAGCTTCGTCGCCGTCGTCGCCAACGTCGGCCTCGACAGCGTCGGGCAGTCGAGCTACTCCCTGCGCGCCAGCGGCTTCGAGGCCGGCGACCGCGGACCGTTCGGCGTGCGGAGCCCGAGCCCGCAGCTCGCTCCGTCGATCGCGTCCGCGCCGATGCGCGACGACGCGTTCGAGAGCCGGCTGCGCGACATGGAGCGAGCCGAGCTCACGCCGCGCTTCGCGTCCGCGCGCCTGTCGA
>Ga0068859_100006844_pt1 | contig 11581 bp, 7 predicted proteins | sample KBSSwiS22_FD_66585 | JGI IMG/M metagenome (GOLD analysis project Ga0068859, IMG submission 66585) | Switchgrass rhizosphere microbial communities from Kellogg Biological Station, Michigan, USA - KBS Switchgrass S2-2 | ecosystem: Host-associated > Plants > Roots > Rhizosphere > Soil ... | reverse complement strand
TAAAAAGTTATGCTGTATCACTTATTTGATTGGTTTAATACTGAAGGGTATAAATTCCCTGGCAGCAACCTGTACCGTTTTTTGAGTATACGGGTGATATTAGCCATGATATTAAGTTTGGTTGTTACAACGGTTTATGGCAAAAAACTGATTGCCTACTTACGTAACAAGCAATTAGGCGAAACCGTTAGAGATTTGGGTTTAGCAGGTGAACAACAGAAAAAAGGAACACCAACAATGGGTGGTATCATTATCATCCTCGCTATAATAATACCAACTTTATTATTCGCTGATTTAGGCAAAGTGTATATCCGGTTAATGTTACTGTGTACAGTTTGGTTAGGAGCTATTGGTTTTATTGACGACTACTTAAAAATAAAATCAAAAAGAGACGCACAGAAAAAAGGGGTGGCCTATAAAAAAAGTGATAGTGATGGTTTAGCAGGGAGATTTAAAATATTTGGCCAGGTAATGTTAGGGATTATAGTTGGTGCAACATTATTGTTTACTAAAAGTGTTGTGGTAGAGCGGGAAGTATATAACCCCGATCTCGCCTATGTAAAGGCACACTTAAACACTGGCGAACATTTGGTAACAGATTCTTTTCATATTATAACAATAGAAGGTAAGCAACACATTTTTGCCATTGTAAAAACCCCGATCACTACCATACCTTTTGTAAAAACACACGAGTTTAATTATGCTAAGCTTTTACCAAAAGCCTGGGGTGAAACGGCAATCTATATTTTGTACATCATTATTGTAATATTTATTGTAACGGCAGTAAGTAATGGCGCCAATATAACAGATGGATTAGATGGATTAGCCACAGGCGTTAGTGCAGTGATAGGACTTGGCCTGGGCGTATTCGCTTACATAAGCGGCAATATAAAATTTGCCGAATACCTGAATGTAATGTACATACCCAATATTGGCGAGTTGTCCATTTTTATTGCAGCATTTGTTGGGGCATGTATTGGTTTTTTATGGTACAACTCTTACCCGGCACAGGTTTTTATGGGAGATACAGGAAGCCTTGCACTTGGAGGTATCATCGCTGCGCTGGCTATTATTATTCGTAAAGAATTGCTGATACCTATTTTTTGTTTTGTGTTTTTGATAGAGTTGGTGAGTGTAATGGTACAAGTGTCTTATTTCAAATACACCAAGAAGAAGTATGGCGAAGGCAAGCGGGTGTTTTTGATGAGCCCGTTGCATCATCACTACCAGAAGCTGGGGTACCATGAAAGCAAGATAGCAGTGCGGTTCTGGATTGCAACTATTTTAAGTGTGATAGTAGCAATAGCAACATTGAAATTAAGATAACAATATTCCTGTATTGCGGATGGGAAAGTTTTTATTGAAAGACCGCAACCTGGAATTGTCAGTGGTTGACATTCTAAGTTTTTCAATTTTTGATAAGTCAGTATCTGTGAAAAGAGTTTCTTATGATCAGTAGAACCCTATACCCGTTAAATTCTATGCTTTTGAAGAACCTTTTTAGTTTACGGTGTAGCGGTTGATAAAATGGAATTGGAAAATTCTATGCTGTTGAAAAGCCAATTTTTACTTCTTAAAAAGGAGTAGTTAAAAGTGATTGTTGCATGATGAAATGAGCCATAAGCAGGCAAATTTCATATTGCAAAAGACAATAAATAATATACATGAAAAGATTAGTCATACTCGGCGCAGGTGAAAGTGGTGTTGGCACCGCTATTCTTGCCAAGCAGCAGGGGTATGATGTATTTGTAAGTGACGGAGGGGCGATAAAAGAGAATTACAGGATGGAACTGACGATCAACAAAATTGCATTTGAAGAAGCAACACATACCGAAGCAAAAATTTTAAATGCTGATGAAGTGATGAAAAGCCCGGGCATTCCGGAAAAAAATGAACTGGTAAAAAAGATCAGGGCAAAAGGCATCGGCATCATCAGCGAAATAGAATTTGCTTATCGCTATAAAGGCAGCAGTAAAATAATTGCTATCACGGGCAGCAATGGAAAAACAACTACCACTGCATTAACCTATCACATTTGCAAACATGGCGGAAGTGATTGTGCAATGGTAGGCAATATCGGTTATTCTTTTGCCAGGCAGGTGGCCATTGATCCCAAGCCTTTATACGTTGCCGAAATAAGTTCTTTTCAATTGGATGATATCAAAACATTCCGGCCGGATGTTGCGGTGTTGACCAATATTACAGAAGACCATTTAGACAGGTATGAATACAAAATGGAAAATTACATCGGCAGCAAATTTCGCATTGCAATGAACCAGCAGGCTGAAGATGTTTTTATCTATTGCTTAGATGATGCAATAACTACGAAGACCATTAACAACTATCACATTAAATCAACACTAGCCCCATTTACCATGAGTAAACCACTGCCTCAGGGAGCATACCTGATGAACGCAAAATTGCACTTGAAATGGAAAAACGAAGAAATGCAAATGAGTATAGAAGATTTCGCCCTAAAAGGTAAGCACAACCAGTACAATAGTATGGCTGCAAGTTTAGCTGCATCAGCAGTTGACATTCGAAAGGAAAAAATAAGAGAGGCACTGCAAACTTTTGAAAGTTTGGAACACCGCATGGAGCCTGTTGCTTCCATTAAAAATGTGGAATTTATTAATGACAGTAAAGCCACTAATGTAAACAGTACCTGGTTTGCATTGGAAAGTATGGAAAAGCCTGTGGTGCTGATATTGGGTGGCGTGGATAAGGGTAATGATTATTCTTTGATCAAAGAACTGGTGAAAGAAAAAGTAAAAGCGATCGTATGCATGGGAACTGATAACCGGAAGATACATGAAGCATTTGGTGATGTTATGCCATTGATGGTAAATACCACATCAGCAAAAGAAGCTGTGCAGGCTGCATTTCACTTTGCAGCAAAGGGCGATGTGGTTTTATTAAGTCCGGCATGCGCCAGTTTTGACCTGTTTAAAAATTATGAAGACAGAGGGAACCAGTTTAAACAAGCGGTAAAAGAATTATAACACACAAGGTCAGACGAGGACGTCAGACCTTGTGTCATGATCTGACGCCATCGTCTGATCATGACACAAAACAACACACGATCTAACGCCCACGTCTGACCGTGTAACATGGTCTGACGTCTCGTCTGACCATAATGACACAAAAACAAAAATGTCTGTAAAACAAGCATGGCAAGTTTAGTAAACATAAAAGAATTATTTACGCCAAACATCAGTAACAACCTGGTTAATAAAACCAGGGGTGATCGTGTGATTTGGGGTATTGTGGTAATTCTTACATTGATAAGTTTACTGGTGGTGTACAGCAGTACCGGATCGCTGGCTTATAAATACAGTAAGAGTACAGAAAGTTATTTGTTTAAACAGTTGGCTTTTATCGTGCTGGGTTTACTCGTAATTTATTTTGCCCACCGGGTTAATTATACCATCTATGCAAGGGTGGCAAAAATCTTATTCCTGGTGTCCATTCCTTTAATGATCTATACTTTATTCTTTGGAGAAAAAATAAATGAAGGCAGCCGCTGGATAAAATTGCCCATCATCAATATGACGATGCAAACTTCTGACCTGGCTAAGCTGGCCTTGTTCATGTATTTAAGTTTGCAGTTAAGCCGTAAGCAAAGTGTAATTAAAGATTTTAAAAAAGGATTCTTACCCATTGTAATTCCGGTAGCCATCATTTGCATATTGATCGCTCCCGCAAATTTATCAACAGCATTATTGGTAGGTGCAACAAGTTTTATGCTGATGTTCATCGGAAGGGTGAATACAAAACATATACTGATCTCCATGGGTATTGCATTGATACCGGTGATATTTTTATACATACTCGCTGTTAGCACTTATGACACAGCCGCACATAAAGCAAAAGACCTGCCTGCAATTTTTGATATGGGAAGGGTAAAAACATGGGTAGGCCGTATTCAAACATTTAAGTATAGTACCAAAGATGATGAAGCAGATGAAAAAACATACCAGATCAACCAGGCAAAGATTGCAATTGCAAACGGCAGTTGGTTAGGCAAAGGTCCCGGTAACAGTGAAGCAAGAAATTTTTTACCACACTCTTACAGCGATTTTATTTATGCCATTATAATTGAAGAGTATGGATTGTTTGGCGCAGCGTTTATGGTTTTTATTTACCTGTTGTTCCTGTATCGTTGTATAAGGCTGTATCGAAAATGCCCCTTTGCATTTGGTGCATTTTTAGCATTGGCATTAAGTTTTACATTGGTGATACAGGCAATAGCCAATATGGGAGTAGCAGTAAACGTATTTCCAAATACTGGGGTTACGTTACCGTTAGTAAGTATGGGCGGAAGCAGTTTTCTCTTCACCTGTTTATCTATCGGTATTATTTTAAGTGTGGCAAGAAATGTTGAACAACTAGAAGGTAAAAGCAAACTGGCGGAGGTAAATGAGTAAACGTGTTATCATAGCAGGTGGAGGAACGGGCGGACATATTTTTCCCGCCATTGCAATAGCGAACGCCATTAAAAAGCTGGAACCACAAACAGAATTTTTATTTGTAGGTGCCAAAGGAAAAATGGAAATGGAAAAAGTGCCGCAGGCAGGATTTAAAATAGAAGGATTGGATATAGCAGGGTTTAACAGAAGTTCTTTGATAAAAAATATTGGCTTGCCTTTTAAGCTGGTAAAAAGTTTTGCGCAGGTACGACGAATTTTCAATTCGTTCCAACCCACAGCAGTGATAGGCGTTGGCGGTTACTCAAGCTTTCCTGTACTAAGATATGCCCAATCAAAAGGCATCAAAACTTTTATACACGAAAGCAATTCATTTGCAGGCAAGAGTAATATCATGCTGGGTAAAAAAGCCACCAAAATTTTTGTTGCCAGCGATGGCATGGAAAAATTCTTTCCCAAAGAAAAAATAATGATCACAGGAAATCCTGTACGGGCAAGCATATCGCAAAGCAATGTAACCAGGGCGGAAGGGATACAATTCTTTGGATTAGATCCTGCAAAGAAAACCATTCTGTCTATTGGCGGTAGTTTGGGTGCAAAAAGTATCAATGAATCATTAGATAAAAATATAGAGGCATTTGTAAAAGACGACCTGCAGCTAATATGGCAAACCGGTAAACCTTATGCGGAAAAAGGCAGACAAGCCGCAGCAGGTAAAAACAATATATGGGCCAATGATTTTATCACGCAGATGGAGTATGCCTATGCAGCAGGCGATGTGGTGATCAGCAGAAGCGGCGCCATGGCCATTGCGGAATTATGTGTGGCTAAAAAACCGGTGGTATTTGTGCCTTTTCCCTTTGCGGCCGAAGACCACCAGACGGTAAATGCACAAAATTTAGTTAATAAAAATGCCGGTATAATGGTTAAAGACAGCGAGGCGTTAAATAAGTTGGTGCCCACGATCATCAGTTTGGCAAAAGATGAGCTTAAGCAAAACGAATTAAAAACAAACATCGGCAAACTGGGCATCACCAATGCGGATGAAATTATAGCCACGGAAATATTGAAAGTAATAGCGGAGTGATAAGATGAAAAAAGATGTGAAGGAAATAGTAGAATCGTTGAATGACTCCCCTTTAGGGGCCGGGGGCATCTATTTCATTGGGGTAGGCGGTATAGGAATGAGCGCATTAGCCAGGTACTTTAATGCAAAAGGGGTTGCAGTAAGTGGTTATGATAAAACAGAAACTGTTCTTACAAAACAATTAGTAAGCGAAGGAATTAAAGTGCATTACGAAGATAATATTGAGTTCATTGACAAGGATACACAGTTAGTAGTTTACACACCTGCGGTTCCAAAAGATCATAAAGAGTTAAACTATTACAAGAACAATAACTACACGGTGGTAAAACGCAGTGATGTGTTGGGTGCTATTACCAATAGTTCTTTTAACATTTGTGTGGCGGGCACACATGGCAAAACAACTACCAGCACAATGGTGGCGCATATATTGCAACACAGTGGTTATGGTTGTAATGCTTTTTTAGGCGGCATTGCGGTTAACTATAACAGTAATTTTTGGCCAAGTGAAAAAAATGTTTGCGTAGTGGAAGCAGATGAGTACGACAGAAGTTTTTTGAAATTAAGCCCGGATGTAGCGATCGTCACTGCAATGGACCCAGACCACCTGGATATTTATGGTACAGCAGAAAATGTAGAACAAGCATTCATTGATTTTTCTGCAAGAGTAAAAGCTGGTGGTTTGTTGCTAAGCAAGTTTGGATTAAAAAGAGGCAATGAATTGAAAGCAGACAATCACATCACCTATCATTTAAACAATGAAAAAGCTGATGTATATGCTTCAAACATCAAAATGAATAACGGCAGTTACCAATTTGATGTAATAACAAAAGATTGGCAATTGCAAGATGTGGTATTGAATATGGGGGGCATGCACAATATTGAAAATATGATTGCGGCAATTGCAGTTGCGCATGATCTGAAAATAGAAGACGAAAAAATAAAAGCAGCAGTAAGTTCTTTTAAAGGTGTGAAAAGGCGTTTTGAATATATCGTGAAAAATGAAAACCTGGTGTACATAGATGATTATGCACATCATCCGGATGAATTAAAGGCATTATTAACGGGAGCAAAAAAATTATTTCCCGAAAAAAAATGCACGATCATTTTTCAACCGCATTTGTTTAGCCGCACCAAAGATTTTGCTGATGGCTTTGCAGAAAGTTTGAGTCTTGCAGATAAAATTATTCTCTTACCCATTTACCCGGCAAGAGAATTACCAATGGAAGGTGTGCGTAGTGAAATGATTTTGGATAGAATGACAAATACAAATAAAAAAATATTAGGTAAGAACGAAATTTTGGATTGGGTAAAAAATAACAGTACGGAATTATTGATCACAGCAGGTGCAGGAGATATAGATACATTAGTTGAACCGATAAGAAATATTTTAACTAAGAAAAGTAACTAAACCCTGCCGGCGGTTGTAAACCCCGGCAGCGGTTAAACGAAATGAGCGAAAACAGACGATACAGTATTAAAAAAATCCTTCTCGCCATACTATGGGTAACTGTAGGGGCAGGAAGTACTGTATTGTTGGTAGCTGGTGTAAAACAAAAAGATGCTGCACAATGTAAAGCTGTTGAAATAAAAATATCTGGTATAGAAAATAAGGATGGTCCAAAATTTGTAGACGACGATGACATTTTGAATGCCATAAAAAAAGCAAGCAATGGAAATCCCGTGGGGAAATCCATAGGTTCATTTGAATTGCAAAAAATTGAAACCGAACTGGAGAAGAGTAAATGGGTGAAGAATGCAGAATTGTTCTTTGATAATAATGATGTATTAAAAGTAAGCCTGCAGGAGAGAGAACCTGTAGCAAGAGTTTTTACCACGGGCAACAGGTCATTCTATATTGATACTGCATTAGCGATGTTGCCACTGAGTGATAAATTTTCTGCCAGGCTTCCGGTATTCACCGGCTTTCCTTCTGATAATATTGTTTTATCTGCAGCCGACAGTAGTTTACTGGGTGCTGTAAGGGATATCAGCATTGCTATTCAAAAAGATTCTTTCAGGATGGCGATGATTGACCAGGTAGATATAACACCACAACGCAATTTTGAAATGATACCCAAGATCGGCAACCAGTTGATCGTTTTTGGTGATGCTACTGCCGCTGATGATAAGTTTAATAAACTGGAATTGTTTTATAAAGAAGTGATGGTGAAAAGCGGGTGGAGTAAATACAGCGTAATTAACGTGCAGTATAAAAACCAGGTAGTGGCAAAAAGAAGAGGCGCTGAAGATAAAACTGCGGACTCCGCAAGAACAGTACAGATCATGCAATTGATTGCTGCCAATGCTGCAAAACAGGCTGATGATTCTTTGCAAACTATTTTACAAGACAACAGTAACAACACTGCAGACAGCAGTATGATACAACAATCCATACAACGTGACGACAATTTTGAAACGAACAATGCCATCAACGAATCACCTCTAAAGCCAGTGAACAACCAACCGGCTGAAAAACCGGTTAACTCTAATCCGTTACCCCCTGCAAAACCAGCGCAAAGCGCCCTGCGGGCGGGAGCAAAACCAGCCACATCCAATCCAATTCCTGCTAAAAAACCAGTTACTGCAAAACCGGCGCCCAGCGCCCAACGGGCAGCAACAAAGCCTAATCCTGTTATTCCAAAAAAAACAACTGCTAATCCAGTATCTAAACCAAAAGTGAATGCTGCTAAACCAGCAACACAAAAACCAAAAGTACAAATGCCGAACAGAAATGATTATTAATAAAGAACAGTTTAAAATATAAAACAAACAAACACAAACACCCTTATTCTCTCCACAGAGAAGTCGAATGAAGAGATTGAGGGTATACAAACACAAAACATACATTTATGAATCACGAACAACCCATCATTGTAGGCCTTGACATCGGCACCACAAAGATTGCTGCCATTGCCGGCCGTAAAAATGAATACGGCAAGCTGGAGATACTCGGTTTTGGCCGTGCTAACAGCAACGGTGTGCAACACGGCATGGTGTTGAACATCGACCAAACTATAAAAGCCATTGAAATGGCATTAAAAAATTGCTACGACTCTAATCCTAATTTAGAAATTGGAGAAGTATATGTAGGTATTGCAGGACATCATATAAAAAGTTTGCAAACCCGTGGTGATATTGTGCGCCAGGCAGTGGAAGATGAGATCAGCCAGGGAGAGATTGATCGCCTGATTGCAGATCAGTATCGCACCTATATTCCTGCCGGCGACCAGATCATTGATGTGATTCCGCAAGAATTTACAGTAGATAATTTTCAAAACATTCCTAACCCCATTGGATATAGTGGCGTAAAAGTGGGTGCTAATTTTCATATCATCACAGGTGATAAGAATGCTATTCGCAATATTAACCGTAGTGTAGAAAAAGCAGGATTGCAAACAAAGGATCTTGTATTACAACCATTGGCTTCCGCTGCTGCTGTAATGTGCGACCAGGATTTGGAAGCTGGTGTTGCTATCGTGGATATTGGTGGTGGTACCACTGATCTTGCAGTTTTTTATGAAGGTATTTTAAAACATACCGCGGTTATTCCTTTTGGTGGTGAGAATATTACCAATGATATTAAAACAGGCTTGGGTGTTTTAAAAACACAAGCTGAACAAATGAAGGTACAGTTTGGCAGTGCTTTGAGTGATGAAGCCAAATCCAATGCATTCATTACTATTCCGGGTTTGCGTGGTATGGCTCCAAAAGAAATTTCTGTAAAGAATCTTGCGGCTATCATACAGGCACGTATGAGCGAAATTATGGACTTTGTTACTTACCATTTAAAGCAGGTGGGTTTAGATACACGTATGCTTAATGGTGGTATCATTTTAACCGGCGGTGGTTCACAACTAAAACATTTAATTCAGTTAACGGAGTATGTAACGGGATTGAATGCACGAATTGGTTACCCTAACGAGCACCTTGCATCGGGCCATATTGATGAACTGGCCAAACCCATGTACAGCACCTGTATTGGTTTAATATTAAAAGGCTACAACGATTACGAAAATAAAAACAAACAGTTTGAAGAAACTTTCAGAAAAGTGGAAGTGCCGGGCAGCTTGCAGCAGGGACCAGTTGACGAAGTACTGGATGTGGTAACCGATGAAATTAAACCGGTAAAAGTAAAACAACGCAAAACATTGAAAGGATTTATGGACGGCTTTAAAAACGGCCTGATAGATTTATTTAAAGAAGAAGAAGACGCAAAATTATAAGCCCCCTCCGCCCCCTGAAGGGGGAACCGGAGGCTCTAATTCTTTTTAAGTTCTTTTAAATAAAGTAGATTTTAAAAATTAATGCTCTTCAAAGTCCCCTTTAGGGGATTTAGGGGCTGCTAATCCATTATTAATGTCCGGTACATTTTTCTTCCTTACTAATTGAAAAAGTAGTGCCGTATAAATTCTAACAGTGTTCACTAAATTTTCCTTAACAAAATTTAGTAAACGCTTAAAACAAACAAGCTATGATACATTTTGATTTGCCAAAAGAACAATCATCCATCATCAAGGTGATTGGCGTTGGCGGCGGAGGCAGTAATGCAGTAAACCACATGTTCTCTCAAAATATTGAAGGGGTAAACTTCATTATTTGTAATACAGATGCACAAGCCATCTCTCAAAGTAAAGTGCCTAACAAAATTCAGTTGGGGCCACACTTAACACAAGGGTTAGGTGCAGGCGCTAATCCTGCAATTGGAAGGCAGGCTACAGAAGAAAGCCTGGAAGAAATAAAACGCATCCTGGAAGTAAACACCAAGATGGCTTTTATTACTGCCGGCATGGGTGGTGGTACCGGCACTGGCGGCGCGCCGATACTGGCAAAAATTTGTAAAGACTTAGGTATATTAACTGTTGGTATTGTTACCACGCCGTTTACTTACGAGGGTAAGAAAAGAATTGCCCAGGCAGAAGAAGGTATTATGCTGCTGAAGAATCATGTGGATACATTACTGGTGATCAGCAATGATAAACTCCGTCACCAGTTTGGAAATTTAAAGATGAAAGAAGCTTTTGCAAAAGCAGATAACGTTTTAGCCACTGCTGCAAAATGTATCACCGATGTAATTAATAGTACCGGCCAGATCAATGTGGATTTTGCGGATGTATGTACTGTGATGAGTAATGGTGGTGTGGCCATATTGGGCAGCGCATCTGCCGAAGGCGAAAACAGGGCGCAGCATGCTATTGAAAATGCTTTGAACTCTCCATTGCTGAATGATAATGATATCCGTGGTGCAAAATGGATACTGATCAATATTAATTCTGCCGAAGGCGAACATGAATTTACAATGGATGAAGTAGAGATCATTCAAAATCATTTATTAAGTAATGCAGGCCCGGATACTGATGTGATATTAGGCTTGGGGTATGATAATAATTTAGGCAACGAGATAGGTATTACATTGATAGCAACCGGTTTTGAGCATAAAGATCCTTTTGAAAAGAAACCGGCTGTAGTGGAAGAAGAAGAGAAGACCGACAAAATTGTGATGACACTGGAGATGCCACCCAAGGAACAACCTGTTGCTAAAGTAATTAAGATAGCACAACAACCTACACTGCAATTTGATGAAGCAGAGGAAGAACAGGCCATTGCAGAAATAAGTGAAGTGCCCGCTGTGCAAAAAGTGGAAGATGAAATGATGCCTAAGCTGGTGGAAACTAAAAGTGAAGTAAAAAAAGTAGAATTACCTCGTAAAAATACTGGGGAAAAAATAGAGGAAACGCCAATATTTTTTGAAATATCTTCGGCCGCAGATCAAACACCTGTAATAGCGTTTGATATACCCACAACTCCGGTACCTCTGGAAAAACCCGTTAGCAAAACCAGCGTTCAAACAAATATTTCAGCAACGAATAAAGAAGCTAGCAATACCTCTTCGTCGGGGGTTAAATTGGCAAAGCCTGTGCAGATCTATGCGGAGGACCAGCCTAAACCAGAATCCAATTCTAAGGACGAGCTACCGCCATTGCAGGTAACAATGAAGGCCGACGAACCAGAAATTGAAATGCAGCTGGTGGTTAAATCCCATCAAGCGGCGGAGGAAGAGCAACTTGTA
>Ga0068859_100006842_pt1 | contig 11583 bp, 11 predicted proteins | sample KBSSwiS22_FD_66585 | JGI IMG/M metagenome (GOLD analysis project Ga0068859, IMG submission 66585) | Switchgrass rhizosphere microbial communities from Kellogg Biological Station, Michigan, USA - KBS Switchgrass S2-2 | ecosystem: Host-associated > Plants > Roots > Rhizosphere > Soil ... | reverse complement strand
CGCCGCCTCGCGCACGCGCTCGCGCAGCGTCGCCTCGTCGGGCGGGATGGCGATCGTGAAGCTCGTCGGCGGCGCTGCAGCGGGATCGAGCCCGAGCATCCGATGCAGCGGAACGCCGAGCCGCTTCCCCGCCAGGTCGTGCAGCGCTGCGCTCACCGCCGCGCGCGCCGATGCGTTGAAGCTGATCGCCTTCGCCAGCGCACGCTCCAGCGCTTCGAGCGACCAGCCGTCGGCATCCTCGATCACCGCGGCGAGGACGGGCATCACGCTCGCCACCGTGTCCGCCGTCTCGCCGTAATGCCTGCTCGGCGCGGCCTCGCCCCAGCCCGTCGCGCCGTCGTCGTCCGTGATCGTGACGCGCACGACGCGATACTCGCTCGACCCGCCGCGCGCGATGATGAAGGGATGCTTCGTGCGGAGGGCGACGATCTCGTGCGAGAGCTTCATGCGCGGAGCGAGGGAGTTCGGATGCGCGCCAGCAGCGCGCCGCGGTGCGCCGCGGGAGCCTCGTCGGATGCGGCGAGGAAGGAGATCAGCGCGTCGGCGAGCGCCGTGCCGCGCTCGTGCCGGTCCGACGCCGACTTCTCGAGGCAGCGCATCACGATCGCCGCCAGCTGCTCGGGCACGCGCGAGTCGATCTCGCTGATCGCCACGGGCTTCTCGTGCACGTGCTTGTAGCCCACCGAGAACGCGTCGGCGCCGTCGAACGGCGGGAACCCGACGAGCGCCTCGTACATCACCACGCCGAGTGCGTACAGGTCGCTCCGGCCGTCGACGAGCTTCCCCATCGCCTGCTCGGGGCTCATGTAGTGCGGCGTCCCCATCGCGCGGCCGCTCGCCGTGAGGCGGCCGTGGAACCGCGCCGTGGCGATCCCGAAGTCGGTGATCAGCGCGTTGCCGTCCTCGTCGAACAGGATGTTGTCCGGCTTCACGTCGCGGTGCACGACGCCGCGCTGGTGCGCGTGGTCGAGCGCCACGGCCACCTGCGCCGCCGCGGCAGCGACCGCCTGTGCCGCGACCGAGCGCTCGCGCTGCACCCGGTCGGCCAGCGAGCCGCCGCCGAGATACGGCATGACGATGTAGACCGTCTCGCCCATCTCGCCGAAGTCCAGCACGGGGCAGATGAACGGGTGCACGAGCCTCGCCGCCGCCTCGGCTTCGCGACGGAACCGCTCGGTCATCTCGCTGTCTCGCGCGAGATGCGCGTGCAGCACCTTGACGATGACCTCGCGCGCGAGCGGCATCTGCTCGGCGCGGTACACTGTCGCCATGCCGCCGCCGCCGAGCCGCTTGAGGACGCGATAGCGCGTCCCCGTCGCGCGGCGAAGCGCGGAGATCTCCTCATCGGGCTTCTCGGCCGGCTGGCCCGCCACCTCGGGCAGCGCGCCCGAGCACCGGCTGCACGACGCCGCGAGGGCGCGATTCCACGTACCACACTCCGGACAGAACACGTCAGCCCCCGAACTGCATCTGGACGAAATCGTACGGCGGCCACGGGCCGGTGAGCTCGAGGCGCAGATTCGTCGCGCGGCTCCCCTGCTCCTCCACCTTCGACGCGAACTCCTTCCACAGCTCCTGCTCGATCAGGAACGCCGCGCTCAGCACGATCCCGGTGATCTGCTCCGTGCGCAGCGGCACCGTCGCCACGGCCGAGCGGCGAAGATCGCGCAGCGCATCGGCGGCCGCGGCGGCGAGATCGGAACCCACGTCGCGCTCCTCCGCGTCGCCCGGCCGCCACACGTGCACGCGGCCCACCACGCGGTCGTCGACGAAGCTCAGCGCATCGCTCAGCGCGACGTAGTGCAGCTCGAGCCAGCGCGTCACCGCCTGCCGCGATCGGAACGTGACGCCGACCGGCGCGGGAAGCACCGCGGCGCGCTTGGCGTACGCGCCGACGATATCGCCGTGCGCCGACGCCTGCTCCACGCTCGGTTCCGCAACGGTGTATGCGCTCGGCGCGACGATCGCCGCGAGCTCGCGCACGGCGACCAGCTCCGTGCCGGTCACGGGCGCGCCGTGCGCCGCCGCCTCGCTGAACGTGACGCCGTAGATCGTCAGTGAACCGCCGGTGTCTCTCTCGGCTCGACTTCGCCTCACCTGTTCCTCACTCGCCGCATAGCTCCCCTCCCCTCCGGTCCATCAGCAAGGACGAACTCCCCTCCTGGGAAGTCCCGAGGAAAATCCGGTGGGGGTGGGGAGTGGGGAGTGGGAAGCGTCCGAGCAGCTCCTGCCGTCACCCCCCACCCCCCACTCCCCACTCCCCACTCGTCAGCCCCCTCATATGGACTACACACGCCTCCCCCAGCCGCTCGGGAGCGTAGCCGCCCTCCAGGGAGCTCACCAGCCGGCCCCCGCACCACTGTTCGGCCCGGGACACCATCTCGCGTGTCAGCCGGTCGACGTCGTCCATCTCGAGGGTGAAGCCGCCCAGCGGATCGCCCGCCAGCGAGTCGAACCCGGCCGAGATGAGCACGAGATCTGGAGTGAACCCGACCGTCGCCGAGTCCACGGCGGACAGGAACGCGGTGACGTAGGCCTCGCGCGGCAGGCCGGCCGCCATCGGCACGTTCCATACGCTCCCGTGCGGACCGCGATCCGTGGCCGGCCCCGTGCCCGGATACCATGGCCACTGGTGCATCGACACGAAGCGAATGTCCGGCGTGTCCTGCACGAGCGCCTGCGTTCCGTTCCCGTGGTGCACGTCCCAGTCGACGATCAGCACGCGCTCGGCGCCGTGCGTCTTCCGCGCGTAGTGCGCGCCGATGGCGACGTTGCCGAACAGGCAGAACCCCATCCCCGAGCTCCGCAGTGCATGATGTCCCGGCGGCCGCACGGCGCAGAAGCTCCGGCGTGGCCCATCGCCGAACACGAGGTCGACCGCGTCGAGCACGGCCCCGGTGCCCGCCGTCGCCGCCGCCCACGACCCTTCGCTCACCACGGTGTCCGCATCGAGCCGCGCACCCCCCGCTTCGGCGAGCTGCCGGACCATCTCCACGTAGCGCGCGTCGTGCGCCATCTCGAGCTCGTCGGCCGTCGCATGCCGTGCCTCCCGGTGCTCGACGAGCTCGAACAGCTCGAAGTCGTTGCGCAGCGCCCGCGGAATCGCCCGCAGCCGTCCGACGTGCTCGGGATGGCCCCAGCCGGTGTCGTGGCGGCCGCAGTCGGAATGGGAGAGGAAGGCTAGCTGCAATGTGAGTCCGGGAAGGCAGTGCCGTACTACTTCGTACTTCGTACCACGCCGTACCTGGACTGGCATACCGGCCCCACGAATGCTTGGACGCCGCACTGCTTGAAACGCTCTGGCACAGCGTCCCGGTAGAGCGGCGTCGGTGCCTTCGTCGGGGCCGTCGCGCGGGTCCGGGTACGTGGTGGTACGGGGTTACGGAGTAGTACGGCAGTGCCCTGCCTGACTGAGCGCATTGCTCTGACTCAGCGCACCGCTCGTCTCCACCTATACGTCACGAGAAATATCGACCCGTCGACAGCCCCCGTCGCCGCGAGGGACGCGCTCTCGTCGAGCACTTCCCAGCCGTTGAGCTTGAGCACGTAATCCTCGTCGCGCAGCTCGGCACCCGGCTTCAGCGCTTCCAGCGCGCGGCGCTTCACCGTGATCGCGCGCTCGTCGGGCGAGGCGTGCACGCGCACCGCGTCCCACACCTCGGGCATCTGCACGCGCACCGTGATCGCCGGTCCGCTGGGCGACGCGAGCTCGATCGTGTCACCTCGCGTGCGCAGCTGCGCCACGAACGGTTCGGTCATGCGCCGGTCCCCTCGGCGCTCGCGCTCGCCGGCAGCAGCGTCTCCTCGAGCTTGAACGGCGGCAGCGTCGTGAAGAAGCGCGCGATCTGCATGTCGAACAGGTACGTCGAGCCGGTGACGCGCGTCGCACCGTTGTGGGCGGCGGCGGCGATGATCAGCTCCTCACCACCCTGCCCGCGGAAGCTCACGAACGTCGGCCCCTCGCGATCGAGGAACGCGGCGTAGAGGCTGTTCCGCCGGGAGAAGAACTGCTTGGCGGCCGCGAGCACCTCGTCAGGGGTGAGCGAGGTGCGATACTCCTGGAGCGTGCGCTGGGTTTGGTTCATGACGGCGCGGGTCGGTGTTGCGGGGAGCGGTGGTCCGGGCGCCGCGAGCTGCGGCGGCCTTCCACCCACGCCCGAAGCTTAACCGAGCGCGAAGGGGAGCGGGGAGTGCGACAGCCGCTCGGGCTCGCGGTACTCCAGCGGCAGCTCCACCCGGAAGGTCGACCCATGGCCCGGCGCCGAGTCGACGAAGATCTCCCCGCCCAGCACGCGCGCGAGCCGGCGAGCGAGCGACAGCCCCAGCCCCGAACCGCCGTACTTCCGCGTCGTCGAGCCGTCCACCTGCCGGAACTCCTCGAACACCTGCTGGTGCATCTCCTCGGGGATGCCGATCCCGGTGTCCTCGACCCGGTAGACGACGTGATCGTCGATCACGCTCACCGACAGGCGGATCTCCCCCGACCGCGTGAACTTGTACGCGTTGCTGAGCAGCGCGACGAGCATCTTGCTGATCTTGCGGCGGTCGCTGACCATGAAGATCGGCTGCTCCGGTTCGCGCACGCGGAGCGCCACGTCGTCCGACCGCCCGCGCGTGCTGGCGAGCGCGTCCTGCAGCGGCTCGCGTACGTCGAACGCGACGGCGTTGATCTCGAGGCCGCCCCGCTTGAGCGTCGTGAGCTCCAGCAGGTCGCCGATGAGGTCGAGCAGGTGCTGGCTGGACGTCCGCACCTGCTCCAGCGTGCGACGCTGCTCCTCGGTCACCGGACCGGCGAGCCCCTCGTCCATCAGCGCGAGATAGCCCATCACCGCGGTGAGCGGCGTGCGCAGCTCGTGCGAGATGTTGGCCAGGAACTCGTCCTTGACCCGCCGCGCCTCGAGTAGCGCGACGTACTGGCGCTCCAGCTCCGCGTTCGATTCCGTGAGCGCGGCGTTCGCGCGGCGCAGGTCCTCGATCAACCGCGCCTTCTGCGCCGTCGCCGCCATCTGGTCGGCCACCATGCGCAGCAGCGACCGCGTCTCCGCGCTGATCGCCCCCGCCTCGTGGAAGTAGAACGCCACGGCACCGAGCACGCCGTCGCCCGTCTGGAGCGGCAGCGCGCAGATCGCGCGGAATCCCAGCTCGTGCGCGACTTCCGCCCAGTCCTCGAGCGAGGGATCCGCCATCACGTCGGGGACTTCGATCACGCGACGCTCCGCGGCGGCCTCTCCGCTCGGACCGAAGCCGAGCCGCACGCGCATCTCGCCGAGGAAGGGCGCAAAGCGCTCGGGCCAGTTGTGCACCGCGGCCAGCCGCATCAGCTCCGACGCGCCGTCCACGAGGTACACGCAGGCGAAGCTCGCGCCGACGAGCGGGCTCACGCGATCGAGCGCGAACTGGAACACCTCCTCCGGCCGGTCGGCCGTGAGGAAGGCGTGCACGATCTCGCGGATCGCGATGAGCTCGCGCAGCCCCGACTCGGTGTTGTCGGGCACGATGCGCAGCCGATCGCTGGTCACAAGTGTTGGCCTGTTCACCTCGCCAATATGGCAAGGGAACTCGTTCAAGGCCAGATGTTTATCAGCGAGCTCTGCCCTTGGGCACGGTCAGCGTGCGCACTTCGGCGCGGTGCACGAGCACGTTTGGCGGCGTCGACACCACGTACGACACCGTATCCGCCACGTCCCGCGCGGTCAGCTTCCACCCATCCGCGTCCGATGGCACGTGCTCATTGAAGTGCGTCGTCACCGAGCCCGGCATCACGACGGAGACTTTCACGCCGTGGTCGCGCACCTCGAGCATCAGCGACTCCGACCACGACGTCACGAACGCCTTCGTCGCTCCGTAGCAGGTGCCGCCGACGAACGCGCCGCGTCCCGCGATGGAGCCGATCGTGCACACGTGGCCGCTGCGGCGCGCGATCATTCCGGGCAGCACGGAGCGCGTCACGTGATAGAGCGCGTTGACGTTGACGTCGAGCGTGCGCTGCCAGTCCGCCGCCGTGAGCTCCATGAACGGCTTCAGGATTCCGATCCCGGCGTTGTTCACCAGCACGTCGACCTCCGCGCCGGTCAGGGCGGCCGCCACCGCCTGCGGATCGCTCACGTCGAGCACGAGGGCACGCGCGCGACCTTCGGCGGCTTTGATCGCCGCGACCACCTCGTCGAGCTCCGTGCGGCTGCGTGCCGCCGCGACGACGTCGTAGCCATCGCTCGCGAGCCGCTCGGCGATGGCGCGACCGATGCCGCGCGATGCGCCGGTGACGAGTGCGGTGGGCATCAGCGCGCCACCCGCGACACGGCGCCGTACATCAGCTTCGTTCCGAACTCGAGGCTCGCGAGCGGGATGCGCTCGTCGTTGCCGTGCATGCGTTCCTCGTCGTCCTGGTTGAGCGGGAATGGGAGCAACCCGAATGCCTGCATCCCCCATGCGCGCAGCCGCGCGCTGTCCGTCGCGCCCGTGCTGAGATAGGGCACCGTGGTGAGCGACGGGTCGAGCGCCGAGGCGGCCTCGCGGATCGCCGCGAACATCGGCGAGCTGAAGTCCGACGCGGGCGCATCGGTGCCGCGCGACGTGATCTTCAGCTCGACGAGCGTGTCGTTCACGACGCGCTCCAGCCGCTTCACCACCGCGTCGACCGATTGGCCGGGCAGCGTACGGACGTTGAGCGTCGCCGTGGCCTCGGTCGGGATGACGTTGCTCCGGATCCCGCCCTGGAGGATCGTCGCCGAGATGCCGTTCCGGAGCACGGCGTCGAACACGGCGGTGCGGCCGAGCACGCGCGCGCCGCGCTGCTGTCGCCGCGCGTCGGACGAGGCGACGTCGGCCATCGCGAGCCGCTCCTCGCGGTTCTGCCACACCGCGGCGAGTCGCGAGAAGAACTCGCGCGTCGTCGGGTTCACCTGCACCGGCTCCCTGTAGTCGGAGATCTTCGCGAGGGCGCGACCGAGCCGGAGTATCGCGTTCCCCGCGAGCGGGATCGATGCGTGGCCGCCAGGACCGTGCGCGGTGACCGTCACCGTGTGCGGCACCTTCTCCGTGTTCTGCACCGCGACGTACAGCCGCTTCCCGCCGACGATGCGCACGCGTCCACCTTCGTTCAGCGCGAACTCCGCCTTGATCAGCTCGGGATGGTTCGCGATCAGCCAGCCCATCCCCCACTCTCCGCTCTGCTCCTCGTCCGAGTTGGCGACGAAGATCACGTCGCGCGACAGCGTGCCGCCCTTGTCGACGACGTGCCGCTTGAGGAGCAGCATCGTCTCCAGGTTCGCCGCGAGCATTCCCTTGTCGTCGATCGCGCCTCGGCCGTAGAGGTAGTCACCTTTGACCTCCGCGGCGAACGGATCGACCGACCAGTGCGTCCGCTCGACACCGACGACGTCCATGTGCCCCATGATCATCACGGGGCGCTTGCTCCCGTTCCCCTTGAGCCGCGCGACGAGCGCACCGCGGCCCGGCGCCGGCTCGAACAGATGCGTCTCGATCCCCGCCGCCTTGAGCGTGCTGTCGAGGTAGCGCGCCACCGGCAGCTCGTTGCCGGGCGGGTTCACGGTGTTCATGCGGATCATCGCCTGCAGGTGCGCGAGCGTCTCCTGGCGGGCGGCGGCCCAGTCGGGCTCCTGGGCGGCGGTGGGCGACGGGACGGACGCGAGCGTCATCAGGCAGGCGAGTGCGGCGAGGGTGCGAGTGTGCATCGATCGGGTGGCGTCGCTACGAAGCCCCGCGCGGGCGGCGCGAAGGGACCCGGGAGAAGATAGCGCACGCACGGCGAAACCCGTGCTCTGTCGCGGCGCGTAGGGAGGGGCGAGATTCGTCAGCGAGACCCACCCTGTTCAGACCCTCCCATGTCGTTCGCCCGCGTCTCCACATTCTGCGCAGCCGCGCTCCTGCTGTTCGCCGCACCGCTCGCCGCCCAGGACGCAGCCCCCGCGGCGGCGCCCGCTCCGAAGCGCGACTCCCTCGTCACCAAGCCCATCTCCGCCGCCGACCGCGAGAAGTTCGTCGGCGACTACGACATTCTCCTTCCGAACGGCTGGATCATGGCGACGCTGATCTACGTCGAGGAGGATCAGCTGATGATCGAGCCGGAGGGCCAGGGGAAGTCGCCGATGCGCTACCTGGGGAACGACAGCTTCGGCCTCGACTTCGACCCGACGCTCCGCCTCGCCTTCGAGGTGAAGGACGGCAAGGTGCTCGGCGGGAAGCTCACGCAGCGGGGCCAGCGGATGAACGTGTTCCGTCGCCCATGACGATCGACGGCGCGTTCCGCACGCGCGTGCTCGCGCGCGAGTTCCTCTCCGGCTTCTGGCTGAACCTCGGCTCGCCGGTCACGGCGGAGATGGCGGGGCTCGCGGGCTTCGACTGGGTCATGCTCGATCACGAGCACGGACCGGGGAGCGAGACGACGATCCTCCACCAGCTCCAGGCGGTCAGTGCGACGCCCGCGACCTGCCTGGTTCGCATCGCCGCCAACGAGCCGCCGCGGTTCAAGCGCGTGCTCGACGCAGGCGCACACGGCGTGATGGTGCCCTACGTGAGCACGGCGGCGGAGGCCCGCGCCGCCGTGCAGGCGATGCGCTATCCGCCGCGCGGCATGCGCGGCGTCGCGAAGCTCACGCGTGCCTCGGCGTTCGGTGCGCGGTTCGACGAGTACTTCGCGCACGCGCACGAGTGGCTCGTCACGCTCGCGCAGATAGAGACCGTCGACGCGGTCGAGAACGCGCAGGAGATCGCCGAGGTGGACGGCGTGGACGTCGTGTTCGTCGGGCCGATGGATCTCACGACGAGCATGGGGATCCCCGGCCAGTACGGCGACGCACGGTTCCACGACGCGCTCGGCGAAGTCGCCGATGCGGCCCAGAGCGCGGGGAAGGCGGCGGGGATTCTGCTGCTCGATCCGGCGAACCTGCCGCTCTGTCGCGAGCTGGGCTACACGGTGGTCGCGCTGGGGTCCGATGGCGGATCGGTGACGGCAGGGCTGAAGCAGAGTCTCAGGACGCTGACTGCAACAGATGGACTCTGACTCCGACAGATCGATCTGAACTGCAAAAGATCGACGCCTGGCGCACCGCTCCTCTCCATCCACAACCCCAAAAGTAGATCGTGGGGTTCGGCATTCACGCCGCACTGCGCCAAGGCCCTTCTCGGTCCTCCTGCCGTGTCTCCGCGGGCTCCGCGTCAATCTGTTGGAGTTGCCGTTGCAGTTGGAGTTGCCGTTGCGGTTGATGCGTTAGCCGGTTCGCATCCCGCATCCCCCTCACCCCAACATCCGCTCCACGCTCCTGATCAACGGCGCGAACGACAGCGACTTCCCCGACACGCGCTCCGCCTGCTCCTGCGCCAGCTCGCGCTGGGCCTCGGCGAACAGCGCCTGCACGATCCACGGCCCCGCGCGAGGATTGCGCCACCAGTCCTGGTCATACCGCTCGACGAGCGTCTCGGTGATCAGCGCCTGGAGCTGCCACGCGCGCAGATAGCGCGCCGCGTAGAAGCGCGGGTCGACGTCGACGAACGCGTCGGCGCGCGAGTAGCGGAACGTCGTCGCGCCCGTCAGCGTCTCGACGTACAGGTCGGGCAGCGAGTCCCACGGCACGTCGCCGCCGTACAGCTGCGTCTCGTAGATCAGCTTCGCGGAGTAGCGCCGCAGGAAGTGCAGCTCCTCGAAGCCGGCGGTCCGCAGATAGCCGGGCACCGTTTTCTTCTCGAGCCCCGTGTAGCGAAGCAGCCACCCGCCGTCCTGCATCAGGTGGTCGAACAGCATCGCGTAGCCTTCGGTGATCGAGTTGTCCCCCATCCAGCGGTACTCCATCGGATGATCGGGGCGCATGTTCGCGAAGTGCAGCGCGTGGCCGAGCTCGTGAAGAAAGGTCTGCCAGTCGGTCTGACCGCCGTGCGGACGGAGGACGAGGTACACCTCCTCGGGCACGCGCACGGGCGCACAGAAGGCGCGTGAGCGCTTGCCCTCGCGTTCGCCCGTGTCGAACCGCACGCGCCCGCCCGCCTCCGGATCGATGCCCATCTCGCGCACCTGCCGGCGGATCGACGGCTCCATGTCGGCGCCCGGGAAGAACTCGTCGAACTCGCGCGCGCGGAACAGCGCGAGCGCATCGGCGCGCGTCGTCTCGCCGATCTTCATGCCGAGCACCCGCTTCACGAACGCCGGGCAGACCTCGTCCCACATCGCCTGCGTGTCGCGCAGGAACTGCGCGCACTCGTCGCGCAGCGCGGACAGCGACACGCCGTTGAGCAGCTCCCACGTCGCGTTGTAACCGTCGGCCAGCCCGACCGATTCGGTGATGTCGCGCTCGCGCTGGAATCGCTCGCGCTTCATCGGAGCCAGCTCGCGCTCCACCAGCGTGCGGCGCGCCGCTTCGATCCGTGCGCGCTCCTCGCGGTCGGGCGAGTTGGCGAGCTCGATCGCCGTGCGCTGGTACGGGATCTCGCGCCCGTCGGCGGTCCGCACCACGGCGTCCCCCTCCCAGGCGATCTCACGCTCGTCGAGCGCGGCGAGCTCGCGCGCGCTCTGCGACTCGACCTGCCAGTCGAGGAGCAGCCGCGCCGAACGGCGCTCGTCGGTCCCCTCCGCGCTGCTCGTGAACGTCTCGCGCGCCAGCTCGAGCGCGTCGCGGCCCAGGATGCCGCGGTGTGCGTGATAGATCGGCTGCAGCTCGGCCGACGGCTTCAGTCCGGCGTGCGCGAGGAAGTACTCCCGCGAGAGCTCCTCCATGAACGCCTCCCCCTCGCGGCGGAGACGCTCGATCGATAGCCCGGCGCTCATCCTGGGAATCGCTCTTCCAGGAACGCGCGCAGCGAGTCGGCGGCGACGCGGTCCTGTTTCAGTGTGTCGCGGTCGCGCACGGTCACCGTTCCGTCCTTCGTGGAATCTCCGTCGACCGTGATGCAGAACGGCGTGCCCACCTCGTCCTGCCGGCGGTAGCGCTTGCCGATGCTCCCGGTCTCGTCGTAGTCCACGGGGAAGTACCGCCGGAGGTCGGCGGCGATGCGGTGCGCCATGTCCGGCTGGCCGTCCTTCTTCGTCAGCGCGAACACCGCGGCCTTGATCGGCGCGAGCGAGGGATGCAGGCCGAGCACGACTCGCCCCTCGTCCTCTCCCTCGACCGCCTCCTCGCGATACGCGTTCACGAGCGCGGCGAGCGTCACGCGATCGGCGCCCACCGACGTCTCGATCACGAACGGGACGTAGCGCTTGTTCTTCGGTTGATCGAAGTATTCGAGCTTCTTCCCCGAGTATTCCTGATGGCGCCCGAGATCGAAGTCCGTCCGGTTGTGGATCCCCTCGATCTCCTGGAAGCCGAGGGTGCCGCCGAAATCGTACTCGATGTCGAACGCGGCGCGCGCGTAGTGCGCCAGCGCGTCGTGCGCCTTGTACCGCAGCCGCTCGGGCGAGAGGCCGAGCGAGTGGTGCCAGCGCATGCGCTCCGCCTTCCAGTACTCGAAGTGCTCCTCGTCCGTGCCCGGCTCGACGAAGAACTGCATCTCCATCTGCTCGAACTCGCGCGTGCGGAAGATGAAGTTCCCCGGCGTGATCTCGTTGCGGAACGCCTTGCCGATCTGCGCGATGCC
>Ga0068859_100006838_pt1 | contig 11585 bp, 9 predicted proteins | sample KBSSwiS22_FD_66585 | JGI IMG/M metagenome (GOLD analysis project Ga0068859, IMG submission 66585) | Switchgrass rhizosphere microbial communities from Kellogg Biological Station, Michigan, USA - KBS Switchgrass S2-2 | ecosystem: Host-associated > Plants > Roots > Rhizosphere > Soil ... | reverse complement strand
TGCTCCTCGCGGTGCTCGGTGCGACGCTCGTTCGACGCTCGCAGGCGGCGATGTTCTGGACGGTCGCGGGAGCGGTCGCGCTCGTCGCGGCGTTCGGAACCCACACGCCGATCTATCGCGCCGCTTTGAAGATCGTTCCCGGCCTCTCCATGTTCCGCTACCCCTCGAAGTACCTCATCCTCGCCGCCATGGCGGTCGCGGTTCTCGCGGCGCTCGGGTGGGATGCGCTTACGGCCGAGGGGACGCGGCGTCGGAAGCTCGTGGCTCCGGTTGGCGTTGGGGCCGCACTCGCCGGACTCGGGCTCGTCGCGCTGTTCCTCGTTTTCGCGGTGCCGGGGGTGGGGTCGTCGATCGCGACGCGGTGCGCGACGGCCTTGGGCGTCCCGCAGGTCGAATCCGGAGCGCGCTCGTTGGTCGGTGTCGTCGGTAATGGGGCGTTGCGGCTTCTCGCGATCTCGGTCGTCGGCGCCCTCGCGATCTCGCTCGCGACGATCCGTCCCGCGGCTCGCTTCGCGCTTCTGGTGTTGGTCGCCGGCGACCTGCTCTTCACCAACGCCTCGATCAATCCGACGATCGAAGCGGGCCAGCTCGCGCCGTTCGACTGGGTCGCGTTGACGCGAGCGCATCCGGAGGACCGGCTGTTCGTGGCGCGGGACTACACGAGGGATCGCGGCGGGTCGCCCGACGTCGCGGCGGAGCCCGAGCTCCGCCCCGACTTTCCGGTGGTCGAGTACCAGGCGGTCTACGAGACGGCGCTGGGGAGCGATCTCTCCGCGGCGGGCGTGCGGCAGACGATCTCGCGCGAGGTCACGGGGCTCAGGCCCCTCGAGTACCTGATGCTGATGCGCCGGCTCGGAAGCAGCGATCGGGCGATGAGGGATCGCTTCCTCTCCTGGGCGGGGACGCGTTACTTCCTGCTGCCGTCGCCGCCTTCGATCGAGGCCCAGCGGCTCGCGGAGGTTCCCTTCGGCGGCGTCGCGCTGTTCGAGAGCCCACCGAGCGGAACGCGGGCCTTCGTCGTCTCGTCCGCGGTCGCGGAGCCCGGCGTCGAGGCCCAGATCGCGAAGCTCCTCGACCCCTCGTTCGATCCGTCCTGGACGGTCGTGCTCGATCGCCTGGTCGATGTTCAGCCCTCGGGCGCTCGCGGCACCGCGGTGATCCGTGAGGACTCGGAGAGCTCGGTCGTTGCCGACGCCGATGTTCCGGAAGGCGGTGGTTACTTGGTGCTTCTCGACAGCTTCGATCCGGGATGGACGGCGTACGTCGATGGAGCGCGCGCGGAGGTCCTGCGAGCCGACGGCGTGTTCCGGGCCGTCCGTCTGACCGCGGGGAAGCACGACGTGCGCTTCGAGTACGTGCCACGAGGTCTGTGGCTCGGTGCGGCGATCTCGGTCGTGACGGCGGCGCTGCTCGCCGCCGCCTGGATCAGAGGATAGGCCCGCTGTCGCGGACGGGGTCCTGGCGCGCTTCGCCGAGCGAGCGCCAGAGGCCGTGGATCAGGACCGCGGCGATCCAGGCGACGAGGACGATCCACGCGGTGCGGTCGTCGAGAAACCATCCGGCGCCTTCGTGCATCAGCGATCCCCCTTCGACACCGTCGCGATCCGCGGGACCTTCGTGAGCTTGTCGGCCAAGCGCACGGCACACGAGCCGGGCTTGCCGTTTCCGATGTCGCGGCCGTCGAGACGGACGACGGGACGCACGCCCGAGAGGCTCGAGGTCAGGAAGACCTCCTTCGCGTCGCGCAGCGCGTCGACGCGGACCTTCCCCTCGGCGACCGTGTACCCCATCGCCTTCAGCGTCTGCATCGCGCGGGCGCGCGTGATGCCGGGAAGCGCGCCGTCGGAGAGCGCGGGAGTCGTGACGCGGCGCCCCTTGAGAACGAAGACGTTCCCCGTGCACGCCTCCATGACGTGACCGCGGTCGTTGAGCCAGACCCCCTCGTCGGCGCCCAGGCGGCGCGCCTCCTCGAGGCCGAGAGGCGTGGCGGCGGAGGCGAGCGTCTTCATCCCCGCCTGCGGGTCGAGGCGATGACGGCGGCCGGAGAGGAGCACGGCGGAGACGGCGCGGTTTTCGTCCTTCGCATCCGACGGACCGCCGAAGGCGGTCCACGGCCCCGAGCGGGAGACCAGGAGCTTGAGCCAGCCGTGGCCGGTCTCGATCTTCTTCGCGAGCTGGCGGAGCGCCTTGTCGAGGTCCTTCTTGTCCGGCAGGGGGATGGTCAGGTGCGCGGCCGACGAGAACAGGCGCGCGAGGTGCTCGTCCACGAAGCGGGGCTCGCCGTCCCGTACCGCGATCGTCTCGAACAGGCCCAAGCCCCACTGGACCGCGGGGTCGGACCACGCGAGGCTCTCTCCGGGCATCGTGACCGTGAGTCGGCGGTCGATCATTCCGCCTCCTCCGGCTCGAAGCCGAGCACGCGCGTCAGCGCGCGGGCCTTCGCGTTCGACTCCATCCACTCTTCCTCCGGATCGGAATCGGCCACGACCCCACCACCGGCACCGAGGTGTGCGACGCCTCGGGCGACGACGACCGATCGTATCAGGATGGAGGACCACGTGCTCCCGTCGTCGTCGAGAAAGAAGAGGGAGCCGGTGTAGAAGCCGCGCGGCACCGGCTCGAGTTCTTCCAAGATCGAGACGGCACGTCGCTTGGGCGCGCCGGTGATGGAGCCCCCGGGGAAGACGGCGCGCACGAGATCTTCGAAACCCGTTCCGGCCTTCAGCGTCGCGGTCACCGTCGCGACGAGGTGATGGACGGCCGGGTAGGTCTTCAGCGCGGCGAGCTCGCGAACCTCGACCGTCCCCGTCTTCGCGACGCGTCCGAGGTCGTTGCGCTCGAGGTCCACGATCATCGTCAGCTCGGCGCGGTCCTTCTCCGAGGCGAGCAGATCGCGCTTCAGCGCCTCGTCCTCTTCCGGCGTCTCACCGCGCGGGCGCGTTCCCTTGATCGGGAGCGTCGTCGCGACGTCGTCCTTGCCGACGTCCACGAACGTCTCGGGGGAAACGGACGCGAGGGCCCACTCGCCCGCGTCGATGAAGGCGGAACGGGGTGCCTGGGTCGATTCGGTCAGGCCGCGGTAGAGGGCCCACGGGTCGCCGTCGAAATCGCACGACAGCCGCTGGGTCAGGTTCGCCTGGTAGATGTCGCCGGCCGCGATGTGGCGCTGCACGCGCCGGACCGCCTCGAGGTAGCGCGGACGCGGGAGGCTCGTGCGGAGCGGGTGGGACGAGAAGCCCGAGGCGGGCGTCGCGGGGTGCTCGAGCCGGTCGCCCGGATCGTGCGATCCGATCCGGCGAGGGGCGGAGCCCTCCGGGAACTCGATCGCGCCTTCGATGAGGAAGCTGTTGCAGCGTGGGAGGACGGGATCGGACCGTCCCGCGAGAAGCTCGTAGGCGAGGACGACGGCGATCCCCGTTCCGCCGGGGCCGCCTCGATTCCGCCGCTCCCGGGACTCGCGGTCGATCGTCCGCACGTCGTCCGAGTAACGCTCCGGCCGGACCGCGACGCGGGTGGGCCAGGCGTGGTCGTGCCCGCCGCGGCCGTCGAAGAAGATCGTGGGGCTGCCGGGACGCCTCATGCGGGCGACGGCCTGCTCCGGGGTCAGCGCGGGGTCGATCAATACTTGCGGATGAGCCCCACGACGACGCCCTGGACGTGCACGCGATCGGCGGACACGACGATCGGCGCCATGGTCGGGTGCGCGGGCTGCAAGCGGACGGTGGCGCCGTCGCGGAAGAAGCGCTTGAGCGTGGCGTCCGAGCCGTCCACGAGGGCCACGACCGTCTCGCCGTCCCGCGCGGTCTGCCGCTCTTCGATGATGACGTAGTCGCCGTCGCGGATGTGCTCGCCGGTCATCGACTCCCCCTGGATGCGGAGGACGAACGTGCGGCCGCGCCCCGAGACCATGTCCGCCGGGACCGTGATCGTCTCCGACGTGGGGATCGCCTCCAGCGGCGTGCCGGCGGCGATCGTCCCGACGAGCGGGAGGTCCATCGCGCGGCCCCCCGCTTCTCCGTTGACGAGCTCGATCGAGCGGTTCTGGTTCCAGACGCGGCGGACGAGCCCCTTCTCGACGAGGTGGGAGACGTGCTTGTGGACGGTCGCGACCGACGAGAGGCCGAGGCTGCCACCGATCTCTTCCAAGCTGGGCGAGTAACCGTTGCGCGCGATGAAGTCCCGGATGACGTCGAGGACTTCGCGCTGTCGTCGTGTCAGCGCCATGGGGCCTCCCCGCACGCAGGTTAGGCGAACGCAGAACGAAACTCAACCGAAAATCTCCGCGTGCGGTATATTTCGACGGTTCGCCATGCGGATCCTCCCCCTCCTGCTCGTCGCGCTCGCCGCCTCACGCGCGGCCGCGCAGGGCTTCGAGCCGCCGACCCCCGAAGAGCTGGCCGCCCGCGAGAAGGTCCGGCCCGCGGTGGAAGCGATCTGGCGCGAGGTCCGGACGCCTCCGGAGAAGAACGCCGATCCGCGCCCCCGTTACTTCTACGAAGTGACCGACTCGCTCATCGCGCTGGGTCCCGGCGTCGTTCCGTTCCTGATCGCGGAGATCGACCTCGACGACTCGAACACCTTCCACTTCGCCGCGTACGCGCTGGGACGCCTGGGCGGGCCGGGCGTCGAGGAGGCGCTGCGCAAGGCGCTCCGGCGCGCGGACGACCGCGGCGGGCGGTACGGACAGCAGTCCAAGCGCATGGCGCTCTACGCGCTCGCCATGCTCGGGCAGGACGACACGATCGACCTCATGCAGGAGGGCGAGGAGGTGCCCGGGACGAACGTCATCCCGGACATGTACCTCATGCCGCAGGTCGCGCTCATGCTGGGTCCCGCGGCGGTCCCGCGCCTCCTCAAGCAGCTCGACGCGTACGCGGCCGACCCCGCGTCCTCGACGAAGCTCGAGTGGACGCTGCGCGGACTCGGGCGCGCGGGAGATACGTCGGTGGCCCCCAGGATCGTGCCCCTGCTCTCGAGCGCGTCGATCGGGGTGCGCGCGCAGGCGGAAGAGGCGCTCGGGCGCATCGCCGACGGCTCGGTGTGCGACAAGCTCGTGCCGCTCCTCGCCAACGCGAAGCTCCGCGAGAACCAGTCCGCCGCGCTGGCCCTCGCGCGCATCCGTCCCGAGGCGTGCGTCCCGGCGATCGTCGACCGGCTCAAGATCGAGCCCAATATCGAGGTGCGCGCGCAGCTCTACCGCGCGATCGCCTCGGTCCAGGGGGAGGCGGCGCTCGAGGCGCTGCAGCCCTACCTCGCGACGACCAACCCGTACGAGCCGACGATCCTCCTCGACACGATGGCGCGCATCGGGAGCCGCAAGGCGCTCCCCATGGTGCGCTCGCTCCTCGACAGCAAGAACGGCGGCGCCGTGCAGCGCGCGCTCGAGACCCTGGTCAGCCTCGGCGGCGAGGGGGCCGTGGACACGCTCCTCGCGCGCGCGAACGATTCGAGGCGCACGGTGCGCCTGCTCGCCTGCCGCAACCTCGTCGAGCTGCGCGAGCGCCGCGCGGGCCCCCGGGTCGCGGCGAACCTCCTCGAGATGGTCGGGGAGCCGGTGGGGAACTTGAGCGAGCGAGCGCCGATCAAGGAGTACGCCGAGGCCCTCGTCCTGCTCCGCTACACGGACCCGATCCCGGCGCTTCAGGAAGCGGCCGCGAAGCAATCCGATCCGGAGATCGTGGCGAGCTTGAGCGGCGCGGTCGTGCGGCTGAAGCTCCTGGCCGAGCTCGGCGACGACGTCTCGAAGTGGGCCGCGAAGCTGACGGACCCCTCGGAGCCGGTGCGCGACCTCGCGGCGGATCGCCTCGCCGAGATCGGCGGGCATGCCGCGGTGGCCGCGCTCGAAAAGCGGCTCTCGGGAGCGTCGCTGCCGCCGGACGAGCGCGCCGCGATCCTGACGTCGATCGGACAGTTCCATCCGGAGGGCGCGGCCTCCCTGGTCGAGCGTCACCTCTCCGATCCGGCCTACGACCCGTTCGCCCTGCGCGACACCCGGATCGCGGCCGCGTGGGCCGCGCGCCGCATCGGGGGGACGCAGATGGTGAAGGCCCTGCGCGCGTCCGCGGTGCGCCGCGACGGGCGGGACTTCGCGACGCTCGCGTACCTCGCGATCGCCGATCCGACCGGGGCGGCGCCGACGATCAAGACCGCGCGCGCGCGGCGCTTGCGTTACCCCGAGCCCACGTACGGGCGCGACGACGAGCACCTGGACGAGATCCTGCGGGACCTGTCGCGCGGAAAGGCCCCGCGGCGCTTCGACGTCCCGCCGGTGAACCTGCCTACGCTGTGACGGGCGCCGGAGCCGGCGCTCCGGCCGAAGCGCTCCGCGGATCGCGGAACTCGCCGGCGCGGTAGGCCCGGTTGAACGACTCGACGATCGCCTCCTCGAACGCGGTCCCCTTCAGCTCGTTCAGGCGCGCGACCCCTTCCTCGAAGGTCATCCCCTTCTGGTAGGGGCGGTCGGTCGTCATCGCGTCGAAGCTGTCGGCCACCGCGATGATCCTCGCCATGAGCGGGATCGCGTCGCCCGCGGTGCCGTCGGGATACCCCCCGCCGGTCCAGCGCTCGTGGTGGCTCCTCAGGCCGGGGAGGAGGCGCTGCATCTTCCGGATCGGCGCCATGATGTTCGCGCCGATCACGGTGTGCTGCTTCATGACCTCGTACTCGTCCTTGGTCAGGTGGCCGGGCTTCTTCAGGATCGCGTCGTCCACGCCGATCTTCCCGACGTCGTGGAGGAGCGAGGCGACGTGGATGTCCCGGATGTCGGACTCCGCGAGTCCGTGGTAGCGCGCGAGGATGACCGAGTAGCGGTTGACGCGGACGGAGTGCCCCCGCGTGTACGGGTCCTTGGCGTCGATGGCGGAGGCGAGGGCTCTTGCCGTGCCGAGGAAGAGCTCGTTGTTCTCCTCGGCGGCGAGCCTCAGCCTACGGATGAGCTCCTCGAGCTCCGCGGCCATGAGGTTGAACGTGTCCGCGAGATCGGCGACCTCCGTCAGCGAGCGCACGCGCACGCGGCTCGAGAAGTCCCCCTGCGCGTACGCGCGGGAGGCTTCGGCGAGCTTCTTGATCGGGTCGGCGAGCGTCCGCGCGAAGATCGCGGCGGCGAGGAGCGCGCAGGCGAGCGAGAGCAGCGCCCACTGCAAGGTCTTCTCGATCATCGAGGCGACCGCGCTGTACACCTGGCGCTCGCGTCCCTGCACGAACACGCCCCACCCCTCGCGCGCGACGTCGTAGGAGCCGAGGTACCGCTCCGTCGGCCCGGCGCCGCCGGCCGACCATTCGAACGGCATCGTCTCGGTCGCCCCGGGGTTTTCGAGGAAGCGCTTGACGATCCCGGAGTCGGTCATGTCGCGCCCCGGCTCGACCTCCGGAAGCCCGGTCTCGGCGAACAGGCGGCCCTTCGCGTCGATGGCGAACAGCGCGTACCCGCCGCGCGTGTCCTCGGTCACCGCCTCCCACACGCGCTGAAGGTCCACGATGGCGCAGAGGACGCCGCGGATCGCGCCGCCGGCGACGACCGGGGCGGCGAGGACGACGAGCGCCCGGCCCCCGGTCGCCTTGAGGACGATCGGCTCCGAGACCGTGACGGTCGCGAGATCGACGACGCGGCGCTCGGCGAGCCGCTCCGCCGCCGCGCGGAACCCCTGGAGGAGGTAGGGGTCCAGCTCGCGCGGGGGCTCGCGGCCGGCCGGGGAGGACACGCTGCCGCCGTGCAGGTCGGTGAACCTCAGATAGAGGAGACGCTCGTCGGTGACGCCGTCGAGGATCGACTGCACCTCGCGTGGCTCGGGGTGCCCCGAGGCGGCGGCGCTCCGCGCGACCGCCGAGGACAGGTGGGCGAGCTGGCCGCGCAGCGCCTCGACGTGGATGTCCACGCCGCGGGCGACCATCGAGGCCATGAGGAGCTGGCGCTCCTGGTGGGACGTCTTCAGCGCCTCGCGGTTGCCGTCGATCAGCTTCCAGGCGACCGAGGCGAGCGGAGCGAGCGCGACGAAGCTGAACACCGCCAGCAGCAGGTAGACCATCCGGGCGCGGCGCTTTTGCGGCTTCGAGGCCATGCACACTCCTGGCGCGGAACCGGCGCGAATATAGGTTCCGGCCCCGGAGGGGGCCAAGGTAGACTCGACCCCGCCGTGGCACAGCCGCAACGATGAAGCTCCTCTACGACGCGGCGCTCGTCCCGCTCCGCGGCGCCTCGTATCTCTACGGAATCTGGCCCCGGCGCACCCCGGAGGCGGCCCTGGAGCGCGACCAGCGGCTCGGCCGCCGCCTCCCCTTGGTCCCGGCGGGATCCCTCTGGATCCACGGCGCCTCGGTCGGCGAGGCCCGGATCGTGGGGGCCCTGGCGCGCGAGGCGCGACGCTTGCGCCCGGGCGTGCCCGTGGTCGCCTCGACGGTGACGCGGACGGGGCAGGCCATGCTGCCCGGGCCTCCCGCGCTGGACGCGTCGTTCTTCCTGCCGCTCGACTTCCGCGGCGTGCAGCGCGCCGCGTTCTCCGCGATCCGCCCCGCCGGCGTCGTGCTCGTGGAGACCGAGATCTGGCCCAACCTCCTCGCCGAGGCGGCGGCGCGGGGCGTCCCCTCGTCCCTCGTCAATGCCCGCCTCGCGCCCGAGCGGCTCTCCCGCTACCGCCTGCTCGCGTCGCTGTACGGGCCCGCGCTGTCGCACCTGGCGGCGGTCGGTGCGGCGAGCGCGGCCGAGGCCGAGCGGTTCGCCGCCTTGGGCGTCCCCGAGGGGAAGATCGTGGTCACCGGAAACGTGAAGTTCGACCTCGCAGCACCCTCCGTCTCCGAGGCCGCGCTGCGCGCCCGGTTCTCGCTCGCCCCCGAGCGGACGGTCGTCGCCGCGGGCTCGACGGCGGCGGGCGAGGACGCGCTCGTGCTCCGCGCGTTCATGGATCTGCGCGCGTCCCGCCCCGGCCTCTTCCTCGTGCTCGCGCCGCGCCATCCGGAGCGCGTTCCCGCGGCGATCGAGCGCGCGGAAGCGCTGTCGCTCGCCACGCACCGGCTCTCGTCGGGCGACGACGCGGCCGCGGGGGCCGCCGACGTCCTCGTCGTGGACACGCTGGGTGAGCTGTCCGGGCTCTACGCGCTGGCGGCGGCATCCTTCGTGGGGGGAAGCCTGGTCCCCGTCGGAGGGCACAACCTCCTCGAGCCGGTCGCGGCCGGATCCCCGGTGCTCTTCGGCCCCCACGTGTCCCACGTGGCCGAGACGGCGGCCGCACTCGTCGCGACGGGCGCCGGCGAGCAGGTCGCCGACGCCGAGGCCCTCGCGGCGACCCTCGATCGCCTGCTCGCGGACCCCGCGGAGCGCGCGCGGCGCGTCGGGGCGGGACGCGCCTGGCTCGAAGGCCACCGCGGGGCGTTGTCGCGCACGACCGACCTCATCCTGCGCGTGATGGACGGAGGGGGGCGGTGAGCGCGCTCGAGCCGGGCCTCCTCGCGCGCACGCTCCTCGCTCCGTTGGAGCTGCTCTTCCGCGCCGGCGTGCGCGCGCGCAACGCATGGCTGGACCGCCCGTCCCACGTGACCCGCGCCCCGGTCCCCGTCGTCTCGATCGGGAACCTCGTCGTCGGCGGCACGGGGAAGACGCCTCTCGTGGCCTGGCTCTCGCGGAAGCTGGCCGCGGAGGGGCACGTGCCGGCGATCGTGAGCCGGGGGTACGGCGGGACGGCGGGGCTCGGGCCGCTCGTGGCCGCAAGCGGCGGCGGGCCGCGCCTCGACGCGCGGGCCGCCGGCGACGAGCCGCTCCTCCTCGCCCGCATGGTGCCGCGCGCGATCGTCGTCGTCGGCTCGGATCGCATCGAGGGCGCGGCCACCGCCGCGTCGCTCGGGGCGACGGTGGTGATCCTCGACGACGGCTTCCAGCACCGCAGGCTCGCGCGCGACCTCGACGTCGTGCTCCTCGACGGCGGGAAGCCGTTCGCCAACCGCCGCATGCTCCCCGCGGGGCCGCTGCGCGAGCCGCCGAAGGCCCTGCGGCGCGCGGGGGTCGTCGTGCTGACGCGCCTGGACGCGGGCGACCGCGCCGAGGCGGCGATCGCCGCGGTGCGCCGCACGGGGTTTTCGGGCCCTGTGGTGCGCGCCGGTCACGAGGTCACCGGGTTCGTCGGACGCGACGGCACGGCCGTCCCCGCGCCGAAGCGCGTCGTCGCCTTCTGCGGCATCGGCGACCCGGAGCGCTTCCGCTCCGACCTGGCCGCGCGGGGGGTCGCGATCCTCGGGTTCCACGCGTACCGGGACCACCACGTCCTCTCGGCGCCCGAGATCCGGGCGCTCGCCGACGAGGCGCGGCGGCACGGCGTGCCCCTCGCCACGACCCAGAAGGACCTCGTCCGCCTCGAGCCGGCGGGCCTGCGCCCCTGGGGGGATGCGGTCGTCCTGGCGCTCGCCATCGAGGCGGTGGTCCACGACGAGCGGGCCCTCCTGGACGCCGTGCGCCGCGCGGTAGCGCCGCGACGCTAGAATCCCGGCCCATGGGACGCCGCGCCATCATCATGGATCGTGACGGGACCGTCTGCGACGAGGTCGGCTACGTCAACCACGTCGAGCGCATCCGGCTGCTGCCGCGGAGCGCCGCCGCGATCCGGCGGGCGAACGAAGCGGGGTATCAGACCGTCGTCGTGACGAATCAGGCGGGCGTCGCGCGGGGCTACTTCGACGAGAGCCTCGTGGACGAGGTCCACGACCGGGTGCGCCACCTCCTCGCCGAGGAGGGCGCGCGCCTCGACGGCATCTACTACTGCCCCCACCACCCCGAGGTCGGCGCCGCGGCGTACCGGATCGCGTGCGGCTGCCGCAAGCCGAAGCCGGGGATGCTGCTCCGGGCGCGCGACGACATGGGGCTCGACCTCGCGGCGTCCTACATGATCGGCGACAGCGTGCGGGACGTGGAGGCGGGCCACGCGGCCGGGTGCACGACGGTCCTCGTGCGGACGGGGTACGGCCGCGGCGAGCTCGAGCACCAGCCCCACCGGTTCAAGGTCGCCCCCGCTCACGTCGCCGACGACCTGCTCGACGCGATCGAGTGGATCCTCGCGCGGGAGAGGGTCGGCGCGTGACGCCCCTCGCCGAGATCGTCGCGCGCTTTGCCGGACGGAGGATCGCGGTCGCGGGCGATCTCGTCTGCGACGAGTTCGTCCACGGCGACATCGCGCGGATCTCGCGCGAAGCCCCCGTCCTCATCCTCGAGCACGCGCGCACCGAGGTCGTCCCGGGAGGCGCAGGCAACGCGGTCGCAAACCTCCGCGCGCTCGGTGCCTCGCCGCTCCCCGTTGGGGTCGTCGGGCCGGACGCCGCCGGCCAAGCGCTCGTCGCGACGTTCCGCGCGGCGGGCGTCTCGGTGGCCGGGATCCGCGTGGAGCACGGCTACGAGACCCCGACGAAGAGCCGCGTGCTCGCGGGGGGCGTCCATACGAGGCGGCAGCAGATCGTGCGCATCGACCGGGGCTCGCGCCACGGCGACCTGCCCCGCGGCGCGCTCGCCCGCGTGCGCACGCGACTGCGCGGGGCCCTCCGCGGCGCGCACGGCCTCCTCCTCGCCGACTACGGCTACGGTGCCGCACCGCCGGAGCTTCTCGCGCGGA
>Ga0068859_100006836_pt1 | contig 11586 bp, 6 predicted proteins | sample KBSSwiS22_FD_66585 | JGI IMG/M metagenome (GOLD analysis project Ga0068859, IMG submission 66585) | Switchgrass rhizosphere microbial communities from Kellogg Biological Station, Michigan, USA - KBS Switchgrass S2-2 | ecosystem: Host-associated > Plants > Roots > Rhizosphere > Soil ... | reverse complement strand
CGCAGTGGTCTGGTGCTGTTCGACACCGTCCCCGGCGGGGCGGGCAGCGCGGCGCGTATCGCCGCGTCGCTGGATATAGTCGTCGATTCCGCCCTGCGGCGGGTAAACGCGTGCGATTGTGGTCTCGAGACCTCCTGTTACGGCTGTCTACGGACCTCCAGCAACGAGCGCTATCATGAGGATTTGTCGCGCGCCGCCGCCCTGACAATCCTCCGGTCGTTGTCCGGGCTGCGTGCCGACGGTGATGGAAATGACTGAGCAGCATGCCGATCACTATCTCCGTGCCCTCGACCTCGTATTCGCTGGGATATCGCCGCATGACACCAACAACCGCCCAGGAGCCGCCGGCCACGCCGGGCGGTGTGCCCGCGCGGGAAGTGCCGGACAGCGCGTTCGGTATCGCGGCGTTCACCGCCGACGACCGCCTGCGCCTGTTCCACTTCGCCGCCACCGAGAAGCGCCATGAGTACCTGTGGCTGCTGCGCGCCCTTGACCGGGCCCGCGCCAACTACCAGGTGCTGACGCACGTGGCCGATGCCCAGGCGGCGCTCGACGCTCTGGCCGAGGAGCATCCGGCCGCACGGGTGTCCGACGTCCAGTCCCTGCTGGACTCCCTCGCCGAATGGAAAGTCCTCGACCGCTCCTTTGACGGCACCCGCGCCGCGAACCTGGCTGAGTACCGGAACCGGCATTACGTCTACCAGTTCACCCAGGCGGGCTACCGCGCCTACCAGGCGGTCCAGGACGTGCTGTCCGCCAGCCTGGAAGACGCACAGCTCTCGCGGCTGGTCTTCCCCGACATCCTGGCGGACCTGCAGGCGCTGGCCGTGGCAGTGCGGGACGGCAACGCGCCAGAGGTCCACCGCAAGCTGTCCCGCCTCGACGGCGTGCTCGGGGACATGGCGCAGCGTGCGGCCCGCTTCTACCTGATGCTCGGCGACCTGTCGCGGACGAACGACACGCGCCCCGAGGTCTTCCTCGCGCACAAGGACGCCCTGCTCACCCACATGCGCGAGTTCCACTCCGAGCTCAGCAGGTACGCGCCGCTGCTCGCCGAGGCGGTCGAGGCGGTCAACGCCGAGGGACCGGACCGGGTCGCCACCCTCGCCACCGAGGCCGACGACTACCTCTTCGGCTCCGGCGACCGGACCGCCCAGTGGCGGCGGCGCTGGGCCGGCCTCGTCCAGTGGTTCGGCGCCCCCCAGGCGGGAGCACAGCAGCGGGGCAACGAGGCGGACCGGCTGCAGGACGCGACGATCACCGCCATCGCCAACGTCACCGCCCTGCTGCGGCGGGTGACGGAGTCGAGGAGGGGCGGCGTCAGCCGCGAGAGCCAGTTGCGCCACCTCGCGCAGTGGTTCACCGACCTGCCCGGCGACGCCGACGCGCACGCGCTTTACCAGGCGGTCTTCGGTCTTGGCGGACCACGGCACGTCGCGGCCGGCTACGAGGACCCTGAACTGATCCCCAGCAGGCAGTCCTGGTGGGAGGCCGAGCCGGTGGCGCTCTCCCGCACCCTGGCACGCGTTGGTCGCAGGGCCGCGCTGCAGGGCCCCGGCCGGCTCCAGCGCGCCGAGGCGGCGAAGGCGTGGCTGCGCGCCGAGCAGCTCAGGGCCACCACGCAGCGCCGTTCCGCGATGGCGCAGCTCGCCGACGACGGCGTCCACGAGCGTGTCCTCGACGAGGCGGAGACCGAGGCCCTGCTCAGCTTGCTGAGCATCGCCCTGGTCGCCCGGGTCCCGGTCAGCCGGACCGTCGGCTCCGGCCCCGGACCGGTCGCGACCGGTTCCTCCGACGGTGTGCGCCTCACGCTGCGCCCCCGGCCGGGGGTCACGACCGTGCGGACGGTCCGCGGCAGGCTGCACCTCGACGGGCTGGCCATCGAGATCGCGAGCGCCCGCTCGGGTATGGTCGCGCCCGTCGCGGTGGTCCCAGCATGAGGGTCGCCGAGAACGTCAGCGCTTTGGACCTCGACGAGTACCAACAGGCCGCCCGCCAGGTGCTGCGCCACCCGCTCATCACGGCGTGCTACCCGGACAGGACTACGCTGCCGCTGGTCCGCAAGTGGGCGCCGCGGCTGCGCGTGGACCTCGCTGAGACGCTCGGGTACACCCTGGTCAGCAACGGCGACACAATCCGGCTGCGCCGCGTCCAGGACACCCTCGACGCGACCCACCCGGCGTACACCCGGGCGAAGAAGCCCTTCGACCGCCGACGCTACGCCTACCTCGTACTTGCCCTGTCCGTGCTGGGCCGCGCCGGCACCCAGATCGCCCTGTCCGAGCTCGCCGACGCCGTGGCCGCCGAGGCCGGGCGCATCGACGGCCTCGGTATGGACACCGAGCGCAAGCCCGATCGGGACGCCTTCGTCGACGCGGTCGCGTGGCTGGAGACGCGGGGCGCGCTGCGCATGGCCGATGGCAGTGCCGTGGACTGGGTCAACGACCCCGAAGGCGCCGAGGCGCTCTACGACATCGACCGGGAGATCACCGGGGCGGTCTACGCGCCGAACCGCGTCCTGCAGCACCTGAACTCGGTGACCGACCTGCTGGGCGACGCCGCGCGCGGCGGCCCGGCGCAGGGCAGGGACGCCGAGCGCCGCCGCGCCGGCCGCCAAGCCCGCCGCCTCGCCCTGGAACAACCCGTCGTCTACCACGCGGACGTCGACGAGAGCCTGCGCGGCCAGTTGCGGGCCCCGGCCCTCGCCGAGGACCTGGAACGCCTCACCGGGCTGCCGCTGGAACGGCGCGCCGAGGGCGTCGCCCTGATCAACGTCGGCGGCCGGCTCACCGATGTCACATTCCCCGGCACCGGCACGGTCGCCCAGGCCGCGCTGCTGCTGTGCGCCCGGATCGCCGACTACCTGAAACGCAGCCTGCACCGCGTCGAGAAGCTGCCCGCCGCCACGGCCGCCGAGCGGCTCGCCGACGCTTCCGCCCGCATCGACATGGCGCTGCCCGCGCGCTCTGGCGTCACCGCCCTGCTCGCGGACGCCGCGACCGCCGACGGCGCGCTGCCGCCCGGTGACACCGAGGTGCCCAGGGACGCCCTGCCTTCCGGGGACCCCGCGGCCGCGGCGGAGAAGACCGCCGGCCGCGAGACCACCTACCCGTTCCTGAGCGACTCCTGGCTACGGGCGGAGCTCACGAGGCTGGTCGAGGAGTTCGGCAGCGGCATGTCCGAACGCCAGATCGCCGACCCGGCCGGTCTCCTCGACGACGCCCTGAACCTGCTCGCGAACGTGGGCGTCGTGGCGCGCACCGATGGCGGCGTCCTCATCCTGCCCCTGCTTGCCCGCTACCGGGGCGTCACGGCCCAACTCAAGGAAACGATCCAGTGACCAGGTACGAGCCCACCCGAGCGGGCATCATCAACATGTGGGACTACCGGGATGAGGAGTTCTCGTTCGCCCACGGCTGGCTGATCCTGCGCGGGCCGAACGGATCCGGCAAGACCAAGGCCCTGGAAGTCCTCTTCCCCTTCGTCCTCGACGGCCGGATCGACCCGAAGCGGCTCAACCCGTTCGCCGCCGAGGACCGGACGATGAAGTCCAACCTGCTGTACCGGGGCATGGACAATGCGGTCGGCTACGTCTGGCTCGAGTTCCGCCACCGCGACACGCGGAAGGCGGTGACTGTCGGCATCGGGCTGCACGCCCAGCGGCACCGGGACACCCCGGTGCGCTGGCACTTCGTCGCCGACGGCCGGGCCGGTGAGGACTTCTCACTGCTCACCGACGACGACCGGCCGATGACGCGCAAGCAGCTCGCCGAGGAGATCGGCGACGCGAACATCCACGCCTCGGCGACCGAGTACCGGGCCGCGATCGACGCCCGGCTGTTCGGCCTCGGCGCTGAGCGCTACGAGCAGCTGCTCACCCTCATCCTCACGCTGCGCAGGCCGCAGCTCGCCAAGAACCTCGACCCGGTCAGGCTGTCGGACACGCTGACCGACGGCCTGCGGCCCGTCGACGACGATCTCATCAACGAGGCGGCGCGCAGCTTCGACGACATGGAGGCGGTCGCCCGCACGCTGGAGGGCCTGGTGGCCGCCGACGAGGCGACTGCCGCGTTTCTCGCCAGCTACGCCACCTACCTGCGCACCCACGCCCGCGCCGCCGCTGACGCGCTGACCCGCCGACGCGAGGCGACACAGGCGCAGCGCGCGGCGAGCGCGGCCGAGGAGGAGGCCGAGCGGGCCGCGCAGGACGGGCAGCGGGTCGCCGAGCACCGCCGCGAGCAGGCCGAGACGGCGGTCGCCGGGCTGCGCGGCCGGATCGAGCAGCTCAGGGCGAGCAACGCCTACCAGGCGGTCGAGCAGATGGGCGACCTGGAACGCCTGGTCCGTACCTGCCTGCAGACCGCCGACGAGACGAAGGCCGAGCGGGACCGCCGCCAGGCGGCGACCGCCCGTGCGCGGTCGGAGGCCGAGGGCGCGAGCGCCGAGTTCGCCGACCTCTGGGCAGCGGCGACCCGCGCCGCGGCGGAGCTCTCCGACCACGCGGCGCGGGCGGGGATCGAATGGCAGGCCGCCGACGCCGAGGCGGCCGGCCTGATGCGGCGGGCGAGCGCCCGCACCGCCGTCCGGCTCGAGAACGTCCGGGCCGTCCGCGCGTCCGACGCCGAGCACCGCAAGGCCGAGCAGGCCCGGGACCTCGCCCGGATCACTCTGGACCGTGCCGCGCAGGCCCTCGCCGACGCCGAACAGGCCGAGCAGGCCGCCGACGACGCGGTCACCAGCGCCGTCGAGGCCGCCGGGCAGGCCTTGGCCGCTTGGTCGTCCCGGCACTCCGGGCTGCTGCCCACGCACCACTGGGCGGACCTCACCGAGGAGCTGGGCGAGGCGCTGGCCCACTTCGGCGAACCGGACGCAACGCTGCCGGAGAGCACGTACAACGCCGGGATCGCCTCAGCGGAGCACCAGGTCCGCGACGAGCAGGCGGCACTGCGCGCCCAGCACGCCGCCCTCGTCGCGCAGCGCAAGTCCGTGACTGCCGAGCGGGCCGCCATCGCCGCCGAGCGGGACGACGCCCCGCCACGCCATCCCGGACGGACCTCGGACCGCACGGATGTCGCCGGCGCCCCGCTGTGGCGCCTGGTCCGCTTCGCGCCAGGCCTCGATGACACGCGGGCGGCTGCGATCGAGGCGGCCCTGCAGGCGAGCGGCATGCTCGACGCCTGGGTGTCGCCCGACCACGCCAGCGTCCTGGCCGAACCCGGCCATGACGGGTTCCTGGTCCCCGGGACGGCCGTCGCCGGACCGAACCTTGCCGCAGTGCTCGAACCCGAGGACGACACACCCGTGCCGCCGGAGGTGATCACCGCCGTCCTGGCATCGGTCGCGCTCGACGGGAGCCTGTTCTCGGGCGCCGCCGTGATCGGCACCGACGGGCGCTACTCGCAGGGGATCACCGCCGGGCGACACCACAAGGCGCACGCCGAGTACATCGGCGCGACCGCCCGCGCCCACCGCCGCGCCGCGCGGATCGCCGAGTGCGACGCGCGGATCGACACGCTGAGCACCGAGATAGCCGGCCTCGACCAGCAGGCGCGGGCGCTCGCCGATGCCCTGGCCGCGTTCGGTGACGCTGGCAAGGACCTGCCGGCGACCGGTCCGATCGCCGCCGCCCAGCGGGAGCACAACCGGGCGGCCGGGCACCTGCGCAGCGCCCGGCACGCGGCCGAGCAGGCCCAGGCGAGTTTCGACGAGTCCGTCGCCGCCGTCACCGTGACCGAGCGCGCCCTGCGCCGGATCGCGGCCGACAACGCGCTCACCCCGGAGAGCGCCGACCAGGTCGAGGACGCGACCCGCCGCTTCGAGGCCGCCGCCCGCGACCTCGAAGCCAGGCACCGGGAGCGCGGGCGGCAGGCCGACGCCGTCGCCGACGCCCGCGACCGCCTGGAACGCGCTGGCGTGGAGGAGCAGGCGGCCGCCAGCACGCACCGCTCCGCGTACCGCCGCCACGCCGAGGAGGACGCGAAGCTGCAGGCTCTGCGGGAGTCCGTCGGCGCCGAGGCCCGGGAGGTGCTGGCGCGGATCTCGGAGGCCGCGTCCGGGCTGGCCGCCGCGCAGGGCGAGGAGAAGGCCGCCCGCGCCGCCGAGATGGAGGCGATCCGGCTGGCGTCGGCCGTCACCGCACGGATTGCCGCGGGCCGGGACGCGCTGCGCGTCGCGCTGGACGAGGAGCTCACCACCGCCCGGAGACTGGCTCCGTTCGCGGCCCGGGAACTGCTCGACGTACTGCGGTGCCCGCCAGAGCCGCGGTGGCCCGCCAGCGAGGAGGAGTGGGCGCGCGGCGAGACCCCACCGGCCGTCATCGCGATCCACGAAGCGATCCTCGCGGCCACCCGGGGCATGACGGCGACCGAGACCTCGCAGAAGGCGTCGACCACCCGGCTGACCCGGGCGCTCGAGGAACTGCAGGCGCAGCTCGCGGCGGCTGGCCAGGACTACCACCCCGAGTGGGACAGCCCGGACGGCGTGATCGTCGTGCGGATCGCCGACGAGCAGGGACCGCTGCCCGTCGCGGCGTTCGCCAACCGGATCTCCACCGCGCGCCGCGACCAGCACCTGCTGCTGTCCGACAGCGAGCAGCGCATCCTCGAGGATGCCCTGCTGACCCGGCTGGCGCAGCAGATCCACGACCGCACCGTCGACGCGCGCGGCCTGATCCGGGCGATGAACAGGGAGATGCGCGAGCGGCGGATGTCGTCGGGCAAGCGGGTCGGCGTGAGCTGGCAGATGTCCGATGCCCTCGACGCCGGGCAGCGCGCGGTGGTGAACCTGCTCGACACGGAGTCCTCGCGGCTGGCGCCGGAGTCGCTGGCACGGATGCGGGCGCATTTCGCCGACCGGATCAAGACCGAGCGGGCGCGTCACCGGGACCAGCCCTACCGGGAACTGCTCGCGTCCGTGCTGGACTACCGGCGCTGGCGGCAGTTCGCGTTCCACCTCGTCAGCCCCGAGGGCGGGGAGGAGACGCTGACCCGGGCCAGGCACAGCAGGCTGTCCGGCGGCGAGCAGTCGGTGTCGCTGCACCTGCCGCTGTTCGCGGCGGCGCACGCGACCCTGAACACGGCGCGCCCGGACGCGCCCCGGCTGCTCGCCCTCGACGAGGCGTTCGCCGGGGTGGACGACACCGGCCGCGCCGAACTCATGTCCCTGGCCGCCCAGTTCGACCTCGACCTGTTCATGACCGGCTACGACCTGTGGGCGACCTCGGCCGCGGTCCGCGCCGCCGCGCACTACGACCTCGCGCACTCTCCCGTCCAGCACACGGTCAGCGCCCTGCTGCTGGTGTGGGACGGTAGCGAGCTGATCGCGGACGAGGCGGGCACCCTGACCAGCCTCCTCGGCTCCCCGGGCACCCGCCGCGCACCCACCGCGCCGCGCCTCGTCCTGGCACCCTGAGAACCCGTCGCCAGACGCTCAGTGCCTCTGCTTCGCTTCGTCGGCCGCGAGCTACGGCCCCGTGCTCGTCCCTCGCACGCGACCTCCGCTCGCCGCCTCCTACCCTCAGTCGGACCGACAGCGGCGATGCTCCCAGTCCCGTGAGACCAGCGCGTGGGTGCTGCTGCTCAGCGCCTCGTCTCGTACCTGGCCAGGACCACGCCGCCGGGAAACGTCCGCGTCTCCACCAGGTTCAGGTTCACCCAGTTGTCCAACGCGGTGAAGAACGGTGTGCCGCCGCCCACCAGGACCGGATGGGCGGCGATCACGTACTCGTCGATCAGCCCGGCGCGCATGGCCGCCCCGGCGAGCGTCGCGCCGCCGATGTTCATGGGGCCGCCGTCTGCGGCCTTGAGCCGGGTGATCTCGGTGATCGCGTCGCCGGTGACCAGGCGGGTGTTCCAGTCGACCTTGTCGATCGTCGAGGAGAACACCACCTTTGGTATGTCCCGCCAGTTCCGCGCGAACTCGATCTCCGCCGGGGTGGCGCCTGGCTGCTGGTCGCCGGTCGGCCAGTAGGAACTCATCGTCTCCCACAGCTTGCGCCCGTACAGCGACAGGCCACTCGCCTGCTCGTGGTCGAGCCACCACTGGAACAGTTCGTCGCTCGGCGGTCCGCTCCAGCCGATGTCGTCGCCGGCCGCGGCGATGTAGCCGTCCAGGGTCAGGTTCATGCCGTAGATCAGTTTCCGCATGGCCCAGCCTTCCGTCCGTGGGTGTCCGGCGCATAGACCAGCGCGGCGCGGGAAACTCATCGGTGCGCGATCCGGGCTCGCCGGTGGTCCTCGTGCTCGGAGTCGCATGCTGTTGTTGACGCCGGATAGAGCCGGATAGTGCTGTCTTGCGGCGGCCTAGGCCGAGCATCAGGCCGCACGCGGCGACGCCTTCGAATCGATCGCCGCGCCTTGAAATTCTGCCGAACGGAGAAGGCTGCAGCTTGCCCAAACTGGATCAGCTTCCCGTCGGAACAAAGTAGAACTTGGTTGAGCACTTCCGACAGCTAATCTTCGATCCCATTTCGCTCGCGCGCACGTAGTGCCGAGCCTCACAGTCGGGGCACAATATATGTATCGCGTTACAGTTCGGGCAGATTCCGCCTTTGCGCGATTTACGTCCGGCCAGGTTTCTGTACTTGCCCGTCCAGGCGTTCAGAGCCATCGCCGGCAAGCCGACGGCATAAATCCTTGGCGCTGCGAGTATAACGGCAATCAACTGTTCCACGCTGCCGATTTTCCACTCGGACTTCGGGGAATCTGTTTTACATTTTCTGCATTTCACGGGCCTGATCTCCGATACCTTGATGTCGCGCTAAAGCAACGCTATGTCGGACGGAAAATTTCAAGCTCCCCCGCGGCCGACCGCAGAGATTGGCAGCTGAGTGACAAGAACCGCCATCGGTCGTTACAGCCCCCCGAGGTTGTGACCGGCAGCGGCCTTCCGGCCTTCGTTCCGGTCGTCCGAACGGACCTATTTCGAGGCGTTCCACTTGGGAGAGCTCCGCTCCCAGGCGACAACCTGGTCCTGGTGCGTATGGAAGATCAGGAACTCCGCCGGCTTCAGTGGTGGAGCCGCGCCGAGAGGGTCTCCGAGAACACCCATGCCGAATATCCGCCTGGCCAGCTGCGGCAACTCCTCGTGATGGCTGCACACGATGGCGCCGGAGCCCTGTCTAATGTGCTCCCGTACGATCCTGCTCGCGACCTCCGGATCGAAGCCGCTACAGGACAGCTCCTCCCGTACGCTGATCGGCGCGTTGGTGTGCTTCGCGTACGGCGCCACTGTTCTCATGCAGTGGGAGGCGTCGGAGGTGAGCACGGGAAGCGTTCCGAAACAGCGGAGCAGCTTGGCGAGCGATCGCGCGTCACGAGCGTCGCGCTGGTCGAGATCCGGGTCGCCGTCGCCGCTCGGCTGCTGGACGGCGCTGGATGAGGCGCCGCGCAGCAGGATCACTGGCGCGGTCGGCAGAGTGGTCTTCTCCAGCACGTCCAGGAGCTTCTGGTCCGATACGAAGGTCAAGGCACGGCGAGCCTCAGCTAGCGGCATCCACTTGATCTCGTCGACCTCGTTGTGGGTGAAGCCGTGATCCTTGACCACGTCCGCAGCCCAGTACAGGAATGCCTTCGGATGCGCCTTGGTCCGGTACTCCGCGGTCCCGAGATGCCGGCCGAGGCGTATCTCGAGACCCGTCTCCTGCCGTACTTCGCGGACAGCGGTCCTCATCGGGTGCCGGCGCCTCGCCCCCTTCTCGGCGGACGGCAGCTTTCCCTTAGGAAAAGACCAGTCGAGCTTGGCCTCTCGCTGGCCGTCTCCGGTGGCCGGTTGTCCGGTTCCGCGGTCAGCCTTTCTGACTTTGGTTCGGTGAACGAGAAGAACCTCGATCTCAACTCGCGCCTCGGCGGCGGACGCCCACCGCCATACGACGGCGCCGGCTCCCCGAATTTCGCCCACTGTCATCGCGTCGACCCCGCGTCGGCTCGCCCGTGCGCCGCCCCCGCGATGCTCGGTGACGTTCCCCGTTGCCTGGCCATTCCCCCGCCTTTTGTCACCTGCGGCCTTTCGTTTCACCTGGCCGTTTTGTTCGCTATCAGAATGTTTGATGATATAGAGTCGCCGAGTGAAGTCGAGAATCAAGGTCGGAATTGATGGCGATTCCCGATCCCGCCCCCCGGAGAAGGACGCCGGCAGGCGTTCTCCGAGCTCTCGCGAGCGCTGTCCGTCATGCGGGCTCGTCTCCCTCCGGCGCGCTGTGAACGATCACCTGCTGGGGACGGATGACCCGTTCTCGCCACAGGTAACCGGGCCGGACGGTCTCCGCGATCCGGCCCGCGCAGGCGGTGTCCGGCGCGGGCCGGGACGCGACCGCCTCGTGCCGGGCCGGATTGAACATCCCCTCGTCGGCGACCCAGGTCACCTCGCAGTGGCTGAGCATGACGCCCACCCGCTGGGTGATCCACCGGGCGAAGGCGGCCGCGGCGACGGGATCGGCGATCGCCTCGTCGTCGGTCAGGTCCACCAGGCTGTCGGCCACGGCGATCAGGTCGTAGACGACGATCGGCGGCCCGGCGTCGCCGATCGCGGCCAGCCGGTGGCGGTCGGCGGCCAGCTCCGCATGGGCGGTGGCGGCTGCCCGCGCCCGCCCAGCGTCCTGGTCCGGGCCGGTGGTCGTCACCCTGCCGTCGGACTCGACATTCTCCGGATCGTTCACCTGACCGCCCCCGCGCCCTTGAGTCATGCGGCCCGACCGCCCCCGTTCGGCCGGGCCGAGCCACAACGTAGTGGGGCTTGGCCGCGTGCCGAGATCGTGCATCGGCACGACGAGTACCAGTTGTCCCATCCTGTCCCTCCAGGACAGCCGGAACGGGAAGAATCGTGCACGCAAACTGGACCGGGCTGCGGGAGGTCCGCCGCCGAATGAGGAATGGATGCGATGTCGTACGCGGGGAACACATCGCCGGAGGACCCCCACGGGATCTCCAGGTACCAGGACCTACACGAAGCGGTCACCAGGCTGTGGGGCCGCTCCAACGACCGGTCGGTCGAGTCGCGGACCGGCCTGTCCAAAACCACCATCAATGACCTGAGGAACCGACGCCGCAGGTTAACGGAGCATTCGTTGACCCGGATCGTCGAAGCCTTCGATCCGCCCCGGCGCGCGGCCTGGCTGGCCGCCTGGGACCGAGTGCAACGCACGGCCGGCCTCGGCCTGAACCCCGAGCACGGCCCCGCCGGCGCCGACTCCGCGGACATGACGAAGCGCGGGGCCTCGCCTGGGCCTGAGGGGAACGTGGCTGGGCACGAACCCGGTCTCGGCCCGAGCATCGCGGCCGGGCACAGGGCCGACTCGGTAAGCGCCGGCGGACCGGATGCGGACGAGAATCCCACGACGGCCGCCCGCAGCCCACGGCCTGCCGCAAGGTGGCGAGCGGCTCCGACGCGGGCCTTCGTCGCCGCGGCGATCGGCCTTCTCGCGGTGGGTCTCGGCGCCGGGTTCGGCTTGGGCGCGCTGCTGTTCCGCGACGGCACAGCCCCGATCGCCACGCCCTCCCCACGCGCCGCGGCCAGCCCACCCGGCTGCTACGACCTGCCGCTTCAGACCGCGGCGACCATCGTCGACCAGCGGGGCGCCGACCAGTATGG
>Ga0068859_100006833_pt1 | contig 11593 bp, 10 predicted proteins | sample KBSSwiS22_FD_66585 | JGI IMG/M metagenome (GOLD analysis project Ga0068859, IMG submission 66585) | Switchgrass rhizosphere microbial communities from Kellogg Biological Station, Michigan, USA - KBS Switchgrass S2-2 | ecosystem: Host-associated > Plants > Roots > Rhizosphere > Soil ... | reverse complement strand
CCCTCGAACAGGTCCGCCACGGCCGAAGCGTAGGGCGCGCATGTTTCCAGGACATAACCAGCGATCCCCACACCTTCGGTGAGCGATCCCACTCCGTCGACCCATGGGAAATCCACCATGGACACAGCGCCGCAACATGTCCGACCGGACAGGCGATCGCCCCACGTCCGATACCCGGAGACCACGGCGCCTGCCGAGCATGAGAGGCTGGCTCCCGGACGTCCGGGTGGGGTCCGAGCGCCGCCGGCCCACAGCTGGTGCGCCGTACGGCGGGTGTGGCGGCGAAGGACGACCAGCCGCCGTGGCGGCACGGCCCGAGGCCTCGTGCCCCCGCAGCCTCCTGGGACCTTGATCTCGAGCGCGAAAGGCCGACATACGCCATGTCGACGACACTGCTGGTGACCGGTGCCGCCGGGTTCATCGGATCGAACTTCGTGCGCTACTGGCACACCTGGCACCCGGGCGACCAGGTCGTCGCGCTGGACGCGCTCACCTACGCCGGCCTGCGCGAGAACCTCACCGATGTGCTCGACGGACCGGCCGGCGACGACGGCCGGGTGAGTTTCGTCCACGGCGACATCCGCGACCGTGAGCTGATCGAGTCCCTGCTGCGCGAGCACAAGGTCGACACGATCGTCAACTTCGCCGCCGAGTCGCACAACAGCCTGGCGATCCTGCGTCCCGGCGACTTCTTCTCCACGAACGTGATGGGCGTCCAGACCCTGCTGGAGGCGGCCCGCACCGTTGGCGTCGGCCGGTTCCACCAGATCTCCACCTGCGAGGTCTACGGTGACCTGGACCTGGATGACCCGAACGCCTTCACCGAGGACTCGCCGTACCTGCCGCGCACCCCCTACAACGCGGCGAAGGCCGGCGGCGACCACGCCGTGCGGGCCTACGGCTACACCTACGACGTCCCGGTCACGATCACGAACTGCTCGAACAACTACGGGCCGTACCAGTTCCCGGAGAAGGTCATCCCGCTGTTCGTCACGCGGGCGCTGCAGGGTCAGGAGCTGCCGCTGTACGCGTCGACGAAGAACCGACGCGAGTGGCTGCACGTCATCGACCACTGCCGGGCCATCGAGGCGGTCCTGGAGCGCGGCCGGGTCGGCGAGACCTACCACGTCGGCAGCGGCGTCGAGGCGGACATCGAGACGATCGCCGACACGATCCTCGCCGAGCTGGGCCTGCCCGACTCGCTCAAGACGATCGTCCCGGACCGCCCGTCACACGACCGGCGCTACCTGCTCGACTCCGGCAAGCTGCGGACCGAGCTCGGCTGGGCCCCGCAGATCGAGTTCACCGACGGGATGCGCTCCACGATCGCCTGGTACCGGGACAACGAGTCCTGGTGGCGCCCGCTGATCGGCCGCTCCCCCGTCCAGGAGACCGCCTGGACCAAGTCCTGACGGACCGGCCGGGCCGGGCGGAGGCGCCCGGCCCGGGACACCTGCTGGTCTCGGGGTGGTTGTGACGATGAAAGCTGCCCCTTACCTGCAAGGACGTGTGCTGATGAGCAAGGCGCACTAGGCTTCCAGATGTGCCGGCATCGCGTGGGTGGTCGTCGTGAGAACGCCTGGGCCTCGGGTTCTCGGTGTGGTGCTGGCGGGTGGCAAGGGCACCAGGCTGGCGCCCCTGACGGATGACCGGGCGAAGCCCGCGGTGCCGTTCGGCGGCCACTACCGGCTGATCGACTTCGCGCTCTCGAACCTGGTCAACGCCGGGTTCCTGCGCATCGCGGTGCTCACCCAGTACAAGAGCCACAGCCTCGACCGGCACATCACGACCACGTGGCGGATGAGCACCCTGCTGGGCAACTACATCACCCCGGTGCCGGCGCAGCAGCGCCTCGGCCCGCAGTGGTTCGCCGGCAGCGCGGACGCGATCCACCAGTCGCTCAACCTGATCCACGACGAGTCCCCGGACATCGTCGCCGTCTTCGGCGCCGACCACGTGTACCGGATGGATCCGCGGCAGATGGTCGCCCAGCACATCGAGACCGGTGCGGGCGTGACGGTCGCCGCGCTGCGGGTGCCACGCGCCGAGGCAGGCGGTTTCGGGGTGATCCGCCCCGCCGCCGACGGCCGCACCATCGACGAGTTCCTGGAGAAGCCGGCGGACCCGCCGGGGCTGCCGGCCAACCCCGACGAGACGCTCGCCTCGATGGGCAACTACGTCTTCTCGACGAAGGTGCTCCTCGACGCGCTGCACGCCGACGCGGCCGACCCGGACAGCGTGCACGACATGGGCGGCAGCATCATCCCGATGCTCGTCGGGCAGGGCGTCGCCGGCGTCTACGACTTCACCGAGAACGAGGTGCCGGGCGCGAAGGAACGGGACCGCGGCTACTGGCGGGACGTCGGGACTATCGACGCCTACTACGACGCCCACATGGACCTCTGCGCGATCGACCCGGTGTTCAACCTGTACAACCCGCACTGGCCGATCCTGACCAGCGTGCCGGCGCTGCCGCCGGCGAAGTTCGTCCGGGACACCCCGGACCGCACCGGCATGGCGGTCGACAGCATCGTGAGCAACGGTGTGATCGTCTCCGGCGGCCTGCTGCGCCGCTCGGTGCTCTCGCCCGGCGTCCGGGTGAACTCCTGGGCCCGGGTCGAGAACTCGGTGGTCATGAACAACGCGCTGATCGGGCGCCGCGCGGTGGTCCGGGACGCGATCCTCGACAAGAACGTCATCGTCCCGCCCGGGGCCCGGGTCGGCGTCGACAAGGAGCACGACCGTGCCCGCGGCTACACCGTCAGCGCCGAGGGCATCACCGTCGTCGGCAAGGGCGTCACCGTCGAGTAGCGGACGCCGCACTCGTCCTGGCTGGCGCATTGCCGGCCGGCCCAGCCCACACCGGCCCGCGCGGGCCGACGTCAGAAGGATCACGCATGCGCGTCGCGTTGCTGACCAGGGAATACCCGCCGAACGTGTACGGCGGCGCGGGCGTCCACGTGGAGTACCTGGCCCGCGAGCTGGCCGGCCTGGTCGGCCTGACCGTGCACGCCGAGGGCGGCCCGAAATCAGGAGACACCTGGTCGGGCGACGCCGCGTCAGGCGACGATCGGGGGCGGGCCGTCCGGTGGCACGCGCCGCTGCCGGAGCTCGACGGCGCCAACGACGCGCTGCGCACGTTCTCGATGGACCTCGCGATCGCGGCGGCCGCGGCGGCGGGCAGCGGGGTGGCGGGCGGGGTCACGGGCGGTGCCGGTGTCGACCTGGTGCACTCGCACACCTGGTACACGAACCTCGCCGGGCACCTGGCCGCGTTGCTCGCCGGGGTGCCGCACGTGATGACGTCGCACTCGCTGGAGCCGCGCCGGCCATGGAAGGCCGAACAGCTCGGCGGCGGCTACCGGCTCTCGTCGTGGGCGGAGAAGACCGCGATCGAGGCCGCGGCGGCCGTCGTCGCGGTCAGCGCCGGGATGAAGGCCGACATCCTGGACGCCTACCCGGCGGTCGACCCGGCCCGGGTCCACGTGATCCGCAACGGGATCGACACCGCGCAGTACAGCCCCGACCCCGGCACCGACGTCCTGGAGCGGTACGGCGTCGACCCGGGCCGCCCGTCCGTCGTCTTCGTCGGCCGGATCACCCGGCAGAAGGGCGTGCCGGTACTGCTGCGGGCCGCCGCCGAGCTGGACCCGCGGGCCCAGCTCGTGCTGTGCGCCGGCGCCCCCGACACCCCGGAGCTGCTCGCCGAGGTGACCGAGCTGGTCGACGGCCTGAAGGCCCGGCGCGACGGCGTCACCTGGATCTCCGGGATGCTCCAGAAGACCGAGGTCATCCAGCTGCTCTCGCACGCGTCGCTGTTCGCCTGCCCGTCGGTCTACGAACCGCTCGGCATCGTCAACCTGGAGGCGATGGCCTGCGGGGCCGCGGTCGTCGCGTCCCGCGTCGGCGGCATCCCTGAGGTCGTCGACGACGGCGTCACCGGACTGCTCGTCCCCCCGGACGACCCGTCGGCGCTCGCCGCCGCGATGAACGCGGTCCTCACCGACCCGAAGCGTGCCGCCGCGATGGGCCGCGCCGGTCGGGAGCGGGCTGTGACGGAGTTCGGCTGGGCGGCCATCGCCCGCCAGACCGTTGACCTCTACGAGTCTGTCGTCCGCTGACCTACCGCCAGGCCGCCCCGCGGCGGCCCGCCGTCCAGGCCACGGTGAATCCGGCGCCGACAGTTCGCTCCACCGGGCCAGTTCGCCGCGTACAGCAAGATCGCGACCTTCGAGACACTGCGCTTGATGTCGGCCGGCCACCCGGCACCGGACATCGCACGGCCCGACCTCCGTCTGCCCACGCCCGCGGCCCGCGAGCGGGATGGCCGGCACCCAAGCCAAAAAATCTTGTAGCTGTCTGTTTGGACGTCGCTGCTGGAGGTATGTAGTCGGTGCCGCTGAGGGCGATGCCGAAGTGAGACGGGAAACCGTCAAACAACGGGAAAGTCGCTCCCAGCGGTTACGGACCCGGACGAAGGTTGTCCGGGTCTTCTAACGTTCCGGCAGCGGGCGCCAGCCCGGGCCTGCCGGGCCTGCCGGGCCTGCCTTTCTGGGCAGGTGGCGTCCTGCGAATCTGCCGGGTGGTGTCGTCCGGTGGGCGGGAGCCGCAGCGCACCGGCAAGGCCCACGACCGCGGCCGGTATGACGCGGAGCTCGCGGACGCGCAGGCCCAGGGACGCACGCGTCGCCGCCGGCTAGGGCAGCGCGCCTAGGACGCGGAGCCGCGCGGGCCGGTCCAGGCGAAGCTCGAGCTGAAATGGCGCTCCGAACAGGGCCCTACTGATCGACCCTCGTCCGCTGATCATCGACGCCCGAAGCCGAATCGGGACTGGGAAGGCGACCTTGCCATCGCCGCGGCCGTCGCTCGTGCCGTCGGCACGCTCCTGGACAGGCACAGCTGCCTGTCAGAACGGGCACGGGCCGGTCGGTCGAGGCTCAGGCGTCCGCTGGTCGGGGATTCGCTGGCGAGCCGCGCTGACGGGGCCGGCCGTGGGAGCTTGCGCGCGGGCCGCCGTGCCTCCCCAACCGGACTGGAGAGTGCAGCCGAATTGTCACCCCAGGAGTTCTGCCCCCCGCAGCCACAGCCGGAGCAGCGCAGGCGCCCAGAGCCTTCTCCAGATTGGTCGGTATGGTTTGCCGATCTGACCGCAGGGCGAAGGAGGGTTGAGGATTGAGCCGTAGAACCGCGCGCCGCCCGTCATCGCGGTCGCCGGCCTGGCCGCCCTCGCCAGCGGAGTTCCGTTCAGGCTGACGAGGCCGGCCAGCGACCGGAAGAGTCGGAAATCATGATCGGAGTGTAGGGAAAACGGTATGATTGCCGTTGCCGACACTCGTACTTTTCGACTCGTGCAGACCGCGCCGGGCGGCTGGCTACCGTGTCGGAATCCCCACGGTTACGTCGGCGCCGGTGCGCTCAACCGTCGGGTGCACGCTTGGCGCGGGTGCGGGCCCACGCAGTCCGATGAAGTAGGTGACCACGCCCTCGAAGTCGCCTCCGAGCCGGATCTGGACGACGTTGGTGGTCGCTGGGACGGGAGAAAGGCCGCGTGGAGCCGTCGGCCTGCCTCGCTCGTCGTGGGCAGCGGCGCCCCGGAACACCACCTGGACGAACGACTGGCCGCGCACGGCCACGGGTAGACCGGAGCCGTCCTGGATCAGCGCGGATCGCGGCACGTACCGAGCCGTCACGTCCGCGGGCGCGGCGTGCCGGAACCGGAAGCGAACCAGGTCGACGCGGGCACTGGCCGCGTGGGCCGTATCAATCTTCTTCAGTACCGGTACCAGGGGCGTGGCCGGTGGTCCCCCAGCCCGCGCCGAAACCGCCACGGCAGTCAGGCCCACCGTGAGAACGAACAGTGCGACCGCGATCGTGCGCCACTTCTTCATGATTCGCCACCAATTCAATTCGAACCCGGACAATGGCGACCGGGCTGTCCTCTGAAAGCCGTGGTGGAAATCGGGTGAGCGGGCTCCTTCGTCCCGCCTCGCAGAAGCCGGGAATGACGGTGCGCGTGAGCCGCCTCGCTTTGGGCGGCCCACCTGGATTCGCCGCTCATCATGCGGCACCCGGGAACGCCTAGCCAGTTGGGCCCACCAATCAGAGACGAGAGGCGCGGACGAGAGGCGCGGCAGCCCGGGTATCCGGCGGCGAGCAACGTCCGCTGCCTATCTCCAGGACGGCGAAGGCCCAGCCCGTTCGGGCTGGGCCGTTCGCGTGCGGGCCGGGTCCGACGTCGGTAAGGTTCAGACGTCGGTAAGGTTCAGACGTTGAAGCCGAGGGCGCGCAGCTGCTCGCGGCCATCCTCGGTGATCTTGTCGGGGCCCCACGGGGGGAGCCAGACCCAGTTGATGACGAGGTCCGAGACCAGGGAGTCCGGGCCGTCGACCAGGGCGCTGCGGGCCTGGTCCTCGATCACGTCGGTGAGCGGGCAGGCGGCCGACGTCAGCGTCATGTCCAGCGTCGCCACGTTCTCGTCAGAGATGTCGATGCCGTAGACGAGGCCGAGGTCGACGACGTTGATCCCCAGCTCGGGGTCGACGACGTCGCGCATCGCCTCCTCGACGTCCTCGATCGCCGCCCGGTCCGTCGACGGCGCACGCAGCCGCGCCTGCTCCGGCGCAGTGGCCGCCTCCGGCGCCCTGCCCGAGTCCGTGACGCTCTCGGGCAGGGCGGCGTCCTCCGCAAGGGCGGCGTCGTCGGGCAGGGCCGCCTCGGCCACGTCGGTCTGAACGCTGTCAGTCATCACGGCTTCTCCTGCTCGGGAACGGATCCTCCGGGCGCGGCCGCGGCGGCCGACGCCGGGTCGGCCGGGCCGCGGACCACCTGGAAGGTGGCGTCCTTCCAGGCCATCCAGCCCAGCAGCGCGCACTTGACACGGGCGGGGTACTTCGAGACGCCGGCGAAGGCGATCGCGTCCTCCAGGACGTCCTCGTCCGGCTCGATCGTGCCGCGGGACTGCATGAGCGCCAGGAACTCCCGTTCCAGCGCCATGGCGTCCTCGACGGACCGGCCGATGACCAGGTCGGTCATCACGCTCGCGGACGCCTGGCTGATCGAACAGCCCTCGCCCTCGTAGGAGACGTCCTCGACCGTGTCGTCAACGATCTTCACCCGGAGCGTGACCTCGTCGCCGCAGGTCGGGTTGACGTGGTGCACCTCGGCGTCGAACGGCTCACGCAGCCCACGGTGGTGCGGGTGCCGGTAGTGGTCCAGGATGATCTCCTGGTACATGGAGTCCAGCTTCATACGCCGAAGAACCTCCTGACCCCGGCGAGACCTTCCACGAGGGCGTCGATCTCCGCGGTGGTCGTGTAGAGGGCGAACGACGCCCGGGTCGTCGCCGGCACGCCATAGCGCAGGCACACCGGCCGGGCGCAGTGGTGGCCGACCCGCACCGCGATCCCCTGCTCGTCGAGGACCTGGCCGACGTCGTGCGGGTGGATCGCCCGCCCGTCCGCCCCCGCCAGCAGGAACGAGATCGCCGCGCCCCGGTCGACGGCCGTCGTCGGGCCGATGATCCGCAGCCCCGGCACCTCGGCCAGCGCGCCGAGCGCGTACTCGGTCAGCGCGTGCTCGTGCGCGGCGACGGCCGCCATCCCGCCGGGCAGGCCGGCCAGGTAGTCGACGGCGGCACCGAGGCCGACCGCCTGGGCGATCATCGGGGTGCCGGCCTCGAACCGGTGCGGCGGCGCGGCGTAGGTGCTCGCGTCCATCGTCACGAGCTCGATCATCTCGCCGCCGCCGAGGAACGGCGGCATGACCGCCAGCAGCTCATGGCGGCCCCAGAGCACGCCGACGCCGGTCGGCCCGCACATCTTGTGCCCGGTGAACGCGAAGAAGTCGACACCGAGCGCGGCCACGTCGACGGGCAGGTGCGGGACGGACTGGGAGCCGTCGACGACGACGAGCGCGCCGACCTCGCGCGCCTTGGCGGCAATCACCCCGACCGGGTTGACCGTGCCGAGGATGTTCGACTGATGGACGACCGAGACGACCTTGGTCCGCGGGTTGACCAGCTCATCGAGGTTCGACAGGTCGAGCCGACCGTCGTCGGTGAGGCCGAACCAGCGCAGCGTCGCCCCGGTGCGCTGGCAGAGCATCTGCCAGGGCACCAGGTTCGAGTGGTGCTCCATCTCGGTGACGACGACCTCGTCGCCAGGGCCGAGCCGGAAGCGCTCGGCATCCGGGCCGTGCGCCGCCGCGTTGGAGAACGCGTAGGCGACGAGGTTCAGTGCCTCGGACGAGTTCTTCGTGAAGACGACCTCGTGGCGGTCCGGCGCCCCGATGAAGGCCGCGACCTTGGTCCTGGCGTCCTCGTAGAGCGCGGTCGCCTCCTCGGCGAGCACGTGGATGCCGCGGTGCACGTTGGCGTTGTGCCGCTCGTAGTACTCGCGCTCGGCATCGAGCACCGCGCGCGGCTTCTGCGAGGTCGCCGCGTTGTCGAGGTAGACCAGCGGCTTGTCGCCGTGCACGATCCGGTCGAGGATCGGGAAGTCCTTACGGACCAGCTCGACGTCGAACCCGTTCTGAGCCCCGCTCACGCGGCCTCACCCTTCACGTACTTGTCGTAGCCGGTCTCCTCCAGCGTCGCGGCGAGCTCCGGGCCGCCCTCGTCGACGATCCGGCCGGCCGCCATGACGTGGACGAAGTCCGGCCGCACGTAGCGCAGGATCCGGGTGTAGTGCGTGATCAGCAGCGTGCCTGTGTCGCCGCCCTCGCGGATCCTGTTGATCCCGGCCGAGACGACGCGCAGCGCGTCGACGTCCAGGCCGGAGTCGGTCTCGTCGAGGATCGCGACCTTCGGCTTGAGCAGCATCATCTGCAGGATCTCGTGGCGCTTCTTCTCGCCGCCGGAGAAGCCCTCGTTGAGGCCGCGCTCGGCGAACGCCTGGTCCATCTCCAGGAAGCCCATCGCCTCCTTGACCTCCTTGACCCACAGCCGCAGCTTCGGGGCCTCGCCGCGGACCGCGGTCGCGGAGCTGCGCAGGAAGTTGGAGACGGAGACGCCGGGGACCTCGACCGGGTACTGCATGGCCAGGAAGATCCCGGCCCGGGCGCGGGAGTCGACGCTCATCGCGAGCACGTCCTCGCCGTCCAGGGTGATCGACCCGTCGGTCACCTTGTACTTCGGGTGGCCCGCGATCGAGTAGGACAGCGTCGACTTGCCGGAGCCGTTCGGCCCCATGATCGCGTGCGTCTCGCCCTGGCGGACGGTCAGGTCGACGCCCCGCAGGATCTCGCGCGGGCCCTCCCCGTCGGTCAGCACCGACACGTGCAGGTTACGGATCTCCAAGGTCGACACCGGTCAGGTCCTCACTTCTGCTCGGCGGCGGCGAGGTCCACATAGATGTCGCCGCCCTCAATGGTCACGGGGTAGGTGGGCACCGGGTCGACGGCCGGGAGGCAGGTCGGCTTGCCGCTCTCCAGGTCGAACTGGGAGCCGTGCAGCCAGCATTCGATCTTCCCGTCCTCGACCTCGCCGTCCGAGAGCCGGACGTCCTGGTGCGAGCACTCGTCCAGCAGCGCGTACACCCGCCCGCCGGTCAGCGCGACGCACACCGGCGTCGGCTCGTCCCGGCCCGGCACGTCCAGCTCGACGCCGAGCGCCGTGCCCTCGGCCAGCTCGGCCAGCGCACACACCCGCTGCAGCGTCATGCACCCACCGCCGACAGTTCCGCGTCGACCGCGGCCGCGACTCGCTCGCGCAGCGCCTCGACGCCCACCCGGTCGAGCACCTCGCCGAAGAAGCCGCGCACCACCAGCCGGCGCGCCTCGTCGGCCGGGATGCCCCGGGCCATCAGGTAGAACAACGCCTCGTCGTCGAACCTGCCCGTCGCGCTGGCGTGGCCCGCGCCGGTGACCTCCCCGGTCAGGATCTCCAGGTTCGGCACCGAGTCGGCCCGCGCCCCGTCGGTGAGCACGAGGTTGCGGTTGATCTCGTAGGTGTCGGTGCCGACGGCGTCCGGGCCGATGAGCACGTCGCCGATCCACACCGAGTGCGCGTCGGCGCCCTGCAACGCGCCCTTGTAGGTGACGCGGCTGCGGCAGCTCCGCTCCCGGTGGGTCACCAGTAGGCGGTGTTCCTGGTGCTGGCCGGCGTCGGTGAGGAACAGCCCGGACAGCTCCGCGTCGCCGCCGGGGCCGCGGTAGTCGACCGTCGGGCACAGCCGCACCAGCTGGCCGCCGAGCGTGATGTGGGTGGCCCGCAGCTTCGCGTCCCGGCCGAGCGAGAACGCGTGCGCGCCGGCGTGGACCGCGTCGTCGTCCCAGTCCTGCAGGGAGACGAACGTGACGCTGGCGCCGTGGCCGACGTACACCTCGACGTTGCCCGCGTACTTCCCGGTGCCGGTGTGATCGAGGACGACGGTCGCCCGCGCGAACGGGCCGATCTCGATCGCCAGGTGGCTGTAGCAGACGCCGCCGTCGCCGCGCAGGCCCAGCAGGACCGGCTCGTCCAGCTCGGCCTCGGCCGGGACGGTGACCGCGAGCGCCCCGCCGGCCCGGACCGTGGCGAACGCGGCGACCCGGTCGACCGGGGTGAGCACCCGGCCGACCCGCGGATCGTCGGCGCCGACGTTCTCGACCTCGACGCCGCTCGGCGCCGTGACCGTGAGGTCGACCTTGCCATCCGGCTCCTGGCCGGCGATCAGCGCGCGCAGCGGGCGCAGCGGGGTGAACCGCCACGCCTCCTCGCGGCCGGTCGGGACGGGATGTGCCTCGGGGTCACGGGACCTGGCGGGGGCGCTCGGCGCGGGCACCATCGGCGGGCGCCCGGTCGCGTCGACGCGGGCGCCGGCTTCCGAGACGGCCATCAGCCGACAGCCCCTTCCATCTGGAGCTCGATCAGGCGGTTGAGCTCGAGCGCGTACTCCATCGGCAGCTCCCGGGCGATCGGCTCGACGAAGCCGCGCACGATCATCGCCATCGCCTCGTCCTCGGCCATGCCGCGGCTCATCAGGTAGAACAGCTGGTCCTCGCCGACCTTGGAGACGCTTGCCTCGTGGCCGATCGACGCGTCGTCCTCCCGGACGTCGACGTACGGGTAGGTGTCCGACCGGCTGACCGTGTCGACCAGCAGCGCGTCGCACTTCACGGTCGACTTCGACTGGTTCGCGCCCTCCTGGATCTGGACGAGGCCGCGGTAGGACGTCCGGCCGCCGGCACGGGCGACCGACTTCGAGATGATCTGCGACGACGTCCGGGGCGCGGCGTGCACCATCTTCGCGCCCGCGTCCTGGTGCTGGCCCTGGCCGGCGAACGCGATCGAGAGCACCTCGCCGCGGGCCTGCTCGCCGAGCAGCCAGACGGCCGGGTACTTCATCGTCACCTTGGAGCCGATGTTGCCGTCGATCCACTCCATCGTGCCGCCCTCGTGGCAGGCGGCCCGCTTGGTGACCAGGTTGTAGACGTTGTTCGACCAGTTCTGGATGGTCGTGTACCGGCAGCGGGCGTTCTTCTTCACGACGATCTCGACGACCGCGGAGTGCAGCGAGTCCGACGAGTAGACCGGCGCGGTGCAGCCCTCGACGTAGTGCACGTAGGCACCCTCGTCGACGATGATCAGCGTCCGCTCGAACTGGCCCATGTTCTC
>Ga0068859_100006832_pt1 | contig 11594 bp, 7 predicted proteins | sample KBSSwiS22_FD_66585 | JGI IMG/M metagenome (GOLD analysis project Ga0068859, IMG submission 66585) | Switchgrass rhizosphere microbial communities from Kellogg Biological Station, Michigan, USA - KBS Switchgrass S2-2 | ecosystem: Host-associated > Plants > Roots > Rhizosphere > Soil ... | reverse complement strand
TTGGGGCAGGGCTCGTCCAAGAGCACGTCGGCCTTCGCTTCGGCCTTCCCTTCCTTGCCCACGACGATCTTGCGGGTGGTCTTGCACTCGGGATAACCGGAGCACGCGAGGAACGCGCCGAATCGCCCGCGCTTCAAGACCATCGGCCGGCCACACTTCTGGCAGGGCTCGGCCTCGGTTTCGATCGGATCGGGCGCGGCGGCCTTGACCTTCGCGGTCTTGGCGGCCGCCGGGACCTCGGCTTCGTTTTCGGGCGAGGCGTCGGCCTGCGACACGCTTCCGATCTCGCGTGTGTTCTTGCACTCAGGGTACCCGGAGCAGGCCAGGAACTGGCCGAACCGGCCCCACTTCAAGACCATCGGCTTTCCGCACTTCTCGCACACCTGGTCGGTGGGGATGGCCTCCCGCTTCACGTCCCGCATCTCGGTCTTGGCCTTCGCGAGATCCGCCTCGAACTTGGTCTGGAACTCGCGCAGCGCATCGACCCAGTTCAGACGGCCTTCTTCGATCTCGTCGAGCTCTTCTTCCATCCGCGCGGTGTAGCCGACGTCGACGATGTCGCCGAAGGAGCCGACGATCAAGTCGTTGACCAAGAGGCCGAGCTCGGTGGGGAAGAACCGCCCCTTGTCTTTCTCGGCGTAGTTGCGATCCATGATCGTGGCGATGATCGCGGCGTAGGTCGAAGGCCGGCCGATGCCGTTTTCTTCGAGTTCCTTGACGAGCGTCGCTTCCGAAAAGCGCGGCGGGGGCGACGTGAAGTGCTGGCGCGGGAGGATCGACTTCAGCTCGAGCTCTTGGCCCTCGGCCAGGCGCGGCAGGCGCCGTTCCTCGTCGTCCTCCGATTCGGTCTCAACGGGACGAGCGTCTTCGGCCGGCGCGTCTTCGTCCTTTCCTTCTTGATAGACGGCGAGCCAGCCGGCGAACTTCAGAACCGATCCCGTCGCGCGGAACGTGTACGGCCCGGCTTCGATGTCGGCGCGCGTGGTGTCGAACAACGCGGTTTCCATCTGGGAGGCCACGAAGCGATTCCAGATGAGCTGGTAGAGCCGAAGCTCGTCCCGTCCCAGGAAGTCGCGGACGCGCTCGGGCGTGAATTCCAAGGAAGTCGGGCGAATGGCTTCGTGTGCTTCCTGGGCCGCCTTTCCGACCTTGAAGCGTCGCGCTTCCTTCGGCAAGGACGCCGCGCCGTACGTCTCGGCGACGTAGGCGCGTACGGCGTCGAGCGCTTCGTCCGAGGTCCTCGTCGAGTCGGTACGCATGTAGGTGATCAGCCCGACCGTTCCCGCGTCGCCGATCTCGCGTCCTTCGTAGAGTCCCTGCGCGAGACGCATCGTCTTTGCGACCGGGTAGCCGAGCTGCCGGGCCGCGTCTTGCTGCAACTTCGAGGTGATGAACGGAGGGGGCGGGTTCTTCTTTTTTTCCTGGGTCTGGAGCTTGACGACCTTGAACGGCGTCGCATGCGCGCCGGACGCCGCGACGTCGAGAACCACGGCGGTCTGGTCTTCGCCGGCGGGGTGCGCTCCGGTCACCGTCCATCCCAGCTCGTCGAGGGCCTGGGTCATCTCTTCGCGGGAGACGACCTCGATCTTCTTTCCGCTCTTGGCGAACAGCTTGGCCCCGAACTGCGGCGCTTCACCGCCCCAAAGCTGCGCGGTGAGCGACCAGTATTCCCTGGGGACGAACGCTTTGATCGCGCGCTCGCGCTCGACGATGATCCGGAGGGCGACGCTCTGAACGCGACCGGCGGAAAGGCCGCGACGGACCTTGTCCCAAAGCAACGGGCTGATCTTGTAGCCGACGAACCGGTCGAGGATGCGGCGCGCCTGTTGGGCGTCGACCTTGTTCGCGTCGATGTCCCTCGGGTGCTCGAACGCGGCGAGGATGGCCTTCTTCGTGATCTCGTTGAACATGACGCGCTTGAATTCGACCTTGGTGTCGCGCGACAGCTCTTCTTTGAGGTGCCAGCAGATTGCTTCGCCCTCGCGATCGGGGTCGGCCGCGAGGAAGATCGCATCGACTTCTTTGGCGGCCTTGCGAAGCTCCTGGAGGGTCTTCTTCTTTTCCGGGAGCGCGGTGTAGGTGGGGGTGAAGTCCTTTTCGTCGACGCCGAGCGTCTTTTTCGGAAGATCGCGCACGTGCCCCATCGACGCTTTGACGACGTACCCCCGGCCCAAGAACTTGTTGATCGTCTTGGCCTTCGCGGGGGACTCGACGATGACGAGCGATCGTGCCATTCCAGTTCCCTTGCCTTTTCAGGCTTTGTGGAGCTCTAGGACCCGTCAGGCCGTGCTTTTCGGCCGGGCAACATAGTACCCACCCGCCAAGGGATCAACACACCCACGGAGGGCCAGCCCGAAGAGCGCGGCCTGGAGCCGGGCCATTCCGAAAGTAGCACTCTCGGCAAGCCGGTCGACGTGAATCGGACGCGGATCGTCGAAAAGAGCGAGAACGGCGCTCTCGTCGGCACTCAGCACGGGCGGGGCGGGATCGGCGGCCGCGGGGACGGCGGGTCCGCGCTCCCGGGGTGCCGACAGGGCATCGCGGTACATCGGCGACAGCTCGGAGACGACGTCTTCAACCGTCTGAACCAGCTTCGCCCCCTGCTGGATCAGCGCGTGACACCCCCGCGATTGCTCGGAGGTGATCGGCCCGGGAACCGCCATCACTTCTCGCCCCTGCTCGAGCGCATGACCTGCCGTGATCAGTGAGCCGGACTTCGCCGTCGCTTCGACGACGATCGTTGCCGCCGACAGCGCGCTGATCAACCGGTTCCGCCTGGGAAAGTTCTCCGGGAGCGGCGCCGTGTCGATCGGAAACTCGCTCACGATGGCGCCTGAGCCGGCGATCGCTTCGAAGAGGTCGTCATTTTCCGGGGGGTACGTGTGCGCGAAACCGCATCCCAAGACCGCCACGGTCCGGCCGCCTCCTTCGAGCGCGCCGCGGTGCGCGAACGTGTCGATCCCGCGCGCGCCTCCCGAGACGATTTCGACGCCGAGGTCCGCCAGGTCCGCCGCCAAGCCGCGTGCCACGTGGCGCCCGTACCCCGTGGCCCGGCGCGAGCCGACCATCGCGATCCGCACACGCCCTTCCGCGAGCCGTCCCTTCACGTAAAGGACGATCGGCGCGTCCGGAAGCGCCGCGAGCATCGAGGGATACTCGGGGTCGTCTCGCGTTAGGATGTGCAAGTCCCTGCGAACAGAAGCGTCCCATTCAGCGTCGATACGTCGCATCAGCCCCACGCGTGAGCTGACGATCCCCCGTGCGGCCTCCGCATCGACGCCCGGGACCTCGTTCCATGCGGACGGGGGGAGCCGGAACGCGATCTCGTGGGGATCGCCGTAGAGCGCGAGGGCGCGGTGCGCGGTAAGCGGCCCGACGCCGGGGAGCAGATGGATCGCAAGCCAACCAGTCAATCGCTCCGGTGTCACCGGGCCGGACCTCCGGAGAAGGCCGGACCATCTTGGGGCGTTTTTTCCCCCGCCGGCGTCCGGAGCGCGGTGCTACGGGTTGCCGGTGCGCGACACGCGCCGCTGATGTGCCTGTTGCTCGCGGCCGCGGGGGCTGCGGCGCCTGCCTCGGAGCGGCAACCCGGCCCCTGCGTGTCGGCGCCGTCCGAAGACGCAAGCCCCAGCGAGGCGGCCTGGTGCCGCTACCGCGCGGGATCGTTCGCCGAGGCCGCGGCGATGTTCGAGTCGCAGCTCGCGAAAGACCCGCAAGACGTCGATGCCACGGTGGGGCTGGCTTATTCACGCCTGCAGCTGGGAGACGTCACGAGCGCGCGCGCGCATTTCCGCACGGCGCTTCTCGCCGACCAAGGCAACGACGACGCCAAGCGAGGGCTGTCACTGGCGGCACTCCGAGCGCCGGGCGAAGAGCTGCGATTTTCCGGGGACGCGGACCCCGGAAAGCCGATCGCCGTCCCGGTCCGGGCGGCCGCCGACTATCTCGAAGTCCGAAATGACGACGGCAGCTACGCCCCGCTCTTCGTGAAGGGGCTGAACCTCGGAGCGGCGCTGCCCGGCAAGTACCCGACCGAGTTTCCCCGTGACGTCTCCGTGTACCTCGACTGGCTCGCGCGCATGGCTGATCTCGGCGCGAACGCCGTTCGCCTGTACACGCTCCTTCCGCCGGAGTTCTATCAAGCGCTCGCGACGCACAACGCCGTCGCCGGCGCGCGTCGCCTCTGGCTGATCCAGGGGGTGTGGGCGGAGCTTCCGGAAAAAGACGACTTTTCGAACGCGGAGTTCAGCGGTGACCTCACGCGCGAGATCGCGGCGTCGGTCGATGCGATCCACGGGGACCTCGTGATGCCGCCTCGGCCCGGCCACGCGTCCGGCATCTACGCCACCGACGCATCGGCTTCCCTCCTGGCGCTGATCGTCGGCCGCGAGTGGGAGCCGTATGCGGTCAAGCAGTTCGACGCCGAGCACCCCGACCTGACGTCGTGGGAAGGCACGTACCTGACGGTCATGGGCGGTGCCGCGATGGAGACCTGGGTCGCGCGGATGTGCGATTTCGCGGCAGGGTACGAGGCCAGGCGCTATCGGACGCTCCACCCGGTCGCCTTCGCGAATTGGCCGACGCTCGACCCGCTGCGCCACGAGAGCGAGGCCAACCGCGACGAAGAGGACGCCTGGAAGCGGAAGTACGGCATTCCGTTTCCCGAGACGCTGCGCGACGCGCCGTGGGAGAACGACGCCGTCTCCCTCGACTCCACGAAGATCGCCCCCACCGCCTCGATGCCGGCGGGATTCTTCGCCGCCTACAACATCTACCCGAACTACCCCGACTTCTTGATTCAGGAGACGCGGTTCGCGCCGTATCTGGCGGACCTCAAGCGCTACCACGGCACTCAGCCCGTCCTCGTGACGGAGTTCGGGATCTCCACGTCCCGCGGGGTCGCGCACGTGCACCCCGAGGGGATCCACCACGGGGGCCACGACGAGCGGCGCCAAGGCGAGCTGGTCGCTTCGATGCTGGGCGCGATCCACGACGCGAAGTACGCAGGCGGGATCATCTTCGAGTTCATGGACGAGTGGTTCAAGAGCACGTGGTCCGCCGGTGCCCTGGAGCTCCCGGCGGACCGCCGCCAGCTGTGGTTCAACGCGGAAAGCCCGGAGGAGTCGTACGGCCTCATCGCCAACCGGCCCGCGTCGCCGGTCCGGGTCGACGGCAATCCGGCGGACTGGGCCGGTGTGCCGAAAACAGCGGCGAAGGCCTCTCGGAACGCGCGGGGGTGGAGCGCGCTCCGCGGGCTTCGCGCCACCTCCGACGCCGGATATCTCTACCTTCTTCTGGAGACCGACGGCGGCCCCGAGGGGCCGGATTGGTCGGCCACCTCCTACCGCATTGCGATCGACACGTACGATCCGGCGCGAGGTGTCACCGAGCTCCCACCCCCCGGCGCCTCGGCGATCGCCACCGGCGCCGAGTTTCTGGTCGAGCTGCGTGGGCCGGACGACAGCGCCGTGACGGTCGTCGCGCCTTACGAGCCGTACGCCGCGATCGAACGCGGGCCGATCGCATCCCCCCGATCGGGCGAAGGCGCCGTACCTTTCGTGCCCTTGTCATTCACGGCCAATCGCGAGCGGATCGGAAGAGACGGGACGCGGTATCCCGCGGTTGCCGTCGATCGTGGCGCGCTGCGCTACGGCTCGCTCGACCCCGCCGCGGCCGATTTCGACACCCGCACGGATGTCGCGGTGGGACGGAAGCAGGGCGCCATCGAGCTTCGACTTCCGTGGGCCCTGCTCGGCGTGGCCGATCCGTCATCGCGGAGAGTGATCCACCAAGAAACGGAGCACGAAGCCCCTCTCGACACGGTCGTGACCGCGGGCTTTCGCTTCTACGCGTCGGCGTGCGATCGGACCCAGCCGTCGAAAGGCCCGCTCTCGCGCATCCCGCAGGCCGGCGTCCGCGGGCCGCTGTACGCGTGGCCGACCTGGGAGACGCCGTCCTACAAGACCGAGCCGAAGGCGGGGGTCGGCCGCATCGGCGCCGCCTTCCACGCCCTTCCCGATCGTCCGCAAGGAGCCCAGCGTGCGCGTTGACGCCGCCCTCAAGATTCTCCTGGCGGGTCTCCTGCTCGCGGCGGCGCCCCTCGCGAGCGCGGCCCCCGACCGCCAGGCGGCCGACGACGCATTCAACGCCGGCGACAACGCGAAGGCGCTTGCGCTGTATGAAGAGATCCTCGCGGCCGACCCCAACGACGTTCACGCGCTGTACGTGTCCGGCAAGCTGTTGTCCTGGACGAAGGACTACGACGGAGCATTGGCTCGGTACGACCGTGCGCTGACACGCGAGCCCGGCAACACCGAGGTCTTGCTCGAGCGAGGGAAGGTGCTGTTGTGGAGCGGGCGCTATGACGAGGCGATCCCCGCGTTCGACCGTGTGCTGCGCATCGACCCGACCGAACCCTGGGCGCTGTGTGGAACCGCGCAGAGCTACGCGTGGCGCGGGCGGGGGAGGGAGGCACGGCCCTATTACGAGAAGGCGCTCGTCGCGAAGCCCGACCTGAAGGAGGCGCACCTCGGGCTGGCCTACATCGAGCTGGGAGACGGGAACACGTCGCGAGCGCTCGCGCACGCGAACGCCTTGGCGGCGATCGACCCAACCGATCCCGAGGTCGCTGAGCTGCAGCGGCAGGTGAAGCGCGCGCGCGCTCCCTGGGTGCAGGCGGGGTGGGACGGCGCCGACGACTCCGACCAGATCCAGACCCATGCCTACCGGCTCGACGGCGGGCTTTCGCTTCCGGGACCGTTCGACCTTCGTCTCGGGTACGCACACGGCGACGTGGAAGGGCCCGACGCGTCGGGCGCGACGATCGACGCGCAGACCGACTCGTTGTTCGGGGTGTTGGGGTGGCGGCCCCGTGTGAACCACCGGGGCGAGCTCCGGCTTGGCGCCACCAAGCTCACCGACAAAGACGACGGCACGCGGACGATCGCCATCGGCGGCGTGTCGTACTCGTTCCCGATGGCGAGCTGGACCGGCTACGCGGCGCTCGCCCACGACCCGTTCGTCTATTCGCCGCGCATCATCGACAACGAAGTCGACATCACCTCGCTCGCCTTCGGCGCGTACGGAAACGTGTCGCGGCACGCGAGGATCGAAACCAACGCCGGCTATGCCGACTTTTCGGACGACAACACCCGCGTGTCCGCGGACGTCGGCGCCTGGTACGTCTGGCCCTGGGCGAAGAGATCGATCCTGCTCGGAGGCGTCGTCCGCTTCTTCGACTACTCGAAGGACTTGGACAACGGCTACTTCGACCCCGAGAGCTTCCGCTCGGGTGCGTTGTCCTTCAAGTCGTACGGATCGATCGGTGAGTCTTCGTGGACGTACGAAACGTCGGCCGAGGCCGGCGTCCAGTCGTTCACCCTCAACGGGGCGCAAGCCTCGGCAGAGCCGCTGTGGAGCGCTCACGGCCTGGTGGCGCGGCCGTTGCCTCACGGGTTCTCGTTCCAGATCTTCGCGGACTTCGGTAATTCGTCGGCGGCGTCGGGCCCCGGTTACACCTGGCGGTCGGGCGGCTTCCGGCTGCGCTACACGATCGGTGGCTGACGTGGGCGTGGCCAAACGCATTCTCGTCGCCGAGGACGATCCGGTCACGCGCCGTTTCGTCGTGTCGCTCCTGGAGGAGCGCGGGTACGAGGTTCTCGTCGCCGAGAATGGCGAGCACGCCCTCGAAGCCGCGACGCTCGCCAGGCCCGATCTGATCGTGAGCGATCTCGTCATGCCGTACCGCGACGGATACGAGGTGCTCCGGGCCATCCGCAACGACGACCGCGTCAAGCACACGCCGGTCCTCATCCTGTCGATGCGCGACCACGAGGAGGACATCGTCCGTGGCTTCGAGCAAGGCGCCGACGATTACGTGGTGAAGCCGTTCAACGCGAGGGAGTTCGTCTCGCGCGTCCGGAAGCTGCTCGACCCCAGGAGGGCCTGATGCAAAAAGCCCTCGTCGCCACCGTTCTGACGATCGCGTTGGTGTTCTTGCTCCTGACGCTGCTGATCGTGCTCGGGAAAGCCTGGCGAGAGCTCCGCGACGGACGGCGCCGCGCGCGCCGCCGCGTGCTCGAGCCTTTGGTCCTGAAATACGCGCACGGCTCGTCGCCGTCGATTCTGTCGGCGCTGGGCGGGGGCGTCGGCGCGGGCGATCGCGTGGTCGTCGAGACGATTCTGCTCGACCACGTCTCGCGCGTTCGAGGAGTCGAGCACGAACGCCTGTGTCGTGCCCTGGACGAGCTCGGCTACGTCGACCGGTTCCTCGACGCGCTTTCGGGCCCGCGCTGGTGGCGGCGCGCCGAAGCGGCGGAGAACCTCGGCCTGGCGGGATCCAAGCGCTCCGCCAAGGCGCTCGCGGAGGCCTTGAGCGATCCGGTGTCTGAGGTTCGCTTGCGCGCGGCGAAGGCGCTCGGGCTGGTCGGCGGCCGCGCGGCCGTGCTGCCGCTCGTCAACGCGCTCGCCGAGCCGAATCGCTGGTCGACGATCCGCATCGCCGACATCCTGACCAACATGGGGCGCGAGGTCGTCGCCGAGCTGATGGACGCGTTCCCCAAGCTCAACGCCCACGCCAAGCTCGCCGCCGTCGACATCCTCGGTCGCATCCATTCCCTCGACGCGGTGCCGTGGCTGATGTCGCGGCTTTCGGACACCGAAGCCGACGTGCGCGCGCGCGCCGCTCACGCTTTGGGAGCGATCGGTGTCGTCGACGCCGCGCCGCAGCTCCGGCGGGCGCTCAACGACGCCGAGTGGCCGGTGCGCGCGATGGCGGCGAAAGCCTTGGGACGCATCCACGACGCCGAGGCGATTCCCGAGCTGTGCGCGGCGCTCCGCGACCGAGAGTGGTGGGTCCGCGCGAACGCCGCGGAAGCCTTGAAGCTCGCGGGGCCGATGGGGATCGACGCTCTCGAGGGCATGCTCGCCGACGCCGACCTCTACGCGAAGCACCAAGCGTGTCTGATGCTGGAGGACGCCGGCATCCTCGACCGGCATGTCGCCCAGCTCGCGGGCAGCGGAGCGGTGCGTACGACCGCAGAGGCCGTGGTCACGCGGTTCATCCAGGCGGGGCAGGTCAGCCGGCTCCGCGAGCTGGCGGCGACGCATTCGGAGCTTTCGGTCCGCAGCGAGCTCGATCGCCTCCTGGGTCCGCCCGTGCCTGCTCCGGAGGCGCCATGAGCGCGATGGCGTTCCTTCAAGACGCGCTGGCCGTGTTCAACGCGGTCGTTCTCTTCTACTTCATCGCGCTGAACTCGATCTACCTCATCCTGTTCCTGATCTCGCTCGTCGAAGTGTTGAAGTTCGTGCGCAGGACGTTTTTCTCCGACTATCGCCAGATGATGCAGTCGGACATGACGTGGCCGATCTCGGTGCTCATCCCGGCGCACAACGAAGAAAAGACGATCGTCGAGACCGTGCGCTCGATGTTGATGGTCAACTACGGCGAGTTCGAGATCATCGTCGTCAACGACGGCTCCGAAGACCTGACGCTGCGGCGGCTGATCGACGTCTACGAGCTGAGACGGACGGACCGCCCCTACAAGCGCGCGATCCCGACATCCAACGTTCGAGCCGTGTACGGCTCGCTGTCCCATCCCAACCTGACGGTCGTCGACAAGGAAAAGGGCGGTAAGTCGGATGCGTTGAACGCGGGGATCAACCTCGCGCGCTACCCGTTGTTCTGCTCGATCGACGCGGACTCGATCATCGAAGACAACGCGTTACTGCGCGTCGTGAAGCCGTTCATGGAAAAGCCGGACGAGACGGTCGCCGCGGGCGGGATCGTCCGGATCGTGAACGGGTGCGACGTGAAGGACGGACGGGTCACGCGCATCGCGCTGTCGGACCGCGCGCTGCCGATCCTGCAAGTCGTGGAATACCTCCGCGCGTTTCTCACCGGACGCGTCGGATGGTCCAACCTGCAATCGCTCCTGATCATCTCGGGCGCTTTCGGCATCTACCGAAAGCAGGAGGTGATCGAGATCGGCGGCTACACTCACGACACGGACACCGAGGACCTGGAGCTCGTCGTCCGCTTGCACGAGCACATGCGGCGGAAGAAAAAGCCGTATCGCGTGGTGTTCGTGCCCGATCCGGTCTGCTGGACCGAAGCACCGGAGACCCTCTCGGTGCTGGCGCGCCAGCGCAACCGCTGGCATCGCGGGCTGCTCCAGACGCTGTGGCTCCACAAGCGGATGCTGTTCAACCCCAAGTACGGCAACGTCGGCATGTTCGCGTTTCCCTATTTCGCGGTCTTCGAGCTGCTCGGACCGTTCGTGGAGACGTTCGGCTACCTGGCCGTGATCGTGTCCTACCTGCTCGGGATCCTCGACGTTCAGTTCTTCTTGATGTTCCTCGCCGTCGCGGTCCTGTACGGGATGTTCCTGTCGATCGCGGCGATCCTTCTCGAGGAGATCTCGTTCCGGCGCTACCCGGGCTGGCTCGATCTCACCAAGCTCCTCGCCTACAGCGTCATCGAGAACTTCGGCTACCGGCAGGTCCTGTCCGCGATGAAGGTGAAGGCGTTCTGGGACGCGATCCGGCGCCGGCGCGCTTGGGGTCAGATGCAGCGCCGCGGCTTCCAAAAAAAGGACGCGGTTGCCGTTTGATCGCGGGCCGACCGCGGGTAACATCGGGGGGTGGCACCCAGGGTCGCTCTCAAAATCTCATCCGACGCGGTAAAGGCCAAGACGGGCAAAACCTGGGAGCAGTGGTTCGCCCTCCTGGACAAGGCCAAAGCCCAGACCCTGTCGCACAAAGAGATCGTCGCCGTCCTCCACAAGAAGCACGGCCTGGGACCGTGGTGGCAGCAGATGGTCACGGTCGGTTACGAGCAGGCGCGGGGGTTGCGCGCCAAGCACGAAAAGCCGGACGGATTCGAGATCAGTCGCGTGAAGACCCTCGGCGTCGCCGTCGACGACGTCTACGAGGCGTGGGGAAACGCGCGCCGCCGCGCGCAGTGGCTGCCGGGGGCCAAGCTCACGATCCGCAAGGCGACCGAGAACAAGGTCCTCCGCGTGACGTGGGGCGACGGGTCGAACCTCGAGGTCCGGCTCTATCCGAAGGGCGCGACGAAGACCCAGATTGCCGTTCAGCACGGGAGGCTCGCCAGCGCCCGCGCCGCCGCGACCCAGAAGGCGTACTGGGGCGAGGCGTTCGATCGACTCCAACGTCTCCTCGAGCCCTAGTTGAACTTCGCGGCCGCGCCGCGCCGCCGGTTCGCATCGATCGAGCCCGCCGAGCGCCCCGCCGTCTTTTGGTCCTTTCTGTACTTTTTTTGCGTCCTGTGCGGCTACTACATGCTCCGGCCGCTTCGCGACGAGATGGGGATCGTCGGCGGCGTGAAGAACCTCCCCTGGCAGTTCACCGGGACGTTCGTCGTCATGCTCCTTGTGGTCCCGCTGTACTCCGTGGTCGTGGCGCGATTCCCGCGACGCGCGATCATCCCGGTCGTCTACCGTTTCTGCGCCCTGAACCTGCTTGCGTTCCTCGCGCTCGATCGCCTGCAGATCTCGCAGGTGTGGGTCGCACGAATCTTCTTCGTCTGGGTCTCCGTTTTCAGCCTGCTCGTCGTGTCGGTCTTCTGGAGCTTC
>Ga0068859_100006823_pt1 | contig 11599 bp, 9 predicted proteins | sample KBSSwiS22_FD_66585 | JGI IMG/M metagenome (GOLD analysis project Ga0068859, IMG submission 66585) | Switchgrass rhizosphere microbial communities from Kellogg Biological Station, Michigan, USA - KBS Switchgrass S2-2 | ecosystem: Host-associated > Plants > Roots > Rhizosphere > Soil ... | reverse complement strand
AGCTCACGCGCCAGCTTGCGGGTGGCGGGCGTCGCCAGCACCGACGCGCCCGCCGGCGTCGCTGCGGCCACCGGTCCGGACGTCACCGCGACGCCGCCCGCGGGCGCCCGGGTCGGCGCGCTCGGGGCCGCGCTGGCCGCCGCGGGCGCCGCTCGCCCGTCGCCCGCCGCGACGAGCTCGATGGTGACCAGCACCTTCCCCACCGGGCAAATCTGCCCCTCGGCGTACATCCGCTTCTCCACGCGACCCGCGCGCGGCGCCGGGATCTCGACGGTGGCCTTGTCGGTCATGACCTCGACCAGCGGCTGATCTTCGCGAACCTGGTCACCTTCCTCGACCAGCCAGCGAACCACCTCGCCCTCCACGACGCCCTCGCCGATGTCAGGCAGCTTGAATTCGTAGATCATCGAAGAGATCGACTAGAAGGTCACCACGCGCTCGACCGCATCCAGGATGCGATCGGGATCGGGCAAGTACTCGTGCTCCAGCGTGTACGGAAACGGGGTGTCGAACCCCGTGACGCGCAAGATCGGCGCCTCCAGGTGCAGGATGGCCCGCTCCTGGATGGTGGCCGCCAGCTCGGCGCCGAAGCCGCACGTCCGGGGCGCCTCGTGAACGATCACGACCCGACCGGTCTTCTTCACCGACGTCAAGATGGCCGGAAGGTCGAACGGCAGCAGCGTGCGCAGGTCGATGACCTCCAGGTCGTAGCCCTTGGCCTGGCCCTGCTCGGCGGCCTCGAGGCAGGTGTGGACCATGGCCCCCCACGACAGGATCGTGACCTGACCGCCCGGCCGAACCACCTTGGCCTCCCCGATCGGGATGGTGTAATCGCCGGCGGGGACGTCGCCTTTGGCCGCGCGGTACATCCGCTTCGGCTCCATGAAAATGACGGGATCGTCGTCGCGGATGCTCGACAGCAGCAGCCCCTTCGCGTCGATGGGGTTCGAGGGCATCACGACCTTCAAGCCGGGCACGTGGATGAACAGCGCCTCGGGCGACTGCGAGTGATAGTGCCCGCCCTTGATGCCGCCCCCCACCGGCGTCCGGATGACCAGCGGCGCGGGGTACTCGCCGCCCGAGCGGTAGCGCATCTTGGCCAGCTCGTTGACGATCTGATCGTAGGCCGGGTAGATGAAGTCGGCGAACTGGATCTCGGGGACCGGCCGCAGTCCGTAGAGGGCCATGCCGATGGCGGTGCCGATGATCCCGGACTCCGCGAGCGGCGTGTCGATACACCGCTCGCCACCGAACTCTTCATAGAGACCGCTCGTCGCACGGAAAACGCCGCCGAATCTGCCGACGTCTTCTCCCAGCACCAGCACGCGCGAATCGCGGCGCATCTCGACGCGGAGCGCGTCGTTCACGGCCTGGATGATGTTCATTTCGGGCATGGGACCTTCGCCGGGTCGGGGAGTCGATTTTCGCGGACAGGGGATACGTCAAGCCGGGCCCGGAATCAAGGTCCCCGTGCGGGGGCGGTCCGGGAACGGGCGCGGAGGATGAGCATGAGCGGTACGAGCTCGACCAGCCCCGCCCCGAGCAGCGCCCGCCCCACGTCGTTCCAGACGTCGAGCGCCAGCCCGGTGGCGTGGTACCCGGTCAGGCTCCCGGCCCCGAGGATGGCCATCAGATAGACGGCTTGCCCCGTGGCTCTCAGCGCCTTGGGGACGATCTCGTTCAGCAGCGCCATCCCGGTGATCCAGAACAGCCCGAAAGTCAGGCCGTGCAGTGCCTGAAGCGCGATCAGCCCCGCGGCCGACCACGTCTGCCACGTCAGGATCCACCGAACCGCCGTGGCGCCGAACGAGATGGCGAGCAGGGTCTCGAGCCGGAAGTGGCGGCGGAGCGCGGTGAACCCGTAGAGGACCAAGCCCTCGGCCACGACCCCGGTCGCGAAGGCGGCCCCGCCCACCGAAGGCGGCAGATGTCGCCCGCGCAGGAACAGCCCGAAGAACGCGTTGTACGGCGCGAGGGCCATCCAGTGGACCGTGCCGACCAGCAAGAGCAACCGAAATCGGCGATCGCGGACCAGCGCCCCCAGCTCGGCGAGGTGGGGCCGCACGAGCGGCCGCGTCACCGGCGCCCGGATCCGAAAAGCCACGCCGGCCGCCGCCGCCAGCCCCCCGGCCATCAGCAAGGGCACCAGCGGGTAGCCTCCGAGACTCCTTCGCCACGTCAGCAGCGCGCCGCCCGTGACCGCCGCGGCGAGAAAGCCGATCGAGCCCCACACCCGCACGCGGCCATAGCCTCGCCCGTCGGGAGACCCGGCCACCGCGAGCGCGTCGGCCACCGGCGTGACCCCCACGTTGAACAGCGCGAACAGACCGTAGGCGCCGAGCAGGCTCTCGAAGCGCTGGGCACACCCGAGCAGGAAGATCCCGATCGCGCTGCCCAGGCAAGCGACCCGCAGGACGCGTTCGTGCCGGTGGGTGCGATCGGCGATCCATCCCCACACCAGCGGAACACCCAGGTTGCACAGCGGGATCAGCGACATCACGGTCGCGATCTGCTGGCCGGAGAGGCCCCGGTCGCGCAGATAGGGCGACAGGTTCGGAGTCGCGATGCCAACCGAGATGAACGCGCAGAAATAGAAGATTCGCAACACGCGCGTCGATTCGAAGACAGACGCCGAGTCGTTCAAGCGCGGTCCGTCAGTCGTCCAAAATCACGGGCCAGATCACGGCAGCCATGCGCGCCGACCGGCGCTCCGCAGTCAAAACGAGAACGCCGCCCCCATGCCCCAGAGCCCGCCGGACCCGGGCCCGCCAATGACCGGCAGGAGGCGCGCCGTCGTCGTGGGGGGCGTCGTCGCTCCTTCGGAGTCGTTGCTTCCCGCCACGACGATGAGGACCGTGCCCACCACGGCCAGCGCCCCGCCGCCGATCGCCGACGCGATGGCGACCGTGTTCCACGTCTTGCCCGAGCTCTGCACGTCGGGATCGAACCGGTCCGCTTTCTCGAGATCGGCGCCCTTCTTCCAGCCGAGGTAGCAGGCGACCCCCGTCGTGACGAGCGCGGCCGCTCCCACGGACAGCACGGCTATGCCGCCGACCCGCAAACCGTTCACGCCGCTTTCGGCTGGGATCGCGGGGGTCGGCGGCGGCGCGACGGGAGGCCCGGTGGTGGGCGGCGGCTGGGCTGCCTCCGCCGCCTGCTTGGCCTGGGCGGCGGCCTCGGCGGACTTGCGGCGCGCTTCGATGGTCTGCTCGAGATCCGCGATCTTGCGCTCGACGTCCTCCCGGTTCCGCGCGGTCGGCGAGCGCTGGAGGTAGCGGCGATACGTGTGCAGGGCCTCGGTGAGCTGGTCCCCCAGGCGATACGCCTGCGCGACGTTGTAGAGCATCGCGGGATCCCCGCCAATCTCGTAGGCCTTCTGGTACTCGGCGACGGCCTCCTGATACTTCTGGACATCGTAGGCGCGGGTCGCGCGCTCGTAGTGCTCCATCATTTCCTGGCGCTGGGCCGGCGTCATCTGAGCGCCCGCAGCCTGTTGGGCCACCATGAAGGCGACGACGGCCCCGAGGGCACACGAAACGAAGATCCGCGAAATATTGAAGTTCATTCGGCCGATGCCCTGGATGGGATTTCTTAGCACGCCCTCGCCGTGCGGTTGAAGTGCGAACCGAAAACGACCGGACGAGGACCTCCGCCCCGGTGGTCGTCACGGCGGCGCCACAGCTGTCTGGCGCCGCACCCGGAGACAGTGACGGTGAGCAAATCGACGTTCAGTCCGGCACGTCCTCGCCGATACCAAGAGTTCCCCCACGGGGTGCCTACCCGCTATGCTACGAGCCGCAGATCATGAGCGTATCATCCCGTGACGGCCGTCCCGACCTCGCCGGGACGGCCCTGTTCGGGTTGGCGACGGTCGTCGGGTTGGCCGTCCTCGGTGGATGCCCGGGTCACCTCGGGCCGGAGTTCCCCGCGACGCTCGATGGAAGCGGCGGCGGCTCCGGAAAAGGCGGGGAGAGCGGCACTGGCGGGGACGGCGCTCCTCCGCCCTGTGATGCGCCCACTATGGTTTTCCAGGGGAGCTGCGCGGCGACCGGGAGCTGTCACACAGCGGCGGATTCACTGACCCTGGTGGGCCCCGACGTCGAGAAGAACGTGATCGGTGTCAAGGCGACGCAGACGGTGACCTGCAATGGCATGGACCTGGTCAACCCCACCGCGCCGGCCGACGGCGTGCTCCTGAAGGTATTGACCGGCAACAGCTGCGGTATCGAGATGCCCATCGGGCCCCCTTTGATGCCCGAGCAGATCGACTGCATCAAGGGCTGGATCAACTCGAAGCTGTGACTCTCGAACGGAAGCAGCCCGGGTGACGAGCGAGAGGCGAGCACCGTGCGCGTGAGAGAGCATCGAGCTGCGGCTTCTCCCGATCGGGACCGGCGAGGCAGACGAAGGGCCGTCGCCACCGCCGTCATTCTGGCCGCCGCGCTCGGCGCCGCCGGTTCCGGCGGCCTTCGGACCGCCGAGGCAGCTCCTCCTCGACGTGTGGGGATCGTGAAGCTCACCGGACCGGGCGAAAAGGCGATCCGCGCCTGGGTGATGAGGGCCGTCAAGACGAACCGGTACCAGGTCATCGGCGGCGAGCAGATCGAGAAGGTGGCGCGCAAGCAGCGCGTGGGTTTGGACTCCGAGGCGAGCTTCGAAGTGATCGCGCGCGCGCTGGGCATCACCGCCTTCGTCACCGGCCAGGTGTCCCGGCAGCGGGCGACACTGGCCGTGCGCGACGGGTCGGGTGGCGCGATCGTCGATAGCGCGACCTGGGCCGCCCCCGATCCTCGGCGGCTGGCGATCTCGGTCGGTCGGACATTCTGGAAGCGACTCGGTCCGGCGATCGCCAGATCGACGGCGCCCTCGGGGGCCAAGCTCGACGTCGCGCCCGAGAACGAGACCCTGGCCGTCGACGGCGAGGAGGGCGCTCCTGCCGACGACGCTGTGCCCGAAGAAGCGGGCTCGGCTCGGCCCAAGGTGGCCGCGGCACCCGCGTCCCCTCCTCGCGCCGACAGCCGGCGGCCGCCGGCAGAGGAGAAGTCCGATGACGACAAAGACCGTCGCGGACGCCGGGAGGCGGACGACCAGCCAGCCGATGAAGACGACCAGGGAACGGCCCTCGAATCGGCCCGAGCTCACCGGCCACGCGTCAAGCGAACGGATGAGCCAGCCATGACGGGGGTCGAGCAACTCGACGAGGCGTTGAGCCTGGCCATCGGGCCGCGGTACGGCCTGCGCTCGCTGAGCTACGTCGACGATCGCTACGACATGAATTCGAGCTATTCGTTGCCGCGGGCGCCGATCGTCGGCCTGGACGCCGACTTCTATCCAGCGGCTCTCGCGACGCGCGGCGCCCTGGCCAGCTTCGGCGTGACCGGCTCGTTCGAGTACTTGCTGCCCGTGGTGAAGTCGACGCCTTTCGGAGGAGGTCCAGCATCGACGACTCGCGGGCTCGCCGGGTCCGTGGGCTTGAAGGTCCGTCTACCGGGCGGGTTCTACCTGACCGGTGCGGTCGGCGATCGTTTCTACGAGCTCGTCGACAAGCCGGACGTCAATCCGAGCGACGTGCCGACGGTCAACTACCAGTTCATCCGCGGCGGCGCCGGCGTTCGCCGCAGGCTCTCTTCCACCGTGATGTTGATGGCGCACGGCGCATATCTGCACTGCCTCAAGCTCGGACAGATCGGCGGGGCCTCTTATTACCCGAACGCGAAAGCGGCGGGCTTCGAGGCCGGCTTGGCGTTCGGGTTTTTGATTTCTTCCAGCTTCGAGGTGCGCGGGGGCGTCGACGTGCAGCGCTTCGGCCTGGCCTTCAACGTCAAACACGACGACTTTCTGAACGGCGCGCGCACCGCCGGCGGCGCGGTCGATCTCTACAGCGAAGCCTGGGTTGCCCTCGCGTTCCTGATCGCGCCCGGCGCTCGTGTTCCCTGAGGCGGTGGGCCCGCCGTCCCCTCACTCGCCGGCGGCCGGGGGGAGAGGCGAATCCGGATCGTACTGCGGCTTCTCGTTCGTCGGCGCCGGCCTGGTGGGAGTCGCGGCAGGGGGAGGCGGCGGGGGAGTCGGCGGAGGTTCGAACCGCGGCGGTTCGGCGGACGGTACCCGGCCCGAGGCCGCGGGCGGCGGAAACGGGGGCGCCTGACCCGGAGCATCTCCGCCCCTCACGATCGGAGTCGGGGGCAGACGCTTCGGTGGCGGCGGGAAGGATTCGTACCGATCGCCTATCCGCTCCCCCGACGCTGAGGTTCGGATCCGGTGGTTCTTGCGACGCCCTTCCTCTTCCGTCGCGTCGGGGGCCACCGCCGGAGCTCCGATCCGCGGCTCACGCGAGGCACTGTCGGGATCTTCTCGCGCCGCCGATGACCCGTCGGGGAAGGGCGTCCCGCGCGCGGGGGCTGTTTCTCCCTGAGAGGGAAATTCGCGCGCCGCGGGTCCGCCTACCGAGCTCGACCTCGACCGCTCACCTTCAGCAGCCGGCGAAGTGGAACCTCGTGACGGAGGCAGGCGGGCCTCGCGCGAACGCGGAGCCGTTCCGACCCGAACCCGTTCCAGCTCGCTCGGTGGGGAGGACCGCTCCGCCACGGCAGCCTCGAAGCCTCGCAGGTGCGGTCCGAACCGCAGCGTCCAGACGACCACCACCGCGGCCACTACCGATATCGCGACTCCGAGCGCGATCGAGCCCGCCCGGCCCGTCTCGGGGACCGCGTCCATCAGGGTCGTCTCCGCGAAGTCGCGCCGGCGCGCCGGGCGGAGGGGGGCGCTCGGCACCTCGCCTGTCTCGCTCAAGCGGGCGTTCACCGTCGAGATCACGTCTTGAGTCTCGAGAGGGATGGACGGGGCGCTCGCCGAGCTCACCCGCGGTCGCGGGGTCTCGGGGGTCTTGCGGTGATCGCGCGAGAACGGGGACGAGGCCGCGTCGGCGGCGACGGCTCGGGGCGCCGCCACGCGGCGTACCTCCGTCGGCAGATGAACGTCTCGGCCCGGTGTGGTGGCCTTGTCCCGATCGATGTCGGGTGCCTGGACTCCGAGGAGCGTGATCTGTCCGACCTCGACCTTGAGCGCGCGGCCGTCGCGCTCCAAACCCTCGGGCGCCGCTCCCACCGCTGGCGTCTCCGAAGCGTGGCGAGGCCGCGTGTCGTCAGGCCGACCATCGGCCACGGGCCCGCCTTGCTGGCCGATCCCGCGCTCTGTGTTCTTGGACATCACCCAGGGGATTTACGCAAATAGGGAGGGACGCGAGGCGATTCTACGATGGTTCTCTGGCGATTTCGCCTGGTGCTTCGTCCGGGGCGCCAAGGTTCACGTCGATCGGCGGGCGACGTGCGGGCGGCCGCTGGCGACCGCCCGCCGGGCGGTCAAAGAGAGATCTCGCGGAGCGGCTTGGCCGCGGTGTCGCGCGCTGACAAGAGCGCTTGCGAACGCGGCACCGGCCAGGCGACCCCCACCTCCGGATCGTCGAAGGCAAAGCCGGTCTCCGTGGCGGGGTCGTAGACGGACGTCACCTTGTAGAGCACGTCGGCGACCTCGGAGAGCACGCAGAACCCGTGGGCAAAGCCGACCGGCAAGAAGAACTGGGCGTGCTCCTCGTCGTCCAGGACCTGCCCATGCCACTTTCCGAAGGTCGGCGAGTCCCGGCGGAGGTCCACGGCCACGTCGAAGATCCGGCCGGTCGCGACTCGCACGAGCTTGGCCTGACCAGGTGAACGTTCGCTGGCCCGCTGGAAGTGCAAGCCGCGGACCGTGTTCTTCACCGAGCGCGAGTGATTGTCCTGAACGAAGTCGGTCCTGACCCCGGCGGCCGTCAACAGATCCTCTCGGAATGATTCGAGGAAAAACCCGCGCGGATCTCGGAAGACCTTGGGGCGAATCAGCTTCAGGCCCCCGAGGGGCAAGTCGACGACGTCCATGTCCGGTCGGATGCTACTACAAGCCGCGCGAGAAGCCCGCCCGCCGCGGAGGACCAGGTGGAACCAGCCAACCGACTCTCTGCGTCGACCGGCGCGTAAGAGCCAAAAGCGATTGTCAAAGACCCAAGATGTAATCTTCCTCGCCAACATTTTCCTGGGCCTTGGGCGTGGCGAACATGATCCAATCCCGGGTCGAACAGCGCGGCCGACACCGCGGGAAGACTCGGCCCCGGTTTCGATCGTAGGCGCGCATGCAACATTCGAAACCGGTCAAAGACCCTGGAAAACGTCGTCTGGATGAATTCGACCGAGAAGCGACACGGGTCGGAATCGTGCCGCCGACAAATGGATTACAGCTGACAATTCCCCTTGCACGAGGGGTCTCTTGGACTACACTGCTTCTCGAATTAGAACGTCTGAAATTTTCGAACGCGACTTAGATTATTCAAAAGCGGAAATACAAAATGGGGGGGCGATGAGGCGGGACTTTAGAGCAAAGGGCCTCGCTCGGAACAACGAGGAGCTGCTCAGCGCGCTTCAGCGCCTGACCGACTGTCTGGCAATTGGGCTGGGTCACCATGTGGCCTGCCAGTTCTACGGGGACTCTTGGAGAGGACCCATGACGATCGCGACGATGATCGCGATCGTGCTCTTCAATCTGCTGGCCGAGTCGCGCGGGCTCTATCGTCCGTGGCGCTCCGAAACCTTGACTCGCGAGCTCCGCGCGACATTCGCGATCTGGTCATGCGTCGGCGTGGTGCTGTGCATTGCCGGCTTCATCACCAAGACCAGCACCTATTTCTCGCGCGTCGTCACTCTGGGCTGGTTCGCCTCGACGCTGGTTTTGCTCGGAAGCTGGCGCCTCGTGGCACGGCTGCTGCTCCGTTATATGCGAAGTCGCGGGCGCAACAGCCGCAACGTGGCCATCCTCGGGATGACGCCCATCATCGAAAAACTGTGCGACAACGTGGCCGAGCGCCCCTGGCTCGGGTTGCGATTCGTTGGAATGTACGACGACCGCTCGCCGGCGCGCCGCCATCGCTTCGCGCGGGTCCCCTGTCCTTTCGCCGGAACGATCGACGATCTGGTGCGCGACGCGCGCGCCGGCAAGATCGACATCGTCTACATCGGCTTGCCGCTCAGGGCGGAGGGACGCATCGGCGCTGCGCTCCAGGAGCTCGCCGACACGACGGCCACCGTCTACCTGGCGGCCGACCTTCTGACCTACGACCTGATGCACGCACGCTGGCATCAGATCGCGAACATCCCGCTCGTCAGCATTTACGAGTCGCCGTTCAACGGCGTGGCCGGCTGGCTCAAGCGGCTGGAAGACATCGTCATTGGCACGATGATCATGGCGCTCATCGCCATCCCGATGCTCCTCATCGCGATCGGAATCAAGGTGACCTCCCGTGGCCCGGTGTTCTTCCGGCAACGGCGCTTTGGTCTGAATGCCAAAGAGATCCGGGTCTTGAAGTTCCGGACCATGACGGTTCTCGAAGACGGCCCGGTCGTCAAACAGGCCACCAAGAACGACAACCGCGTCACGAAGTTCGGTCGTTTCCTTCGCAAGACCTCCTTGGACGAGTTGCCGCAGTTCATCCAAGTATTGACTGGCGAAATGTCCATTGTCGGTCCGCGTCCGCACGCCGTCGCGCACAACGAAGCTTACCGATCCTTGATTCGCGGATACATGCTGCGGCACAAGGTGAAGCCGGGTATCACAGGGTGGGCGCAGGTCAACGGCTTCCGAGGCGAGACGGACACGCTCGAAAAGATGGAAAAGCGCGTGCGTTACGATCTCGACTACATTGCGTCGTGGGATCTGAGCTGGGATCTGAAGATCATTTTCTTGACCATCTTCGGCTCGGGGAAGAATCAGGGCGCCTACTGAGCCGCCGGGGGACGCGCAGTCCCCGCCCCCGCCGCCCCTTCGACAAGAGGGCGGCGCAGCGCCAGGACGAGCGAGGAGCAGGCGAAGCCGGACGCGGCGGCGGAGCCCTCGCGCGCTCCAAGGGGTCGTCCGTTTAGCGACGGACGAGTCACGCACCCCTTGCGTATGAGAGGAGCGAGCGCAGATATTCGATATTCGATCGGCTCCTTTTTCGCCTACCTTCTAGAACGCCAACATGTCGACCCCCGTACGCTGGCTCGATCGTCTTTTTCTGGCCGACCCGCGCGTCGTGGGGGAAGAAGCTCGCCTCGGAACGGAAGTACCCGAGATCTCTCCGGCTGAAGCCGCGGACATAGCGAGAGCCGTCATCGGGCGACGGGTCGCCTTCGCGACCGGACGCGCCTGTGCCCGCCGTGCCTTGGCACGGCTCGAGGTCACGGCATTCGATCTCCGAAACGGTCTAGACCGCGCGCCGCGCTGGCCAACCGGGATAGTGGGTTCGATCACCCATACCGGCTCCGCTCCCGGCGGCTACTGCGCGGTGGTCGTGGGCCGCTCCGCCGAGGTGGCCGCCCTGGGGGTCGACGCCGAACAGTGGAGTCGGCTGACGCCCGGGCTGTGGAGCCGCGTGTTGACTCCCGGCGAACGCGCCTGGGTCGAGAGTCACGACGGCAACGAGCGACTGATTTGCGCGGCGGTGATCTTCTCGGCGAAGGAGTCCTTCTACAAGGCCCAATACCCGTCGAGCGGCCGCTTCCTGAATTTTCAGGACGTCGAGGTCACCGTCGAATCATCCGATTCCACGTTCGAAGTCCGCGTCCTGGAAAGCCCTGCTGGGGCGCCGGGCCTTTCGAGCTGCAGCGGACGATTTTTGTGTGTGGAAGAATTCGTCCTGACGGGCGTTTTGATACCGGCCGGCTCCCCGACAGGTACCCATGACGTCATTCAGACAGAAACTCGAACTTTGACCCTGTCGCCCGATCTCTCTGACGCCCGCGCCCTTGACGCATACCGGCCAGTTTGACCAAGAAGCGTAACATGCTAGATTTTTCGCCGGTTAACCATGGCTAGCCAACCGTCGGATCGCGGGGACGGGGAGGGGGGCGGGCGCCTGGAGTCCTCCGAGGGCGGTCTCGACGCGGAGCTCGACAGAGCCGTCCCGGCCTCGGATGCCGAGGCGTTTCTGATCGGCGTCAGCGGGCAGCAGGCTGGCCGGGTCTATGCGCTGTCCCACAATACCGTCTTCCTGGGTCGCGCTCCCGAAGCCGACGTATTCATCGCCAATCCGTCCGTGTCGGCGCGGCATGCCCGCATCATCAACGGAAGCCACGGCTTTGAGATCGAGGACCTGGACTCCACCAACGGGACGTTCGTGGGGGGAAAGCGGGTCACTCGGGCACGCCTGCACGGTGGGGATCGAGTCACGGTCGGGCAGGTCGAGTTCAACTTCATCCTGGACCGCCCGGTCGAGGCCACCATCGCGGTCATGCCGCCGCGCCAACCGCGCGGCGAGGTCGACCACGGCGGAGCCCTCGTCCCGATTCCAGCGCCCTATTTTCCAGCGCCCCGCTTTCCACCGACCGGTCCCGTCCTGGATCGTGAAGAAGAGCACGGTCCCTCGCTGGCCGAGCTGGTCGGCAAGATTGTCCGGGCGTATCTCTACATCAGACGCCATTTTGTCTTGATCGGGGTTCTGACCGGCTTGGGAGCCGGCCTCGGGGTTCTCTCGCTGGCCGTGATCCCCCCGTCGCGCGAGGCGGTCTGCCAGGTCAAGCTGCTCCCCCAGGTGAAGTCC
>Ga0068859_100006822_pt1 | contig 11602 bp, 9 predicted proteins | sample KBSSwiS22_FD_66585 | JGI IMG/M metagenome (GOLD analysis project Ga0068859, IMG submission 66585) | Switchgrass rhizosphere microbial communities from Kellogg Biological Station, Michigan, USA - KBS Switchgrass S2-2 | ecosystem: Host-associated > Plants > Roots > Rhizosphere > Soil ... | reverse complement strand
GGCCGATGCGATCGGGCTCCGCTTGGGCGACCACCTCTCGGTCAGCCTGCTGGGGGTGGAGCGCGAGGCAACGATCGCCTCGTTCCGGCGGATCGACTGGGATTCGATGGGCTTCAACTACGTCCTCGTGTTCAGCCCCAACATGCTTGCCGACGCACCCCACAATCTCGCGGCAACGATCGATCTGCCGATGGGACCGGACGGCACCAAGCACCGCCCACCGGGCCTGTTGCGGAGCCTGGTCCGCGCCTTCCCGGCCGCCTCGGTGGTCGAGACCGGGCCGATCCTGCGCGATGCCCGGGCCCTGCTCGACCAGATCAGCCTCGCGATCCTCGCGGCGGCGGGCGTGGCGGTGCTGGCGGGGATCGCAGTACTGATCGGCGCCATCGCGGCCGCCCGCGCGGCGCGGATCTACGACACCGCGGTGCTGCGCGTGCTGGGTGCCAGCCGGGGCCAGGTGCTCGGCGTGCTGCTCGGTGAGTACGGGCTGCTGGCCCTGCTCCTGGCGCTGATCGCGCTGCCGCTGGGGAGCGCGGTGGCGTGGGGCATCGTCGTCCACCTGTTCGGGTTCGAGTGGCTGCCCGACTGGCCGCGCATCCTTGCGGTCCTCGGCGCGGGTCTCGTCCTCATCCTCGGGTTCGCCGCCGCCGCAACGCTACCCGTGCTGCGGGCGCGCCCGGCGCAGGTGCTGCGGGAGCTTTAGGGTTCCCGCCCGCCCGTTTTCAGCCCGCCTGTTTCAGAATGCCTCGAGGTCGGTCGGGTTCTTCGGATCGGGCCCGAAGCGGTTCGCCCCGCGCGTGCCTTCGAGGCACATGAACACCAGCAGCGCGAACCAGCCGAGCACCGGCACGAAGACCAGCACCAACAGCCAGCCCGACCGGTCCTGGTCGTGCAGGCGGCGCACGCTCACCGCGAGGTTGGGAATGAAGCTGACCAGCGCGAACAGGTTCTGGATCAGGCCGCCGGTGCCCTGCACCAGCATCGCGCCGGTCATCATCCCTTCCGCGCCGGTGTAGGTGGTGCGGCCGAACACCGCGCCGATCACCGCCGAGACAAGCAGCTGGAACAGCACGAACAGCCAGTATTCCTTGCGCCGCGAGCGGCCGGTGAACTCGGCATAGCGGCGATAGGGCAGCAGCATCCATTCCATTGGCTCGTCTCCGTCCAGCCGGGCAATCCGGGGCGGAACGCGCATGGTCCCGCCCCGGTTTCGCTCAGGCGAATGCCTCGTAGTTCGTCGCGCCCTTGGGATCGGGGCCGAAGCGGTTGGGCCCCGGCGTCCCGGGCAGCGCCATCAGCACGAGGAAGCCGAGCTGGACCAGCGCGCCCAGATAGGGAACCTGGCCCAGGATCAGCACGCCCAGATACCACCAGCCCGACAGGTCGCGATCATGGAGCCGGCGCACCGTCAGCGCCACGGCGGGAACGAGCACCGCCAGCGTGAACAGCCCCATCAGCGCCAGTCCGGCGATGAACCCGCCCGAGAACATCTCCGGGGTGAACGATTCCGGCGATTGCCCCGAGGTGATGATCGGCCACAGGGTCGACATCATCATGACGCCGGCCACGGCGTAGACGATGACCATCAGCAGCGTGAACATCCAGTATTCCTTGCGCCGCGATCGCCCGGAGAACTCGGCATAGCGCCGCAGCGGCATCAGCATCCAATCCATCGAAGTGCCCCCTTCGTCTGGCCATGCCGCGCGCCTGTTGCGCGTCGACCCTGCCGGTGGTGTGCGATCCGCGCGCGATGGTGCGCCTCGCGGGCGCGGCTGGCAAGCGGGATCGGCCAGGCAGGCCGTGAAGCCCGCCCCGGCTCAGATGGCGCCGGTATCCCGCAATTGTGCCAACCGGTCCTCGTCATACCCGAGCAGGTCGGCGAGGACCTCGCCGGTGTGCTGGCCGAGCAGCGGTGGCGGAGCCTCAGTGCCGATCGGCGAGGCGGTCATCCGGATCGGGTTGGCGAGGTAGGGGATGCGATGGCCGGCCGCGTCAGTGGTCTCGCTCGCCAGGCCGCGATGCTGCACCTGCGGATCGGCGAAGCACTGGTCGACGGTGTAGATCGGCGAACAGATGATGCCCCGCGCCACCAGCGCCTCGTAGAGCGGGACCAGCCGCCAGTTGCGCAGGGTCCGGGTAATCTCGACCTCGAGTTCGGCAACATGGCGAAAGCGGTCGGCGCGGGTGCTGAAGCGCGGATCGGCCAGCAGGTCGGGCCGGTCGATCACGTCGCAGAAGATGCGGTACTTCTCCTCGGCGCTGGCCTGGATGTTGATCTCGCCGTCAGCGCAGGAATAGGTCTGTGCCGGCGCGCTGCCCGAGGCCGAAGTGCCGAGCCGGCTGGGCACCTCGCCGCTCATCAGGTAGTCGATCGCGCGGTGCGACATCGCCGCGACGCTGCAATCGAGCAGGCTCATGTCGATGTACTGCCCGCCTGCCCCGCCTGCGCGCGCATGCAGAGCGGCCTGGATCGCGTTCGCCGCATAGAGCCCGCAGATGTAATCGGACAGGATCAGGCCGACCTTGGTCGGCGGCTGGTCGGGCTCGCCGGTGATGCTCATCATCCCCGACATCGCCTGGAACACGCTGTCGGTCCCCGGGCGCGGCGCATAGGGCCCGCTCTGGCCGAACCCCGTGATCGAGCAATAGACCAGTTGGGGGTTCACAGCCGCTAGCGAGGCGTGATCAAGCCCGTAGCGCGCGAGATCGCCGACCTTGAAGTTCTCGACCAGCACGTCACTGATCGCCGCGAGATCGCGCACGATCTGCTGTCCGCCAGGTGTGGAAAGGTCGACCTCGACCGATTTCTTGCCACGGTTCGCGGCGATGAAATAGGACGAGATCGGCACGTCTTGCCCGGCCTCGTCATGGATGAACGGCGGACCGTAGTAGCGCATCTCGTCGCCCCGCCCGCGCCGCTCGAGCTTGATTACCTCGGCCCCGAGGTCGCACAGCAGCTGCGAGGTGAACGGCGCCGCGAACGTGCGGCCGAGATCGACCACCCGGATGCCGGCCAGCGGGCGGACCGCACTCATGCTGCCACTCCGCCGACCGGGGCATGGTCCAGCTTGCGGACATGGCGGCCGACCCAGATCATCATCGCGACGACGAGCGGGCCGAAGATCACGGAAACGGTCACCAGCGACCAGCGGATCAGCGCCGGATCGACGAACAGCTTCTCGGTGAACAGCGCGGTGATCGGTGCGCCCACGAACGTGCCCATGATCGTGATCACCGCCACGAACCATGCCGACATGCGCCCGCGCAGCGCCGCCGGCGTGTGCAGCTGGAGCGCGGCGATGGCATAGCCGAGGAACGGATAGCACAGCACGAAATAGACCGAACTGAGCACCAGGAAGGCCCACGGATTGCCCGACAGCAGCGCCAAGATCGTCGCCGGCACGCCGACGATAACGCCCCACCACTGGTAGCGCAGGTGCGCGTCCTTCATGCCCCGGGCATAGAGCCGGTCAACCAGCATCGCCCCGCCGATCTGGCCAATGCCCGCGGTGACGAGATGGTGGACGCCCCAGGCGAGGCCGACCTGGCCGATGTTCCAGCCGTAGGTGCGCTGCATGAACGTGGGCGTCCAGCTCAGGTAGGCGGAAGTGATGATGTTGAGCAGGCCGAACGCCACGGGCAAGCCGAAGAACAGGATCGGGTCAGACCGGCAGAAGCGGAAGAACTCCCCCGCCGAAGCAGCCCGCCGCGCCCTTGCGTCATGGACCGGGCGCGGCTGTTCACGCACCGCCAGTGCGGTGAAGGCGAGCAGGATCGTCGGCGCGCCAACCGCGACGAACACCAGCTGCCACGGCTGAAGCAGCCCGAACACCGGCACCGCGACCGGCTTGGAACCTTCGACGAGGTGGACAACCAGCCCGCCGACCGCCGTCGCCAGTCCGCCGCCGAGCACCGCGCCCAGCGAATAACCGGCAATCGCGGTGGAGAGGCGCTCGCGCGGAAACTGCTCGATGATCAGCGAGTGCGCGGCCGGGGTCAGCGCACTCTCGCCCACGCCCACGCCCATCCGCCCGAACAGCATGATCGCATAGGAACCCGCAAGGCCGCACAGGCAGGTGGCCAAGCCCCACAGCACTGTTGCGCCCACCACCATCCAGCGGCGCGAGTAGCGGTCGACCAGCCCGCCCACGGCAAGACCGCAGACGGCGAAGAACACCCCGAAGCTTGGCCCCATGAGCAGGCTGATCTGGAACTCGTCGAGTCCCAGTTGCTCGCGCAGGGGCTTCACCATCATGGTAATGACCTGCCGGTCGATGAACGCTACGGTGTAGAAGGTCAGGAACAGCAGGACCATCGGCCAGCCACGCAGCACGCCCCTTGCCGGCCCGGTGGAAACCGGGGGCAAGGTGCTCGTATCGATCTTCATCCGCTCATCCTGCCCTTGTCGCTCTCCCGGCCCGACCTGCCGCGATCAGAAGTTGGCGTCGAGCCGGACTCCCACGCTGCGCGGCTTGGCGTAGACGGTCGTATCGGCCGTCGCGCCGGTCAGGATGTAGATGTTGTACGTCTCGTTGAAGAGATTGCGAGCCCAGACGGTAAACTTCACGTCGGGGTGCGACAGGCGGATGCCGATCTCGCCGTTGACCACCGTGTAGGCCGGCAGCGTCAGGCGATTGTCGGCGTCGCGGTATTCCTTGCCGGCGTGATAGGCATTGGCCGAGAAGGTCAGCGCAGTGTCCTCGGTGAGTGGCACCTCGTAATTGAAGCTGCCGCTGATCGTGAACATCGGGGTGCGGATGATCTGCCGCCCGCTGGCATCAAAGGTGCAGGCCGCACCGCCGCCGACCGGATTGCCCGGCAACACCGGACAGCCGGCAGTCTGCGCGTTGGTCGGGTTGGGGAACTGGTCGGTGCGCAGCACGGTCCCTTGCGCGTTCTGGAAATTCTTGAACGTGCCCCACAGCTTCATCACGCCCAGGTGCAGGTTGAGCCGCTCGATCGGGTTGGCCGACAGTTCGCCCTCGAACCCGTAGATCTCCGCCTTGCCCGCGTTCTGGAGCTGCGAGACGTTGTTCGGGCGGATGTTGACCTGGAGATCGGTGTAGTTCGTGTAGAACCCGGAAAGGTTTGCGCGGAACAGGCCGGGCACGTTGAACTTGGTGCCGATCTCGTACTGCCAGACCTTCTCCGGCCGCACCGAGTTGGTCACCTGGACTCCGTTGACCACGTTGTACGACGCGGTGTTGGCGGCATAGAGCCCCGACTTGAAGCCCTTGCCCGCCCGCAGGTAGACGTTCGCCTCGGGCGAGAACGTGTACTGCAGGGTGGCCGATGGGCTGAAGTCGTTGAACGTGCGGTTCTCCGCCGTGGTCGCCGCGGTCAGGTTGTTGCGGAAGTTGTGCTCCTTGCGCTCGGACGTGTACCGGCCGGCGACCGTGAGCTTTAGCGCATCGGTCAGCGCGTAGGTGCCCTGGGCGTAGAACGCGAGCGCCTTGGTGATCTGCCCGCCGCTCACATCCGTGGCCACGGTCGTCCCGTTGATCGTCTGGCTGCGATAGGTGCCGGAATTGCGCCAGAAATAGCTCTCGCCGACGATCCACGACAGCGGGCCGGCGGACTTGGAGGTGGCGTAGAGTTCCTGGATCCACGAGCGCGAGTAGTAATCGGTCGGCAGCGAGGTCACGTCGAGCGCCGAGCCGTCGACGTCGGAGCGGATGTAGAGATAGCTGTTGTCGTAGCCCACGATCGAGGTGACGTCGGCCACCCCGAGATCGAGCTTGGCGGTGAGCGAGGCATTGTCGCTGCGCTGGTTGAGCTCGCCGCCGGTGCCGTTCTGCTGGAACGGCGTGAGCGAAACGTAGGTCGCGGGCGAGAGGCGCCGGGCGCTCGTGTTGTCCTTGTAGGGCTGCGACGAGCTGGCCAGGGTATCGTCGTGGCGCATCATGGTGCCCGCGGCGATGAATTCCAGGTTGTCGGACGGCACGAGGCGGATCTTGCTGCGCAGCGCCCAGTCCTTCGACCAGCCGCGCGGGGTGAACGGCGCGGCGAGGTTTTGCAGGTAGCCGTCGTCGCGGCTGACAAGCCCGGCGATGTCGGCCTGGATCAGCTCGGTGCCGACACTGGCATACCCCTTGGCGATGACCTCGTTGTAAGTGCCGTAGCTCACCGACGCGCGCAGTTTCGGGGTAACGCTGGGCGTGTAGGTGATGATGTTGATCGCGCCGCCGGTGCTGTTGCGGCCATAAAGCGCGGTCTGCGGCCCGCGCAGCACCTCGATCCGCTCGACATTGTTGAGCGCCAGCACAGTCGAGGCGATGAACGGCTGGTAGACCCCGTCGATATAGACCGGAACCACCGACTCCTCGCTGGCCGAAACCCCGCGGGTGCCGATGCCGCGAATGGTCGGCTGGGGCGAGAACGAGGACTGGGTGAAGTTCAGGCCCGGCGTGACAATCGTCAGGTCCTTGGTCGAGTTGATGCCCTGCGACTGGAGGGCTCCGGCCGAGAACGCCGAGATCGCCAGCGGCACGTCCTGCAGCCGCTCCTCGCGGCGCTGCGCGGTGACGACGATGTCGGCGCCGATGGCCTCGGCCGGCGCACCCGCGGGCGTCGCGCCGGCGGCCTGCGCCAGGGCGCTCGCGCCCGGCACGGCCATGGCGATCATTGCCGCACCGGCCGACAGCATAATCCTGAAGCTGCTCATGTGTTCACCCCTCCCAGCCGGCAAGCCGGCGCATCGGCACCTCACCCGGATGCTCGGTCGTGATAATTCCACTTGCCCGGAGACAAATCATTAGCGAAATGGGCGACAAGCCATAACTTGAACTTATCGATCAGGAGGGTGGCGTGAAGCGAAAGCGCTTTTGGCGCGATAGGATGGGGATGCAGGCGCGTTGCGGGTGCGGTGCTGGGCCGTTGCACGCTGACCGGTTCAGGCGGCCGAGCGCATGATCGAGCTTCACCAGGCCCAGTGCTTCCTGGCGATCGTCGCGGAGAACAGCTTCTCCAAGGCTGCCGATGCGCTCGGCATTGCACAGTCCGCGGTCTCGCAGAAGCTGCGCCGGCTCGAGGACCAGCTCGGCATCGTCCTCCTCGACCGGACCTCGCGCCGGCTCAAGCTCACCGCCTATGGCCTTGAATTCCTGCCCTATGCCCAACAGTTGGTCGACGCCGAGGTCCGTGCCCGGGCAGCCGCGCGGCAGATCTCCGAGCGCGCCCGCAACACGATCCGGCTCGGCGGCTACGCCTTCTCGGCGGACCCTCGCACGGACCTCGTCAACGACTACATGAGCCGCTTCCCCGAGGGGCGGATCGAAGTCGAATACGGCATCCGCGCCGAACTGTTCGAGATGCTGCGGCAGAACCGGGTCGACGCGCTGATGGTCATGCACAGCCGCGGCGATGAGCTCGATAAGCAGTTCGACGCGATCTACTATCGCCGACTGGATCCCTATGTAGCGCTCCCGCCCAACAGTCCGCTGTTCGCTCGCGATAGCCTCGCAGGGGGGGATTTCGCGGGCATGCGGTTGGTCATCTCGCCGGGACGGCAGGACGGGCCCGTGCTCGAGACGCTGTGCCAGTCGTTGACCCGGCTCGGCGCCGATCTCGTCTTTGCGCCGGAGGCGGACCGACGGTCGCTCGGCCTGTTTGCGCGCCGCCTGCAAATGCCCTCGTTACGCTGGCTTCCGCCGGGGAGCCTAGCGGACGACGAGGACGGCTACCGGATCATTCCGGTCAATGGCGCGCTGATCAGCCTCGATCATTACATCTACACCCGCAAGGCCGCCGACGACCGGTTGATCAAGCGGTTCTGCCGGTTCGTTCACGAGACCGCCGACGAATTCGGCCCGCGCACGCACTGACACGAACCCGCGCCCCGTCAGTCCTTCGCCGGCTCGGGTGACGGCTTCCGGTAGAAGCACGCAGCGCCGAATCCCATCACCGCGAATGTGCCCAGACCGACCAGTGCCTGCGAGTATGATATGTGGTGCTCCACCAGCCAGGCGACGACCGGGGACGCGATGGTCGCAACCGAGGTCAGCATGCTCATCAGCCCGAAAGCGCGGCCGAACCCAGCCGGGCCGAATTCGACGGCCGTCGCCGAAGCAATGAGCGTCCACACCCCCTGCCCCAGCCCGATCAGGACCACCGCGAAGAGCATTGCCGGCAGGCTGGAGCCCGCCGCCAGCGCGAAGCACCCGGCGGCGCAGACCAGTGTGGCCACGCGCAGCGGCAGCCCGTTGCCGAAGCGGTCGGCCGCGGCGCCGGCCAGCAGCTTCGCGACCAGCGCAGCCACGCTCAAGGTGGAGATCAGCAGCGCGGCGGTCGACAGCGCATAGCCTCGGCTGGTAACCAGCGGGGCGACGCTCACCGCGAGTACCATTGTCGCACTTTGTACCGTGGTGAAGGCGGCGATCGTCGCCAGGAAATTGCGATTTGTCAGAATCTCGCGCACCGTGATCGCGGCTGTCAGCGCGTCATGTGTGGGGGCGCCGATATAGGCCGCTCCCTCCTCGAGTGTCGGGTGCTCGCGCAGGGCGAAGAACACCAGCGGCGTGACGACGAACCCGATCAGCGCGGCAAACACCAGCCAGGTCTGGCGCCAGCCAATCAGCGGCAGGAGCCAGGTGACCACCGGCGGGAAGATCACCCCAGCCATGGCAATGCCGAACGCGGTGAGGCCCATCGCCAGACCGCGCCGGTGGACGAACCACCGCGCGACCAGCGTTTGCGAGGGAATGCCGGTGCAGAAAGTGATCACCAGCCCCGCCACCAGCGAATAGAGCGCCACGATCTGCCACCCCGCCGTCGCCCACGCGATCGCCACATGGACGAGCGCAACGCCGAGCAGCGCGGTCACCATGATCTTGCGCAGCTCGAACCGCTCCGCCAGCACGCCCACCCACGGGGCCCACACCGCGCAGCTCAGGCTGAACAGGGTGATCCCTGTGGCCAGCGTGCTGATCGGGGTGCCGAATGCGGCGTGCCATCCTTCCACGAACAGCGAAAAGCAGTTCACCAGGATGCCGAGGGCAGTGAACTGCGATACGATGCAGACCGCAACGATGTTCCAGCCATGGTAGTAGCCGCGGCTTGCGCGCGGCGTTTCATCTTTCACGTTAGCGTCTTTCGCTTGGGCAGCGCCGCTGGCGCCGGCATGTCAATCCCGGGTCCCCACTTGCGCAGCGCCTTCGCCAGAGCGACCGCATGGGTTGCCGATGGTGTTCCGGGTTCCGCATGAGCAGTCAATCCCGGATCGCGCCCCATGATAGATGCAGGCGCGATTATGCTGGCTTGCCGAGGATCTCCGGATTGCCGTGGCGCCATACGATGGTGAGTGCACGCTTGGCGAAGCGCGAGATCCCTCCGGCGCCGATGCCGTCGTTGTCGGAGCTCCTCTCTCTTCAATGCCTTGCTGGCACAACCACCCGGCCGATGCTACCGAACCCCCGAAGCGCGTCCACCGGGCCTGCGGCGATCGGCCGTTTCCGGTTAAGACTACAGGAGTGCACCATGGAATACCGTCGCCTCGGCCAGACCGGCCTGATCGTCTCGCAGCTGTGCCTGGGGTGCATGAGCTTTGGCGACGCGGCGCGCAGCCGCCATGTCTGGGTGGTGCCCGAAGACGACAGTCGCGCAATCATTCGCGCCGCACTGGAGGCCGGGATCAACTTCTTCGACACCGCCAACGAATACGCCGGCGGCAGCTCTGAGGAGATCACTGGTCGCGCCCTGCGGGCATTGGCGCGGCGCGACGAGATCGTGGTGGCGACCAAGGCCTTCTCCCCATGGCGCAACGCCCCCAACACCGGCGGCCTGTCACGCAAGTCGCTGTTCCAGGCGATCGACGACAGCCTGGCCCGCCTGGGCATGGACTATGTCGACCTGTTCCAGATCCACCGCTGGGATCACAACACCCCGATCGAGGAAACGATGGAGGCGCTCCACGACATCGTGAAATCAGGCCGCGCGCGCTACATCGGTGCGTCCTCGATGCACGCGTGGCAGTTCGCCAAGGCCCAGCACGTGGCCGAGCGCAACGGCTGGACCCGGTTCGTCTCCATGCAGCCCCAGGTCAGCCTGCTCTACCGCGAGGAAGAGCGTGAGATGATCCCGCAGTGCATCGACATGGGCGTGGCGGTCCTGCCGTGGAGCCCGCTGGCCCGCGGCATCCTGACACGGCCGTACGGCGACCAGACCAAGACCACGCGCTCCGAGACTGACCTGTTCACCAAGCACCTGTTCGCGCGGACCGCCGAAAACGACCGGCTGGTGGTCGATGCGGTCCAGCAGGTGGCGGCCGAGGCGCAGCTGCCGATGGCCGAAGTGGCGATGGCCTGGCTGCTGGCCAAGCCCGGCATCACCGCGCCGATCGTCGGGGTCACCAAGCTGCCGCAACTGGCCGACGCGATCGCCGCGCTGGCCGTCAAGCTCACCGACGATCAGATTGCCGCGCTCGAGGCGCCCTACCTGCCGCGGCCCGTCGTGGGACTCGCCGCGCCGATGGCGCCGGGGGGCACCGTCAGCGTCCTCGCCTAACTTCGCTATCGCCCGGCCCAGGGCGCGAACGGCACGTTCTCGGTGACCTTCGGCCACTGGCGCCCGTCGTGCCCGAACAGGATCAACGTGCCGTTCTCGCGCAGGGCCGCGAGGCGGTCGAGGGTCTCCAGGCCCTGCTCGAGGTTCGCAGTGTTCTTCGGCAGGACCCTGACGTCGAGGTTGCGCTCGGTATAGCAGCAATCGCCGGCGAGCAGCACGTCGCGGCCGCCCAGCCGCACGATCATGCTCTGATGCCCGGTCGTATGGCCGTAGGTCGGGACGATCCGCACCGAACCGTCGCCGAACAGGTCGTGTTCGCCGGTGATCGCCTTGACCGGCTGCCCGGTGTCATAATCCACCGCATCGTAAAGGCTCGGATCCACGCCCGCACGCGCGCCTTCGAGCTCCGAGCGCTGGACTACCACCGTGGCGTTGGGCAGATGGGCGTTGCCGCCGCAGTGATCGATATGCAGGTGCGAATTGACGATCCAGTCGATGCTCGCCGGATCGACGTCGATCGCCTTGAGCCGGGTGGCAATGTCCATGCCCTCGAACCATTGCAGGCCGAACTTGTTGTCAGCCAGCGCGTTGTCGAGTTCGCGACGGTAGCGCACGCCCATCCCGGTGTCGAACAGTGCGCGCCCCTTGGGATGGTCGATCAGGTAAGCCGGCACCGGCGCGCGCAGGTGCGGCCCCTCGTCCCCCTCGACGACGAACCCGGGCTTGCACTGAAACCACCCGCAGTTGAAGGCGAACAGTGTGAGGCGATCGGTCATGGCGGGGCACTCTCCGGGATGCCGGCCCTCTGCGCGGGGCCGGTGTATCGGCCTGTGCCTATCGGATCGATCCGCGTGCGGCAACTGTGCGGGAGAGGCCGCGGCCGGCGTGCCGTGGTCGGGCCGCTGCGTTCGCGTAAACCTTGAATTAACGAAATCGGTGCATCCAGGATTGCGGATAAGTTGTTGAGCTAAATTGCGAAATCCTTCGCTTGCAGGCAGCATTATCTGGAAAACACAGGGGACTTGGGCATGTCTCGTTCAGCGTGGTTCGAAAGCCTTCCCGTCGCTGTCATCTCGGTGCTGGCCTGCTTCGCTTCGGCCGT
>Ga0068859_100006821_pt1 | contig 11602 bp, 13 predicted proteins | sample KBSSwiS22_FD_66585 | JGI IMG/M metagenome (GOLD analysis project Ga0068859, IMG submission 66585) | Switchgrass rhizosphere microbial communities from Kellogg Biological Station, Michigan, USA - KBS Switchgrass S2-2 | ecosystem: Host-associated > Plants > Roots > Rhizosphere > Soil ... | reverse complement strand
TTCCAAAATCTGGTCCTGTTGGCATCGCAAGATGTCTCGTCCCTTCACGCATGACGGTGAAACATATCGCGTCTGCCTCAAGTGTGGCATGCGTCGCGAGTTTGATCTGGAAGCCTGGAAGACAGGACATAGTTACTACTTCCCGAGAGTTCGTACGCGTCATCTCAAAGAGGTTGTTACGCATAGCAAACTCCGCTTGATCAAGCTCAAGCGCGCATCGTGAGGATATCCATGAGTCGAAAAATCAGTTTGGTAATTCCGGTGCTGTTGGTTGTTGGTTTTATCAGTAGCACCGCAGTCTTCGCGCAAAAGAAAAAGCCGCGCATCAAGTACTACTCGATCAGCGCTAACCGCACCTTTCATGTGCGAATGAACGACTCACTCAATTCGGGATCCGCCCGAATCGGCGACACGTTCTCGACCACTACCGTCGATCCCGTTTACTCCACTAATGGAGTCGAGCTGGTCCCATCGGGCAGCACCATCACGGGCCGTGTCACCGCGGTGCAGAAAGCTCGGAAGGACGGCAATCCGGGTACGCTGTCGGTAGTCTTCTATCATCTGAACTTGCCCAATGGTCGTGCTGCGGCGATGAACGGCTCACTCACCGATCTCAGCTCGGGAAACACTTCGAGCGACAACGAAGGCACAGCGTCAGCCAAGAAGACTTCTCACCGGAACGCGAAGTTCATCGGCGGAGGCGCCGGCGGCGGAGCGTTGATTGGAGCCATCGCGGGCGGTGGGAAAGGACTGGCGATCGGTGCGGGTGTGGGCGCGGGCGTGGGCTTCCTCGCGAAGAAGTTGAAGAAAGGTGACGAAGCGAAGGTCAAAGAGGGAACGGAATTTGGCGTGATTCTGAACCGTGCAGTTTCGCTCCCGGCCTATCGCCCATCATGATTGTTATCTCTGCGTCACCTCTGCGTCCTCTGCGCCTCCGCGGTGAACTTAACCGCAGAGACGCAGAGAACGCAGAGACTGCGCAGAGATGCGACGCAACTGCCGCACTGGTAATTTAGACAGGGTTACAAAATGCACAGAGTTGTTATCGTGATTCTGTAGTCCCGTCAAATTCTCAGACTGTAGAAGGACTCGAAATGACAACATGGAAAATCATGTCTGCCGTCGGTTGTGTGGCCTTGCTGTTTGCGATGTCTGCTCGAGTTGAGAGCCGGCCACTCGACTCAGCAAAGCATCCTAAAGATCCCCCTAAGTCGGATAAATTCATAACAACAAAAGAAAAGAATGTCTCCGAATCAGTAACAACGGATACCGTGACCGATTCGCACGTAGCCCCGGCTCCGCAGGCGAGCTCGAAGTGGGAGTTCTCGCTGACGCCTTATGCTTTTTTGGCGGCGCTCAATGGCCGCATCGGCGTAGCCGGACAAGCCACACAGGTTAACGCCAGCTTCCGGGACATCTTCAAGAACCTCAACTTCGCTGCGATGGGCTCGTTTGAAGCTCGCAAAGGGAAGTGGTCCTTCGTCGGTGATGCAATGTACATGTCTCTCTCCGGACAGAGAGTCACACCGAGTCCATTCTTCTCAGATATCGATGTTGAAGTGAAAGAGATCATTCTTGACCCGGTGGTTGCCTATCGCGTGATGAATCTCGAGCGCGGCCACATCGACCTGTTGGGAGGCGCACGCATCTGGCACGTGAAGACTCACCTCACATTTCAACCACGCATTTTGCCGCTCGTGGATGTTGAAGGAACTAAGAATTGGGTCGACCCGATAGTCGGCGCCAGGGGAGTCGCATCTGTTCCCCGCGTGTTTTTCTTTTCGGCAGGTTCGACATGGGCGGCTTTGGTGTCAACTCTGATTTCACCGGACAGGCGTTCGGTGGCGTTGGGTATCAATGGAAACCGCGAGTCGCATTGATGATTGGAGGCTATCGCTACCTGCGTGTCGATTATGTCAACGAGGGATTTATTTTCAAGACAGCCATGAGCGGCCTAAATATAGGCGCGAAGTTCAACTTTTGAGGCATCTAGACATGCCGAATTTTTCAGGCAAAGACGCAAAGATCGCAAAGGCGCGCGCGTGCATTTGGCTAGCCTTTGCGACTTTGCGATCTTTGCGTGAGGCACACGATCGAGATCAAGGAAGAAGGGAAGCATGAGTCGGATAATTTTTTTAGTCGTGATAGTCATAGCGATTCTCGCTGTGGCGGATGCTCAAACAAAACCAAAACCAAAGCCTAAACCAGCAACACCAACCGCAACGACCGTGGCGGCGGAACCACCTTTGCCCCGCGGAAGTGATCTGAAGGAAGGTGCGAGCCAGGCGGATAAAGCCGCGAAGGTGTTCGGTGAAATTATGGCGACACCGGATAAAGGCATTCCGACGGATCTGCTGAACAAAGCTGAGTGCGTGGCAGTGTTTCCGGGCGTTATCAAAGCCGGCTTCATCGTTGGCGGAAAAGCCGGACGTGGCGTTGCGAGTTGTCGCACGGCTTCGGGCTGGTCAGCGCCGGCCTTTCTCGAAATCAAGGGCGGCAGCGTTGGTCTCCAGATCGGTGGCTCGGCGACTCAACTGGTGCTCTTGTTCATGAACACTAACGGCTTGAAGAAGCTTGTCAACAACAAGGTTGAGCTCGGCGCGGATGCTTCTGTTGCTGCCGGGCCGGTAGGTCGTGAAGCTGCGGCATCCACCGATGCGTCGATGAGTGCCGAGATACTTTCCTATTCGCGCAGTAAAGGTTTGTTTGCAGGAATCTCGTTAAAAGGATCTGTAGTGTCCGCTGAGAAGAGCGACATGGAAGACACGTACGGCAAAAACGTAACGGCAATTGCAGGTGCTCGCGGCCAGCAACACCCGCGCGCCTAATGAAGTACAAGTCTTTGCGAACAAGTTGGGTGAGTTTTCTTCGCGAACCGCCAAAGCGTGAAGAGGCGACGAGAATCCCTTTCGCACAGTTTATGCAGGCGCGAAAAGCTTTCATGAAAACAGTCATGGAGTAGCAAAGGCGCAATCATGAGAAAGGCACTCACCGTCACATTCCTAACGATCATGTTTTGCACGCCGGCGCTTGCCGATCAGATCACGCTGAAAAACGGCGATCGACTCACCGGCAAGATCGTCAAATCAGATGGCGGCAAGCTCGTGATCAGAACGCAATTGATCGGCGACGTGACCGTGGGCTTGTCTGTCGTTACGAACATCACCACGGACGAACCACTGTACGTAACGCTTGCCGACGGGCGAACTGTCTCAGGTGTGATGACCGTCGCTGAAGCCAAAGCCGAGCTACGTGGAACAAACGCGAATGCAGTTTCATTCAACCGGTCCGATATCCAGGTGATTCGTTCTGAAGAAGAACAGCTCGCATACCAGCGTTCACTCAGTCCCGGCTTGCTCGAAGGTTGGACCGGCGGCGCAGACATTGGTTTCGCGCTCACTTCCGGAAACTCAGACACGACAAACCTCGCAGTGGGCGCGGGGCTCGCGCGCGAAACCCGCAACGACAAGACGACCATTTACGCCGCCTCGGTTTACAGCCGCGACAGCTCGAGTGGCGACTCAAATACCATCGCCAACACAATTCGCGGCGGCGTGCGTTACGACCGAAACATCAACAAGCGATGGTTTGGTTATGGCTTCGTCGACCTCGAGCACAACGGTTTGCAGGACCTGACGCTGCGCTTCGTGCCGGGTGGCGGTATCGGTTACCACGCTATTCGCAACGAACGAACTGAGCTGGATCTGCTCGGTGGTTTGGCGTGGAACAAGGAGTATTTCAGAGGCGACTTCAACGATCGCAGCTCGGCTGAAGCGCAGGCAGGACAGACGCTTGTACACCGGTTCAATTCGCGCGTTTCGCTGAAAGAGCAGTTGTTCCTCTTTCCAAACCTGACCCGCGGCGGTGAGTACCGGATTAATTTCGATACCACACTCGTGACTGACGTCACGCGCCGCATTGGCTGGCAATTGACGGTGAGCGATCGTTATCTTTCGAATCCACCTTTCGGCTTCGAGAAGAACGACCTCATATTGACCACTGGTCTAAAGATCAAACTGGGAGCGTTGAAGTGAATACCAGCATTCGTCCTCGCTACGAAGAACGATCAGTATGAATTACAACTCTGAATTAGACGACACCGAAGCGACTGCAACCCCGTTGGATGAGACGCCGCCGCCGCCATTCTCTTCGCGCGTGAACGTGGATTTCTATGGAATGACAGACAAAGGATACGTGCGCTCGAAGAACGAAGATCATTTTCTGATCGTTCGTTGTGGACGCGCGGTCGAGACCGTGCTTACAAGCCTCACTGACGACGAAACCATGCCCGGTGAGTTATACGAAGAAGCCGGCTTTGGCATGGTTGTGGCTGATGGCGTTGGCGGCGTGGTCGGCGGCGAAGTTGCCAGTCGCCAGGCGATCTACACTCTATTGGGTCTGGCGTTGCATACTCCTGATTGGCAGTTTCGCTGGGGCGTGAAAGAGAGAAACGCCGTCATGTTTCGTATGAGGGATCGCTTTCGCCGGGTGAATGCCGCTCTCCTGCGCGACGCCACCGTCCATGCAAGCCGCGGCGGCATGTGGACCACCATGACCGCCGCCCTAACGCACGGAACTGATTTAGTTATCGGGCATATCGGTGATTCTCGTGCTTATCTTTTGCACAACGGTAAACTCATAAAACTAACGCACGATCACAGGGCGGAGGCCATCATCGCAGAGGATGGCGTTCACGCCGATCCTCTCATGCGTGAGCTGAGCGGCGTCCTGCTCGATGCGCTCGGCTCTCCCGAAGGTGAGTGCAATCCGCAAGTTGACGACTACCTGCTGGCGAATGGCGATCAGCTTTTGCTCTGCACCGATGGCCTGACAGACATGGTGGACGATACGGAAATCGAGCTGGTCCTTAACAGCGCGACTAACGCAAAGTCCGCGTGTCGTAGTCTGATCGATCTCGCGCTGGGCAACGGTGGTCGCGATAACGTCACTGTGATCGTGGCCCGATACTCGATCCCGCCAGTTACTGAATGAGTAACGGGAGTTGCGCTGACGTTTGCAGATCCATCATGGCGTAGAGCCTGCGATCGATCTGGAAGAACAGTGCTGCCTTTCTCGGGGAGATAACTTTCTCCACGATGGGAATGTATTTCTGTCGTATTTGCCCCGCCTCGACCTGGAGCTCGGCCCAGCGCTTGAGCATAGTGGCAGCCTGATCGTCGGTGAGCGTTTTTTGATTCGCGACGTAGTCTTTGATGAGCGTGTAAAACTCGTCATTACGTTTGCCCATATCAGCCGCATACTTGTCATAAACCGGCCAAAATTGGGTCGCTTCAGTTTCCGTCAACGGCAGGTTCAAAGCGATTAGCTTCTTCTTGTCTCCGCGCAGGTCGCGTCGCAGTAAGAGGATGTCTTGCTCGAGGTCGACGCCCGTGGCGGTTTCTTTTTGTGCAAGCGCGGTAAGGTTTGCGGCTCCGATTGTCAGTGCTAAGACTAGGCAGGAAAACATCAACTTCTTCACGGTTTATCTCCTTTTGGCGTTTATCTTGGATCAGTTGCAGGAGGATGTTAGTAAGCGCGTCGCGAGGAGATAACTGTCAGAGTTGACAGGGGTGTCTTACAGGATTCTTCCAGGATTTACGTTCAAGTTGAGCTGGCGCGAGACAGTTGCCGCCACCCGACCAAGCACTCCGGCGTAGGTTGGAAACGAAAGGGGAACGCGCGCCAGGTCGTCAACGCGCATGTTGCCTGACATAGCGACAGCCGCAACCTGCGTGATCTCAACGGCGCGCTCGCCCACAACGTGACAGCCAAGGATCTGCCGTGTCTCGCGATCAACGATCAGTTTGCAAAAACCGTCGGTGCGCCCGTCGATGATCGTGCGCGTCGTGGAATTGAAGTGAATGATCGCTGTGATGATGTCGTGAGTTTCGCGGGCCTTAGCTCCAGTAAGCCCCACTTGCGCATACTCCGGATCGGTGAAGCTGCCAATCGGGGCCGCTTGCTCGGGAAGCTTCATGGTGGGACCACATACCGCGTTGGTGGCTGCCACGAAGCCGTCCTGAATTGCCTGCGGAACAAGCATCATACGACCAGTGACGTCGCCTGCCGCGAAGACGTGCGAGGCAGACGTCCTGAGAAATTCGTCAACGCAGATGAAGCCGCGCTTATTAGTTTCGATGTTTGCCTTAGAGAGGTCCAATGTCGATGTTTCGGCTGCCCAACCGATTGCCGATACGATCACGTTGGCATCGACACTCTCGCGGTTCCCGTCTTTTGTAACAGTCATGCGAACACCGGCCGGAGTCTTCTCAAATGATTCGATAACGCCAAAGTTTTCTCGGACCACGATCCCCGATTCGCGAAAGGCAGCGGCGACAGCGACCGATACGTCTTCATCTTCAGTCGGCAGAATTCGCGGGCCCGCATGAAACAATTGAATGTTTGATCCGAACGCGTTGAAGATTGAGGCCACCTGCGCGCCGGTTGCTCCCGCGCCGATCACAATCATTGACGGTGGTACACACGTTAGCGCCCAGGCATCGCTATGTGTGGCGGTGAATTCTGCGCCCGGAACTGTAAGACGACGACTCACGCCGCCAATACAAACTATGATCTTGTCAGCGCTTAGACGCAGGCCGCTCGCGGTCTCAACTGAATGAGGATCGACAAAACGCGCGCAGCCTGTGTTCTCATGAACGGCGACATGAACCGAGTCGATTTGGCGGCGGAAAGTTGAATGAGCGCGCACGTCGTCAACTACTTCGCGCACGCGTTCGAGCAGGCGCTGGTAGTCCAGCACCGGCTCGCCCACCACAATGCCGTAACGCCCGAGTTGACGTGACTCTCGAATCAACCGCGCCGCATGGGCCAGCGTGCGCACTGGAACAGGGCCGTCATTCGCAGCCATTCCACCGAACTCATCGCGAGTGATGAGTGCGGTGTTCGCGCCTGAGTCCGCTGCGCGGAGTGCAGCGACGACACCAGCAGGACCGCCACCAATTACAAGCACATCGATCATCTTCGTTCCCGGGCTGCGTCGCTTTGCCGGCTTCGCACGAGTCGATTTACCGGACCACGAATCACAAGGTAGGGAACCACCGCAAGCAATATCGCGATGGCTAAAAGTTCGAACGGGTAAATCCAGCCAACTACGATCAACTGGTAAATGACGTCCATAACAATGGCCAGGATGAAAACTCTACCGACTGCTACCCATCCCTGGCGGAGCAAGGCGACGCGTTGCGAAGGATCAGTGATCAGAGTCCACAAATATGGCGGCCGATTCTCACGAGCGTCTTTCAAGCCATCTCGGAAAGCGAACAGCGAGGCCATGAGTGGCTGAAGAATGATCCGAAACGTCATTGGACCACCGACTCTGGAGGCGAGGTTCGTCAATCCACGCACGATCATGTCTCTCATTGTTTATCTCCTCACGGCCTTTCTGCACAGAGAAATCGCTAAAAATTGATAGAACCTGAAAACTGAATCGAGTGTCCTTGAAACGTAGACCGGTTAGCGAATTCCTGAAAATACTTGAAGCCGATGTTAACTTTCGATGTCACGTTCAAGTTCGACGCGACGCCAAGAGCATTTACTTTGTAGTGCGCATTTGCCTGCTCGGGTGTGACGGTTGGCCCATTCTTATCGGTGATTTGCCATTGATGATAGCCAACCATGCCGAACTGCAAGCGCCGCTCGCGGCCCAACGAGATCGCGTGTGTCACTGAGTAATCGAGATCCAACGTCTGTCCCGGATGAATCTGAGTACTCTTTTGCCTCGTGTGAATCTCATACATCTGAAAAGCAGAGACAGAAGTTGCTCTGTTCTTTGTCAGGTAGAACGTTTGGCCGGAAGAAAGTGCATGAGTCCAATAGCCAGAGCCGACGTTGTCATTTGCGCCCTGCTTGAACTTGCCGGTAGGCGCCAGGAAGCCATAGACGGCCCGAATGGCGGCGCGCTTCGTGTCCCAGCCGAGAATGAACGGTTGATAGTAAGAGTCAGCGAATCCCTCACCGCCGCTGATTGGGCCAGTAACGTCGGAGGTTAGTGAGTTGTTTGCGACGGGCAACGTCGCTGACAGCGAAAACCTTGCACCCATGATTCTGCGTGTGCTCACCCAAACAAAAGAGTTCAGATCCATGACGACCGATTGCTGTCCAGTCGCAAGCAACTCGCCCTCGGGTCCAACAAGCTTGTCGCGTGAATAGATTGCCAAAAGGTTGGAGTAACTAAATCCCGACGGTGGCGTCACACCGGAGTTAGTAGCACTCATGCCAAGCGGATACACGCCTCTGACCTGTGCTCGAACTTGCGGGAGAATGCAAATGCACCACAGGGTCACGATGATGACTCGTATTAACACGACTGCTTAGCTTTCAAGCTCGGCGAGCCAGCGCAAGGCCCGCAGTCCCGGCATGAAGCAGTATTCACCACCGCGCGTGACTACAAACCTGGGAATGCCCTGTAGACGTTTTCGAATTGGTTTGCGGGGCAAGGTAAAGTTGATTTCGCTTGATCCAACAATCGGATCTTTATCGCTTCCGGCTCCGAAGAAAATGCCGTCGTTGACCCATTGCGATTGAACAAATTCGAACTGCCGTCCAATATGCGCGCCGACAAACGCAAACATCAGCCCGCGATCGACTCCATCATCGACGAGGACGCCCTCAGGAAGCATTGGTCCATAAGCAGTGCCGCGCCGGAGCATCCGGTGTATCCTCGCGACGCCGGCAATCGCTGCATCGCGCGGATTACAGCGGCGAATGTGCGAGCCACCCGGTGTTTTGAGCCCCGTTGGATCATCTGCTTCAAAAAGAAAATCGTTGTTGCGTCGCGGATCGCTGCCGAGCTCCGGATCGTCATGGAACGGACAGAGTGCCAGCGGCGCACCGCTGCGCCAGCGTCCCATCATTTTTGCCGCCAGTAATTCTTCATCGGCGGCACTTGTTGAATTCGCCTTGAGGTACTGACGGAAAGCAGCGACGCGCTGGTGCAACTTACGAAACACTACGTACGTTCCGTTGCGGCCGAGAATCTCTGGAGTCGTTTTTTGAACACCGCCGAGCTCATCTCGATAACCCAGTACAAACTCGCCCGCTTTGATTGGACGTTCTTGTGGATTACTTCCCGGAATGCCGCTGCCTTCGATTGCCGGATGGCTAATCCCGTCGCGAAATCCGAACGGCTCGGTTTCCGTGGGTAACGCATGACAATTCTGACGCCAGATCGCCTTGATGCCTGACATGCTGCGGTAAGTTTCGCGGGCGCGACCGAGAGCTCGTTCCAGTCGTTCTTCATCGGGAGAGACGGCGACGAGGACGACATGCAAATCGGAACTTCCCAACGGTTCTTCCCAATTCTCGGGCGCGCTCTCGCCGGTATCGCCCAGCTCATGCGCCTGCGCGGCCATGCCCTGACGAAACTCCCACGAAAGACTTTTAAGGGCTTCCTGCGGGACACCGAGTGCTTTCAGGCCCTGATATGTCAGCGCAACGCTGACCCATGTATCAGCTAGCGGACTGGTGGGATTCGCAGCAGACGTCACAACTCGCGATATGCGCGCCATCAAGTCACGGCCTGCTTTGGGATCATCGATGCGGAACGCAATGTAAGTAGCTACGTACGGAGTGGGACGCGGACGCAATACACCGCTCTGTATGTCGTCGAGTTCCAGTACATTGTCTGTTCCGTCGGACATAGCGATCAGCGGCACGTCGCAATGTTTCTCCAAAAATTTCTGAGACTGTCGTCGGCGCCGAACAATGTGCTGAAGATCGTGGAGTCAGCGAATAAAACATCGCCGGCGCGATCGCCAGCGGGAGGCATCCAGAGAAACATGTTGAATTCCGTGTTGCCTGCTTCGGTGAATGGGTGAGGGCGCGATTGATCGATTGGCTGTTTTGCGAGCACGTGTACCGAGCCGTTGTCCGACGTCACGGCGTAATGCGGTAAGTGCATGTGGAAGTTAAATGTGGTGACGCCTTTCAACCAGCGTTTAGTGTCGAGATCAGAAACGATCGACAAGGGCGCGAGTTTCTTAGTTTGCTCATCACGTTTCGGTCTGAGACCGTAGCGATTCTCTACTGGAATTCCGAGGCCGTTCATCAGTGAACGCGTGTACAGCCCAAAGCGTTGCTGGCGGGGAACAAGCGCGTCGCCGTGGTGTTTGTATTCCATGTTTCTAATTTCGGGATCATCAGAGATACCTACCTCGTGATGTGGACCAAGAATCAAACAAGTTCCTTCACGCTTTAAAAAATTTCGTACCGCCTCAATCTCGTCAGCGGTCGCTTCCTGTTCCGTGATGTTGTGGTCCAATCCGAACACCAGCAATGTGTCAGTGTCTGCGAGCACGCGCTCGTCGAGGGGAAGTTTGAAACCGGCTTGATCGATGCGTTGAAAGAGTGGAACTGTGTGACCGGTTGTTTCGCCGACGAATTGTTGGAAAGGCGCGAACGCCCAAAAGAAGAGCTCGAGTGCGCCCGAAATTCCTTGTTGAAACTGCATCGGATCCGACCATTGCAGCGCTTCGTAAGCGGGCCAGGCGACGCGTCGCACTTCGGTCATCGTTGAAAAACGATTATCCAGCTCGGCCGGATTTCTCCCCGCTTCCGCCGGATAACTCCACGAGACATAAATGCTCACGCGCCGTCGATCGCGCTCGTACTTACGCGGCACGTGGTTCTGGTTATAAGTTCTGGCAACTCTTGCATCACTCATATTGACTCCCGAGCCTCACTGCAACTGATCGACCATGTCCGTAAATGCGTGCTTCAACTTCAAGGCTTTCTTGATTTCGTCGGCGCTGAAGTATGGATATTCGCCGTACTCTAGAAAACTCGGGACCTGATGTTCGCGAACGAACCTCACGAAAGCATCCGGGTTAGTTTGCCAGTCCATCGGAAATCCCTCGAGATTCTCGAAGACTGTGCGCACACCCGCGGCGCCGAATAAAGCCACCGCATCTTCTGTGTACTTGTCGAAGTCTGTGTCGAAGATCCCCTGATACATGAAATAGGTTTCGCCATTGATGGGAAAGAGTATCCAGCGAAGGTAGTGCAGCTTGAGTGGAGCGAGAACGTCGGGTTGAGCGGCCACAGCTTTTTCAATGTTTTGCGCGTATTCGTAAAAGACGGGCTCGCGGCCCGGAATAATCTTCGCAAGAATGCTGAATCCGTAACACGCTGGACTCTTCGAATAGATAGGACCGTATTTTCCTTGCGGTAAATGATCAGTCTCTTTGGGGATTGCCATTGCCGCCGGTTTAATTTCCATGTTGCTGCTCCTGCTGGGTGTAATGAGAGATATTCTTAGGTTTAGAATCCGTTTGGAGTACTAGCAAAATTGACAGGCAAAGGAGGCCCCAAATATTTTTTCGTTTCGTGATCCTGGGACTGGCGCCCCAGGCTTCATGCTGCCGTCCGCTTCGCGGACTTAGAACCATGCGTATTGCCAGGAAACAAGAACCGTATTCAGGTTGCCGCCGATACGCGTTGTGACGCCCTTGGCCCATGCAATTTTCACCGATTGATGTTGATTCAGTGGATAGGAAAACGTCGCGCCGACGCGAGCGTTTTTCTGGCGGTCGTTGTTCTCAGTTCCATTTATGACGGTACTGCCGCCGCTGTAAAACGTCGTGTT
>Ga0068859_100006819_pt1 | contig 11607 bp, 9 predicted proteins | sample KBSSwiS22_FD_66585 | JGI IMG/M metagenome (GOLD analysis project Ga0068859, IMG submission 66585) | Switchgrass rhizosphere microbial communities from Kellogg Biological Station, Michigan, USA - KBS Switchgrass S2-2 | ecosystem: Host-associated > Plants > Roots > Rhizosphere > Soil ... | reverse complement strand
CCCTGAGCGAGGCCGGTGAAGTTCGCGACAGTCTTCGGCGCGAGTTGCGTTTCAAGCAGCGCGGTGAACGTTCCCATCGATGTTTCGAAATGGGCATACGTCCCTTTCTTCAGGGGCTTCTCCTGCGCGAAGGCCCCGGGCAGAACAACCAGAACCATGAGTAGGACTAGTTTTCTCATAGATGTGTCGCGACAGTAGCATGAATGGTCCGCGCAGCGCACCGTCAACGGAAATCGCTGGATCGGTTCGTTCCCATAAGGCTGTATCATCCGGCAATGGCGAATCCGCAATCAATCCGGCCCGTTGTTGTTGGGACGCCGCCGGAGCTTGCCGCCACGCGCAGCCATTTTCGGCCGCTTCCGTACGATCTGCTCAAGGAAGCTTCGAACCGATTGGGCATTCTTTGCCTGCTCGCGGCCGCCCTGTGGGTGGTCGCGACCGTGTTGGATCACATTGCAATGAGGGCGATGGGTTTGACCGAGGCCGGCGTGCAGATGTCCGACGTCGTTGCCGTCGTTAGCCTGGTTGTCTCGCTGGCGTTGTACTGGTACTCCCGCAAAGATCTTCGTGAGCCGCAGTTCATTCTGGATCTTGGTCTCGTCTACATGGTGTACACGGCGGCCGCTCTGGGACTGATGATGCACTGGGGGCCCGTAACGGACCGGCACGCCGAGATCTTTCCGATGATCACCTGGATTGGTGTGGTCGTCTTGATGTTTGCTGCGATTGTTCCGAACTCTCCGGGCAAGACTCTGATCGCCGCTCTCATTGCCGTGACGATGAATCCTCTGGGGATGTTGGTCGGAGCAGCTCGCGGGATAAATTTTGGACCGCTGAGCAATCTGATGCTGATGCATTACCCCGACTACTTGCTTGTGGGAGTGGCAGTAGTCATCTCACACGTTGTGACGAAGCTGGGCCAGAAGGTGGATAAGGCGCGCGAAATGGGAAGCTACCAGCTCATTGCGTTGATTGGACGGGGCGGGATGGGCGAAGTATGGCGGGCCCGTCATCGTATGCTGACCCGAGACGCGGCAATAAAGCTTATAAACCCGGACATGCTGGGCCGCGCCGGCACTGTCATTCAGCGACGGTTTGAGCAGGAGGCAAAAGCGACGGCCCTGTTGCGCTCTCCTCACACCATCGGTCTGTACGATTTCGGCGTAAGCGAAAACGGCATTTTTTACTACGTCATGGAATTGTTGGACGGCATCGACCTGGAAACCCTCGTCCAAAGGTTTGGTCCGCAGCCCGCCGCGCGAGTCGTATATATCCTGCGACAGGTCTGCCGTTCCCTCGACGATGCTCACAATCACGGATTGATTCATCGCGACATCAAACCCACCAACATTTTTCTTTGCCGCATGGGAAACGAATATGACTACGCGAAAGTTCTCGATTTCGGCCTGGTCAAAGTGCTCGAGAGCAATGAACCTCAAATGACCGGCACACACGCAACAACCGGGACGCCCTCCTATATGGCTCCCGAGCTGGCCATGGGCTCATCGAACATCGATGGCCGGACCGATCTTTACGGGTTAGGCTGCGTGGCCTACTGGTTGCTCACCGGCCGGATGGTCTTTGAAGAGAATGGCTCCACTGCAATGATGTTGGCTCACCTGCAAAAGGTCCCCGTACCGCCTTCGCAAAGAACGGAACTTGCAGTGCCGGAGTCTCTCGATCGCGCGATTTTGATGTGCCTGGAGAAGACACCTGAAGCGCGGCCCGCCAGCGCCGAGGTGTTTGCACGCATGCTCGACAACAGCACCAGCAATGAGTCCTGGACGTCGGAAGACGCCCAACGATGGTGGCTCAACCATCGCCCTGAAAATACGTCGGCACTCCAGGAAGAGGATCAGTCGACGCGCATCCAGGAAAGCGCCACGCGGACCAGGTAAAAGTTTGTGAAACATCGGAATCCCAACGCGACGGGTAGGAGGCAGAAAGATCCATCGATCTTCCTGCCTGAACTCAAAACCGGCCCAAACGGAAACTCATCTGCAAGCCGACCCCAAAATCGGAACTCCCGCGCGTCAGCCCCACAAACCCATTGGGACTAAGGCTGACAGTAGGGCTCAACTTGTAGTTGAGAACTCCTGTGAATTCGGCAGGGTTCGGATTCCCGTCAACTATCGCGCTTCGCCAGTCGAACATCCCGCTGACCGTCGTCGAATCGGAAAGATCCTTTCCGACCCCGAACCCCAGCGTTGTGCGATTTCGCAAATCCAGCCCAGGAACCTTGCCGACAACTGTGTACCCGATATCTCCGAAGAGAAAGACATGATGCAGGCGCTTGTCCACTTCAACGCCCATGCCGACATCGGGTTTGCCGGTTCCCAGTCCGAGTTCTTCGTGGGCCGTAGGGATTTTGACCCTGACGAATGGAGTCAGCAACGGTAAATCCGAGGACGCGTTCTCCCAGATGAAGAAACGACTGCGAACGATCGTGTCGCCGATTCCGGATTCCTGCAAAGACATATCTCCACTGGTTTGAGTCGGCACGCCATCGATGAGACGAACGCCTTCAGACGTATCTATACGCGCGAACGATGATGAGACTGTGAGGTCAAAACGGTTGGCGTCGAAGCGAACAGACACGGGGACATACGCTGCGCGCGAGGTCTCGCCCGTGCCGAAGTCGCCTTGATCGTAGCCAACCCCCATTCGGAGTGTGACGCGGGCCGGAGCCTGCGGCTGTTGTGCCCAGCCCAGGCCCGCGGTCATGAGGAAAACAAGAGTGGTGAGATGAAGTCGACGCATCAACGTCGTCCTTCCGGTCGCTCAGGTCTCTCGATGCGTCCGAGGTGCTCGATTCTTTCGGCATGTTCGTTCCGGACTTCAAGCGCGCGGTCCAGTCCTCTTCTGCCATTTTCACGGCCGTTTTCCCGTGCTCCCACGTCGCTCTTGAGGAGATTGCCCTGAAGCCGGATTGTCGTCTTTTCACCGTCGACGATCGCCGTGATCTTGATTTGCTTCAGCCCGTCAACTTCCTTAAGGCTCGCAACCAGGGCATCAAGCTGTGCTGCGGTAAGACTGATTCCATCCAGTTTGAGTTGGCGGCCGGAGATCTTCAGGTCAAAGTCTTCTCCCTCAATGCTGCCCTTGATATGCACAACGCCGTGAAGCGTTTCGGTGCCCGTGACCAGAGTGGCCAGGTTTTCCGTTGATGTTGCTGAAAAGAAGTCCGCCGATTGCACGGCCGTCAGGTCCATGTTCTTGACATGAAGTTGGAACGACTTGGTGCCATCGAGCAGGCCGCCATCTGGCGATCCGAAAAGCTGATCGACCACTGCATCGAATGCCGGAGCGTCGAGTTTGACTTCCGATTGCGTCGTCACCGGCGCATCAGTGCTGGTTTGCGCAAAACCGTTGCCGGCAAGCGAGAGGGTCAAGCCAATTGCTAAGATCGAGATCACAAAAGGTTGAGCTTTCATAGAACCTCCTTGTCCATCCCCAATTCCAAGCAAACCCCGTGCCAGATGAGGCATGAAATCAGAGCAAGTCTTTTCAGCGAATTACGAGACTTGAGTGGCGAAAGCCTTCGATTGATTCCACGAAGAATGTGGACGCTTTATTCAAGGATGCACGGCGGCAGGAAGAAAGCCGCCATTGTCGGGTGAAAGCCAGGAGATCCAACAGGGCAAGCAGGGAAAAAGGGGATAAACAATAGGACAAATGCCTTACTTGATGCCTCAGATGTGTTATTGCCCACTGAGCTTAGGCACCGAAGGTGCATGGAGATGGTTGCGGACAATTCAGACTTTCGAAAACCGTCTCGAAGATGCTGTTGTTCAAAAGGAGATTTTGGAATGAGTAAATCCCCTCTGGCAATCGCTCGAGCCTGTCTTCAGGCTTATGCGGACAAAGATCGCGCGACTATCGAAGCACTCATCGACGACGACTTCCATTTCACGAGCCCTCTGGATAACGCGCTTGACCGTGCAACCTATTTCAAAATTTGCTGGCCGAATAGTGCCGCAATGATGAGCTTCGAAAATGTTTACGAGTTCGAGCAGGGAGAACGCGCGTTCATTGTGTATGAAGTACAGATGACGACAGGCAAACGTTTTCGCAACAGCGAAGTGTACACGGTACGCCACGGCAAACTCGTGGCCACAGAGGTCTATTTCGGTTGGGACGTGCCGCACAAGGTTCCAAGCGGTACGCACTCGGACAAACAGGGATGACGTTTGGTCGGTTGCCGACCCTCCAGCTCTCAGTTCAATGAGAAGACGAACAGGTAGCTGGACGTCTCCAGCTTGTCGAACTTCACGGGATGCAGATGACGTCCGCCGGACTGCACCGCCAGATACTGTTTGGGCCCGATGGCATACGTCACCGGCGCACCTTTCAGAGGTGTACCGACGTTGAACCGCCAGAGTTCCTCGAGTGTTTCGTCGTTGTAGGCCACCACCCAGCCATCTTGAAGGGCCGTAAACAGGACGCCTCCTGCAGTGTCGGTAGCGCCGGAGCGAACTTCGATATCCGTGACCGCCTTGGCAATGACCTTGTGTTTAACCGCGTCGAACGCGGTGACGGATCCGTAATAAAGGTCGCTGTTATACGTGCGCTTCTCGCTGTTCACATCGTCGATGCCACCCTCAGGAGACAAAAACTTCACCGCGGCTCCGTTCTGAGAGAAGCAACCTTCGATGCCGACGCCATAGGCAATATTCTTGACCGGGTTGTATGCCGTAGGCTGATGGGCGATACCGCCATGCCACGTGGGACATGTACGCTTTTCGGGATCGCCGCGCAGCGCGCGGGCTTCCGGGTTGTAGATTTGAACGTCCAGTTTGGGATCGTATTCCACGGGCATGCCGGTCTTCGGGTTGAGTCCTTTGGTCCAGTTGAGATCGTTGACGTATTGGGCTGCTTTGATGAATTTTCCCGTCAGGCGATCGAGCGAGTAGAAGAATCCATTGCGTCCGAAGTGGCTGACCACCTTGCGGAGCTGGCCATCGATCAGCGTGTCATAAAGCATATGGACTCCGACTTCATCGAAGTCCCAGGAATCATTCGGTGTGTATTGGAAATACCAGGCCAACTTGCCCGTATCGATGTTCACCGCGACCGCAGCGTTCGTGTACAGGTTATCGCCCGGCCGAGCCTGAGGATCGTAGATTGGAACCGGATTTCCTGTTCCCCAGATTGTGAGCCTGGTAGCCGGATCGTATGACCCTGTCTGCCACAGGCCGCCCCCACCAGTCTTCCAGGCATTGTTCTTGTCTTTCCACGTCTCGCTGCCCGGCTCACCCGGCTTTGGAACCGCGTACCAGCGCCAGAGCTCCTTGCCGGTTCTCGCGTCGAGAGCGGCGATCCAGCCTCGGGTCTTGGCATCGCCGGCTCCATTGGCAACGATGACTTTCCCGTCCGCAGTTATCGGAGCCGCGTTGAATCGTTCCCGGTTTCCGAATTCGTTGGAAGCAGCGACCATCTTGTCCCAAACGATCTTTCCCGTGTCGCGGTTGACGGCGATCACGCGGCCATCCGGCAGGTTCGCGACAACCAGGTCTTCCCACAGCGCAATGCCGCGGGTACGGGGAGCATTCCCCTGGTGCTTCACGCCGGGATCGGCAACCCAGACAAACTGACCCTGACCAGGATTGCGTGCGTCGATTTTGTAGATTGTTCCCCAGCCGTCCGAGGTGTACATGAAGCCATTGTCGATCAGCGGATTGACTTCGCTCTCAGGTCCGTTGAGCCCGACGTCCTGCATTCCACCGAGGGCCAGCGCCCACACCATGCGGAGATTCCTCACGTTTTCGCGATTGACCTGGGAAAGTTTGGAGTAGCGCGTCGAGCCATAGTCGCCGTTCATCATCAGCCAGTTTTGCGGCTCATTCTGGGCGTTGATCAGCCGATCACGATTGACCGTCATCGAATACTGCGCGTCAAGCTTTGATCCGCCAACCAACACACAAATAAACATCAGTCCGGCGAATCCCACGTTCTTTCGCGTAACAAGGCGCATGATTGTCTCCTTGAAGCGGTTAGCTGTCGTGACATTACACGAACCCCTTGGGGCGAGCTAAGTATTTTGCACGTTCACTCATCAAGACGTGAAATCAGCACCCCGGCAGGGGTGCAAGGAGGTTAGCCAGGTGTGAAGCGCGAAGCGCGACACGCCTGGTTCGCAGAGTCTCACAAGGTTCCGCACGCTGAAGGCGTGCGAGGAAATTCCTCGCAGCCCTTCAGGCTGCGCCGCCTGGTAAAAGCGAACTGGGGGTTGCGCTCGTTTCACTCGCTTACCCGTGGCTACCCTCCTTGCACCCCTGCCGGGGTGCTGTTACGATGCCCGCAACTCAGAGCCGAATTCGTAAGGAGACAAATGAGAACCCGTCGGAGAGTCAGTAAAGTAACCATCGTGTTGGGTTTGCTCGTTGTTCTGTCGATTACCTGTATTGCCGTCCAGACGCCGAAGGCCGGCGCATCCGTGAATTGGCCGCTGCATAATCTGGACCTTGCGGGCACCCGGTATTCGACACTCGATCAGATCAATCGATCAAACGTCAAGACCCTCACACCGCGATGGCTCTTCCAGACCGGGATCATCGACGGCGTGAGCAACCAGACGACGCCAATCGTCGTTGATCGCGTGATGTATGTCACCGATCCTCGCGGCAGCGTATATGCGCTCGATGCGGCGGAAGGCGACCTCTTGTGGACGTTCGACGCGACGAACCTGATCGGGGGCGGAAAAGAAGAAGGCTACATTTTTCGCAATCGCGGTGTCGCCTATGCCGACGGCAAGGTTTACACGGCTGCGGGATCCTTTCTCTTCGCGCTCGACGCGAAAACCGGGAAGCTCGTTCCCGGATTCGGCAGCAACGGAAAGGCGAGTGTGATCCTGGACGTCATCAAGGCGCGGGATCCCAACGCGAAGACGGCAATCTCGGCGGGCTATTGGTTTACTGCTGCCCCACAGATTCACAACGGCGTTGTCTACGTGGGAACCACACGGAGTGAAAGTCATATCCGCGGGGGATACATCATGGCCGTCGATGCGGAGACGGGAAGAGTTCTCTGGCATTTCAACACGGTTCCGCAGGATGCAAAAGATCAAGGCTGGGAGATCGCCGGCCCGACGTGGGTTGGCGGCGAGCGAAACGGCGGTGGAGTGTGGGAAACGTTCTCCATCGATTCGCAGCTTGGAATGCTCTATGTCGCGGTTGGCAATCCCTGGGGCGATCCACCAAAACGCCTCGGCATGAATCTGTTTACAAACTCCATCGTTGCGCTGTCGCTGAAGACAGGCGAACTGAAGTGGCATTTCCAGCAGGTCCATCACGATGTCTGGGATTACGATTCAGCAAATCAGCCTGTTCTCTTCGATATGCAGCTTCGCGGTCAGACCGTCAAGGCGCTCGCCGAGGCAAGCAAGAACTGTTATCTCTACATTCTGAACCGCGAGACCGGCCAGCCGATCCATTCGATAAAGGAGATGCCGGTTCCGACGGCAAACCCGCGTGCCGGCGATCAGCCATGGCCGACGCAGCCGTTCCCATTCGCGGCATCGGGCAAACCCATGAGCCCGATATGCCCTGTCACTCCCGAAGAGATTCCTCCGGAGGCGTTGGCGAAGGGCAAGATCGTTTCGATGTATGAACCTCCTTCGGCAACCCCCGATCCCAACGCGTTTGTGGGGCCCGATCAGATTCGCGCCCCGGGGATCGGCGGTGGCGCCAACTACGGTCCGATTGCGTACAGCCCACAAACAAAGTTGCTGTATGTCGAGGCCATCGACAGTCCCACGAACTCCGGCCGCCTTGCCCGTGGATTCCTGTCGGCCGTTGACCCCACGACGGCCGAGATCGTCTGGCAACAAAAGTTTGAAGGGTATGGGCAGGCCGGTCCGCTGGTGACTGCGGGTGGTCTCGTCTTTGCAGGCGCCGGCAGCAACATCGCCGGAAACCTTTATGCCTACGACGCAAAGACCGGCGCGCTTCTATGGAAGTTCAACACAGGCTCTGGAGTTTTTGGATCGCCGTCCGTTTATATGGTGAATGGCGAAGAGTTCGTCACGGTCGCTTCCGGAGGCGGAGATCGCGGCCGGCGCGGAGGAGACCTGGTTCTCAGCTTTGCACTTCCGAAGCGACAATGATGCGATGTCGATGTCGTTGTCGTGGTACCGAAAGGACCTCTACGAACGCCAATGACCAGTCGGCATTTTTTGCTCTGCATGTGGGAAGGTGGAGGCACAGTTCCGCCCGAGATCGGGCTGGCGCGGAAGCTCATTGCCCGCGGCCATGTCGTCGATGTCCTCGGTGATCCGACGATCGAAGCCGAGGCAAGGCAGGCCGGGTGCGGATTTCTCCCCTGGCGTGAAGCGCCGTCGGTGAAAGAGCGCAAGCCCGAGGCGGCGCTGGTTCGCGACTGGGAGCATAAAAGTGTTTCGCAGACCTTGCACGAGTATGTCGAGACCTTCCTGTGCGCACCCGCCGCGCGCTACGGCCGGGACACGATGCACGCTCTCGACGCGACGGGCGCCGATGTGGTGCTGACCGACATGGCGTTGTTCGGGCCATCGATGGCGGCGGAGGTGCGCGGATTCCCTCGCATCGGGCTGATGCCCAACATCTACATTCTCCCTGTTCGCGGCATTCCTCCCATGGGGCCGGGCTTCATGCCTGCGCGGAGCCCGTTCGGGAAACTCCGAGACTGGGTAATGCGAAGGATCATGACGCGGCTCTTCAACGGAGGAACTCGAACGCTGAATCACTGTCGCGCTGAGCTGGGGCTTCCACCCATCGCGGGTGTGATCGATCAGTTTCTCCACGTCGATAGAATGCTTGTCCTGACGAGCAAGTCGTTCGACTTTCCAACGAAGCATCTGCCCAGGCACGTTCAGTACGTGGGACCGGTTCTCGACGACCCGACCTGGGCTCCCGTCACCTGGCAAACACCCTGGCCGCGAGACAACTCGGATCCCATCGTGCTCGTGGGATTCAGTTCCACCTTCCAGAATCAGGGGGAAGTCGTGCGCCGCTGCGTGGAGGCTCTTTCGTCATTGAAGGTGCGCGGGATCGTCACGCTCGGCGAGCAGCTCAACGTTTCCGAGTTCGCATCGACCCGCAACGTCGTGGTTGCCAGGTCGGCGCCGCATCAGATCATTCTCGAACAGGCGGCGGCGATCATCACGCACTGCGGCCACGGCACCGCGATGAAGGCGTTGCACGCGGGAGTTCCGGCGGTATGCATTCCGATGGGACGCGACCAGAACGACACCGCCGCTCGCATCGTGGCCCGAGGCGCCGGCATTCGGCTCAAAACGAAATCATCGTCGGCCAGAATTGCGGAGGCCGTCACGTCGGTGCTCAACGATCCGAAATATCGTGAAGGAGCCAGGGCGCTGGCGTCCCGCATCCGTGCCGAGCTTGCAGCCAAAGATCCGGCTGACGCTTTACTTGAAGGTCTGCGCAGTGGCAGAGATACAATTCGAGAACTGACTCCGTAGGAGCATCTATGTCTACACTTTTCGCAAGGGCCATCATGCCTGCCGCTCTCGGCGTCGCGCTTGCAGGACTCATCGGCGTCGCAATCGGACAAGTAAAATCCCCGGCGAAAGCGATCACGCTGACGGCGATGGACTACGTCGAAATCCGGCAGCTCGTCAACCGGTATGGGTTCGCGCTCGATACGGGCAGCAACAACGGATACGACTATGCCGATTTGTTCGCCGCAGACGGCGAGTTCATGCGGCCGTATGCGAAAGGGCGCGAGCAGCTCGCAGCGCTGGCGCGCGGCCCGCGGATGGGTCCGAACAACACTGTGCACTACATCATGAATCACGTGATCGAGCCGACACCGGATGGCGCGATCGGCAAGGCATACCTCATTGAACTCAATTGGGACATCGCGCCGGCACAGCCCGCCGCCGGTGCCCCACGCGGAGCGGCTGCCGGCCGAGGCGCAGGCACTGGTCAGACGAACGGTTGGGACATCGTGGGACGCAAAGCCGGCGAGCTCGCACGGACCGGCGGACACTATGAAGATGTTTACGTCAAGACGCCGGTGGGCTGGCGATTCAAGAAGCGCGATTTCATTCCGTCGGCAAGCGGCGCCGATCCGGCTCCGCTTGCACCGCCGCGCATTCCATCCGGGGCTGCGCCGATCGACACGAGCGCGCCGCTGGCGCCGGCCGCAAACTTCGTCGCTCCCACTCAGCAATCCTCGCTCACTGCAATGGACTACCTCGAGATCGCGCAGCTGGTCGCCAGCTACGGCCACGCGCTCGACTCGGGCTACGGCAAGGGCGAGAACGGCGAAGCCTACGCCGGTCTCTACACAGATGACGCTTCGTTCGCGGGCTCCACGGGGCACGACCAGCTCGTGCGGCTTGGGCAGATTCAGCCGCGCGGTCCGGACTTTGTCCGCCACTACCTCACGAATCATGTGATTGAACCGATGCCCGGCGGCGCGAAAGGGAAGGAGTTTCTCGCCGTCATCGACATCGGTGAGAACGGCAAAGCGAGCTCGCTGTTTCTCGGCGGTCACTACCAAGACACATACGTGAAGACGCCGTCTGGCTGGCGCATCAAAACGCGCACGCTCTTTCGGCCGCAATCGGGTCCGCAGACTCAAGCCCAGGCGGCTTCGGCGCCGTCAGCAGCATCACCTGCGCCGCTTGCTGGACCTGCCGCCCGCCCGACAGTCCAGAACCAGCTTTCGGCAGACGACCAGATCGAGATCCAGCGACTCATCGCGCGGTCCGCGTTTGCCCTGGACACTGCTGCCGATCGCGGTGGCGCGTACGCGCAGCTCTTTACGGCCGATGGAACGTTCTCAACCAAAACAGCCCTGCCGGTTGAGATCAAAGGACGCACGCAGCTCGCGGCGTTTGCCGCTGGAGACATCACGCATCGCGGCCCTGCGTTCGTTCGGGACTATCTGACCAACACCATCATTAATCCGTCACGCGACGGCGCGACCGGCCGCGTCTATGTTGTATGGATCGAGGTTGGTGAAAACGGCAACCCGGGTGTCATCCAGGGCGGCGGTCATTATGATGACGAGTACGTCAAGACGCGGGATGGCTGGCGAATCAGCAAGCGCACCTTCGTACCGTCAAAACTTGGGCCGCGCGACGTTTACGATGTCGATCGTGCGCGAGCCGGGAACGCGCCTCGCTAAGCGCTCGAGACCTTCTCATGAACATTATCGAACTAGATGAAGCGGTCCGCGGAAATCCGCGATGGGCGGAATTTGCCGCGAAATTGAAAGAAGCGATGGACGATGAATACCGCCTGGATGGCGTCACTGTTGTCCTCCGGGAAATGACTGCCGAAGAATGCAAGGACGGTGAGTCCGAGTTGCTGACCCTTGATCAGGGGCGCCAGCGTTTTGAATTCGCGCTTCCACATGGCGGCAAGTTTCCAGCGGCATGGAAGATAGCGGATCGAATCGATTCCTTTCTTAATCCGGATGCTGGTGGAGATGGGTGAAGTGGGATTGATTGGAGATATGCATTCAGCGGCGTAGAAATGAAGCAAACATGAAAAGAGTGTTGGCGAGTATTACTTTGCTTGGCGGATTCGCTCTGGCTCAGGAACCGGCAGTGCGAATCACTCCGGAGCAAGTCACGTGGGTGAAAGACACCGATGGCAG
>Ga0068859_100006815_pt1 | contig 11608 bp, 12 predicted proteins | sample KBSSwiS22_FD_66585 | JGI IMG/M metagenome (GOLD analysis project Ga0068859, IMG submission 66585) | Switchgrass rhizosphere microbial communities from Kellogg Biological Station, Michigan, USA - KBS Switchgrass S2-2 | ecosystem: Host-associated > Plants > Roots > Rhizosphere > Soil ... | reverse complement strand
GTTCATCGATCAGACTTCAGATTCGTTTTCGGCTTTCATGCTGGTGAGGCGGGACACGCCTTCCAGTTCGCGCAATTCTTCGAGCAATTCTTCCGACCGGTTCGGGTCGCGCAGCAGCAGGCGGTACGACAGGTCGAAGCCTTCATGCATCGTGCTGGAGCGCTGGCTGGTGCAATAAGTGCGCAGGCTGTGCCGTTCCAGCAACTGCTGCACGTAAGCCAGTTCGTCCGAGGTTTTCCCCCAGTGCAGGTTCAGGATCAGGTCGAACCGATGCCGGCTGCCGAACGACATGTACCAGAGCGCCAGCAGGACGCCGAGGACGGTGGCGCAGCCGAGGACGGCGGTGGCGAATTTGCCGGTGCCGCAGGCCATGCCGAGCACGATGACGGCCAGGACGTAGCCGGTGTCGAGCGTGTCGCGCAGGATGTTGCGGAAGCGGACGATGGCGAACACGGCCATCAGGCCGAACGCGGTGACGAGGTTGTTGTTCAGCACCTGCATGACCAGCGACACCAGGACGGGCATGAGCACGAGTGAATTGGTGAACGACCGGGAATAGGACAGGCCCGAGTGGGTGGCCATGTAGACCCACGCGATGGCCTGGCCGCACACGAACGAGAGCAACAACGCCAGCACCAGAATCGGCACGTTCAGCGGACTCGACGCATAGTCACCATGGAGCAACCAGTCGGTCATGAGAGCGCAGGCTCCGTTTGTTGGATCTTGCGGATGGTTTCCCGGCGTGATTCGAACCGTTCCTGCGTCTCCGGGCCGGCGGGCATCGCGAGCCGTTCGAAGTCGGTCGCCGATTCCATGTGGACCATCAGGCCGTCGACATATTTGGCGGCGGAGGCCTGCCACAGGTTGAAACAGCGCACCAGTTCCGAGAACCAATCGGGAAAACGGCCTGTGAATTTCAGTTCCAGGACGACGCTGTTCGGGAAGACCCGCAGGGGATTCCTCATCTCCGTGGACAGGACCCGCTCGGGGTTGGCTTCGAACCGGATCTGGCGGTCCATCGTCACCCGCGCGGAATTGTCGTGCGGACTGATCCACGCTTCGCGGCGGTAGGCCACGTGCGCTTTCGGCTTTGCCTGGTGATGCTGCATCAGGCGGCAGAAGGTTTCCAGGGCGGCGATGTCGTCGGCGTCGTCCTTGAGCTCCGTCATGTCCGGCAATTGCCCGGCCAACAACGCGGCGGCGGTCTCGCGCGAGACGGCGCCCCGGTCTTTCAGGATCGCATTGTTCATCCGGCGTTTGATCTCGAAGAAGACGGGCGACGTCGGCTGGTCGTCGTAATAACGCACGCGCAGCTTGTAACGGTTCTTGTTGCCGTTGATGGTCTGCCAGTAGAACTCGTAGTTGTCGGAATCGAGGTAAAGACTGTGGATCGGATAGGAAAAGTCAGGTTGCGCGGCGCCGAATTTGTCCAGCAGCAGGTAGGAACTGACGAAATCCCGGACGGCCTGGGCCGTCTGTTCCCGGATGAGATATTTCAGTTCTAATCGTTGATGCTGTAAGTTGTCCATCGATTCTCCTGATGAACGCCCAAAGCCAATGGCTTTGCTGGTCGATGGCGTTCTAATAATTTGTCACACAAATGTAACAACAAATCAAGTCCGCGAATTCGCGCAAGGAATTCTTGGGTAAATCGTTAGACGCCGGAATGAGCGGGTTTCTTCAAGCTAATCTTGCCGCGGTCCAACCCTTTTTTGCCGCAGGACGGAACCGGTTCATTCTTCGACCCGGCGGATGCGGGCGCCCAGTTTTCGCAGTTTGGCGTCCATCCGCTCGTAGCCGCGGTCGAGATGGTAGATGCGGTTGACCTGGGTAGTGCCCCGGGCGGCCAGGCCGGCGATCACGAGCGCGGCGCTGGCCCGCAAGTCGCTCGCCATCACCGGCGCGCCGCTCAACGGCCGGCCGCCTTTGACGATGGCGCTGGGGCCTTCGATCTCGATGTCCGCCCCCAGGCGCGCCAGCTCGCTCACGTGCATGAACCGCGATTCGAAGATCCGTTCGGTGACGATGCTGATGCCCGGCGCCAGCGACAGCAACGCCGTCATCTGCGCCTGCACATCCGTCGGAAAACCTGAATACGGCAAGGTCGTCACGTCCACCGCTTTCAATCTTTTGCCCCGCCGCACCGTCAGGGCGCCGCGGCGTTGCGCCACGACGACGCCCGCTTCCTCCAGCTTGTCCAACACCGCCCGCAGGTGGTCGACGCGGCAACGGTGGATCGTGACCTCGCCATCGGTCGCCGCGGCGGCGATCGCGAACGTCGCCGCTTCGATCCGGTCGGGGATGACCTCGTGCTCGGCGCCGTGAAGCCGGCCGACGCCGGTGATGGTGAGGGTCGGGCTGCCGGCGCCGGAGATCCGGGCGCCCATCGCGGCCAGGAAATTCGCCAGGTCGACGATCTCCGGTTCGCACGCGGCGCTTTCGATCACCGTCACCCCGTCCGCCAGCGTCGCCGCCATCATCACGTTCGCCGTGCCCAATACGGTCGAACCCGCCCGCCCGCCCAGGAACAGGCTGGCGCCGGTCAGTTTTTTTGCCGTCGCGTCGACGTAACCGCCTTCGATCGCGATCGTCGCGCCGAGTGATTCGAATCCTTTCAGGTGCAGGTTGATCGGGCGGGCGCCGATGACGCAACCGCCGGGCAGGGAGATCCGCGCCCGCTGCAATCGCGCCAGCATGGGGCCGGCGATGCAGATCGAACCGCGCATCTTGCGGACGAGTTCATAGTCGGCGTAACCGCGGATCTTTTTCGCGCGCGTGGTGAGGGTGCCTCCGTGGAATTTGGCGTCGGCGCCGACCGATTTCAGGATTTGCGCCATGAAGCGGGTGTCGCTGAGGTCGGGGATGCCGCGGATGACGCACGGCTCGTCGGTGAGCAGCGTCGCGGCCATGATGGGCAGCGCGGCGTTCTTGCTGCCGCTGACCGTCACCTCGCCGTGCAACGGGACACCGCCTTTGATTGAAAAGCTTTCCATATTCGTTGAACCGTTAAACCGTTAATTCGTTGAACCGGTTCGGCGCTTCAACGCTTTAACCTTTTAACGCCGCCACGAGAATCCGTGCGCGCTGACTGTAATCCTCCTTCACCGCTTCGACAATCCACTTTTCGTTTTCGAAGATCTTCCGGATGGCTTCCGCCTGGCCGTCGCCGAACTCCAACATGAGCTTGCCGCCGGGTTTCAGGAACGGTTTCGCCTCGGCCGCCAGCCGGCGATAAAAGTCCAGGCCGTCCGGCCCGCCGTCCAGCGCCGCGCGCGGATCGAAATCGCGCACTTCGGGTTGCAACGTCGCGATCTCCGCCGATGCGATGTACGGCGGGTTGCTGATGATCAGATCAAACGCCCGGGAGGCCGGCGCGAAGACCGCGAACCCATCGCCCTGCAAAAATTCGATCCGGTCGCCGACGTTGTTTTTAGCCGCGTTGTCCCGGGCGAGGGCCAGGGCATCGGCGGAGAGATCGAGGGCGACGATCTTTGCCGCGGGACATCTGGCGGCCAGCGCGATGGCGATGCAACCGGTGCCGGTGCCGAAGTCCAGGGCAGTTGAGAGTGGAGCGTTGAGCGTTGAGAGATACGTCCAGCCGGCTTCGGCGAGCAATTCGGTTTCGGGGCGGGGGACGAGGGCGTGGCGATTGACGGCGATCTCGAATCCGCAGAAGGACGTCGAGCCCACGATATGCTGGAGCGGTTCGTGGGTGGCGCGGCGTTTGATCAATTCGCGCAGGGCATCGGTTTCCGCGGCGGTCAGCGTCCGTTCAAAATTCAGGTACAACTTCATGTGCGGCATCTTGAGCAGGTGCGCGAGCAGCAGTTCCGTTTGCAGGCGCGGCGGTTCGATACCTTTTTTAGCGAGGAAGTCGGTGCTCTTTTGGATCGCTTCGAGGACCGTCATTCGGCGGGGGGCGTCTTTTGATCGTGCGTGTGCACGAAGAGCCCGATGTAGAAAACGATGTAATAACCGGCGACCAGCCCGAAGATGAAGCACGTCATCGGGCTTTGGAACAGCGGCGGCTGTTGCGTCGGGTCCGCGCCGCGCAAGGTCCACATCCGGTAAAGCAATCGTCCGGCGAACAACAACGACAAGGCGCCGCCGATGTAGGTGTTGGGCGTATAAAAGTGTCCGTGATCGCCGGTCCGGAACCGCGTCAAGCGCAACCCGACGAATCCCAGCCCGATCCCCAGGGCCAGGCCGCCGCCGGTGCCGGCGAGGGCCAGCGGATGGGACGCGCAGATGGCGAGGACGAGGAGGCTGGCCAGCGACAGGACCACGATGGAGACGATGATGCGACGCGGCCGCAAGGGTTGTTCGCCGATACTGCGGCGCACGCGGCGGTAAACACTCCATGCGAACAAGCCTCCGATCAGGATGGGGACGGCCGGCGATGCCATTGGCGGAGGTTAAGAGGTCGACGTCCGTTGTCGAGCGAATTGCGGGTCCGGTCGTGGTCTCGTCCGGGATCGCGAAAGGTTCAACGAATGTTCTGTTTAAAGATCAGCAACAGCCTCTGGCATTTGGGGATGTCCTTGACCAGCAGATCGCCGTTCAAAGGCGTGTTCAGGAATTCGCTGTAACCGGGCAGCGCTCGCAGTTCTTCCGATGCCAGGTCCCGGAAGGCCATCGCCGAGTTCGGAAAACATCGCCGTTCGATCCGTTCATGCAACAGCGGGATGACATGATGATGCCGCGGGTCCTGGGATATCTTTGAGAACAGGGAGATCACTTTTTCCTCTTCCCCCTCCAGGGCCTGCATGAAACAACCATCTTTGTAGAGCAGTAATCCCGTGATGCCGGCGCGAGCGTTGCGGTGGACGCTCCCTTTGAGCATCTCCATCAACTCGGGCCTGCCAAAGTCTTTGGAGGCGGTGCTCGTATAAACGATCTGGAACAGCGAAGCCATAATACCCGCCTGAAGTGTTCATCAACTGATCGGAAAAATCAAAGAGATTTATCCGCCGGCCCGCGTTCGCCTGCCATGGTCATCTCACTTTCCTTCGACGCCTTTCAGGTAGGCGAAGATCAATGCCGGCAGGTCCCGGCTGTATCCGCCTTCCAACAGGCTGAACCAGGGCACCCCGACGGCGCGTAATTCCGTCCCCAGCCAATGAAAATCTTCGGCGACGAGCGTTCCGTCAGCGAGCGGGTCGCGCGCGTAGGCATCGAAGCCGGCCGAGACGGCGACCAGGTCCGGCTGAAATCGTTTCAGGTCGTCCAGCGCCCGTTTCAAGGTGGCGCGATAGGTCTCGCGCGGGGTGGACGGCGCGACGGGATAATTGAAGCAATTGTTTCCGACCGGCCCGCCGCCGGTGCCGGGATAGGCGGGGAACTGGTGCACGGAAAAAAAAGCGGCGCCGTCGCGGTCGCGGAGGATATCCTCCGTGCCGTTGCCGTGATGGACGTCGAAGTCGAAGACCGCGACGCGTTTCGCCCCGGTGGCGAGGGCTTCGAGGACGGCGATGGCGATGTTGTTCAGGTAGCAGAAACCCATCTGCTGTTGCCGCGTGGCATGATGGCCGGGCGGACGCATCAGGCTGAAGACGGATTTGCCGTCGCGGGCGGCTTTCAAGGCATCGAGGGCGGCCGCGACGGACGCGCGGGCGTAGGTCTCAATGCCGGGGTAAGCGGGCGTGTCGCCGTCGAAATCGACCGGCACCGCGAGGCGCGCGAGCATTTCCGGCGCGTGCGCCCGCAGGATGGCGTGGTCGGCGGCCACGCCGGTCGGCGCGGCCCAGGTCAACGGCAGTTCGGTCTGGTTTTTCAGAAGTTCGACCGAGGTGACGATGCGGGATGGCCGTTCCGGATGGCCCGCGCGCGAATAACCGGCGCATCGGTCGTCGGTGATGATAATCACAGAAAAATTTAACCACGAATGGACGGGGACCGTCACTAATTTTGTCGGCAAGCCGGTTCCTTTTGTTAAATTGACCATTATGAAGCGAAAATTTTTTGCGGTCGCCCTGGGGCTGGGAGCGTTCCTTTTCAATGCCGGCGCCTGGGATTATGAAGGCCATCACGCCGTCAATGAACTGGCGCTGGCTTCATTGCCGAAAGATTTCGGCATTGAATTGACCCCGGCGCTCAAAGGGCGCATTGCGTTCCTGGCGGGTGAACCGGACCGCTGGCGCAATGCCGCCGATGCCAAAAAGGGGACGGGCGATCTGCCGCTGGCTCATTTGAACGGTCCGGACCATTATTTTACGATCGAGAACCTCAAGCTGTATGACCTGACGCCGGCAACGCTGCCCATCATGCGTTACGATTTTGCGGCCGATATCGTCCGGGCGCGCACCGCGCATCCCGAACGGTTTCCCGAGATCAACCCGGCGAAGAACTATGACCATACGCGGGAACTCGAAGGTTTCCTGCCGTGGACCATCAACGAGTATTACGAAAAGCTCAAATCAGATTTCTGCTGCCTCAAGACGTTCCGGAAATACGGTACGCCCGAAGAGATCGCCAATGCGCAGGCAGACTGCATTTATGTGATGGGCGTGATGGGGCATTTCGTCGGTGACGGCGCGCAACCGTTGCATGGGACCTTGTATTTCGACGGCTGGACGACCAACAACAATCCCAAACATTACACGACCGGCCCGGTGACCGGGGTGGAACGGGTCCGCATCCATTCGTGGATCGACGGCGGTTACTTCAAAAAAACCGGCGGCATCAAGGTGGACGCGCTCGTCGGGAAGATCCAGCCGGCCACCCGCATCCCGAACGGAAATAATCCCGGGGCGGTTTTCAGCCACATCATGGATTATCTGGTCGAACAAAACAGATTGGTCGAGCCGATCTACGATCTGGAGAAGAACGGCCAGCTCACCGGCGAGGGTGAAAAGGGCCTGCAGGCGCGGCCGTTTTTGGAAGACCAGTTGGTCAAGGGTGGTCAAATGCTCGGCAACATCTGGTATACGGCCTGGCTCGAAGCGCCCGAGGACACCTATCTCGAAACGCAATTGCAGCTGCGGAACACCGCCGCGCCGTCGACGAAATAGCCTGGATCGGGCCGGTCCCCGTGCCGGATACCCCATCCGGGAAAATCCCCCTATTTTTCACCGGAACGACACACGATTGTCACATGCCTTTGCGAGGGTGACCGTGTGAAATTGATCGAACAACCTGTCCGGCTGATCGTCAGCGCCCCCGAACATTACGCGGCGCGGCTGGCGACCGGGCCCGAAGAAGTCCGCGCGGCGCAACGGCTGCGATTCAAGGTCTTCAACGTCGAGCTGCACGAAGGCCTCGAGGAATCCTACGTCACGGGCTATGACGAAGACCCGTTCGATGCCGTCTGCGACCATCTCATCGTCAAACATCTGCCGACCCAAAAGGTCGTCGGCACCTATCGCCTCCAGACCGGGGCCGGCGCCGCCGCCCGACTCGGTTATTACTCGGCGCAGGAATTCGATTTCGCTCCCTTCGAACCGTTGCGCGGACAGATCGTCGAGCTCGGCCGCGCGTGCGTGCATCGACGTCATCGCAATCTGATCGTCCTGGGCATGTTGTGGAAGGGCATCGCCGATTACGCGCGGGAACGGGGCGGGCGTTATCTGTTCGGTTGCAGTTCGATCACGTCGCAGGACGCCGCCGTGGGCGCATCGGTGTACGCCGACCTGTGCCGCAAGCACCTGACGCCGATCGAATGGCAGACCCGGCCGATGCCGGGCTACGACTGTTCGCTGGCGCAACTGGCGCCGGAGCCGGTGGAAATCCCCAAGCTGTTGCGCGGATACCTTTCGCTCGGCGCGAAGATCTGCGGAGCGCCGGCGCTCGATCGGCGGTTCAAGACGATCGATTTCCTGACGATGCTCGACTTTGAAGCGATGCCGGCCCTGGCGCGGCAACGTTTTCTGAGTTGACCGCCGCGCCGGTCGCGTTTGAAATCGGGCATGGCAGGACGCTCCCTTCGCATCATCGGGCGATCGCTCTGGCTCGGCGGCATCATCGCCACCGGCCTGCTGGACTTCCTGTTCCGTTGCGCCTTCCGCAAAAAAGATGCCCGGGCCATCCGCGCGCGCTGGCTGCAATGCCACGCCCGCCGGGCCATGAAGATCTTCGCGTTGAAACCGATGATCGACGGGCCGGTCCCGACCCGCGGCCTGCTGTTCTCGAACCACCTGAGCTACCTGGACATCGTCGTGCTTTCGGCGATTACCCCGGCGGTGTTCGTGTCCAAGGACGATGTCCGGTCCTGGCCGATCTTCGGGCAATTCGCGCGGCTCGCGGGAACGGTGTTCGTCGATCGCACGCGGCGGACGCAGGTCGGCGATGTGAACGATGAGATCCGGCAGGCGCTCGACGACGGCGCGCTGGTCGTGTTGTTCCCGGAAGGGACCAGCTCGAACGGCGAGACCGTGCTGCCGTTCAAATCATCGTTGCTCCAGCCGGCCGTCGGCCCGAAACATCCGATCACCGTCGGCCATATCCGGTATGCGCTCGCCGACGGCGATCCGCGCGACGACATCTGTTATTGGGGCGACGACACCTTTTTTCCGCACATGCTGAACCTGCTGGGCAAGCGCCAGCTCAGCGCCACCGTGCGGTTCGCGACGTTCCGATCGGCGACCAGTGACCGAAAGGAACTGGCGGTGAAGTTGCGGGAGGAAGTTTTGAAGTTGAAGAGTTGAGCCACAGATGAGCACAAATTGACACAGATAGTTTATCGGCTGAGAATCACGTTGCGCGAGTCCGGAAGTAGCAGCGTGCGATGAAGCCGCGTTGATTTAAGATGCGGCGGTCTTACGACGCGCCGCTACGCCGGCCGTTTGTTGGCAAGCCGAAGGAAAAATGATCCCATCGCCGAGAAAACCAATCCGCTGAACAACAGGACGGCGCCCAGCGGACGATTGGGCCAGCTGGAGGATTTCGGCGGTACGGCGGCATCGACGATCTGGATCATGAAAGTTTTCGGGGTCTGCAAATTCACTTTTTCGTTCGTGATTATGGTCTCAAGCAATTTGTGCTGGGCGAGCATATTCTGAAGGTCCTGTTTGGATCGGAGATAGGAGGGATAGTTTGATTTCAACAGGTCGTCCGACGGCTCCGGATCCGGCACGTTCAATTGTTTGCGCGATTGGTCTAGGGTTGTCTGCTTTGTTTTGATTTTCTCTTCGTCGTCCTTGAAATGGTCTTCGAGCGTTTTGATCTTTTCCCGGGTGGCCTGCCGCCATCGTTCCAGCCGAAAAGCCTGGTAACCGGCGGCGATGGCATTCGCGATCTTAGCGGCTTCTTTCCGATCCGTACCCGTGAACGAAAGCTCGATCAGCTTCGTGTTCCGGATGGGACGCAAACTCATGCCGTGCTTCAGCCATTGGATCGTTTTCAGGCCGTCGCGTCTGGCATTGACATCGTTTCCCCACGGCTTGGCCAGGTTCAAGCCGACGGCGACATTGCTTAAGACCAGTTCCGATTGGATGACTTCAAATTCGGTTTGGATGAAATAAGGATCGTACGATGTGTCGGGAGGTTGACCGGGAAAGGACGGGTTCCGGTTGATTTCGATCCGCGTGATTGCCTGATAACGCGGCGTGCCCAGCAACTGCCAGAGGCCGGCCGCGCATAGCAGGAGGCCGATCAGGAGAAATGTGAGGCCTAAAAAATTTTTGGCGGTCGGCATTGCGGGTCAATGGATTGACCCGTTTGTGGCCACGATCGTTCAATTCCGGCAGCGCTGCCGAGCCGCCGCTGCGGGAAGGTCATTCCCACTCGATGGTGCCGGGCGGCTTGGACGTGATATCAAATACACATCGATTGACACCCTTGACCTCATTGATGATGCGGCTGGCGAGTTTTTCGAGGAGGTCGTACGGCAATTTGACCCAATCGGCGGTCATGCCGTCCTGGGATTCCACGGCGCGGATGGCGATGGTGTAATCGTAGGTCCGTTCGTCGCCCATCACCCCCACGCTGCGCACGGGCAGGAGGACGGCGAAGCTTTGCCAGGTCTTGTAATACAGGCCCGACGATTTCATCTCCTCCACGACGATGGCGTCGGCATTGCGCAGGATCTCGCAGCGCGAGGGCGTGACTTCGCCGAGCACGCGCACGGCCAGGCCGGGGCCGGGGAACGGCTGGCGCAGGACGATCTCGCGCGGCAGGCCGAGTTCGAGGCCAAGTTCGCGGACTTCATCCTTGAACAGGCACTTGAGCGGCTCGACCAGTTCGAACTTCATGTTCTTGGGCAGGCCGCCGACGTTGTGATGGCTCTTGATGAGCGCGGCGGGATTGCCGGCGATGGGGACGGATTCGATGATGTCGGGATAGAGCGTGCCCTGGGCGAGGAACTTCGCCTTGCCCGCGCGTTTGGTCGCGGCCTGGAAGATATCGATGAACGTCTTGCCGATGATCTTGCGTTTGCGTTCGGGGTCGGTGACGCCTTTCAATTTTTTCAGGAACAGCTTCGAGGCGTCTTCGTATTGCAGCTTGATCTTGAAATGGCGGCCGAAGACGTCGCGGACCACGTCGGCTTCGCGCGCGCGCAGGAGGCCGTTGTTGACGAAGATGCAGGTGAGCTGTTCGCCGATCGCCTTGTGGATCAGCGCCGCGGCGACGCTGGAATCGACGCCGCCGCTCAGGCCGAGGATGATATTTTCGTTCCCGACCTGGGTGCGGATCTCGTCGACGGCCTGGTCGATGTAATTGCGCATGGTCCAGTTCTTGCCGCAGCCGCAGAGGTTGTGGACGAAATTGGCGATGATCTCCTTGCCGCGCGGGGTGTGGGCGACTTCGGGATGGAATTGCAGGCCGAAAAATTTCCGTTCGCGGTTCTCGATGGCGGCGTACTCGGAATTTTCGGTGACGGCGACGGGCTTGAAATCGCGCGGCAGCTTCGTGAGCTTGTCGCCGTGCGAATTCCAGACCTGCAACGTCTCTGGCAGGTTGGCGAACAACGGGCAATAACTGTCGGTGACGCGCAACGTGCCTTTGCCGTACTCGCGTTTGAGGCCTTTCTCGACCTTGCCGCCGAGGAAATGAGCGAGCAATTGGACGCCGTAGCAGATGCCGAGGATGGGGACGCCGAGGTGGAAGATGTTCTTGTCGGGCATCGGGGCGCCCTTGGCGTAGACGCTGGAGGGGCCGCCGGACAGGATGATGCCGCTGGGTTTGAGCCGGGCGATCTCCTTCGCGGGCGTGTCATAGCGCAGGATCTGCGAATAGACGTTGCCTTCGCGCACGCGGCGGGCGATGACCTGGGTATATTGGGAGCCGAAGTCGAGGATGATGATTTGTTCCAGCATCTGCGGAAGTTTGTTGGTTGGGAAAATCTTTGGCGAGAAAAAACAAAGCCGGACGAGCGGTCTCGTCCGGCGGATGGTCCGGAAATCTATTGCTTCACCACTTTGACCGAGCCGTCGGTGGCAGTGTAGACGATCTTGTAGCCGTAGGGCGCGTCGGGGATCTTCGCGATGTATTTTTTCTCGACCAACTCGTTGAGGTTCGTGGGAAAACGTTCTTCGGCGATGTTGAACTGCTGGATCGCCTGGGTGAGCGCCGAGGTGTCGATGGTCTTGATCATGGACTTCTGCGCCTGGACCACGGCGCCGGCGTAATCGGGCACGGCGGTCACCGGATTGCCGGTGTCGTATTTGGCGGG
>Ga0068859_100006811_pt1 | contig 11609 bp, 7 predicted proteins | sample KBSSwiS22_FD_66585 | JGI IMG/M metagenome (GOLD analysis project Ga0068859, IMG submission 66585) | Switchgrass rhizosphere microbial communities from Kellogg Biological Station, Michigan, USA - KBS Switchgrass S2-2 | ecosystem: Host-associated > Plants > Roots > Rhizosphere > Soil ... | reverse complement strand
CCCACGCCTCGTCTCGCGGCGTCGACAAGGTTCTCGACGACCGAGGTCGGAATGTCGTTCTCGTGAAGAGCCGCCTCGAGCGTGCTCTTGTAGTCGCGCGCCTGAGCGATGAACCAGTCGCGCTGCAGGACGCTGTTGTAGATCGACGCATACGTGTTGGCGTTGTTCGCGAACGTCTCGTGAAACGCGTGGAACGCAGCGGCGCGATCGGGCTGATGGCGATTGGTGGAGAGCAGCGCGTTGTACTGCCCGTACGTGAGGGTCACCTGCTGGCCGTTGTGCAGGGTGATCGTCGGGTGCTTCACGTCGGCCGTCGACAGCATCGAGTGCGTATCGTGCGGCGTGGCGGCAAAGCGGGTCGACAGCGACAGCAGGTGCTCGCCCTTCTCGTCGAGCACGTGCTCCTGCTGGTGATACAGCCGTTCGATGGCAAACCTGTAGACCGCCAGCTCGGGATTGGCGTTCATCCACGCGCGCGCCGTTTCGAGAGGGATGCGCAGCAATTCCGGCGTGAACCAGGAGCGCGCTTCCTCGGCCTTCGCAAACAGAATCTGGACGCGCTGCCGCCGGGCGTTGGCGGCGTTGTCGCGCTGATCCTGATCGTAAGAAAGGCCGGCGTAGTACCACAGCTTGTAAGACAGCTGCCCCAGCTCGTCTTCGAACCTGAAGGCTTTCAGCAGCCGGCCCGGATCCTGGGCGAGGGTGCCCTTCAGCTCGGAATACCCTCCCAGGCTGGCCTCGAACTGCTTGAGGGCCTCCTCCCACCTCTCCCAGTCCGGATAAATATCGGAAAGATTCCAGGTGTAATGCTCGGGGATGTCTTCTCTCGTGCGTGCGCGGGGCACCTCGGCGATCGTGCTCATGGTCCTGATCATAGATCACGAAAACCACCGGACAAGGCACCCGGTTGCGCAGAACAGCGTTCACGGGTTGGCCGGGTAAATAGACCCCATCCGCCGGCCGTAATATGTAGTGCAGCCGCTTTTCTCTTGCCTGACGCGAATGCGGATATCCAGTAGAATCGCCCCCGCAAAGGCTGTCCATTAGCTAGAATGTAAATAGCGGCACTAGCCCCTTAATCAAGGATTTCTGAACGATGCGGGTTTCCGATTTTCTCGTCTTCGGAGCGTTGACGGCAGCAACTGCCGCCCTTTCGGCCTGTTCGGGCACCGAAGCGCAGCAACCACGGCAAGGGCAAGGCAGGCAGGGCGGCCCGGCGGCTGTCCCCGTAACTGTTGCGACGGTGGCCATCAAGCCCATGCCGCTCGAAGTCGATGTCGTAGGCACCGCCGAGGCCTTTTCGAGTGTCGCCGTCCGGGCGCAGATTACCGGCGAGCTGACGTCAGTAAATTTCCGTCAGGGCGAGGATGTTCAGGCGGGACAGGTGCTGTTCACGTTAGACCGGCGGCCGCTCGAAGCCGCGCTCAGCCAGGCCGAATCGAACCTGCGGCGCGACTTGGCCCAGGCGGGCAATGCCAAGGCCATTGCCAAGCGCCTCGACGACCTCGTCGAACGAGGTATCAGCACGCGGGCCGAACGCGACACCGCGCTGGCCACCGCAACAGCTCTCGAAGCGACGGTGGGTGCAAATACTGCGGCGGTGGAAAACGCCAAAGTGCAGCTGCAGTACGCGACGATCCGCGCGCCCCTCGCGGGCCGAACCGGCGCGCTCATGGTGAACGTCGGCAATCTCGTCCGAGCGAACGATCAGACCCCTCTCGTCGTGATCAACCAGATCTCGCCGATCTACGTGTCGTTCGGGATTCCGGAGAACATCCTGCCCGACCTCAGGCGGTACATGGCACAAGGCACCCTGCAAGTAGAAGCCAGCGCGGCCGGCGACGACGGCCCGCCGTCAATCGGACACATCACGTTTGTCGACAACATGGTCGATCAGACCACCGGCAGCATCAAAATCAAGGGGACATTTCCCAATGCCGCCAGGCAACTCTGGCCCGGGCAATTCGTGAATATCGTCGTCAGGCTGGCGACCGATCGATCGGCGATCGTGGTTCCGACCTCTGCCGTGCAGATGGGCCCGCAGGGACAGTACGTGTACCTCGTCAAACCGGATAAGACAGTGGCGGTGCAACCGATCGAGGTTGCGCGCACCGCGGGCAACGAGACGGTTATCAAGAGTGGAGTGAACGGCGGCGACGTCGTCGTCACCGACGGGCAACTGCGGCTCGTGCCAGGCAGCCATATCAACATCAAAACGTCCGCCGCTTCGAAGGAAGAGTCATGAATCTCGCCGCCCTGTTCATCAAGCGTCCGATCACGACAACCCTGCTCATGCTGGGCATCCTCGTGTTCGGCCTGATGTCGTATCGACTGCTTCCGGTGAGCGATCTTCCGACGATCGACTTCCCGTCAATTTCGGTGAACGCGAGCCTTCCGGGCGCCAGCCCGGAGACCGTCGCCTCGGCGCTGGCGCTGCCGCTCGAGAAGCAGTTCTCGGCGATCTCGGGTCTCGACTCGATGAACTCGACGAGCACGCAAGGCAGCACGAGCATCAGCCTGCAGTTCGATTTGAGCCGCGACATCGACGCGGCCGCTCAGGACGTGCAATCGATGATCGCCAGAGCCGCACGGTCGCTGCCGCCGCAGATGCCCGCGCCGCCTTCCTACGTGAAGATGAATCCGGGCGACTACCCGGTGATGCTCCTCGTGCTGAAGTCTTCGACGCTTCCGCTGTCGACGGTGAACGAATACGCGGACTCGACGGTATCGCAGCGCGTGTCGATGGTGAACGGCGTGGCGCAGGTCAACGTCTTCGGCCCTGCGAAATACGCCGTGCGCATCGATATCGATCCCCGGAAACTGGCGGCACGCGGGATCGGGATCGACGAGGTCGTCAATGCGATCCAGGCATCGAACGTGAACCTGCCGACCGGCACCATGGCCGGACGCGAGCGCACGTTCACGGTGCTCGCCGATGGGCAGTTGATGAAAGCCGACGCGTTCGGGGCGCTGAACGTGGCTTACCGGAACGGAAATCCCGTTCATCTGTCCGATGTCGCGCGCGTGTATGACGGCATTGAACAGGACAAAGCCGTCAGCTGGTACATGGGGAATCGGAACATCTCGCTGGCGGTCCAGAAGCAGCCGGGCTCGAACGTTGTCGGGATCGTCGACGAGATCAAGTCGCTGCTGCCCTCGTTCCGTGCGCAATTGCCCCCAGGCGTCTTGCTCGATGTCCGAACCGATCGCTCTCTTTCGATTCGCGAGTCGGTCCACGACGTGAAGATGACGCTGTGGATCGCCTTCGGGCTGGTCATCGTCGTCATCTTCATTTTCCTGCGAAGCCTTACGGCGACTCTTATTCCCAGCGTGACGCTGCCGGTCGCGATCGTCGCGACATTCGCGGCGATGTACCTGCTGAAGTTCAACCTCGACAACCTGTCGTTGATGGCGTTGACGCTCAGCGTTGGATTTATCGTCGACGACGCGATCGTCATGCTCGAAAACATCGCCCGCCACATGGAGATGGGCAAGCCGCGCATGCAGGCGGCCCTCGAGGGCTCTGCCGAAGTCGGCTTCACCATCGTCGCCATGACGGCTTCGCTCGTCGCCGTGTTCGTGCCGGTGCTGTTCATGGGCGGCATCGTCGGGCGGCTGCTGAACGAGTTCGCCGTCACGATCGCGGTCGCGATTCTCATCTCCGGATTCGTGTCGATCAGCCTCACTCCGATGCTGTGCAGCCGCTTTCTGAAATCGCCGCACGGCCAGAAACACGGCGCCTTGTACAACATCATCGAACGCATGTTCGACGCGTGGCTGCGCGGCTACGATCGCACGTTGCGCATCACCCTGCGGCATCGCGCCGTGGTGATGGCGTTGTCACTGGCGCTCATCGTGGGCACGGCGTATCTCTTCATGCTGATTCCAAAAGGCTTTCTGCCCAGCGAAGATCAAGGACGCTTTCAGATGACGGTGGAGGGCAGCCAGGGCATCGGATTCGAGGAGCTCGTTCGTCACCAGCAGGAAGTCTCCGACATCGTCGCCAAGGACCCGGACATCAACGGCTACAGCAGCAGCATCGGTGTCGGCGGAAACATGGGCGGCGGAGGCCAAAGCTCCAACACAGGGCGCATCACAGTCGACTTGAAGCCGCGCAACGAGCGGAAACGATCGGTCGACCAGATCATGGCCGAGCTCCGGCCGAAGCTCGGACAAGTGCCGGGCGTGCGCGTGTTCATGTCGAATCCTCCGCCCATCAACGTCGGCGGCGGCGGACCTGGGCGAGCCAGTTACCAGTACACCCTGCAGGATACCGATACCGCCGAGCTCTATCGATCTGCACCCTTGATGGAAGAGGCGATGCGGAACATCCCCGGCATCGAGGACGTCAACAGCGATCTCCGGCTCAACAGCCCGCAGATTCAGTTGAGCCTCGACCGCGACAAGATCGCCGCTCACGGCTTGACGGTCAATCAGGTGGAGACGGCGTTGTTCAACGCCTACGGGTCGCGGCAGGTTTCCCAGATTTACGCGGCGAGCAACCAGTATCAAGTGATCCTGCAAGTGGACCCGCAATTCCAGCAGGATCCGGCGGCGCTTCAGATGTTGTACGTCCGCGCGCAATCAGGCCGGCTGATTCCGTTGAGCACGGTTGCGACTGCCACGTCTACCGCTGGACCCCTGTCGGTGAGCCACACGGGACAATTGCCTTCCGTCAATATTTCGTTCAACCTGGCGCCGGGCTTCGCGCTGGGCGACGCCGTCGATAAAATCGAGGAAACGGCCACCGCCGTGCTGCCTGCCACTGTGGCGACCAAATTCCAGGGAGCTGCGCAAGCGTTCCAGGACTCGCTGCAGGGACTGGGCCTGATTCTCGTCATGGCCATCGTCGTGATTTATATCGTGCTCGGTGTGCTTTACGAGAGCTTCACGCAGCCGCTCGTCATTCTGTCCGGCCTTCCCGCCGCCGGTTTCGGCGCGCTGCTGACGCTGTTGATCTTCAAAACCGAGCTGAGTCTTTATGCGTTCGTCGGGATCATCATGCTCGTTGGGCTGGTGAAGAAGAACGGCATCATGATGGTCGACTTTGCGGCCGTCGCCGAACGCGAGCACGGGAAAACGCCGGCGGAAGCGATCCACGAGGCCTGCCTCGTCCGCTTCCGGCCGATCATGATGACGACGATGTGCGCGTTGGTCGGCACTCTGCCGATTGCGCTGGGATGGGGCGCTGGAGCCGAGTCGCGCCGGCCGCTAGGCTTGACGGTCGTCGGCGGATTGCTCGTGTCGCAGCTGCTCACGCTCTACATCACGCCGGTGTATTACGTGTACATCGAGGGCACGCGCCTGAAGTTGTCGAAGCGCGGCAAGGCGAAGTCGCGCGAGCAGGTGCCCGACCTTAAGCCAAAGCCGGCGCCGGAACCGTCGATCGCGATGTCGCGTTCGGTGGAAGATACGGGGCGAGCGTAATTCGTCGATCGTCCATCGTCCATCGTCGATCGTCGATCGTCCATCGTCACGGCGATCCACATGCACGATCGACGCTCGACTATTTCCAGCCCACCAGTTTTCTAAGCTTTTCAAACAGCGAGGGATTCGTGCGAGCGGCAGTCGCTTGCACGAGCAGGTCGAGCGCCTCGTGCATCGAATGGGCCACGCCGATGCCGATTCTTCGCGCGCTGGTCTCGGCATGCGGGTCGTCCGCATCGACAAGGAGAATGGCGCGAGTCGACGAGTCGGACAGCACATCGACGCAGTTTTGCGGTGTGTCGTCGACGAGATAATCGAGGCGCAGCGCCGACGCGGCCTTCCCGCGCCCGCCCGATAGGGGAATGACGCTGGGCGTTTTGAATCCGTGCTCGACCAGCCATTTGTGGGTCTGCCATTGCACGGTGTGGCCCGCCGTTGCCGGCCGTTGGGTGATGAAAAACACCTCCCAGTTGTGCTCGCCGGTCAAATCATAAAGCCGCTGCACCGCGCCGTTCTCCAACGGCTTGAGCGTCGTCCAGAAATCGGGCGTGCTTTCAATCGCGCTCCAGACACGCTCGCGATGATCCGAGGCCATGCGGCTGATGGCGCGGCGCTCGACCGCCTGTCGTTCGAGATCACTCCTGGAAGGGATGTCTGCGCCTGGTTCGTTGTGCTGTTCCGCTTCGCGCGCTTCGGGTTCTGGATGCTTGGCGTCGACATCGACGGCGCCGAACAAGCGCTCTTCGACGTCCGCGTACGCCGAGCTCAAGTCGGCGAGCGTGCCGTCCATGTCGAAGGCGATACGCAGCGCGGATTGCAACGCACTTATAATACGGCCTCCGCGTGACCAAACCTATCCGATCGAGCCTGGCGGCTACTGTGCTGTCCGCACTGTGTGGCCTGGGTGTTTCTCGCGGAGCGGCTGCCGAAGCCTCCCCGCCGGTGCCGGAGACGATCATGCGTAGTTCGGACGGAGCCGTGACAGTCCGCGCTGTACGCATTTCGGAGCCGCTTCACCTCGACGGGCGGCTCGACGAACGCTTCTACACCGAGGTACCGCCTATGGGCGATTTCATCCAGCAAGAGCCCCACGAAGGAGAAGCAGCCACTGAGAGGACCGAGACGTGGATTCTTTTTGACGACAAGAACGTCTACGTCACGGCGCGGTGCTGGGACTCGCAGCCTGAGCGGGAAATCGTCAACGAAATGCGCCGGGACTCGTTCAACATCTCGCAGGGCGAGCATTTTGTTGTCGTCTTCGACACGTTCAACGACAAGCGCAACGGGATGTATTTCCAGACCAATCCCCTCGGCGCGCAGCGCGATGCGCTGATTACCGATGAGAATGGCCAGAATCAGGACTGGAACACCGTCTGGGAAGTGAAGACCAGCCGTTTCGCCCAGGGATGGATCGCCGAGTTCTCCTTTCCCTTCAAGTCGCTTCGTTACAACGCCGACGCCGAGCAGATCTGGGGGGTCAACTTCCGGCGGTCGATTCGTTGGAAGAACGAGATGACGTATCTCACCGCAATCCCTGCGTATTTGAGCCAGCGTGGAATCTGGGCGGTCTCTCTGGCTGCGACGCTGGTGGGCCTTGAAACACCGCCGAGCTCGTTCAACCTCGAGCTGAAGCCGTACGCCATCACCGGAGTGCGTACCGACCTGACGGCAACGCCCTCAATCAGAAACCGCCGCAGCAAGGACATCGGCCTCGACGCGAAGTACGGCATCACGAAAGGCCTGACGTTCGATTTCACCTACAACACCGACTTCGCGCAGGTCGAAGACGATACGGCGCAGGTGAACCTCACGCGCTTCAATCTGCAGTTTCCCGAGCGCCGCGAATTCTTCCTCGAAGGCCAGGGCATTTTCGCATTCGGCGGCGTGCAGCCGTCAGGGGGCGGAGGTGGGGGCGGCGGCGGAGGAGGCGGAGGTGGCGGCGGCGGGGGCGGCGGGGGCGCCCTCGGGCCAAACAATATGAATACGCCCGTGCTGTTTTTCAGCAGAACGATTGGGCTGAATGACGGACGCGCCGTCCCGATAGCCGGCGGCGGCCGGCTCACGGGCCGTGTGGGACCTTACACGGTCGGCTTGTTGAACATCCAGTCCGAGGACGAGCCCGCCCTGCAAACCGGCGTCGAGCTCGCGAGGGCGACAAACTTTTCTGTGATCAGAGTGAAACGCGACATTCTGAAACGGAGCAACGTGGGAGTCCTCTATACGCGACGTGCCGAAACGGCGTCTGGCGGTAAGCCGCCGGGTGAGACGTTTGGCATCGACAGCCTGTTCTCGCTGTCGCCGGCGCTTAACATCAACGGTTACTACGCGAGAACCCGCGATCGCCGCCTGAGAGGGAGCGACGACAGCCACCTCGTCTCCTTCGATTACAACGCCGATCGTTACGGCCTTCAGGTTCAGCGGCTGAAGGTCGGCACCAATTTCATTCCACAAGTCGGGTTTCTGCGACGGCTTGATTTTCAGCGCAGCTTCGTTCAGGCACGATTCAGCCCGCGGCCGGTACATCGCATGAAAGCTGTGAGGCGGTTCATCTACCTGGCAAACGTCGAGTACATCGAGAACAATCCCAGGCGGGACGAACGAGCGCGGCTGGACTGGCGCGAGCAGGAAGCGCAGATGGAGATCGAGATGGTGAACAGCGATCGCGTGAATATCGATTACACACGCGATTACGAGTTCCTTCCAAACGAATTCGAGATCTCCACCAGCGTGAAGGTCCCGGTCGGCGGCTATACCTATAACAATCTGCTCACGTCGTATTTCTTCGGGAACCAGCGCCGGATGTCAGGTATCGTCTCGTTCCAGCAGGGCCAGCTCTACGGCGGGACGAAGCGCACGGTCGGGCTCGGGATCGGGCGGGCAGAGCTGACACCGAGGTTCTCGCTCGAACCGGGCTTCTCGCTCAACTGGGTAGAGCTACCTTACGGGAAGTTCACGAGCTCGGTCATCACAGAGCGCACGACCTATACGTTTACGGCGCGGATGTTCGCAAGCGCATTGACGCAATATTCGTCGAGCACGCACACCTTCAGCACCAACGCGCGCTTCCGCTGGGAGTATCGCCCGGCGAGCGAATTATTCGTTGTGTACAGCGATGGGCGCGACACCACGGTAAAGGGGTATCCGGGGTTGGTGAACCGCGCATTCATCATCAAGGCGACGCGGCTCGTGCGGTTCTGACACCTCCAACTCGAGTGGGCGGCTGGCTCCTTCTCTTGTGCGTGATTCTGACAGTGTGGAACCCCGCGAGCCTGGCGCTGCATCTGGCGTCAATCGTGGCCAATCTTTCCTCGCAGTCGGGGGTATCGCTGTTGTTCCTCGCGGCCCGATTCTTTATCACCAGTATCGGCGTGGCAGCCGGGCTGGCGCTGCTCATGCGGCGCCCCTGGGCGGTGACGCTCGCCAAAGCCGCGCTGATCGTGTTTTGCGTCGAAGGGGTGGCCCGTCTTTCAACCCGCGTGGATCTGACGGAAGCGCCTCCGGGGACACGGCTGCCGAGGGCGATCCTGTTGCTCGCGCACAACGCCGCATGGTTCTTGTATCTTCAGAAATCGCGACACGTACGGACAGTTTATGGCTTAGAATCGCCGCCCAACCCTTAAAGGAGTGGTTTCCATGCGCAGAACGCTGACGCTGCTGATGATCGTGGCCCTGGTCGCGATGCCGTTAGCCTCGCTCTCGGCCCAGACCCGCGCGGCAAAGGGCCTCGACATCTATTACATCGATACCGAAGGCGGACAGGCCACGCTATTCGTCTCGCCATCAGGACAAACGCTTCTCGTCGACACGGGAAACGCCGGCGAACGGGATCTCAACCGCATCCTCGACGTCTTCAAGAGCGCAGGCGTCAAGCAGATCGATCATCTGGTGCTCACCCACTATCACGGCGACCATTACGGCAGCATGGCGGAGATCGTGAAGCGGATCCCCGTCGCCCACTTTTACGATCACGGTCCGTCGATCGAAGGCGATCGGCCGAACGTCGCAGCCTTTCAGAAGCTCTACCCCGAAATTATCGGCAAGTCGCAGCGGACGATCGTGAAGCCGGGCGACAAAATCACCTTCGCAGGCACCGACGTGACGGTGGTGACCAGCGACACGAAGGTGCTGAAAACGCCGATCGCCAAAGCACCCGGAGCGGGCCGCCCGAATCCGGAGTGCGCGAGCTTCAAGGAACGCGACGAGAGCAAGGTCGATCCCGACAATCACCACTCGGTCGGGTTCGTGCTCACGTACGGCAAATTCCGGATGCTCGACCTGGGCGACTTCACGTGGAACCGTGAATTTCAGTTGATGTGTCCCAACAATCCGATCGGAACGATCGATCTGTATCTGACCTCGCATCACGGCCTCGACCAGTCAGGGTCGCCGGCGCTCGTGCACGGAATTCAGCCGCGGGTGGCGATCATGAACAACGGCACGCGCAAGGGCGGCGCGGTGCAATCGTTCCAGACCCTCGAGTCATCGGCTGGATTGGAAGATCTCTGGCAGCTTCACTGGTCGTACGCCGGCGGCGTGGAGCACAATGCCGCGGGCGTCAAGATCGCGAACATCGATGAGCCGGCGCAGATCGCGGCGATTGTCGCCGGCGCGTCCACGCCCGCACCGCCGGCTGGTCCAGGCGGTAACGCGGCCCACTCACCCGCGTACTACATCAAAGTTGTAGCGAATACGGACGGCTCGTTCACGGTGACGAACAGCCGGAATGGATATACGAAGACGTACGCGGCGAGATAGGCGTTGGGCTCTAGGCTTTAGGCTTTGGGCTTTAGGCCTGGAGCAGAACCTTTCCGATATGAGTACCCGACTCGAGCAGGCGGTGCGCGTCGGCCGCCTGCGCGAGGGGAAAAACAGCATGGATGACGGGGAGCACTCTTCCCGCCTCGACGAGCGGCCACACGGCTCGCTCCAGCGCGTGAGCGATCGCGCCCTTTTCAGCAACGGTCCGCGCCCTCAGCGTCGAGCCGGTAATCGTCAGCCGCTGACGCAACACTCTCGCCAGATTGATCTCGGCCTTCGCGCCGCGCAGCACGGCGATGTGCAGCAGCCGCCCTTCGAGCGCGAGTAAATCGAGATTGCGCGAAAAATATTCGGCGCCAACCATGTCGAGAATGACGTCGATGCCGCGGCCGCCCGTGATCTTCATCAGCTCGGCGACAAAATCGTCCGTCTTGTAGTTAATCGCTCGCTGGGCGCCGAGCCTCTCGCAGGCGTCGCATTTCGGCTGCGACCCTGCCGTGGCGAAAACACGCGCGCCAAAGGCGTGGGCCATCTGGATGGCGGTGGTGCCGATGCCGCTTGCCCCGCCGTGCACGAGAAACGTCTCCCCGGCGCGAAGGCGGCCGCGTTCGAACACATTCGTGAACACGGTGAAGAACGTCTCCGGAATGCCGCCGGCCGGCACGAGCTCGACGCCGCGCGGTACCGGCAGGCACTGGGCGTCGGGCGCGACGCAGTACTCCGCGTACCCGCCTCCGGAGACGAGCGCGCATACGTGATCGCCGGCGCGCCATCGTTCAACCTGCTCTCCGCACTCGGTAATGACGCCGGACACTTCCAGCCCGGGAATGTCGCTCGCGCCCGGGGGCGGGGGATACGATCCTTCGCGCTGCATGAGATCGGGGCGGTTCACGCCGGCGCCGGCCACGCGAATCAGCACGTCGCGCGGCCCAGGCTTCGGCACCGGCCGCTCCGCCGGCGTCAGAACCTCCGGCCCGCCCGGCCGCGCAATCTCAATCGCAATCATCAGTAGTCACAAGGCGATCGATCGTCGACGTGGCCGATCGACGATCGACGATCATCCGCACACCGGCGCTCCGCGATCGAACAGCACCCGCCACTGCCCATCCGATTCGAGCCGCCAGATGGAGTTGAATCGGCCGATCAGCTTGCCCTCGGGATCGCGCACAGGGCCGCTCGTCAGCGCCAGGGATCCGGAGTCCAGCACCTCGACAATGTCGGGCTCCCACGAGAACGGCGCCGTCGGGCCATCGAAGAACTGCTTCCACCCTTCGACGATGTCCGCGCGGCCGCGAAGCACGCGCGGCGCGTCCGAGGCTCCCATGAAGATGGCCTCCTCGGCGATGTGCGACGCAAAGGCCCTGGCGTCGCGCTTGGCCATGGTCGCCGCGAATGCGCGCTCAGCATCTGCGACGCGCTGCGGC
>Ga0068859_100006809_pt1 | contig 11610 bp, 10 predicted proteins | sample KBSSwiS22_FD_66585 | JGI IMG/M metagenome (GOLD analysis project Ga0068859, IMG submission 66585) | Switchgrass rhizosphere microbial communities from Kellogg Biological Station, Michigan, USA - KBS Switchgrass S2-2 | ecosystem: Host-associated > Plants > Roots > Rhizosphere > Soil ... | reverse complement strand
GGAACTCGTCAACAACTTGACGACCTGGACAACCGAGCTAACGTTCCAATATGATCCGACCCGGTCGGCGGAATTTCCAGGGAAAGCCCTGCTTGCATCGGCGACCTTCAACATGCTGAGTGCGAGTATGCCGGGATGCAAAGCGTCCGCCACGGGTTCGACCGCAGTCACCATTTCAAGCACGAACGGATCGACGGCCTCTGGCACATTCAAGATCGCTTGCCCCGTGCCGGCTGCGGGAACCTGGGGAAAGTTTGACGCCTCGAAGGGATCATGGACGGCTGTCACCCCGGGCGGTCCATTGGGCGCCTACATCACGCCCAGTCTGAGCCAGTGGGTTCGTTGCGATCGGTACCGGGGGAATATCGGCGCCGCATGTGTGCTCGGTAACATCGGCGGTGAGATCGACTGGGACGTCAGCAGTGATATCGGCGAAGCTGTGGCCGGCTACCTGTGGTGGCAGACCAGACTCACAGGTCACCCTGGCTATCTGAATGACACCTATGGCTACGGGAGTGCATTGATTTACTCGCCATCCTCCAGCGACGCTAACAGCGCAGCCGCCTGCGCCCAGGCGTCCACGCCTCCGGGGCCGTGGACGGCCGCGAAACGGGTCGATCCAAACGATACCTGCGACGAGTACCCCTTCGCCACGACCAGCAATGGCGCGTCCGGTAAGGTCTACGGCACCCAGTGGGGCAGATGTTCTGTCGACGGAGGGCAGAACTCGACAGCAGGATCACGCATGGGAGCTTCTCTACGACTTGATCACATTGTCCCGGGCGACGAATATAGGGTCCGCATCAGCGGGTCGCTTCCCGACATGAGCGTGCGCTGCAGCCGGTAGCCACCTTCGTGGTCAAATAAAGTCGGCGGAATCGTCGATTCTTCACAAAAGGACAAACCGTTACGCCGTGCGGGGCTGCCGTGCCTTTGGCCCGGCGACCCCGCACGGGACAGAGTAAAATGCATAGAATAAGAGTGTAGAGAGGATTCCGGTTAAGAGTGGAAGACTTTGAGGAGCTGGCCAATCTAAGCCGAGAGGATTACGGATCCTATCTCTTTGTTGCCGGCGCAGAAGAGGATGATTTACTTCGCCACTATGGGGTTGACCGATCGATGCTGGTGGAAAGTCGAATCGTCGACTTGTCGTGGGGCGAGGATGGCGGCCCGCGGACTGTCGTCTCGGTCATGCCGTCGGTTAACGGCTGGGCGGCAGTCGGTGAACACGGCGTGGATTCGATCGGCTGGCGCATCGTCCGCGAGGTGTCGGTAGGAACCAACGCGGTACTGCTAAATTACTCGTGGGCTCGGCCACGACTGATCGTCGCTGTAGACGGCGTGGTAAGCCGCAGTGTAGAGCCGACTTCTCCAGCGTATGACCCGGACGAGGCCATTCCGGAGGAGGGCGGGCTAGCCTTCGGAGGCCCAGCAGGCTATGCGACTGTTTTTTCCTTCATCGAGCGGCTGACCGGGCACCATATGACGCCGGCGTGGATGCTCGGACCGTTTCTCGCCGCGACCGTATAGAGAGCACGCTGTCCCGATACAGAGCCGGCCGCGCTGTATCCGTCCAGCTCGACGTCTTTGTTCGCCAAGCCGGCCGGTCAACGCCGCCACGGAACCTCCATCTCGGCAGTACTGTCGGCGGTCCGCCGCACGGCCGACGGATCCGCCGTCGGCAGGGTCGGGGCCTCCGGGCCCTAGCCCGCCCGGATCGCGGCCGACCGTCACAGCCGAGGCCAAGGGGCGGGAGGCCCTTCCGCGTGCCTCGTGGAAGCCTCGCTGAGGCATGATCTTGCTATGGGTCGGGCGAGCAGCGACGAGTTCTACGTCTTGGACCTGTGCGATGAGGTACTCGGGGAACCGGGACTCCGCCAGCACAAGTTCGACTGGCTGCTCGGCGATCCGAACGACGCGGGCCACCGAAGACGGCTGCCCGTCGACGGCTACTGGCCCGGTTACCAGCTAGTCGTCGAGTATCGCGAATTGCAGCACGACCAGCCCGTCCCACACTTCGACAAACCGGGCCGACTCACAGTCAGCGGCGTGGACCGCCGAGTCCAGCGGGCGCTCTACGACCGCCGCCGCGACGAACTGATCCCGGCACACGGAATACGCTTGATCATCCTTCGGTCGTCCGACCTCACGAGCAACAGCCGCGGCCGCCTGCGGAGGCGACGTCAACCCGACCTCGACGCGGTCCGCCGCCACCTCTCGGCCTGAAGAGGCGTGCCGCGTCGAGTGAAGATCGGAATGACTCAGAGCCGTGTCCTATGCCCCAGAAGATTTTCCGAACCCCGGCCTGGACATCCGCCCCGCTGCCTAATATCGAGGTCGCTCATGCGCGAGAATCGGGGCATTGCAAGCGTCAGGCCGGCGGGTGCACATTCCGGCCTCAGCAGGCTTGGCTGCGGACCGCCAGAGCCTGCCTCCTAAGAGGATCAACGGCCGCGGGCCCGCGCAGCGCGGCCCGACCGGTAGGGGCGCCATTACCCGGCGCCGCAGGTGCGGGGGGCGGCCTGGACTAGCAGAGCTGGGCGGCGGCGCCGACGTATACCCCAACCGGCCACGACCTTCGGAAAATCACGCCGCTGGAGTGGTCCCCGACCTGTGGCGTGCCAGAACTGAGCCACCGGCACTGGCCTGCGATTTCGCCAAGCGGTAGGCGGCGTGGTGACGCTCGTTGATCACGCCGTCTGGGCTCGTGCGGTCATCGATCGGGCTGTTGGGGGAGTGGTGCCCCCGGCTTGCGTGATGTTTAGGTCGAGCTATAGTTCGGGTCATGTCCGCGGACCTGTCCCCTCGGTGGACGATCAAGACGACGCGGGAGGTGCGGGACTGGCTGCGTGCGCTGCGGCAGGACGACCCGGACACCTACCGGTCGGTCAACGTGGCGATTGACCTGCTCGCCGAGGCCGGGCCTGGCCTCGGCCGCCCGCTCGTGGACACCTTGGCGGGATCGGAGATCAAGAACCTCAAGGAGCTTCGTCCGCGCTCTGGCCGCGATGTGGCGATCCGAGTGCTGTTCGTCTTTGATCCATGGTCCCAGGCCGTGCTGCTGGTTGCCGGCAACAAGGCCAGGGACTGGGCGGGGTGGTACAGGACGGCGATTCCCGTCGCCGAGGCGGCATACGCCACCTGGGTGGCTGGGGAGAGGAAACGGAGGGAGGGCTCATGACCGAGTTCTACGACTGGGACGACATCCGTGCCGAGCTGCACGATGGCGACGACGAGGCGCTGGCCACGGAACGGGCCCGAACCGAGGCGTGGGCCAGTGCCTTCCATCTCGCGCAGGAGCGGACCCGGTTGGGTCTGACGCAGCGGCAGGTGGCCGAGTCGATGGGCGTGTCCCCGGGCCGGGTCAGCCAGATCGAGAACGGTGATCTCGACGCCAACGAGGTCGCCACCCTCAGCCGTTACGCACGGGCACTCGGTGCCCGGATGCGGATCATCTTCGACTACGGCAACGACCTGCACCAGATCGCCTGAGACGGCTCTGTCGTGGTGGACGTGGTCTGTGTCGTTCGTCAGCCCGACGCCGGTCGGAGGTCACCTACCGCTCGCGCCCCCAACACGCTCCTGCGGCACGAGTGGCGGGTGCGGAGACAGCCCGTGCCGGCCATGATCGTTGTGGGCGTGGAGTGGGCGTGAACGCCCCAACATCGACAGGCACGGACCGGCACCCAATATCCGAAAGCGCCAGCCAGGATTCCGATAACTGCGACCGTATAAACATGGTTCGTCCGCATTCGACATTTTGCGGCATATGATGTGGCTGTCTCTGTTCAGCCGGGCGCTGACGGCGAGCAGGTGGGTTCATAGGGCTCTTCGAAGTTAACCGGGGTGGGCTGGGGGAGCCCGCTCGGTTCGGTAACCGTGTGTGATGTTGGCTCGGGGTGGCCTCCGCGATCTGATGTGGCATGTCCGCGTGTCGTGACAAGAAAGGCCCGCAACGCCTTCGGCTACCGCAACACCGCCAACCAGCGGCTACGAACACGCTGCGCAACCTGTCGGGTTCCAGAACTCGGCCACTGGCGTTGAGCTGGGGTTTTATGCGGCTCGTTCGTATTCGCTGATCAGGCCGCCGAGGACGGGTCGGCGCTTGATCCGTTCGGTGGTGAGGTCGGCGACGGCGTGATCGGGATGTGGTGGCCGAAGATCGCGGCTGTGGTGGGGTCGTCGTCCGTTGTAGTGGATCGCGTAGTCGGCCAGGACGGTCCGCAGGTGTCGTTCGCTGAAGATCAGCATGCGGTCGGTGACCTCCGCGCGGACCGTGCGGACAAACCGTTCCGCGTAGGCGTTCGCCCGGGGAGCTTGAGGCGGGATCTTGACCCGAGTCGTTCGATCAGCGCGGCGATGTCCGGGCTGACCGGCGGTCGTCCGGTCCGGTGGGGTAGGTCCACTTCCGGGTGACCAGACGGCGGTGCCACCGCAGGACGGTGCCAGGAGTGATCAGCCGGTGCAGCCGCAGGCCTCTCGGTAGGAGTCGGATCAGCGCGGTGAGCACGGCCCGGTCGGCCCAGTCCCACCGTGGCTTGGGCTGGGTGCGTCGCAGCACTGCGACCTCGTGCCGAAGGACGAGTAACTCGATATCCTTCGACGCCGACGAACGGCCCAGCAGCACCAGCCAGCCACAGACCCTAACGAAGATCAGATAAAGCAGACGCACCCACACAGCTGACCATCATGCCGGCGTACGTCCGGCCGAATCGGCCCAGGTCACAGGCCCGAACCGACATCTGACACCCCACACGTGTCGGCCGTTGGAGCCGGCGAGATCGCGTCGCGCAATCGCTGGTCGCGGGTTACAGCTTTGTCGCTCGTAGGACGACGTCGTCGACGTGGTGGGTGCTGGCCGCGCCCGGGGGGCGGGGTCGGGTCTCGTGGACGTCGATCTGCCACGCGGTGTCGTCGAGGGCGGCGGCGATCTCGTCGACGCCCACGTAGGCGTCGGGGTCGAAGATGCGGGTCTGTGTGCTCACGTGGACGGGATCGCGCAGGGGGGTGAGGTCGTGGCCGACGACGAGGAGCGTGCCGCCGGGGGCGACGGCGCCGAGCAGGTTGCGCAGGCCGCGCTGGTCGGGGGTGCGGTGGAAGGAGCCGTACTGCAACGAGACAAGGTCGTAGGTGTCCGTGCCGAAGGCATCGGGGTCGCCCGCATCACCGTGCAGGCAACGGATGACAAGGCCGCGGCGGTCGGCCTCGGCGGCGACGCGGGCGAGGGCGTTGCCGGAGATGTCGCAGGCGGCGACCTCCCAGCCCTGCTCGGCCAGCCAGAGCGCGTCGGCGCCCTCGCCGGCACCGACGTCGAGCGCTCGACCGGGCGCCAGCGCGCCGGCCTCTTGAACGAGGGTGCCGTTGGGGTTGCGGCTCCAGATCGGTTCGCCGCCGCCGTAGCGGTGGTCCCAGTCGGCCTGCGCGCCGGACGTCCGGGCGCCAGCGCTGAGGTCGTCGTCGGCGAGATCGAAGGCGATCATGGCGCCGACCCGGCTGCCGTGTGCGGCGGCCTGCAGGACCTGCATGCTCGGGTCGGTCAGGTTCCCGGCGGCGAAGATCCCGGGCACTGCGGTCCGGCCGGTCTGGTCGACCTCGACCACGTCCCCGAGGCCGGTCGGATGGGGTGTGGTGGTGACGCCGACGCTGGCGAGCACCTCGGCCCGGGCGTGGAAACGCGGGCCCACGACCACGGCGTCGGCCGCGAGCATGGCCCCGTCGGCCAGCTCAACGCCGACCAGCGGGCCGGCGGGCGTGGTCACCACTCGCCGGACCGTGTCGCGGACGACGGGCACGCCGGCCTTGCGCAGGGTTTCCACGTCGGTGTCATCGACGTCCGCTGCCTCGTGCAGCACGACGGTGAGCTCGTCGGTCAGGTGCCGGAACGGCGCCGTCGCATGCAGCCCCATGCGATGGGTGACAATCTGCACCAGCCGCTGGTCGCGGACCTCGAAGCCCTGACAGAACGGGCAGTGGAGCACCGTGCGCCCCCACTGCCCGGCCACCCCGTCGATGGCGGGCAGCTCGTCGGCGAGCCCGGTGGCGGCGAGCACGCGACGGGCGATCAGGGCGTGGCCGCCCGTGAGCTCCACCCGGAACCAGCCGTCCTCGCGGCGGCGGACGGCCAGTGCCCGGCCGAGCAGAACCTCCCCGCCGTATCCGCGTACCTCCTCGCGCCCGATCGCCACCAGCTCCGCGGGCGGTGCGCCCTCGCGGCCGAGATAGCCGTGCATGTGCGCGGCGGGAGCGTTGCGAGGCGTGCCGTCATCGACCACGATGACCGACCTTCGTTGCCGGGCGAGCTGGAGGGCGGCGGCGAGCCCGGCCGCCGATCCGCCGAGCACCGCGACGTCGCAGTGCCGCTCGACGGTGGGGTGCGCGCTGTGGTTTGTCATGCCCTCGACGGTATGCACGACCGTCGAATACTGAAAGGTTTCTTGCAGAAATCGCAAGAACGGGCGAGGATGGACGCATGCGGAACGTGTCCGACGTCGAGGAGCTGGCCCGCTCGCGCCTGCGCAGCCTGCGCACCACCCTGGGCTACTCCCTGGACGAACTGGCTGAGCGCACCAACCTCAGCCCGTCCACCATCAGCCGGATCGAGACCGGCCGCAGGACGCTCGGCCTCGACGTGCTGGTGCCCCTGGCAAACGCGCTCCAGGTCAGCCTCGATGTGCTCTTCGAGCTCCCCGACAACGAGGACGTGGTCATCCGCCCGGTACCGCACAGTTCCGGCACGCGCACGACCTGGCCCCTGAGCCGTCCCAACGGGCGCACGATCGCGGTCAAGATCCGCGTCGAGCCCTCGGCGAGCCGGCCGGTTCAACGGGTCCACCCGGGCCACGACTGGTTCGTGGTGCTCGAAGGCCGGGTGCGCCTGTGGCTCGGCGACCGGGAGATCGACGTCAACACCGGCGAGGCAGCCGAGTTCTCGACCATGACCCCGCACTCGTTCAGCGCCCTGCACGAACCAGCCGAACTCATCATGATCTTCGACCGTGAGGGGCAGCGCGCACATGTCCATCAATAGCCGCGCCACGGCGTCGTCATCGCGCTCGCCGTCGGCCTCGCGCCGCTGGCCGTCTCGTGTTCCACGCCCGCGACTGCTCATCTGCGTGGCCGAACTGGTCGATTGCCCGGTACAGGTACGTCCAGCGCCCGGCGACCTTCACTACGTCTCGTCGGTGAACCACCTGTCACCGGGGCTGTGGCGGCATGGCCGGGTCGCGTCGATCAGCAACGGTGTGAACCGGTGCACCCACCTGAAGAGGGTCACATGATCGACGGCGATGCTGCGCTCGGCTAGCAGCTCCTCGACATCTCGCCCGCAACTCGCCAGGGCCGCCTGACAAACGCGATCAAGCACCGTTCATCGGCATTGGCCCTCGCCCAGGACCCGGTCGCGGACGTGGTGGACCGCGTCGACCACCCATGTCCGCTATCAGGTGTCCGCGTCCCCGTGCCGCCAGGCCCGGTGGGCGGGTCTGTTCGGGGCCGGCTGGTGACCAGGCAGAATACCCCTTCGTATCAGATCGAGCCGGCCAGCGAGCGCCTCGAGAGCTACGTCCTTCTCCTGCTGAGGGGAATGCTGGTTGCCTGACTCGGCAGGACGCATCGGCGCAGGTCATGAGGCTGCCGGGTCCAGCTACTAAGATTCTTTTCAGTGAGCCTTTTCCATCGTCGTCTCCGACCAGGGCCCGACCGGCCGGGGTCTCGGTGAGATGGACAAGGCTCAGTATGGTCTGGCAGGCCAAAGTTTGACGTAGGTGGCCACCACGCCGAATGAGATCTGGTCGGCGGGCGGCCCGGCGGCGGGACAGGGACAGTCGGCTCCACAGGCCCAGATCAGGGCAGTGACCAGGCGATCCGCCCAGATTCGACCCGCCAGACCCGCAAGATCCGAAACCCGACACTCCAGGTCGAACTAGCATCACGGACATTGGGCCCGGGTCTGTCGACTGCTTGCATTGCGTTGTGTAGCGAGCATATTTTCGCCATGCAGGCCTGAAATGAAGTAAGAAGAGGCCGATCGACATCGTTCGGTGCGTCCGCCCTGATGGGAGGCCCGAAGCGACCGACGTCGTACTCTTCCTACTTTCAGTGAGCCTTTTACATCTCACCGAGACCTCGGCCGGTCAGGCCCTGGTCGGAGACGACGATGGAAAAGGATCAGTCTGCGCAGTAAGGCAGCCTCGGCTCCGGCGCCCGATTCGATCTCCGCTTTAGTTAGGTGAGCGGATCGCGGTAGGGCACCGGTACGAGGTCGCCGCGCGTTGTCCGTCTAAGCTCACTCCAGTCAACGAGAGGTGATTTATGGGTATTCTTCTCGAGATTTTTGCGCACCAGGACGACCTGCAGGCGCCACCGACGGCCCACGAGCTGGAAACCCTGGCGCTCATGGAGCGCGGCATCGAACCGGGCGAAGGTTCAACCGAGAACGCGGCCTTGTAACTGCCGCCACCCCAGGGCGCCGCGATCCGCTGAAGCGGCACAGCTGTAAGGAATCCCACCCACCACGAGCGGGATGATACGACGAGCGATGACGGACAGCGCAAGCGCAGATGCTGGAGCAATGGTGAACACTTCCTTCCTACCTCCCTACGCTCCGGCATCTGCGCTGTGCGGAGAACGGAGCTTGGAAATCCCCCGGGCCTGGGATTTGGGATGTGCAACCGCGCTGGAACTCGGTGTCGAACCGACCTTCCAGGTTCTCGGCGAGGATCCTGCTCCGAGCAGGAATCCGGGAGCCACGCGATGTCGACTCCACCACCCGGACGGACGAACGACGGAGTGGATGACGGGGTGCGGCAAAGGGCACCCGGACGTCGCCCGGGTGGGCGCGTTGTATGAAGCGCTGGAGCACTACCTCACCGGCCGGGACGGCTTCGGGCCAGAAGATCTGGTCATGCGCTCCGCGCATCAGGTGGCGGCAGCCCCCGACGTGTGCGCGGACGCGGCCATCGCGCTCCTCGCCGAAGGTCCGGACGAGCCGCTGCCGTGCCGGTCGTACCAGAGCGTGCCGGACGGGCGGGAAATCATCGTCCCCCTTGTCCTGTCCGCTCCCTGGTATGCCGAAAAGCAGCACCGGGAACTTCGCCGGCGGCTGAACGACGCGTACGACTACCGCGCCCTCGGCCGCTATGCACTGAACAACGGATGTGCTATCGGAGCGGACCGCGATGAAGCCGCGGTCCACGGTATCAACGAGGTGATCGAGCGCGACGCCCTGTCCGTGTTCCTGATCAGGAACTTCTTCATGTCGGGTTCCCGGCCGACCGTTTTCGATCGTGCGTCGCTGCCCGTGGACCTGTTCGACATGCTCGAGTACACGGAATCGGTGATCGGCGTCCGGATATCGCTGTTCGACATGACCACCGATCTGGCCGTCCCGAGCGTGCTCGCCTACGCACCGCCCGGACCCAGCGGATTCGCGCGCCGCGGATCCGGAACGTCGCTGTCGCCCCGCCATGCCGTCTACCGCGCGATCGGTGAACTCCTTCAGGGGGTTCTAGGCACCGCGACGATTCCCGACTACGAGCCACCGTCCCTCGACGCGATGCTGGACCATCCCAAACTGCACCGATGCGCCGCCATGGACCTGACCGAACACATCCAGCGGGCACACACCGTCGATCTGGTCGACCGGCCGGTGCCCGCGGAGCCAGGCAGCCACCTCGCACAACTGGTCGACCTGCTCGCCGAACGCGGATATACCCCGTATCTGAGTCACTACCGCGCACTGTCCACCGGAGTGACCGCCGTGCACGTCTACATACCCGGCATGGAACGGTTCATGGCGGTCGTTCTCGGAAACCTCGTCGTACCGGGGCCGCGAGGGCTCGCGGTGCTCCGCTCCGGCGCCCCCGCGTCCGGACGCAGCGCGAGCTCCGCGACCTGCGGGGAACACGGCCTTCCGCTGACCGACGCTTGGAATCTCGCGATGGGCGCGGTGGACGCTTTCGGCCTGGTCGCGAACGTCTACGACCTCGGCGGTGACCCGGGCGAAGCCGGTGCCTGGAAATGCCGGCTCTCCTTCGCCTCGGACGGCGCGACGAACGCGCACATGACGGGTGGCGGCAAGGGACATGCGCCCATCGCCCGCGTCGGGGCGCTGTACGAAGCGCTGGAGAACTACCTGATCGGACCCGACCGTTTTCCGTACGAATCCGCGGTCACCGTGCCCGCCCACGACGTCGCCAACGCCGAGGCGCTGCGTGCCGACAGCACGGCCGCCCTTCTCGCCGAAGGGCCGGATGTGCCCATGGCGTGCTTGCAATATCGCGCTCTGCGCGGCGGTTCGACCATCCTGGCTCCGGTTTTCCTGGCCGCGCCTTGGTACACCGACGAAGACCACCGAGAACGGCGGCACGGACTGGGCGACGAGTTCGACTATCAGCCTGTGCGCCGGCACTGCCTGAGCAACGGCGGCGCGGTCGGAGCGAGCCCGGCCGAGGCCGTGGTGCACGGCCTGAACGAAGTCATCGAGCGCGACGCGCTATCGTTGTTTCTCATCCGGGCCTTCTTCGACGACCGTGCTCCGCTCACCTCGATCGACCCCGCGTCGCTGCCCGAGGACCTCGCCCGGCTCCTCGCCTACGCGCAGCGCCTGGTCGGGACCACGGTCACGCTGTTCGACATCACCACGGACCTGGGCGTGCCGAGTGTCTTCGCCTACGCGCCGCCCGCCGCGGACGGTGCCGTCCCCACCCGCTCCCGGCGGCGAGATTGGCCGGCGCGCGGCTCCGGGACATCCGTCTCCTTTGGCCACGCGGTCTACCGGGCCCTCAGCGAACTGGTGCAGGCGGCGCTGAGCATCGGGTCGATGCCGGACTACCGGCCGCCGTCATTCGAGCACATGGACGCCTACCCCCGGCTGCGCCGGTGCGCCGGGCTGGAGCTGGACGAGCAGATGACGCGGGTACAACGGGTGGATTTCGCCGCGGGATCGTCTCCCGACAGGCCCGAGGCCCACCTGGAACTGCTGGTCGACACGCTGGAATCCAGCGGGTATCCGCCGTACGCGGCCCCGTTCGACGCCGCGCCGCCGGGGATCTCCGCAGCGCATGTCTTCGTGCCGGGGCTGGAACGGTTCATGGTCGTCCTGCTCGGACGTATCGTCGCACCCGGCCGGCGAGGTCTGGACGCGCTTTCGGCGGAGCGCCGCGGGCCGGCGCCGCGCACCCGGCGTGAAACGGCTGCTGTCAGTGTCCGAAGTCGTGCGCACGGAGGTCCGAACTCGTCTGCACGCCAGGGTCCCAGAGGTGAACGAGGTGCCAGTTGAGCCGCATCCGCGGTCTCTGGAATGCCCGCGCTCATCAGCCAGGCTCTCAGCGCAGCCTCCTCGCGGTGGGAGCACGGTGACGCCGCCGCTCTCCTGTCCTGCCCGCCCGGCCGAGGCCGCATAGCGTTCGAACAGGTCGTGCTCTGCGGAGGGGTCGAGGGCCGGGGCGGGTTTGTCGAGGATGAGCAGCAGGGGATGTTGCCGCACCAGGGTGCGGGCCAGGCCCACTGTCTGCCACTGGCCGCCGGATAGCTCGGTGCCGTCGGCGTAGGAGTTGCCCAGGTAGCCGGTCAGGCCGCCAGGGACCGCGCGCAGGACCCGCTCCGCCCGCG
>Ga0068859_100006807_pt1 | contig 11613 bp, 9 predicted proteins | sample KBSSwiS22_FD_66585 | JGI IMG/M metagenome (GOLD analysis project Ga0068859, IMG submission 66585) | Switchgrass rhizosphere microbial communities from Kellogg Biological Station, Michigan, USA - KBS Switchgrass S2-2 | ecosystem: Host-associated > Plants > Roots > Rhizosphere > Soil ... | reverse complement strand
CGCTCGACCGCTCCGACCGTCACGGTCGAAACGATCAAGATGCGCGATCTCGAGGCGGTCGTATCGGCATCGGGAAAAATCCAGCCGAAGCGGTTCGTCAACATCAGCGCCGATACCTCGGGCCGCGTCGTCAATCTCGCGGTGAACGAAGGCGAGACCGTGACCGCGGGGCAGTTTCTGATGCAGATCGATCCCCGTTCGCTGCAGACGCGCGTCCAAAGCGGACAAGCAGCGCTCCGCGGCGCCGAAGCGGCGCTCGACCAGGCGCGTCAAGCCATAGAAACCGCCCGCGTGCAATTGACTATCGCGCAGCAGAATCTCAAACGCCAGCAGGAGTTGTGGGCCAAGCAGTTGACAACGCGCGAGGCGCTGGAGCGCGCCGACAACGACGTGAAGGTCGCCGCGTCCGCTCTGGTGGAGCGTGAAAAACAGCTCACGACACAGGATGTGCGGTTGGGACAGGATCGCGCGTCGCTGCAAAGCGCCCAGTTCGATCTCAGCAAGGTACGCATCGAGTCTCCCATCGCGGGCATCATCACGCGCCGTAATATTCAGGAGGGCGAGACCGCCGTCGTCGGGACGATGAACAACGCCGGGACGGTGCTGCTGACGGTGGCGGACATGTCGGTCATTCAGGCCGAGGTCGAAGTCGACGAGACGAATATTCCGAACGTAACCCTGGGACAACCAGCGAAGATCACGATCGACGCGATTCCCGAGCGCGTCTTCAGGGGCCATGTCACCGAGATCGGCAACAGCCCCATCCAGGCGACGGGCGTGCAGGCCGCGACGCAGCAGGCCACGAACTTCAAAGTGGTCGTCGTGCTCGATGAGCAAGTCCCGGACGTGCGGCCCGGGTTCACCTGTACGGCTGACATCACCACCGCGACGCGCAAGAACATCCCCGCCGTGCCGATTCCCGCCGTCGCCGTGCGCGAACTGATTTACGACTCGAAAGGCGCCGTTGTGAAGCCCCCACGCGTGGAGGGCCGCCGCGGCGCGCCGCCGGCGACTGCGGCCACGGTGGAGCTCGAACCGGGACAGACGCGCAAGGAAACCGAGGGCGTATTCGTCATCCGCAACGGCCGAGCGGAATTCGTTCCGGTAAAGATCGGCATCGCGGGCGACAAATTCTTTGAAGTGTTGTCCGGGGTCAAGACGGGCGACGAAGTGATTACGGGCCCCTACAACTCCGTGCGCGGAATGGCCGACGGCGACCCGGTGAAGGTCGACCGCCCGGCTGCAGCCAAGCGTTTGTGAGTATGTATCTCGCCCTCAGCAAGTACTTCGACGCGGCGGGCATCGCGCTCAGCGCTATCTGGGGCGCCAAACTGCGATCGCTGATGACGGTGCTCGGCAACATCGTCGCCGTCACCTCGATTATCGCAGTGGTCTCGCTGATTCAGGGGCTCAACGCGTCGGTGCGCGAGGCTATCCTCAATGAAGCCGGAGCCGACTCGTTCAACGTGCAGCAATTCGGCATTGTGCGCAGCGACGAAGAGTTCCTGAAGGTGCAGTCGAATCCGCGCATCTCGGCGCTCGACGCGGCGGCGGTCCGCCGGTACAGCCCGCTGGCGTCGGCGGTGATGCTGTCGTCGCAGTCGCGCGGACGCATCACCTATCGCGATGTGTCGCTCGACAGCGTAGAGATCACCGGCGTCACCCCCGAATACGTGAATTTCTCCAATTACGATGCAGAGCGCGGGCGGCTGATCAGCCCGACCGAAGTAGAGTTCGCCCGTCCAGCAGTCGTGCTTGGCTGGCAAACCGCCGAGCGCCTGTTTGGCCCCGACGTCGAACCGCTCGACAAAGTCGTGCAGCTCGAAGGTGTGCACTTTCGCGTCGTCGGCGTCAGCGCGAAGCGGGGAACGCTCCTCGGCCAGTCGCGAGACGAATTCGCTGTGATTCCGCTCGGACAGTTCAATCAGCTGTTTGGCGCGCGGCGTCAACTCACGATGGCCGTAAAACCTCGTGACCTTTCACACATCGCCACTGCGATGGATGAAACGACGCTGGCGCTCAGAATTTCGCGGCGGTTGAAACCGAGCCAGGCCGACAACTTTGCGATGTTCACGTCCGACACGATTCTCGGCATCTACCGTTCGGCAACGACCGGCATTTTTGCCGTCCTGGTCGGCGTGGTGGCGCTGTCGCTTGTCGTCGGCGGCATTGTGATCATGAACATCATGCTGATGGTCGTCACGGAACGTACGCGAGAGATTGGCCTGCGCAAAGCGCTTGGCGCCCGGCGGGCCGACATCATGACGCAAATGCTCACCGAGTCGGTCGTGCTGTCGGTGTTCGGTGGCGTGGTCGGCACAATTCTGGGAGCTGCTGTCGGCATCACCGTCTCGCGCCTGACGCCGATCCCGGCATCGATCCAGCCGTGGTCGGTGGTGCTCGGTATCGGGATTACCGCCCTCGTGGGGCTGTTCTTCGGCTTATATCCGGCGTCGCGGGCGGCGCGGCTGGATCCCATTGAAGCGCTGCGCCGCGAATGAGCGCCCAGCACCGGTGACCAGACGATGAAAACACCGAAAATCCGTGTAGGCCTCATGCGCGAAGTCGTCGTCATGGCCTTCGAGACCGTCCGCACGAACAAGATGCGCTCTGGTCTGACGGTGCTGGGGGTTGTCATCGGCATCACGTCGATCGTGGCGATGACCTCGCTCATCCGCGGCTTCGACATCTCGCTGCAGGACAGCGTTCGCGCGCTCGGGCCCAACACGATTTTCATCCAGCGGTTCGGCATCACCAGCTTTGCGAACGGGCGCGAGTTCTCCCAGCTCATCAAGCGGCCGACGCTGACGGTATCGGATGCGAGGGCGCTCGAACAGCAGGCGACGACCCTGCAGTATGTCGACGTTGAGATTGGCGCGGGCCCCGGGCCGCCCACCCAGCGCCGCATCTTCTACAGCGATCAGAAAACCCGGCCGCAAGTGATCTTTGGCACGTCCGAGTGGTTTGCGGAAGGTACGCGCATTCCGATCGCCGCCGGGCGTTTTCTGAGCGCACAGGAAATCCAGTACCGCAGCAACGTGGTCGTGCTCGGCCACACGCCGTATCAATTGCTGTTCGGCGATCGCGGCATCGATCCCATCGGGAAAGTTGTGCGCGTCGGGAACGTGCAATTTACGGTCGTCGGCGTGTTCGGCCCGCGGCCGTCACCGGGCAACTTCAGCCTCAATCAGGACGACTTCGCCACGGTTCCGTTTACGACGTTTCAGCGTGTCTTCGGCATCCGCATCGTGCGGAACTTCCGAGGGACGATGCAGACCCCCGTCCAGATTTCGGTGATGCCGCGGCCCGGCATCGACCAGCAGACGGCGATCGCCGAAATCGAGCGCATCATGCGCGCACGCCACTCGCTCAGGCTCGACGATCAGAACGACTTCGATATCGTGACGCAGGATGCGGTCCTCAAGCTGTGGAACCGGATCAGTCAGGCCACGTTCCTCGCACTGGTGGTGATTTCGTCGATTGCGCTCATGGTCGGCGGCATCGGCGTGATGGCGATCATGTCGATCTCGGTGACCGAGCGCACGCGCGAGATTGGGGTCCGCCGGGCGCTCGGTGCGCGGCGGCGGGAAGTGCTGTTTCAGTTTCTCACCGAGGCGGCCGTGCTGACGTCGGTGGGTGGCATCCTGGGCATTCTGCTCGGCAGCGCGATCGGCGTGGGCGTGCATTTCATCACGGGCTTTCCTGTGTCGCTGCCGCTCTGGTCCTTCGCGCTCGGCCTGGGATTTTCCGCCAGCGTCGGCATTTTCTTCGGGATGTATCCCGCGATCCGGGCCGCGCGCCTCGATCCGATCGAAGCACTCCGGTACGAATAGCGCTTCGTTTTCAGTCCTCTTCAGTCCTCTTCAGTCCTCAGTTCCAGCCTTATTTCATTTAGCGACTGTGCCGGACTGGGACACGCCCGGTCGGTCAGATCCACGATCCATTTCAGAGCACCGCATTACAGAACCGGGTTACATTCGTGGATTCCTCATCCATATTTCCCAAGATTTCAAAGCGAAAACCGCCGGAATACTTCTTGCTCCGTCCAGGGTGCTTAGGACGACTCGAAGGACGCTAGACGCTGGCTAGACGCAAAACGTAACGCAACCAACGTAACGCAATGGTAGGAGCAAAAAGGTAAGGACTATGTCCAAAATATTCTTCGCAGTCGCACCTGCCGTGTTAGGGCTCGGCATGTATGCATGTTCCGGCTCACCCACGGCGCCGAGTGAGTCGCCTCGTACGCTGCGCAATGACTTGTCCGGTGCTAACGCACGGACGCTTTCCGACGCATCAGCGACAGGAATCCGCGAACTCGAAAACCCGGTCGACGACGACTTGTTCGTTGATGGTACCGCCGAGGGCCAGGCCGTCGATAAGAACAAGAATAAGAAAGATACGGGAAACGATAAAGCAGGCAACAACACAAACACAAACAACAACACAAACAACGAGAAGAATAAGAGCGAAAACAACGACGAGAATAACGGCAGCTCCCGTCTCGGGTCGCCGCTACTCGTCGTCAGTGACAGCACTGTCGCAGCGGGTGGCCACATAACGTTGACGCTCACCGGCGGATCATCCGGCGCGAATCAATGGATCGCTCTCGCAGCGGAGGGTGCGCCGGACGAAAGCTTTCTTCAGTCAATCTCTGTCGGCCCAGCTGTCACAGCGCGCCGTTGGACGATCACCATGCCGACGACCGCTGGCATATATGAATTCCGGTTGTTCCTGAATGGCAATCGTGGCGCCGGATCGGCAAGCTTACGGGGCCTGGACGTGGATACCCATGTCGAGGCGCCAGTGCAGTTCACACGGGCTGCGACCAGTCAGCCTATCGAAGTAACATCGGGGACAGCGCCAGCCGACTCGCCGGCACCCGCACCGGCACCGGAACCGCCAGTCGTAGAGCCCCCGGCGCCAGAACCGCCTGTCGCAGAGCCCCCGGCGCCGGAGCCGCCCGTTGCAGAGCCCCCGGCACCCCCGGCACCGGAGCCGACGCCCGAGCCTGCACCTCCTACAGGGCCCGCGCTGTCGGTAAGCGCGAAGGACGTCAGCGTTGGCGCATCGGTCACCGTCAGGTTGACTGGTGGTCTTGCAGGATCGGACGACTGGCTGGCACTCTACTCAGTCGGTGCATCCGTTTTCGAGTACTTGAACCAGACACCTATCACGACACCCACCTATACGTGGAACGTGACCATGTCGGCGCCTGGCACCTATGAGGTCCGACTCTACTCCGGGAGAACACTCCTGGCTACGAGTCCGTCGATATCCGTTAGATAGCCGCGCAATGCGCGACATCGCTGAAAAAGGCGAGCCCGCCCTGCCTGAGACATCCGAATCAGGCAAGGCGGGTGGATGGTGAGACGTTAGTAGATGAACTGGCGGCCTGTGCGCTCATCTTGGGGATACCAAACTTTGATTGGGGGTGGGGTGCCGGCGGGCGTTTCGCCGAGGACAAGCTTCGTATCCAGCTTCCGTTTTTCCGGACGCTCCACGAGCAGCGTGAATGCCGTCAGGTAGACCTTCTTGCGATCCTTGCTCAACACTCGGACGAGGTCGAGGTTGTTCGAACCCGCGAGCTCGAAGGTGTAGGTTCCGGCCGGCAGTACCGCGCCGGGAATCCGGACCGCGCCGCTGAACGTGAAGTTCGTCTTTCGATTCGGGGTGATCGCGTCCGTCGAGGCCGTCGACAGGATACCGAGAAGCACCACTCCGAGCGCCACATGAAGCCACTTGCGATTCGTCATCTCATTCCTCCTTGATGTGCTGTGCGGCTGCCGTCTTGGCCGGCCGTCTGTGTAGATAACGCGTCCACGCCCTTCTACGAACTTCTGTCTCAACATGACGCACAGAGTTTTCCTCTTCCTCGAATTCTTCGAAGAAGAAGAAAAGGATTCTAAACAGGGAATTGCAGGCAGGAAGAACCCGGGAAGGAAGAAAAACGAGCCGGGCGCGCGCGCAGGATCCGCGGCCCGACTCCGCGATTGATAGCGACCGGCGCTATCTCCGTTCGTCCAGATCGTTCGTCAGCCGCTTCACCGCCCGGTTGACGGCCATCCTGGCGGCGTCGACCGTGCGCATCCCGAAACGATGCGCGATTTCGGCAAGGCTCCATTGAACTTCGATGCGTGCCACGATCAGCTCGCGATCTTTCGGCGTGAGATGCGTCAACGCCTCACGGTAGTGCTCGTACGCCTCGGTCTGAATGGCCGACTCGAGCGGCGATGTGCGGTCCGACGGAAGATCTTCAGGCAGCTCGAGTGGCGGAGGATTGCGCCCGATGCGGCGCACCTCGTCGCGGATCCGGTTGATCACCGACTGCCGGAGATACGCCTGCATCGCGCCGACATGGCGCGGCTCGAACGTATCGAGGTTTCCGATGGCGTGGAGCGCGGCTTCCTGCACGAGATCGCCCGTGTCGAGGCGCCCCCGCGCCGCGGCGGGAAGGCGGCCATGGGCCCAGCGCTTCAGCGGCGGGAGACACCGCTCCAGCAAGGCCTCCATGGCCGGCCGGTCCCCGCCTCGGGCTCTGACGACCAGTTCGAGGGTCGGCTCGTCGCTTAACAGCGGAAAATCGTCGTGTGCGGGGTCGTTCTTTGAGTCCGGAATCTCGTTGGTCATCGCTGTGCCAAATTGAATCATATGCGCTCCAGGGTGTCGCCGTTCGATTTCTTGCGTTCCCTAGTCATAACGTCTGACAGACAAACTCCGAACAACGGCCCGGGAACTGCCTGATCGCGCCCTGATCGCGCACCAATCGGCGGGTCAGCCCGCGCCGATCCGGTGGATCTGGCCGGTTTTTGAGAGAGATCTTGCCTTGCCCGATGTTGGGGGTATGATGGCCCTTCATCCCAACCTCTCGGAGGACCAACCGGTATGAAGGTCTATGACGCGGCAAACATCCGGAATGTCGCGCTGGTCGGCCACAGCGCATCCGGTAAGACTCAGTTAGCCTCGGCCGCACTCTTCGACGCAGGAACGGTCAACAGATTTGGCAAAGTCGACGAGGGCACGACGATTACCGACTTCGACGAAGAAGAAATCTCCCGCAAACACACGCTCTCGGCCGGACTCGCCTACGCCGAGTGGAACAAAACCAAAATCAATCTGATCGACACACCCGGGATGGCGAATTTCCTCGCCGACGCCCACGCGGCGCTTCGGGTGAGCGACGCCGCCATTGTCGTGGTGGACGCCGTTTCGGGCGTGCAGGTGCAAACGGAAAAAAACTGGCAGGCGGCGGACGAGCTGGGGCTGCCGCGAGTGGTCGTCGTCAATCGCATCGATCGCGAGCGCGCGAGCCTGGAGCGGACGCTGGCATCGGTCCGCGCGACGCTGAGCCGCACGGTGATTCCTGTTCAGTTGCCGATCGGCGAGGAAAAACAGTTTCGCGGGGTGGTCGATCTCGTGGCGCAGAAAGCGTACGTGTATCAGACCGACGGCAGCGGTAAGTTCGAGGAATCCGCGATTCCCGGCGACATGGCCGGCGCCGCGCAGGCTGCGCGCGAGGCATTGATCGAAATGGTCGCCGAGGCCGACGAATCGCTGATGGAAAAGTTTTTCGAGGCCGGGACGCTGACGCAGGAGCAGCTGGTCTCGGGACTGCGATCCGCCACCATCGCGGGCAAACTCTTTCCGCTCTTCTGTACCTCTTCGTCGCTGAATCTCGGCGTGCAGCCGCTGCTCGACGCCATCATCGCGTACCTTCCGTCGCCGGCGGATCGGCCGGTGAAGGGGATCAACCCAAAGACCGGCGAAGAGATCGAGCGGCCGCTGTCGGAAAACGGGCCGCCCCTGGCGTTTGTCTGGAAGACGATTGCCGATCCCTTTGCGGGCCGCATCACGTTATTCCGCGTGATGTCTGGAACGCTCAAGGCCGACTCGACCGTGCACAACAAGACCCGCGATGTGGCCGAGCGTCTGGGCCACGTTGTTCTGATGCAGGGAAAGACGCAAACGAACGTGCCGGAGCTGAAGGCCGGCGACCTCGGCGCGGTGCCGAAGCTCAAGGACACGCTGACCAACGATACGCTCGGAGACAAAGCCGATCCGCTGGTGTTTCCGGCGACGAAATTTCCTGAGCCGGTCCTCTCGTACGCGATCGAGCCGAAGAGCCGCGGCGACGAGGACAAAATCAACCAGTCGATGCACCGGCTCGAGGAGGAAGATCCGTCCATCAGCTACAGCCGCGATCCCCAGACCAAGGAGCTGCTGCTCTCGGGCCAGGGCCAGTTGCACATTGAGGTCACGGTCGCCAAGCTGAAGCGGCGGTTCGGCGTCGACGTAAACCTGAAGCCGCCGCGCATTCCATACCGCGAGACGATCAAGGCCTCGACCGAGGCGCACGGCCGCCACAAGAAGCAGACCGGCGGCCACGGCCAGTTCGGCGACTGCAAGATCCGCGTCGAGCCGCTGCCGCGCGGCACCGACTTCGAGTTCGTCGACGACATCTTCGGCGGCGCGATTCCGCGGCAGTTCGTGCCCGCGGTCGAAAAAGGCATTCAGGATGCGCGGACGCGCGGGTATCTGGCCGGTTATCCGATGGTCGACTTCCGCGTCACCGTATTCGACGGCTCGTACCACGACGTCGACTCGAACGAACTCTCGTTCAAGCTTGCGGGATCGCTGGCCTTCAAGGATGCGATGACGCGGGCGCGCCCGACGATTCTCGAACCGATCATGAACGTCGAGGTGTATGCGCCGTCCGACTTCGCGGGCGATTTGATGGGCGATCTGAACAGCCGGCGCGGCCGCATCGGTGGAATGGATACCCGCGGTGCGACGACGGTGATTAAGGCCCAGGTGCCGATGTCCGAGATGCTCACGTACGAGCAGCATCTGACCTCAGCGACGGGCGCCCGCGGCAGTTACCACATGGAGTACTCGCACTACGAAGAAGTGCCGGCGATGCTGCAGGGGAAAATTATTGCGGCGAGTAAGGCGGAGCGAGGGGTGGCGGTCGAGGCCGAGTAGCGTCAGCGCTGCGCCGAGCCCGCTGCCGTCACCGTTACTTCCACATCCTGCGTCGTGAAGAAGGCGTCGCCGTCCATTGCATACGCGCGCAGCGTGTACGTGCCCGGCTTGTCGAACGTCACTTTCGTCGTCGACTTTCCTTCCGTCAGCGTCGGCTTGCGCTCGGCGTTCAGCACCGGCGCCTCTTCCGGCGTGATCTTCGCATTGCCGGCGCCGCGATACTGAACCCACTTCACGCGGAAGCTGCCGCGCTGGGCCGGCGACAGCGGGTCCTGGGGAGTGTCCGGAAGATCCGGAACCACTCGCCCGCCGGTTGAGCGGCGGCGAATCTCCAGCGTCGGAAGCCCGTCATCGGTCACCGGCAGAACCAGCGTGAGCGGCTGACCGGCTGGAACCGTCTGTTGAGGCAACTGCGCGGAGATCTTCGGCGGCAGATTCACAGGCTCGCCGAATGTTCGTGCGGTGCGGCCGCCGTTGTTCGCCGACATCGTCTGTTCGTCGATTTCCCACACCGGCCAGAGCGAGCCGTACGCCTTCAACGACACGCCGTTCACAGTCACCGTCCACACGAGGTCTTTGTCCTTCGGCCAGTCGGCCGGGACATTCACCTTGAAGATGAATTCCTGGCGCCGGGGAAGGAAATGCGTGGGCTGACCGAGATCTTCACCGGTCGCGCCGAATCCGTTGCTGGTCCCGGCCGGAATGTCCGGCGTCTCTTCCCAGTTCCGGTTCATGTACCCGAACCACATGCTGAACGAGCCGTCGGGATTCCGCGTCCAGCCTTCGAACGCCGGCTGGACGCTTTGTCCCTTGTTGTATTTGATCTCGCTCATCGCAATCTCCTGCGCGCGCGCCACGGAAATCGTGGCGGCGAGAGAAAGGATGGCGATGACGATCCGCTTGGTCATGCGTTCGGCCGCTAGTTCGAATTTCGTTTCTGCCGCTCGGCGACCATCGCCTTGTAATCGGCCTCTTCGAGGTTCGACCACGTGATCCACGCGAACGCCATCTCGTCGATCGTCCGCTGGCCGTATCCGCGCCAGTTGCGCGGGTCCGGATTCGCCCGATTCGCTTTCGTGTTGTCGTGCCACAGGATCGAGTGCAGCACCGTGCCCGCCGGGAGCAATGGGCTGACATCGTCGGCGTAGTTATAGACCTTGTGCCAGTTGAAGTCCCAGCCCATGCAGTTCAGCTGCATGGTTGTGTTGGTCGGCAGGATCGCCTCGAGGCACATCCGCTTGCCGAGGTTGTGCATGTGCGCCTGGACCGCGGTGATGTGCACAGGCTTGTCAAACCGATAATAGCCGTCGCTGCGGCTCACGACGCCGGCCGGCAGATCGAGTTGATTGTCGGCATGGGCGATCTGCAGCGAGATCTGGTGATACTTCGGTTTGTAGCCTTTCGGATAGAACTTCAGCGCGACGCGCGAGCGGTCGACCGTTTCTCTGCCGCTCGAATGATAGTGAATGTTGAACCTGACTTTGGCCCCAGCCTTCATCAGTTTTCCGGTGCCTTCCGGAAGTACGTCGCCGTTCTTTCCTACGGCGTACTCGTTCAGGAACGTCTCTGTCGTGCCGCCACGCACGTCGTCCACGCCCACCAGTTTTTCTCCTGGATCGACGTCCTGAATCAGGTACGTGAGCAAGTGGTGCATCACCGTGCGGGCGCCGGGTCCTGGTTTGGTCTCAACGGCCTGCACGTAGCGGTCTTCGGTGAGGCCGCTGTCGGCGATGTAATCGATCCAGAGGTCTGGTCCGGCGGCGCGCACCACGTGGGGCTGCGGAATCTCGACGACGAGGTCGGGTTTGCCGATGTGCCAGATGTCGTCGTTGTCGAACGTGCGCGGCGACGGCATGTCTTTCATGTCGCCCTTCGGCGCGCCTTGATCGACCCACGCGGCGATCGTCGCAATTTCCTCGTCGGTCAGCGACGGGTCGTCCTTGAACTTCTGAATGCCGATGTTCCGCTCGATGTGCCACGGCGGCATCAGCCGCGCGGTGGTCTTTGTCTTGATCGAGCGCGCGTAGGGCCGCGCGTCTTCATAGGTCAGCAGCGACATCGGCGCCGCCTGATCGGGCCGATGGCAGTTCTGACAGGACCGCTGCAGAATCGGCGCGACGTCTTTCGTGAACGTCACGGGCCTGGCCGCCGAAGCGGCGGCAGCGGCGGAGGAGGGAGCTTGTGCGCTCGGTACTGCGGTGGCGGCCGCAATGAATCCCACAGCCGCTGCGAGCCCGATCACGATCGAGCCAAATCCCCAGGGTTTCGAGAAGCCGCTCATGCGATCCTCCTGACTGCTCAATTTTTCTTTGCGGGAACGACCTTCGACGGCTCGAACGATTTGTAATCGTAGTTGTTGGAGATGACCACTTCGGCGCCGGTCAGATCGACATTCTTGCCGATAAACGGTGCGATCTTTGCGAATTTGTTCTCGGCGAAACCGCCGGTGATCTGAAACAGTCCGTCCCCCTCGGTGAGAATGCCGAGACGGCCCCCTTCGGCAACGCGCTTCTTCGCGCACGCGATCTGTTCGGGCGTGGCGACGGTTGCCGCGCCTTGCTGTCTGAAGCAGGTGACCTCGACAATAACGCCCCGCATCGTCGTCGCCGGCATCCGGTTGGTGACTGGTCCCTG
>Ga0068859_100006804_pt1 | contig 11616 bp, 7 predicted proteins | sample KBSSwiS22_FD_66585 | JGI IMG/M metagenome (GOLD analysis project Ga0068859, IMG submission 66585) | Switchgrass rhizosphere microbial communities from Kellogg Biological Station, Michigan, USA - KBS Switchgrass S2-2 | ecosystem: Host-associated > Plants > Roots > Rhizosphere > Soil ... | reverse complement strand
GCGCGGACGCGGGCCCAGCCCGCGTCGTCCGTGACCTCGACGAGGGCGCCCCCGGAGCGCTCGAGCACGCCCATGTGCAGGCGGGCGTCGCCCTTCACCTCCTGCCGCGACCCGAAGAGGAAGACGGAGGGTGCGAGGTCCAGGAGATGGCGCGCGATCACGAACCCGTCGCCGCCGTTGTTCCCGCGCCCGCAGAGCACCACCGGCCGGGACGCGTGCGGAAACCGGGCGCGCAGCGCGCGCGCCACCGCCGCCCCCGCGTTCTCCATGAGCACGGCGCCGGGGAGGCCGATCTCCTCGATGGTGCGGCGATCGGCGTCCCGCATCTGCGCCGCCGTCAGCACCGGCCGCATCCGGAGATGCTATCCGAGGCGAGCGGAACGGACCAAGTAGACGATGACGAGCATGGCCGCGAAAGCCCAGCGGTAATACACGAAGGGCCGGTAATCGCGCGTGCGCACGTAGGCCAGGAGGACCTTGATGGCCAGGAGGCCCACGATGCCCGAGACGACGATGCCGAGGAAGACCATGTGGCTGCTCGACGCGCCGAGCAGGGCCGGCACCTTGTGCAGGGCCGCCCCCAGCGTGATGGGCGTGGCCAGCAGGAAGCTGAACCGTGCCGCCTCCTCGCGACGGTAGCCCAGGAAGAGGGCCATGCTGATCGTGGACCCGGAGCGGGAGACGCCGGGCACGATCGCGAACGCCTGCGCGCACCCGATGAGGAGCGCGTCGCGCAACGTGACCTCGCGGGCGGTGTGGGCCTCTCCCTCGGCCACGGCCTTGGCCGCGTGACGGTCGGCGAACAGGAGCACCGTCCCCACTCCGGCCATGGTGGCGGCGATGAGCAGAGGGGAACGGAAGGTGGTGTCCGCGAACTCCTCGAGGGCGAGGCCGGCGATCCCGCCGGGCACGGAGGCCAGGGCGAGGAGCCAGAGGAGACGGCCCTCCCCCTCGAACGGCCGGCCGGCGAACAGGCCCTTGAACGCGGCCGTGATGATCCGCACCCAGTCCTTGGCGAACGCCCAGAGCACCGCGGCCAGCGTGCCCACGTGAAGGGCCACGTCGAAGGCGAGGCCCGGATCGGGCCAGCCCAGGAGCCAGGGCGTCACCACGAGATGGGCGGAGCTGCTGATGGGAAGGAACTCACCCAGACCCTGGACGATGCCGAGGACGATGGCCTGGAAGGTGGTGACGTCCGCGCCGGGGTTCATGTCGTGAGTCCTCGTCGATAATAGGGGCCCAATGAGCTTCTACGCCTCCGTCAACGGGGAGATCACGCCGGCCGAGGAGGCGCGGGTCTCCGTGCTGGACAACGGGTTCACGTTCGGAGATGCCGTCTACGAGACGCTGCGGACGTACGGGGGACGGCCCTTCCATCTCGACCGGCATCTCGAGCGGCTGCAACGCTCCGCGGAGCGCCTGGCCATCCCCATGCCCGCCGGCGATGCCCTCGCGCGCGATCTGGATGCGCTGCTCGCGCGGGCCGCCAATCCAGAATCGTACATCCGGATCATCGTCACGCGGGGGCGCGGCGACATCTCTTATCACTTCGAGCGCGTGCAGGGCCCGACGGTGGTGATGGTGGTCAAGCCCTACGCGCCGTTGCCCCCCGAGTCCTACACGAGCGGGGTGCCGGTGATCCTGGCCTCGGTGCGCCGCAACTCTCCGCACGCCCTGGACCCTGCGATCAAGTCCTGCAACCTCCTCAACAACATCCTCGCCATCCGGGAGGCTTACGCCAAGGGTGCCTTCGAGGCGATCCTGCTCAACGAGATCGGCGAGATCGCGGAGACGGCGGGCGCGAACGTATTCCTGGTGAAGGAAGGGACGATCCTGACGCCGCCCCTGGACGCGGGGATCCTGGCCGGCGTGACGCGGCGCGTCGTCCTCGACCTGGCCGCCGGCCTGCCCGTGCCCGCGCGCGAGGAGCCGGTGGCGGTGAAGGACCTCCTGGCCGCGGACGAGGTGTTCATCACGAGCACGCTCAAGGAGGTCTTGCCCGTCGCGACCATCGACGGACGGCCGGTGGGCCCTGGGCGGCCGGGGCCGGTGACCCTGCGCCTGCTGGCGGCCCTCCGTGCCTACGCTCCCGGCCATGCCCGCTGAGCGCGGGCCCGCGCGTGCGGGCTGAGCGTCGGTGGTGCGCTGGGTCGTCCTCGTGGGCCTCTACCTCGCCAGCCGTCTCTTCGCGCTCACGGCGCTTCCCATGTTCCTGGACGAGCGCATCTATCTGCGCTGGGCGTACTGGATCACGCAGGGACGCCGGCTCCAGGTACCGTTCGTGGCCGGCAAGGGCCTGAGCGTCTGGGTCCTGGCCGCGGTCACGCCGCACACGGCCAACCCGCTGCTGGCCGGCCGGCTGCTGACGGTGGCCGTCGGGATCCTCACCCTCGTCGCCGTCCACCGTCTGGCCGCGCGGCTGACCGGCGACGTGCGCGTCGCCGACCTGGCCGCGGTCTTCTACATCGTGTGTCCGTTCACTCTCTTCCACGACCGGATGGTCCTGGCCGACCCCTACTTGTCCGCCTTCACGGCGTGGACGCTGCTCCTCTCGCTGCGGCTCCGCGACACGCCCCGCCTCCGCGACGGCATCGCCCTCGGCGCGGCCATGGCCCTCGGCATCGCCGCCAAGGTGACCGGACTTCCCCTGCTGGCGGTGCCGCTCCTGGTGCTCGGCGTGATGGGAGCCACGCGACGGACGTGGCTCAAGCCGTTGGCGCTCGCGTACGTGGTGGCCCTCGCGCTCAGCGCGTATCCGGTGTGGCGCTTCTTCTCCCGCCCCAGCGGTGAGCTCTCCAAGCTGGCGGGCGGCGACGACTCCCCCGTCGCCGCCACCGTCTCCGCCAACCTGGGCCTCGCCACCTCGTGGCTCTGGAGCTATTGGACGACGGGACTGGTCCTCCTCGCCGCGGCCGGCGTCGTCGTGGCCCTGCGCACGAACGCGCTCCGGCGGATCGGCGTGCTGCTGATCCTCGTCGCCCTGGGCCCCATCGCCCTTTTCGCGAGCGTGTCTCGGGTCTGGTTCCCGCGCTACGTTCTCTTCACGACCGTTCCCCTGGTGATCCTCGCCGCCCTGGGCTTCCGCGCCGGGTTGGACGCGCTCGCGCGACGCACTCCGGTCTCACCGTGGACGAGCGCGGTGCGCACGGCGATCCTCCTGGCCATCGTCCTGGCGCCGGCCCTTCGATTCGATGGCGCGCTCTGGACCGATCCGTCGCGGGCGCCCCTGCCCGACGTGGACCGCTTCCAGTACGTCACGGGCTGGCCTTCGGGGTACGGCTCGCGGGATTCGCTCGAGTTCCTGCGCGCCCGACGCGCGGAGCGTCCGGAAGGCTTGACCCTCTTGACCCCCGGGCCCTCGATCACGGCCAGCGCCGTCCGGCTGCTGTGGGCGGCCGACCCCGCCATGGAGGTACGCGCCGTCGACCCGAGCGCGGCCATCCCCGCCGATCCGGCGCGGCCCGTCTACGTCCTCGTGTCCGTCGCCGAAGGAGTCCACCTTCCGCCCGATTGGACGAACGACGTCACGCGGGAGTTCGCTTCGTTCAAGCCCGACGGCGCTCCCGCCGACGAGGTGTTCCGCGTGACTTCCGGGCGGCCCTGACCGCGCCGAGAAACCGGCTACGCGCGCGGATCCCTGCGCGCGAGCAGCCAGCCGGGCAGGAAGAGCAGGACGCCGGCCAGCATCATGCGCAGCATCGCGATCGTGGAGGGCGTGCCGAAGAAGGCCGTGGCCGCCACCAGCGTCACCACGAGCCCGGTGACCTGCAGCAGGCGTCCCAGGCCGTAGCGGATCCAGGGCCAGGCCGACGGTTTCGCCCGGCGCGGGTTCAGCCGCGAGCGCACGGGTCTTCTCTCAATCGCGTCCCCAGCCCGTGCGGCGGAACCAGCGGCTCACGTCCTCGCGGGGGACGCGCACGCGCGTGGGGCGGCCGTGCGGGCACGAGGCGGGCTGGCGCGCGGACCAGAGGCCGTTGACGATCGCGCGCATCGCGTCGAGGGCCAGCGGCTGCCCGGCCCGCGCCGCGGAGTGGCAGGCGAGCGTGGCCGCGATGCGGTCGCGCGCGGAGGAGACGGCCCACTCCGCGGACTCGCGGTCGACGAGCTCGGCCAGGAGCGTCTCCAGGGCGGTGCCGGGATCCCGCCCACCGAGGACGGCGGGTACGGCGGCCACGCGCACGGTGTCGCCGCCGAAGGGCTCGGCCTCGAAGCCGAGGTCGCGCAGCGTCTCCTGATGGGCGTCGAGGCCGGGGCGCAGCCGCGGGGGCAGCGTGACCACCAGGGGGACGAGGAGGATCTGCGACTCCACGGCGTGGCGCTCGAGCCCGTCCACGACCGCCTCGAACCGAACGCGCTCGTGCGCGGTGTGCTGGTCGACCAGGATCAGGTCCTCGCCGTCCGTCACCACGATGTAGGTGTTGCGGTGCTGCCCGAGGACGGTCGGCGGCGCCGCTTCCAGAAGGACCGGTGGCGGCGAAGCCTCCCCCGCCATCGGCTCCGTCGGCCACTCCGCGTCCGCGGCCAGCGAGATGCCGCTCGGCCGGAAGCCGGCCCAGGAGGCGGACGTCGGCGTGGCCACGGATGCACCGCCAAGGTCGGCGGAGACGGACACGCGCGGGGCGGCGCGGCGCGCGCCCGCGGCCAGGGCCTGCCGCACGGCTTGCTCGACCGCCGACCACACCGTGCGCGCCTCCGCGAAGCGCACTTCCGTCTTCGCCGGATGCACGTTGACGTCGACCATGTGCAGGGGCACTTCGAGGAACAGGAGCACCTCCGGCCGCGGATCGCGGATGCCGGTCGCGCGATAGGCCTCGGTGACGGCGCGCGAGATGGCGCGGTCGCGCACGGCCCGGCCGTTCACGAACAGGCGCTGGGACGGGCGCCCGGCCGCGGCCGAGGGCGGGCGCGCGAACCCGCGTACGACCGCCCAGGCCTGGCCGCCCTCGATGGGAGCGAGGTCGTCCGCGTAGGTCGCGCCGAACACCTGGTGCACGCGCGCGAAGAGCCCGTCCACGGGCGGGGCCTGGATCAGGTTGCGCCCGCCCGACGAGAGCGTGAAGCCGACGTCGGGCCGGGCCAGGGCGAGAAGCGTGAGGGCCTCGGCGACGTGCCCGGCCTCGGTGCTCTCCGCGCGGAGGAACTTGCGCCGCGCGGGCACGGCCCCGAAGAGGTCGGACACCTCGACCGTCGTCCCGCGCGGATGGCCGGTGTCGCGGACGTGCACGAGCTGCCCGTGCCGCACCTCGACCTCGGTCCCGCCCGGCGCCCCTGCCTCCGCGGTGCGCAGGACGAGATGGGAGACGCTGGCGATCGAGGGAAGGGCCTCGCCCCGGAAGCCGTGCGTGGCCATGCGCTCGAGGTCGGCCAGCTCGCGCAGCTTCGAGGTGGCGTGGCGCTCGAGGGCCTGGCGCGCGTCCTCCGCTCCCATCCCGTGGCCGTCGTCGCGGACGCGGATCCTCTGCTTGCCGCCCGCGTCGATCTCGACGGTGACCGCGCGCGCTTCCGCGTCGAGCGCGTTCTCGACCAGCTCCTTGACCACCGACGCCGGCCGCTCGACGACCTCCCCCGCCGCGATCTTGTTGACGAGATCGTCCGGGAGACGGTGGACGCGGCTCATGCGGACAGCCGAACAGGAGCGGGGCGCCGCGCAGCGGCGGCGCAGCGGTGGGGGGTTTCAGGGGGGGAGCTCACTGCTTTCGGGATCAGGGGTGAGTTCCCCCCCTGAGATAAGTAAGACCTAGATCCATTGCTTCTTGCGAAACACCCACCAGAGCCCGCCCGTCACGACCACCATGACCCCCCACACGAACAGGTAGCCGAACTTCCACTTCAGCTCCGGCATGTGCTCGAAGTTCATGCCGTACACGCCGGTGATCACGGTGAGGGCGGCCATGATCGCGCCGATCACGGTGAGGCGCTTCATGGTCTCGTTCAGGCGGTTGCTGACCGCGCTGAGGTACGCCTCCATCGTGCTCTGCACCATGTCGTGGTAGGAGGAGGCCGCCTCCACGATCCGGTAGAGGTTGTCGTAGATGTCGCGGAAGTAGACGGCGGCGCGGGGGCTGATGACCTTGATTTCGGCGCGGCTCAGGCGGCTGACGATCTCGCGCTGCGGGAGGCAGAGGCGCCGCAGCTGCATGATGTCCTTCTTGAGGGTGAAGATGCGGTCCAGCGTGTCCCGCGTGGGGCTCTCGAAGACCTCGACCTGGATGAGCTGGATCTTGTCCTCCAGGGAGTCGAGGCTCGGGAAATAGTGGTCGAACATCTGGTCCAGGATGTGATGCAGCAGGAAGTCGCAGCCCTTGGGGAAGGCGTTCTCGATGTCCTTGCCGCACTGGTCGCGGATGGAGCTGATCGAGCGCATGGGCCCGTTGTGGTGCGTGACGAGGTAGTTCGGCCCCAGGAAGACGTCCAGCTCGCGGGTGATGAACTGGTCCGTCGGCGCATCGAAGCGCATGCCGTGGACGATCAGGTAGACGTATGTGTCGTAGTCGTCCAGCTTGGGATGGTGGACCTCGGCCAGGGTGTCCTCGATGGCGAGGGGATGGAAATGGAAAGGGTCCTCGAGGATCGACGATTCCTTGATCGTCGGATCCTCGAGGTCGATCCAGTGCAGCGTCCCTTCCGGGGCGTCGCGCAGGCTCTCGGGCGTGAATTCTCCCTTGCGCTCGATGTGCCCGCCGACGCACCGGAAGTAGGTCAGCATCCGTGAGGCGACGGACTCAGTCGCCGACCGGCTTTTCCAGCTGGGCCTGGGCCGCGGCCAGCCGCGCGATCGGCACGCGGTAGGGCGAGCACGACACGTAGTCGAGACCCGCGCCGTGGAAGAAGCGGATCGACGACGGATCTCCGCCGTGCTCGCCGCAGACGCCGATCTTCAGGTCCGGCTTCACGCCGCGCCCTTTCTTCACCCCGATCTCCACGAGCTGGCCGACGCCGCCCGTGTCGATGGAGACGAACGGATCCTTCTCCAGGATGCCATGCTCCTGGTAGTAGCCCAGGAACTTGCCCGCGTCGTCGCGGCTCAGCCCGAAGCCCATCTGGGTGAGGTCGTTGGTGCCGAAGGAGAAGAATTGCGCCTCCTTCGCGATCTCGTCCGCGGTCAAGGCCCCGCGCGGGACCTCGATCATGGTGCCGACCAGGAACTCGACCCCGGACGGGTTGTCGCCCAGCACTTCCTTCGCCGTGTCGAGCACGATCTTCTTCTGACGGCGCAGCTCCTCGACGTGGCCGACGAGCGGGATCATGACCTCCGGCTTGACCGGAGTGCCCTTCTTGGCCACCTGGGCCGCCGCCTCGAAGATCGCGCGCGCCTGCATGCGCGTGAGATCGGGGTACGTGATGCCCAGGCGGCAGCCGCGGTGGCCGAGCATGGGGTTGAACTCGTGGAGCTCCTCCACCGCGCGCAGCGTGACCGAGAGCTTCGCGATCTTGGCGCGATTCTTCTTCTCACCCTGGGCACGGAGGGTCGCCACCTGGACCATGAGGTCCTCGCGCTTGGGCAGGAACTCGTGCAGCGGCGGGTCCAGGGTGCGGATGGTCACCGGCGTGCCGTGCATCTCCTTGAAGAGCCCGGCGAAGTCCGCGCGCTGCATGGGCAGCAGCTTCTTCAGCGCGTCCTTGTAGTCCTTCATGTAGCCGCCGTATTCCTTCTGGACCTTCGCGATCTCCTTCTTGATCTCGGCCGCCTGGGTTCCCTTCGCCTCCGCCAGGCGCTCCTTGAGCTTGGCCGTCAGATCGATGCCCTTCTGGCCGCGGGCGGCGGAGAGGATCATCTTCACGACGTGCGGGAGGCGGTCCTCCGCGAAGAACATGTGCTCGGTGCGGCACAGCCCGATGCCGCGCGCCCCGAACGCGAACGCGACCTTGGCGTCGCGCGGGATGTCCGCGTTGGCGCGGATGCCCAGGCGCCGGATCTCGTCCGCCCAGCCCAGCAGCTTCTCGAACTTGCGATACAGGGGCGACTTGTCCGCCTTGAGCGTCCCGTTCACGACCTGCAGGACTTCGGACGGGCTGGTGGGCAGCTCCTGGAGGATGACCTCACCCGTGGAGCCATCGATCGAGATCGGATCGCCTTCCTTGAGCGTGCGGCCCGCGACCTTGAGCGTCTTGCCCTTGGCGTCGATGTGGAGCGATCCCGCGCCGACCACGGACGGCTTGCCCATCTGGCGGCCGACGACGGCGGCGTGGGACGTCATGCCGCCCGTCGCGGTGAGGATGCCCTGGGCCACGCTCATGCCGTGGATGTCGTCCGGCACCGTCTCCATGCGTACGAGCACGACGCGCTTGCCCTTGGCCGCCTGGGCGACCGCGTCGTCGGCGGTGAATACGACCGCGCCCGTGGCCGCGCCCGGGGAGGCCGGCAGCCCCTTGGCCGCGATGGCCGCCTTGGCCCGGGCCTTGAGGTCGAAGATCGGGTGCAGAAGCTGGTCGAGCGACTGCGGCTCGACCTTCCCCACCGCCTGCTCCTTGGTGAGGATTCCCTCGTCCACCAGGTCCACCGCGATGTGCACCGCGGCCACGCCCGTGCGCTTGCCGTTGCGCGTCTGCAGCATGTACAGGGTGTTGTCCTGGATGGTGAACTCGAAGTCCTGGATGTCCTTGTAGTGCTTCTCCAGGCGCGTCGTGATCTCCCGGAGCTGCTTGTAGGCCTTCGGCATCACCTTCTCGAGGTCCGCGATGGGATGGGGCGTGCGGATGCCCGCCACCACGTCTTCGCCCTGCGCGTTCTGCAGGAACTCGCCGTAGAACTCCTTCGCACCCGTGGAGGGATTGCGCGTGAAGCCCACGCCGGTGGCGGAGGTGTCGCCCATGTTCCCGAACACCATGCTCTGCACGTTGACCGCGGTGCCGAGATCGTGAGGGATGTCGTTCAGGCGGCGGTAGGTGGTGGCGCGGGGGTTCATCCAGGAGCGGAACACGGCGTCGCGCGCCCCCGCGAGCTGCTGACGCGGATCCTGCGGGAAGGGCGCGCCCGTCTCCTTCTGCACGACGCCCTTGTAGCGCTGGATCACCTCGTCGAAGTCGCTCTCCGTGAGGTCGAGGTCGGCCTTGGCCTTCTTCTTCTTCTTGACCGCGTTGAGCTCGTGGTCGAAGCGCTCCTTGTCGATGCCGAGCACGACGTTGCCGAACATCTGGATGAAGCGGCGGTACGAGTCCTTGGCGAAGCGGCCGTTGCTCGTCTTGCTCTTCAGGCCCTCGACGGAGCGGTCGTTGAGGCCGAGGTTGAGGATCGTGTCCATCATCCCCGGCATCGAGAACTTCGCTCCGCTGCGCACGGAGACGAGGAGCGGGTCCGCCGCGTCCCCGAGCTTCTTGCCCATGAGCGACTCGAGCTGCTCGAGGTTCTTCCCGATCTCTTTCTCGATCTCGGGGGTCAGGGAGCCGCCGCGCTCCTGGTAGAGGTTGCAGGCGGCGGTCGTGATGGTGAAGCCGGGCGGGACGGGCAGGCCGGCGTTGGTCATCTCGGCCAGGCCGGCGCCCTTGCCGCCGAGGGTGTCCTTCATGTCCTTGTTGCCGTCCGCCTTGCCGCCGCCGAAGAAATAGACGTATTGAGCCAAAGGCTTAGCCTCCAAGTTTCGAGATGTCCGCGATGCGATAGAACAGCGATAGGGCCTGCGAGAGCAGGCCGAGACGATTGGCGCGGAGACGCGGGTCCTCCGCCATCACGTGTACGTCGTCGAAGAAGCGGTCCACGGGCCCGCGCAGCCCGCTCAGCGAGCGCAGTCGCGACTCGTAGCCGCCATCCACACCCTTGAGCTGCGCGACCGCCGCGTGCAGGTCGCGCTCCGCCGACTCCTGCAGCAGTTTCGTGTCCACGTCCGCCGGCGTCTGGTCGCCGAGGATGTTCTTGGCCCGCTTGAACGCGACGGCGAGGGCCTCGAAGTCCTCCGTCGCCTCCAGGCGGACGCGATGGAGCGCCTGCACACGCTGCCAGGCCTCGCGCGGGTCGTCGAGGGCGTCCGGCTCCCGCGCGCCCAGGACTGCTTCCACTTCGTCCGGCGCGAAGCCCCGCGCCGTGAAGACGTAGCGCAGGCGGTCGAGGAGGAACGTCTCGAGGTCGCGGACGACATCGCCGGCCGGCCGCTTGAGCCGTCCTTCGTACCCGCCCACCGCGGCCTCCGCGAGCTTGCGCAGGCTCGGCCGCTTCTCGGTCTCCGCGGACTGCCAGAAGTCGAGAAGGACGCGCACCGCGCCCTGGGCCGCGCGGCGCAGGCCGTAGGGATCGCTGCTCCCCGTGGGCACGAGACCGAGGCCGAAGTAGCCGGCCAGCGTATCGAGCTTGTCCGCCAGCGAGACCGCGCCGAACACGGTCGCGTCGCCGCCGGTGAAGACGCGGGCGGGCGCGCTCCCTTCTTCGATCGAGACGGGGTGATAGTGCCAGCGCACGGCCTCCGCGACGTTCGCCTGCGGATGGCCCTGGGCGCGCAGGTAGATCCCGCCCATCACGCCCTGCAGCTCCGGGAACTCGCGGACCATGAGGGTCGTGAGGTCGGCCTTGGCCAGCCGTGCCGCCTCGCGCGCGGTCTCACGCTCGCTCTTGGTGAGGATGCCGAGCCCCTCCCCCATCGCATCCACGAGGCGGACCATCCGCTCGGCCTTTTCCTCGTACGTGCCAAGGCCCTGGTGGAAGGTGACGCCGGCGAGGTCCTTCACGCGCTCGGCCAGCGGCCGCTTCATGTCCTCGGCGAAGAAGAACGCAGCGTCGCGCAGGCGGGCGACGACGACCCGCTCCATGCCGCGCACGATCTCCGCTTCCGCGGAGCGGTCACCGTTGGTGAGAGCCGCGAAGCGCGTGACCAGCGTGCCCTCGCCGAGCGGGATGTACTTCTGGTGATGGACGAGAACGGTCTGCAGAACCTCGGTCGGCAGCTTCCGGAACTCTTCCGGGATGCGGCCGAACACGACCGTCGGCCACTCGACGAGGTGCTTCCACTCCGCCAGCAGATCGAAGTCGTGGAGGCCGGCACCCGCCACCGGCGCGAGCTGGCTCTGGATCGCCTCTTCCCGCTTCGCGGGGTCGGCGAGGACGCGATGCTCTTCGAGGCCGCGGCGGAGGCCATCCCACGACTTCACGCGGACGCTGCGGTCGGCCTGGCCCGGGGGCAGGAAACGATGGCCGTAGGTCACGTCTCCGCTCTCGACGATCATCCGGCCCTTGGCTCCGGCCTCGGCCTCGAAGATCGTGAACGGCACCACCTGGCCGTCCATGAGCGCCACCAGCCAGCGGATGGGACGGCCGAACGGGAACGTGCCCTTCCCGTCTTCGAGCCAGGCGTCCCAGCTCATGCGCTTCGGGAAGGCAAGACCACGGAGCAGCGCGGTGATGACGCCGGGAAGGACCTCCCGGGCATCGCGGCCGGCCGTGCGCTTCAGATGAAGGAGATTGATTTCCGACGGCGCCGCCGGATCCTTGGGGGCCTGTTGAAGCTGATCCACGGACACGCCGTTCTTCTTGGCGAAGCCGGTGGCCGCTCCCGTCCAGGCCCCGGCGGCGTCGCGCGCGACCTTGAGCGAGGGGCCCCAGACCTTGTCTTCGCGGTCCGGCTGGCGGGCCTCCATCTGCGCGGTGACGATCAGCCGCCGCGGCGTCGAATAGGACGCGACGGCCTGCGG
>Ga0068859_100006803_pt1 | contig 11616 bp, 7 predicted proteins | sample KBSSwiS22_FD_66585 | JGI IMG/M metagenome (GOLD analysis project Ga0068859, IMG submission 66585) | Switchgrass rhizosphere microbial communities from Kellogg Biological Station, Michigan, USA - KBS Switchgrass S2-2 | ecosystem: Host-associated > Plants > Roots > Rhizosphere > Soil ... | reverse complement strand
TTTCTGAACACCAACAAGTATCCGCCATCACTGTTGTTTCTCATGATGACGCTGGGTCCGGCGCTGCTTTTTCTCTGGGCGGTGGATGGCGGGACGCCTCGATTTTTGCGGCCCGCGCTGGTTCTCGGCAAAGTGCCGATGTTTTATTACCTGCTGCACTTCCCGCTCATTCATGTGCTCGCGGTCGTGATGTGTTACGCGCGCTACGGACAGGCGCACTGGATGTTCGAGTCGCCAACCATCGACAAATTCCCCTTCACTCAGCCACCGGGCTGGGGATTCTCTTTGCCAATTATTTACCTGATCTGGGCCTCGGTTGTGATCGCGCTCTATCCTCTCTGCCGCTGGTTTGCAGCCTTGAAGCAGCGCCGCAGCGACGCCTGGCTCAGTTACCTCTAAGGCCGGCCGACGAAAACACAGCCGAGCTGCGCTCGGCCTGGACGGGTCGGAGACCCGTCCCCACACCATCCGCGGTAGAAGAAAAGGCCTCTCTCGCGAGAGGCCTTTCTGAAAGCTGATAGCTGACGGCTGAAAGCTTATTGCTGCGTGCTGCTGACCGGCTTCACGTCCGCCGTGTCCGCGGGCGACGTGGGATGGATTTCAAAGAACGAATGATCGTACAGGCTGCGATACATACGTCCGGAAATTTCCGCCGCTTTCGGCCCGAAAGTCGGGCGGCCGCCCTGGAGGAAAACAACGACCACGATGCGTCCGACGTCAGTATTGGCGTAGGAGGCAAACCATCCGAAGCGGGTGCCAGCCTTGGAGCAGGTCCCGGTCTTTCCCAGAATCTCTTCTTCGTTGAAATTGACCCGGACGCTGCGCGCCGTGCCGTAGCTCACCGCTCCCGCCATGCCGTCGGAAATTTCCGGGATCAGGGGTGCGATATCGAGGTGCCGCTTCACCCGCGGTTCGAAGCTCGCCACTTCCTCCGGCGTGGTGGGATGCTGCAGATAGTAAAGCGTGCCGCCGTTGGCGATCGCGGACACCATGGCGCCCAGCTGCAGCGGCGTCATGGAAACGCCTTCTCCGAAGGAGCACATCTTGCCTACGCCACCCAACCGGGATGAAATCTCGTGCTGCGGGTAGGTCCCGAGATGTTCGCCCTCGATGTTGTATCCGGCCAGTTCACCCAATCCGAACTGGTGGGCGTAAAAGCTGACTTTTTCAAATCCCAGTTTGCGTCCCAGGGCCTCAAAGTAGGCGTTATTGGAATGGGCCAGGGCCGTGGTGAGGTTCATGCGGCTGCGGCGGCCCAGGGCGATCTGGGTGTCTTTCGTGATCAGGTCTTCGCTCAACGCGGCCAGGGCCACGGAAAGCTTGATGGTGGAGCAGGGTTGAGCGCCGCTTGAAAGAGCCAGCTTCTGGTTCACCATAGCCAACACCCGGCCGCTGGTCGGCTCGATGGCGAGTACGGTGCCGTTCATGTTGCCCAGGGCGTCGATGGCGGCCTGGCGAACGATCGGGTCTTCACCCTCGGTGACGTCGCCCTCGGTGATATCGCCGTTGGTGAACGAACTGGCCGTAAAGCGCTCGTAATGACGGCGCCGGTGCCGTCGGGCGCGTGCCGTCCGCACCGTACGGCCGCGGCTCTTCGAGAGCCTGCTCAGACGCTTGCGCGCCCGCGGGCCTTCACTCACCTTGGCTGACTTGGATTTCCCCGAGGTCAAGGAACGAGTACTGACCGTGGCTCCCACCCCATACTCGGGCAGGACGGTCAAAATGAATGCGACTATCAGTCCTAATACCGCAAAACGTTTCTTCGAAATCACTGATTGTTTCCCCATAACCCCGGTTCGGATACCAGATACGATGCACGAAGCTGGCCAAGTTACTCACAGCCTCCCCTGAGGCGTTATAACTCTTCGACAGTATGGGACTTATTGGCTGATGGTTCAACTTAAAATGTACTTTGTTACCAATCCTGAACCTTCTTTCTAACGTCATGAATTGAATAGATTTGTTTCATTTATGCGGTTGATTACCGTCCTTTCGTAACAGATGGCAAATTACTTCCACGGCACTCCCAATGTGGAAAACCTTTTCTCTTTCTGGCTGAAAATCTTCCGCAGCGAAGCCCTGCCTGATGCCGATATGTCGGCAGACCCGCTGGTGTGGGTCGGACACTCTTGTCCGACACCTTTGACCTGGACTTTCCCGTAGCGTAGCGGTCAGTTTGGGAGCTGTTGCTCGAGAGCAAGCCTCTCCGATTTCACATTCCGCGGCCCAAAATCTACAATCGTCCATCTGGAATCTGAAATCTCCAGACTGGATTGCCATGAACGACTGCCTGTTCTGCCGCATCATCGCCGGTGAAATTCCCGCCAAAAAGGTTTACGAGGACGAACACACCTTCGCCTTCGAAGACATCAATCCGCAAGCCCCAACCCATGTGCTTGTTGTCCCCAAGAGGCACGTCGCCGGCCTGAAAGAAGCGTCGGCCGAAGATGCGGAGATCGTCGGCCTATGCCATCTGGCCGCCGCGCGGATTGCCCGCGAGCGCGGCATTGAAAACGGCTACCGTACTGTTTTGAACGTGGGCCCGGGCGCGGGCCAGTCGGTCTTCCACCTGCATGTGCATTTGTTGGGAGGAAGAAACCTGAAGTGGCCTCCGGGATAGATGGAGCGGAAAAGGTAGACGCGAGCGTCCCGCTCGTGCGGGCGACGCGAGACGGGACGCCCGTCCTCCATCAAGTGACTAGTTCGTGGCTTCGGGTTCGGGGGCGCCGTGACGGCGCAGCAGTTGCGGCAGGTTCTGCGAGAACGCTGACCGCGGCAATACCATGTCGCAGCCCACCTCGTGCGCCTTCATCTTCAGGTCTCCCTGCACGTGCGACAGGAATCCGATGATCGATGTCCCCTTCTTCAGCTTGGTCTTGAGTTTGGGGATCAGCGTCAGGGGCTTGGCGTTGGCGTTGTTCATGTCGAAGATGATCAGCGACGGCTTCTCTTCGCCGTTCTGCTTCATGTGATCGAGCAGGTCTTTTTCCGTCTTGACGAATTCGACCTTCACATTCAGCTTGCGCGCCGTCTCCTGGATCTTGGCCTGGAAGAAAAGATCATCAACAAAGGCAAAGATGCGGGAGTTGCCGTTATCGCCCTGAGGCAGCGGCTCAGGCTCGAGGGGAGCATAAGCGGGAGCGAATCCGGGACGCATCCGTCCCGGTCTCGATCCGTTGTTCCCGCCCAGGGTGGCGCGGTAGCTGTGGTCCATGGGAGCGCTGTAGATGCCGCTGTGTTGCTGGCGGTCGCGGCCGTTGGGCGCGCCACCACGGTTCGGCGGACGACGCCCGCGTCGTCGCTTGCTTCTCCCTCCACCACCTCCGGAGGGATGTCCCGGTCCTGCATTCATATTGTTCTCGTTTTTATCGCTGCATTCAGTCCGCCCGAAGGGGGACTCGATCTTGCTGGATCAATGACCGCTTTCTGGTAAAACCTCGCTTCGGACACAGGCATGCGCCAATGTGCCGAAAACCCCGTGCGGCTGAAACTCACGCGTGAATGTCTTATCCGTATGGCGTCTGAAGCCAGGGGGCTGCGGAGGGCCAGCTAGAGAGCATGGCCACTGGAAACACCTATGATGTTACCGCCCCCCGAGGAGGAAGCGCAAGTCCTAAGTCAGGCAGTTTTGCACAATGGTAATGAAGCGCCCGGTCCCTGGGCGCGGGGGTGACCGAAACCAGAGTGGGCACTGGGAAGTTTCCCGCCCGCATCCTCTCCCGCGACAAAACGCAAGCCGGGGCCCAGGAGCAGTCTTGCTCACACTGGGATCGGGGGCGGATGCAGGAGGGTTCACGCCCCTTTGCCGGCATCTCCGGAGAAAAATTCAAGCCCGGATTATGATGGCATCATGCTCCGCGACCTTGCCGTCAGCCCCAGCACCCTCATCGACCGCGACCACATCGCCCGCACTTACGAAGCGATCCACCCCTATATACGAAGAACCCCGATCGTTGAAGTCGAGGGCTCGGATTTTGGGCTCGACGGCATCCGCATTGTCCTAAAGCTGGAGTCGCTGCAGCATGCCGGCTCCTTCAAGGCCCGGGGAGCATTTGCCAACCTGCTGCTGCGCGATGTCCCCGCGGCAGGCGTGGTCGCGGCTTCGGGCGGCAATCATGGCGTGGCTGTGGCCTTTGCTGCCATGAAGCTGAAGAAGCCGGCCAGGATTTTTGTTCCGGAAGTGGCGTCGCCGACAAAATTGAAACGCATCAGGGAATGCGGCGCCGACCTGGTGGTCACCGGAGAACGCTATGCCGACGCGCTGGCCGCGAGCGCGGTGTGGGCGGCACAATCCGGAGCGCTCGAGATACATGCCTACGATCAGGTGGAAACCCTGCTCGGCCAGGGCACGGTGGGTCTGGAGTTTGAAGAGCAGTGTCCCCAGCTCGACAGTCTTATCGTGGCAGTTGGCGGAGGCGGGCTGATCGGCGGCATCGCCGCCTGGTATTCCTCGCGAATCAAAATCATCGGCGTGGAACCCGAAGCCGCGCCCACTCTCACCCGGGCGTTAGAGGCAGGACGGCCGGTTGACGCAGAAGCGGGAGGAATCGCCGCTGACTCGCTGGCCCCAAAGCGCGTGGGCGAACTCATGTTCCCCATCGCCCGGGCGCACGTGAAAAGTGTTCTGCTGGTCTCCGACGAAGCCATTCAGGAAGCCCAGAGAACACTGTGGAAAGTACTGAGGGTGGTCGCCGAACCCGGCGGAGCAGCCGCCTTCGCGGCCCTGCTGTCGCGGCGCTACCGGCCGCAACCCGGAGAGCGGGTAGGCGTCCTGGTCTGCGGCGGCAACACCACTGCCGTCAATTTGTAGGTGGTGGGTGGTGGTCGGACACTCTTCTCCGACCTTGGACTATGACTCTGCCTCTTGAAGTTGACGTAGAACCCACCCAACCAGCGTTCGTGAGCGTAATGGGAAAGGGGTTGATACTCAGAAGAACCACGTGGGGACAGCCGCCCCGGCTGTCCGGTCGAGCGCAGCTCGACTATTCATGGGAATAAATGGCACTGCAGAGAATAGTGGAGCTTCGCTCCACCGGACAGCCGGGGGCGGCTGTCCCCACGTGATCTGCGGGAAGGTTAGAAAATCAAAGGCAAAAGCGTTGGACAGGAGTGTCCGACCCACACGGTCTACTGCACGGTCACGGCAACATTGGCGGTGTGGGTCAACGAGCCGCTGGTGGCCGTCACCGTGATGCTGTAGCTGCCTTTGGGTGTCCCCCCCGTCTTCGCGGATCCGCCACTACTGCTCCCTCCACCACAGCCCACACCGGCGGCGAAGAATACCAGCAGCATGAGTCCAATCCCCGTCATCCGGCGGCGGCGCGAGGGCACGCCAAGAAAAAGAATGCCGGCAAACAGGGCGCTGCTGCTGGCCCCCAGCCAGCCCAGTCCGTGCGGCCCCTGTGATGAGGTGGCGCCGGAGAGCACGTGCGGCGCGGTGGTGGAAATGGTCAGGCTCGCCGTCTCACTCGATCCGTTCAGCGCAACCGACGCGGGAATGCTGCAAGTCACTCCGGCAGTTGTCGAAGCTGGAGTCAGCGCGCAGGCAAGATTCACCGTGCCGACAAAGCCGTTGGTTGGAGTCAGGGTAACGGTCGAAGTCCCGCCCTGTCCCGGTGAAGCAATGCTTACCGGAGTACCGCCCATGGAAAAGTTTGGCGTCAATACAAAACCGGGCCATGAAGTGGCCAGGACGTTGGCATTCACGGAGCCCAGGCCGGTGACCAGGTCGTACCCGGCAGCAGCGTTGTAGCCGATCATCGGGTTTGCACCCGAAGGACAGCCGGTCGAACCCGTGGTGCATGGGACCTTGTTGTTGCCGGTAGTGATGTCGTGAAACGCACCCGTTCCTCCCAGGCTGTAAAGGGTGGGATTGATGTTGCCCAAACCGCCCGATTGTGTCGCCTGATTGAGGATCGCGACGATCCCGGCAAAAGCGGGTGAGCCCACCGATGTGCCGCCCACCGGTGACAGGTTTCCAAGGCTGTCTCTGAAACCAGCAGTACAACTGGTGGCGCTCGATCCACTCGACGTGACCGCAGCCTGTGAACATATGAGCGAGCCGTCATGGTTTGGCGAAGCGGTCAAAGACACGTCAGGGACATCGCGATGACCGTCGGCTAACGTCAGGGCAGTCTGCCAGGCCGGCTTGCCGAAAACCGTGCTTACTCCGCCGCCGGTGGCGGAAAGGCCTCCAGTGGAGGTAGCGATCGAGGCGGCGGTGTCATTCCAGGCCATTTCAGGGATATAGGCAAGGGCGGAGTTGAGATTGTCGTTTCCACCGGTGGTGCCACCCCAGAACGGAGGATCGGCCGCCGCATCGCCTCCGGTGACGGTGCTGGTGGCGTCTCCGGTAAATTCGCTGCCGCCGAGGGCCGTCACTTCGGGAACGCTGGCCGGCGAGTCCACGGCGAGGCCGTGAGTAGCAGACTTGGCGGTTTGAGTTTCGCAATCGGCCGCGCCGGCGTCGCCTGAAGCCGCCGTCACAGTCTGGCCCTGGGAATTAGCCTGCTGCACATCCGCCCGCAGGGTCGCAGTAAACGACCCCAAGTTTGCTTCACAATTGCCGTAACTGGTGGTGATCACCGGCGCCAGGTTGTTGTCGATGGCGTATTCCAGAGCGTTAAAGACGTTCTGGCTGGAGTTGCTGCCGGTGTAAACATAGAGAATCGTTGCATTCCTGGCCACGGCGCCAGACCACTCCACGTCGAGATCGGCCTCGACTTCATCCCCGGCTTTGAATCCCTTGGTGCCGTCAACAGAAACCAACTGCAAATTTTTAGGTGACAACCCGGCAGCGGTGCGGAAGGCATCAATGTCGGCGGTGTGAATCTGAGTTTGTCCCACCACCGCAATTGTCTCTCCCGTCCCATCGAGTCCGTTGTCATAAAGGGGCTTCAGGTTGTAGATGGTGGCGAAGTCAGCGGGCGACACGAAGTGACTTCCCGACACGTGCGAGGTGAAGTTCGGCCGGGCCACGCGCGCCCGGGGCAGGGGGCGGAAAGTTTCCAGACCGCGAAATCCCAGCACCATGCCGGAAATCGCCTGCGGCACGGAAATCTCGGTGGCATTGGCCAGACTCATCTGTCCGTTTACCAGGTAGCGGTGCAGTTCAGTGTGGAAGACGCTTTCCACCCGGGCCGCGGTCCCGCTGAAGAAGACGCGGGTGCGGGCGCGGGAGAAACCGTCCACGATCAGGCCTTGCGCTTTCAGCCACGAAGTCACTTGCGCAAGGTCGCCGTCGCTCATACCAAAGCGCGCCGCGTACTGCTCCGGAGTCAGCCAGCGCCGATAGTTTGCGGAGTGCGGGTCCTGTTGTTCCGCCAGCAATTTTTCCAGATCAGCCTGCTGGGCGGGGGCCAGCTTGAACACGATGGCAGCGTGACTGATATTCAGGCTGCCTTCGACCCGGCCCTGATCAAATTCAGCGCGCGCCCAGCGGTGCGGCATTGAAACTACCACCGGCTCGGTGTCTGCGATCCTTCGCGTGATGCGGTTGCGGGTTTGCGCCGGGGCTGCGCCGGCCAGAATCATCAAACTGAAGATGAAGGCAATTATGGAGATAACAACCCTCTTGCGGGATGGGCAGACCAGGGTCCTGGGCATTACTGCTCTCCTGTTGATATCTGGTTTGTAGCTTTGTGCCGGTGGCCAAGGCCGGCGCCGTCGTTCTGAATATGGATTCAGATTATGCCAGCAAAGGATGTACGCCAAGTAACCGAGGTTTGGCAGGAAGGGCATGTCCTGCGCTGTTCCCAGGGGCACCGTTGCCCGGGAATGCAGCAATCCACGTGCCGGTTACCCCTACCCCTGGTCTTCGAGTATCCGCGTCGATGACATCCCCTTCCAATCTGCCATCACGATTGAATGCGTCCTGAAGGGTGGTGTGTAACAACCAAATTCCAAGACTAATTTCTTGACAACGTCGCTGGACGGAGATCAGAATGCAGTTCTTCTTCCCCGCTAAGCAAGCGACACCAGGAGTGCGTCGCCTTTCTTCAACCGTAAGTCTGAGGACACCATGCGGACCGACGGCGGACTCTTCGCATTAAGCCATCGGCACTGCTTACCCAACTGTTCATTAACGATTTGGCCGCTTGCAGGCTCAGGAGTTCCGAGTTGCCGACTGCCGGCCCATGTCCCGCTTCACCGCGCCAAAGCTTAGTAGGAGGAAGTATGAGGTGGAAACTGCTATCGCTGGTAGGCATGCTGCTTCTATGGCCGGCGGTAGAATCGGCGGCTGGGCCGACGGTAGCGCCTCGACAGAAAAATACGCAGTTTGCAACCCGAAAAAATCGAGGCAACCGCCCTCCGGTAACCGTCTGGGAGCGGATGCGCGATCCAAAGGGCTGGTGGCAGAGCCGGCTGGCGAGAGGGACTTCTCGGAGTGCGAGCTCGCGATTGCGGTCGTTCTCTTCCGGCGCCCAGCCGCTCTCCGGCGGCTCCATCACGAATCCGATTTTTTTCATTCCTCCGACTTTTGGGTCTGGGGGCAAAGGCGCCCGCAATATTGAAATCGGCGATTTCAACGGAGATGGCCGGCCCGACCTGGTGGTTTCAAACCAGTGCGTGAGCGATTCGGACTGTTCCCAGGGCACCGTTGCGGTCCTACTCGGGAATGGCGACGGCACATATCAGTCGGCGGTGGCCTCGCCGACGGGAGCCATCCTGTCCTCGCTGGCGGTGGGAGATTTTAACCGCGACGGCAAACTTGATGTCGCTGTCGATAATGAATGCCCCGATACCGGTTGTACGACAGGCTCCATCAATGTCCTCCTGGGCAACGGAGACGGAAGCTTTCAGGCCCCGGCCGCATACGCCGCGGGAGGGACCGCTTTTTCGGTGGAATCCGGGGATTTGAATGGAGACGGGAAACTGGATCTGGTCATGGCGAATGGAGTTGACAGCGCCGGGGTGTTCTTGGGGAACGGTGATGGCACTTTCAAGCCCGTATCCACGGTTACGACGTCCGCAGGCGGCTTCTCCGCCGTGTTCTTAGGGGACTTCGACGGCGACAACAGACTGGATCTCGCGGTGGTGACCGGCACTTGCGACGCTACCCCAACCTGCACCCAGTCAGTGAGCATTCACTTGGGGAACGGAGACGGGACCTTTCGCGTGCCCACCCAGACCCAATCGTCGCCCGGGCTGAATCCGCAAGCAGTCGCACTGGGCGACATCAATGGCGACGGCAAGCTGGACCTCGCCGTGGCCAGCTCCTGTATCTCATCGTGTGTCGTCAGCGAGTCGCTTAGTGTGTTCCTGGGCAAAGGCGATGGTACGTTCAGCAGCGAAAAAAATTCGACCGCGCCCAGCGATGACCTTACTTCCCTGGGGCTGGCAGATCTGAATGACGACGGGAAACTGGACCTGGTGACCATCGATGCGTCGGCGACAGTCGCGGCTGTGCTGCTGGGCGCCGGCGACGGTACTTTTGACCTCTCGAGCGGTTACCGGACCGAAGGCGAATTCCCGAGTTTTGGCGCGTTAGGCGACGTGAACGGCGATGGCAGAACCGATTTCGCCGTCGCGGATTCCTGCCAGGCGGATTTTACGGAACCTTGTACCGGGACCGTGGTTGTCCTGCTGGGGGACGGAAAGGGGACTTTTCGGGCTCCGACCGGCTATCCCCCCGCCAGCAATTTCGTGCTCACTGCCGACTTCAACGGAGATGGCAAACCGGACCTGGTTGCCGCCTACAAGTTGCTGCTCGGGAATGGCGACGGTACCTTTCAGCCGCCGCTGAGCTTTGACCCCGGTCCTGTTCCCCAGGTAGTAGGATTCGGAGTCCAGACGTTCGGAGCCGGGGACTTCAATGGCGATGGCAAATCTGACCTGGTGGTGAGCGGTTGCGATGAACTCTGTCAACACGGCAGTGTGGCCGTTCTGTTGGGGAAGGGCAACGGGACCTTCCAAGCGCCCTTGCTCTTCGATCCAGGCTTTCTGCCCCGCTTCCCGGTGGTGGCGGACTTCAATAACGACGGAAAATCTGACCTGGCGGTGGTCAGGACGTTGCAGGGATCGTGTTCCGACTTGGACTGTGTGGACCCGGGCGGCATCAGCATCCTGCTGGGAAAAGGGGATGGCACCTTTCAGCCTCCGGTAAGTTACCTGGCCGATGGCTTTCTCGCCCGTTCCGCGACGGTGGCGGACTTCAACGGCGACGGCAAACTCGACATCGTCGTGGTGAATGGAAACTGCGCCGATTTCAATTGCGTCACCGGAACCGTTAGTGTGTTGTTGGGCAACGGAGACGGAACTTTTCAGCCGCAGGTCGCCTATTCCGCTGGGGACTTCGGGAGCAACTCGGCCGCTGTGGGTGATTTTAACGGAGACGGTGCCCTGGACCTCGCCGTGGCGAATGTTGGTCAATGCTCGGCCGGGCTCTGTCTGGACAGGGGAAGTGTAGGGGTACTTTTGGGCCGCAGGGACGGGACCTTCCAACCAGTGGTGAACTATCCGAACCAAATCCAGGGATTTACCATTGCGGCAAGCGATCTGGACGGCGATGGCAAGCTGGATCTCGTTCTATCGAGCAAGGCCGTGTTCCTGGGCATCGGAGACGGAACTTTCCAGGCGGAACAGAGTTACAACCCCCAACCCCATATCCTCACTCTTTTCAATCCTCCCGATCAGGAGGCAGTGGCGGACTTTAACGGGGATGGCAAGCCCGACCTGATGGTGGCCGAAGGTAGCTTCGTGACTGAATTGCTGAATATCTCCAGCGGCTTTCAGCACACCACTTCCACGACCGTAGCTTCTTCGCTGAATCCCGCGAACCTCCATCAGCGCATAACTTTTACCGCGACCGTTACGTCTCCTTCGCCAGGTGTGCTCACCGGGACGATTACATTCAGCGACAGTGGACACGCCTTGGCCAGCCCGCCCGTCGCCCATGGTAAGGCGAAATTCTCGACCAAGGCGCTCGCTGCCGGGGTGCATGTGATCACCGCCAACTACAGCGGGGACGAAGCTTTCCTGTCCAGTACATCGCCAGAACTCAAGCAAGCGGTGAGGGCGGAGACTCGGGTCGAGCTGAGTTCGTCTCACAATCCGTCTCGTCGCGGACAGCCCGTCACCTTCACCGCCGTGATCAAGTCCAAATCCGGAGGTACTCCTACGGGCACGGTAACTTTTACAGACTTTTCCGCCGTGCTCGCCAACGTCACTTTGTCCGGGGGCCAGGCCACATTCACAATTTCGTTCCAGCGCAGGGGCCCGCACATCATCCGGGCGATCTACCGCGGCAGTTCCGTCGATCGACGCAGTTTCGCAGTCCTGGCGCAGCGCGTGAGATGAAGTCTGGGGCAATAACTGCGTGGGGACGGGGCTCAGCCCCGCCCCCCCAGCCGAGCAAGGCTCGGCCATGTTCGAATCAGGAATGCGGAATCAGGACTTGTCGAGCTCCGCTAGACTGGACAGCCCGGCCGGCTGTCCCCACATGGCCGGTGCTGTCGATCGCATTGGTTTCCATCGCATCTTCTGCTGTCGTCTTGGGGATGCGATGGTGGGCGCTGTAGGATTTGAACCTACGACTTCCACCGTGTGAGGATGGCACTCTACCGCTGAGTTAAGCGCCCAACTCGAACTGCCGCTATATTCTAGCAAACGAACCAG
>Ga0068859_100006799_pt1 | contig 11624 bp, 10 predicted proteins | sample KBSSwiS22_FD_66585 | JGI IMG/M metagenome (GOLD analysis project Ga0068859, IMG submission 66585) | Switchgrass rhizosphere microbial communities from Kellogg Biological Station, Michigan, USA - KBS Switchgrass S2-2 | ecosystem: Host-associated > Plants > Roots > Rhizosphere > Soil ... | reverse complement strand
TGAACGTACGCTCCATCGGCCATCGCAGCGATCTCCTGCCAGACCTGTGTCGTCTCGGTGTCGCCTCCGCACTGAATCGTGTTGATGATGATGCCCTCTCTCCTGGCAAGCTGGGCCGTTTCGGGATACTTCACCTCATCCGCATAGTCCATATGGGGCGGCGCATCACCGACGAGAAAAACAATTTTTAGTGTCTTTGCATCCTTGCTCCATGAAAGCTGTCTTACCGCGTCGTTCAATGCCTTGTTCACACTCTCACGCTTATCGCCGCCTCCGGCAGCAGCGAACTCCATCAAGCGTGCGTAGATTGCGTCAACATCATCGGTCAGATCGAATGTCCTCGTGACGTATTCATCACCACGGTCACGGTAGCCAATAAGCCCGAGTTTGATCGTCGGAGCCGGCCTTCCGCTGACCATATGGCGCGCAATCGTCCAGATCTTTCGCTTCGCGCCTTCGATCAATCCCGTCATGGAAGACGTCGTATCCAGAACGAATGCCACCTCGATTCTCGGCGACACATCCGTCAGAGGTGAGGGCGCCGCGTCGAAACGCGTCGTGGAAGCCAACAGGAGAGCCATGGCCGCTATGAATGACGCGAGGGTAATGCTTTTCATACGATGCCTCCTATTGATTCGCAGGAATGATCCTTACCGTAAGGTTGTTTGTGGCGGATTCTGTAACACGCACCGGTGTCCCTTGAGGTTCGACACGCCGCAGCAAGTCCGGATCGAAATAGGCGTAGGAATCGAGAGCTTCCCAACCGAATACGCGATAGTCTCCGGGCGGAACGCTGCGGAATGCGAATCGTCCGCTCGAGTCGCTCGTCGTTGTCTTGAAAAGGTCCGTCCGATTCCTCTGACGCTCAGGCACAAGCACGACACGCGCTCCAGCAATGGGAGTGGAACGGGGATCGACGGCGACCCCATCAACCTGGCTCGCCCTGGAACTGAGAACGATCTCGAGAGCCCCGCCCGCGACGCCGGAGAAACGTAAGGGCTGGCTCAGCACGTCAACCTGTGCGAAACGTGCCTCCTTGACGTAGAAGCCCGCGGGCAGTCCCGTAATGGGCCCAACGGTGAACTCTCCTGGAGAAACGCCCGCGATTGCGAAGGTGCCATCGGCCTGGACCGGCTGAGCAAGCGGGGCGGCGGGTTGCAGGTTGGGTCCGAAAGCGCCATCCAGTGTCGGCTTCAGCGGAACGCGAATACGTTCCCATCCCTGGATCGACGACAGGTTCATTCCCTCAACGCTGATGCGCGCTGGAAGCGCGACACCGGAGGTGAGTGTCAGAAGCAGCCCCTCGACATCATGGTTTGAAATATCGACAGGAACTCTTGCATTGGCCCGCGCAGCAACTGCGGCGACCTTGACCAGGGTTTCGCTATCGGTCCCTGCAGCCGGCTCCAGTGCGACCGCCTGGACGACGTAAGAACCCGGCGGAACACTGCGGAGTTCAAACCCGCCCGTCTTTGGATCATATTTCTCGCCTGCGCTGAACGCGCCACTCGCACCGGTTAATGTTCGGTAGGCAAGCGACAACCCTGCCGAGGCCGGCGGTTGCCCGGTATTCGAGTCGATGATCCGGCCTCGTATTCGATGGAGTTGCTGGCTGGGGACACTGAAATCAACGCCAGTCAATTCCCCACCAGCAGCGACTTCAACCAGTGCGGCTCCTCTTGCGTCGAACACGCCGGGATAGTAGGTCATTGTAAAACTGCGGTCAGGCACTTCATTGGGACTCAGGGGCGCGTTTGCGCCAGTTGTCCTGTTCGGCCCCGGCGCGGCTCCCGCACTCACGACGTAGCTTCCGGGTGTCAGCCAGTACAGCCGGTATTCGCCCCGATCATTCGTTCTCGCCGTCCCTTCCACGTGAAAGGCTCTCTGCGCCTCTGCGTTGTATGTAGCGCGAAGCAATTGAACAGGCACCCCCACTTGCGGCTGCCCTTCAGGACCGCGAATAACTCCACTGATGTTCCCCGCAGGAACGAGCGGCATCACGACATTGGGTAATGACTGACCGGCCGCAATGCGAATAGCTGTTGCGGGGCCGCCGGGCGTGCGCTGTCCATAACTGTGGCGCGAATAACCATCACGAAAAGCCTGCAGGCTGTAGAGTCCCGGCGGCAGGTTCTGAAATGAGAACCGGCCTGATGTATCGGTGGTTACGGGGGCAACGGAAAATGTTAGGTTCCCCGATCCCGCGCCGAGCGCAACTTCTGCGGGCAGACCGCCGCTGGCGCCCGTCACGATCGGGCTGGTCATGCCCGCTGACGTCGAGGCCGTGACTGCGGTGAGCGTCACGCGAGCGCCTTCCAGCGGCTGGTTCGAGCCGGCGCGAAGAACGATGCCCTCAATGGACGCAGGCGCACCGGGTAGCTGCGCGGCCGATACCGTTTGCAGAACCAGGAGCAGGGACAGTGCAATAAATGACCGGATCATCTTTTACCTCCGGAGAGAGTGTAGAAAAATAACATAAACGCGCAGGCGTTGTGTAGAAAAATAACATGAACCGAAAAATTCGAAATTGGGAGAGTCCTGCATTGGATTCGAGATTGGAGAGCTCAAATTGGACTGCAGCCTCCGGGGTGGGGAGTCGAATCTGCGATTTCGAATCTCGAACCTCCAATCCAGGACTCTCCAATTTCAAGATTTCTGCTCTCCCCCGTTCCGCCCTCTCCCGGAGCGAAAGGCCAATTGCGATTGCCTCGAGCGCTGGGCTATTCTTCCTTCCACGCTCGTTTGTAAGCGTCCCGCCCGCGGGAAGGGCTGCGCCCGACAAACACTCTTTGGATCATGCGATTTCCTTGGAATCCTGAACGGCGGGCACAGGAGACAAGGAGTCGTTATGATCGTGAATCTCGCTGAACTGCGCCGTCAGCGTCCCTCTCCTCCGCCACCCGAATTCGACGCCAGCAATCCGGGCAGGCGGAATCGTCTCTCACTGGAACAACAAAAGAAGCGAGCGAAGGATCTGCTGCGCGCGGTACGCTCCAACGCCGATAGCGCAGTGGCCCGTTTTCAGCTTCGCTCCCCCGAGTCTCTCCTGACGGGCCAAAGCCCGCGGCTGAACGACGCGCAACAGGTGATCGCGCGGGAAAATGGATTTCGAAAATGGACCGATCTCAAGGCTCACATCGATCGCATTGAAGTTGAGCTTCAAGCTACTGTCGAAGGCCGGCCATCGGCACTGGATGGCGCCGAAAAGACTCTGCATATCCGCTGCGGTACAGACATCCTGCACGATCTCGCCCTCGGGGGATTCAGCGGGGATTTCCTGTCGTTTCCGGATCCCTATGTCGAGGGACCGGTGCCTCGGACGGAGTCGCTGCAGGATTTTGTTCGAATTCGCGCGGAATATCTCGAGCCCGGCAGTCCCGGAACGTTCGAAGAACTGTATGGCACCTATCTCGACTTAAATCGCGCGCGCGATTACTCCGTCGTTTGCGTCTGGATGGAGCATGACTCCCACGATCAATTAATCCTCGCCCGGCTGCTGCACTTCTTCAGCGACGCATCGACGAGACCGAACCGGCTGCGCATGATCAATGTGACGCACTTCCCCGGCTTCGAACGGTTCGTCGGGCTGGGGCAGTTGCCGCCGCAAGCGCTGCGATTGTTGTGGGACGATTTCGAAGACGTCTCCGAGTCTCAGATCATGACGGGAAAGCGGGTTTGGAATGCAGTCACCTCACCCTCACCGGAATCCATGATGGAAATTGTGCGAACCGGCACGCCGGACATCCCCACGATGGGAATCGCACTGGCCCGCCACATCCGCGAACTGCCTTCCGTAAGCAACGGCCTCGGCATGAGCGAAGCCCTTACGTTGCGGGCCCTTTCTGAAAAAGGCAGCATGACGGCCGCACGCCTGTGGGGCTGGTATAACGGCCACTACGAGCCCCTCGTGTTCATGGGGGATCTGCGTTACTGGAAACTCGTCGAAGATCTTTCAAGCGCGAATGAACCTGCGCTTCGAATCCATGGGCGGCGTTCGAGATCGGAGAGAATGGACCCAGCATCGAAGGTCGAACTCCTGCCTTTCGGCGAGCGCCTGCTGCGCGATGAGGCGGACTGGCTTGCTGCAAATCCGTCAGAGCGGTGGGTCGGCGGTGTTCAGATTAACGCCCGCGAGAGACTCAACTGGCGCTTTAGCGAAGATCGGGGGGTGCTTTACCGTTGACTTGCGGCTTTATCGAAGCTGGCCAATTTCAGCAGTGACAGGGTCAATGAGAGCTTTTACTTCCGAAATCTGCGCGATCGGAAATCCGCCTTCTCTTGCATGGTCGCGAATCAGTTGCTCATTCGCGGCTATGTAGACACAGTAGATCTTGTCTGCCGTTACAAAGCTCTCCTGCCACTGAAGACGGGGACCAATCGACTGCACGATGTCGCAGGCCTTCCGCGATATCGCCTGAAGCTGCTCAGGCGAGAACTTGCCGATGCCCGGGATGTGCCGTTCAATGATGTACCTTGGCATGGTCTCCTCCTGCTGTTGAAGGTTGTGGCAGAGATTGTATTCCAGCAGGCAGTAAGAAGCGGGAGGAGGTTTCCGTCCTGGGGAGAAGATGGAAGACGGATCGCGCGCGTTGGGAGAACACCGACCCAACCGTTACGATCCGTCGTTCCGGGGTTGGCGTTACCGTGCTACTGAGAAGCGCGTTCTTCGGAACCTTTCAGTACCACGCCGGTCGCGATAAGTCCCACAGGCAGAATCCATCCTGGAAGGTCAAACTTGAAAACCCCTATGCCAAGAGCCACCAGCATTCCCACCATGATTACCGCACGCATTCCTGAGAAACCCATCCTAGCCTCCTTGTCAGACGACTGCGAGGGTAGGGGCGGGACATGCAAGGGACAAATTTTTGTTGGCGGGACTCAGTCCTCCACGGACACGAGCAGCAGGGTGCGGTCATCGGTGAGTTCCCGGCCCTGGGAGAACCGGCCCAGATCCGCAGACAGGAACTCAAGGAGCTTCTCGGGTGCGAGGCCGCCACAAAGCTGAAATGCCTTCGTCAATCCCTCGATCTCATACATGTTCTCAGCGGGATCTTCGCATTCGGTAACGCCGTCCGTATAGAAAAGGATGCGGTCACCGCGCTCGAGTGTGAATTCGCCGGAAGGAATGGATTCCAGATCCATAAGCAGCAGGGGACGCGTCCCCTCACAGTGCAACTGGCGGACGTCACCTTGTCTCAACAGCAGCGGTGGGAGATGCCCACAGCAGGCTCCGCGTATTTGGAGTGATCTGGAATTCACGACGACATACATCGCGGTCGCCATCATCGACGACCCCCACATGAATCTGAACTGCTGATTAATGAACTTGAGCACCGCAGCCGGATCCGTTTTGGCTCCCGGGAACGCATGAAAGACAGCTCGGACCATGGCCATGACAATCGCCGACGGCGCACCATGCCCCGATACATCCGCGATCAGAATGCCGACTTCATCGTCGGAAACCCGTACGACGTCATAGTAATCGCCGCCGACATGACGGCTCGTTTCGTAGTGCGCCGCAAAACTCAAACCCTGGAAGGCCGGGAACGTACGCGGAAGGATCAGCCGCTGCATCTCCGCCGCGCTCGCCAGTTCCTGCTCCAGCTCATCACGATTTTTGCGGACTTCGCGTTCGAGGCGCCGCACAGCCAGGTGATTCGAGACACGAGCGAGAACCTCTTCGCCCTGAATCGGCTTGGTGATGTAGTCCACGGCGCCGAGTTGCAGGCCGGCGACCTTGTCCTGCACCTCACCGAGCGCGGAAAGAAAAATAACGGCGATGTCCTGCGTTGCCGCATCGGCTTTAATGCTCCGGCAAACCTCAAACCCATCCATCCCGGGCATCATGACGTCGAGAAGGATCAGATCCGGATGCGTTCGGTGGGCGATCTCGAGCGCAGATTTGCCGTTGGTCGCGACGAGGATGCGATGCCCGATTCCATCGAGGGTGCGGACAAGGACCTGGATGTTTACGGGGCTGTCGTCCACGACGAGGATTGTGGAAGGCACCGTCGCTCGCGCCGGAGATGTGGAACTGACGCTACTCGGCACGGTTGTTCTTCGCCTTCATTTGTAAGGATTCTGCAAGCTCGGTGACGGCTGCAAAGTCGAACTTCGCACGCAACCGCGCGATGTGGCTCCCGAGTCTTGCCTCTGTCGCACTTCCCTTCCCAAGTTCAATAACGATTGCGTCGAGGTCGGCAATATTGCCGATTGCCGCTGCCTCTTCAAGCCTTTTGCCGATATCACGCAGCGAGCCGTCGGCTGGAACAAATGTCTCGGTATCCTCCGCTTCAACCTCCTCAACCTCCTCACTCGCCGCGACAAAGTGCGCCTTCGTATGCCTCTGGATCTTTTGAAACAATTGTTCGGCGCGGATCGGTTTCGGGATGAAGTCTACGCATCCGGCGTCGAATGCCGCCTGGCGGGAATCTCCGAATGCGCTTGCGGTAACCATAATGATCGGAATGGATGCCGTAACGGGGTTCGAGAGAATCTGGCGCGTTGCCTGCAAGCCATCGAGATCGTGCATTCGAAGATCCATGAGAACAATGTCGGGTTTGTGTTCTGCGGAGAGAGAGACCGCTTCAACCCCTCCACCTGCTGCAATCACGTCCACACCGGCACTCTCGAGGAGGCTGGCAAGAATCCGGCGATTGACAGAACTGTCGTCCGCAACGAGAGCCGTGAGGTGTTCCCCCGCTGCAAGGCGGGCATCAAATACCGGCTCGTCTTCGTTGATCTCTGGTCGCGTCTCCGCCCCCTCGGCAGTGATAAGGGGAAGAGTGAAGTAGAAGGAACTTCCGTGACCCAGCTTGCTTCTAACCTTCAGCTCGCCACCCATGGAGTTGACGAGCCTCTGGCTGATCGTGAGTCCAAGGCCGGTCCCGCCTGCAGAAGAGCCGGCGCGTGTCTGACGGAAGGCCTGGAAGATAGCCTGCTGGCTTTCCTCTTCAATTCCGATTCCGGTGTCCCGCACTTCGCAGTACAGGCGGTCGCCTTCGGCACGGCCGAGAATCAGCGTCACCTCGCCTTCATCCGTGAACTTGACAGCGTTCCCGAGGAGATTCAGAAGAACCTGCCGCAGGTGCCGGCCATCGATGACGATATGGTTTGGCACGTCGGGATCGACTTCAATCGAGAACCGCAGGCCTTTGCGTCGCGCGGGCTCTGAGATGACGTGCCTCAGATCGACGGTAAGCTGGTGCAGGTCCGTCGGCCGCGGTTCCAGCTCAAATCGCCCCGCTTCGATTTTCGACAGATCGAGGACGTCGTTGATCAGGTCCAGCAGATGGGATCCACAATTGGCAATCGCGTCCAGGGATTCCCGCTGATCCGCGGTCAGGCTGTGACTCCGCTGGAGAAGCTGTGTGTATCCCAGAACACCGTTTAGAGGCGTCCGCAACTCGTGACTCATGTTTGCCAGAAATTCGCTCTTGGCTCGAGTCGCTGCTTCTGCCGATTCCTTTGCGCCTCGCAACTCGGATTCATGAGCGCGTCGCTCGGAAATATCCCTCAGAAATGCGCCAAAGAAATGCCCGTCGCCGGAGCTGATGGGATCCGTGATTGTGATTTCGATGGGAAACTCGTGACCGTTACGGTGCAGCGCTGAAAGTTCCAGGCGTTGATTCACGACAGGGGCTTCGCCGGTGCTCAGGAATCGCTTCAATCCCTTTTTGTGGGCTTCGCGAAACGCAGGAGGGATCAGCAGGTCGGCCAGAGTCTGACCGATTGCTTCTGCGGCCGACCATCCAAATGTCACGCCAGCCTGCGCATTCCACATCACGATGTTTCCGTCCGAGTTCATGCCCACGAATGCGTCGTGCGCAGTGTCCACAATCAGCCTGGAGCGTGCCTCACTCTGCTCGAGTCTCTCGAGCGCTTCCTTTCGGTCGGCGTCGGCCAGGGCAACGACAATGAGATTCGCCAGAGATAGAGCGAAGTTCTGCTCATCCGTGGTCCAGACTCGGTCTGCACCCACGTGTTCCAGACAGAGCACTCCAATCGTGGCGTCATGCTGGCGAAGGGGCACATCCAGCATTGCCCCTATGCCCAGCGGCTTCAGGTAAGGCTCTGAGAATTCCGACGTACGGCTGTCGTTATGCGCATCAGCAGCGGGTATCAGGCGTTCAGTCTCCAGTGCTTGAAAATAGATGGGGAACGCCGCTCGGTGGAGAAGCTGACCGGATGAATGCCGATTGTTCGCCTGCTCGAAGAGGTCCGCGCAACGGATTTCCGAGTTGTTGGATTCAAAGTGCCACATACTGGCGCGATCGACACCGACGGTCTTTGAGGCCATCTCAAGAATGTCGCGCAGACGGTCTTCAAGGACTGCGTTGCCAACGGCCTGCTGGGCAGTCAATTCCGTGAGAGCCCTGTTTTCTGTGGTCAGCCGCTGCTCGCTGGCGCGCAAAGCCTGCTCCGCGTTTACGCGCTCCGTCACGTCATGAAACACGCTCAACGCGGCGGGCTCGCCGTCAAACGTGACGGTCCTGGCGTACACCTCCGCCCAGAATTCGTCTCCTGAAGGCGTCCTGAGCTGAAGCAGAAGACCTTCCGCCTGGCCCGTCTGTTGAAGCTGCTCGACCATCACTGCCCGCTGCGCAGGATCGACGTAAAACTCTTTTGCATGGAGACCGACAGCCTGCTCGGCGGGAATCCCAAACCGGTCGGCTGTGCGCTCGTTCACTGCCAGAACCTGATTGCTCGCAAGCGATGTCACCGCGGCGGCGAATGGACTGATATCGAAGAGGTGACGGAATCGGGCCTCACTGTCTTCAAGACGCTTCGCCGAGGAACGGTTCGATTCGCTGGATTCCTCCAGCCGCCGATAGAAGATTCCCGACATCGCGATGCTCGTTCCCATAATCGTCGTGAGAAAGAGGATGAACATCAGCTCAGGAGATTCGTGAACGGCCTTGCGATAGACGAGCGCAATGCCTGCGGAAAGCATCGCAACAAGGGCACCGAAAACTAACAATGTCTTTTGCCGAAACATCAAAGGAGCAAAAGCGCTTCCACTCTCCTTGCGGTAAGTCTCAAACCAAGCATTGTCTGAAACTTGAGCGGCACCGTCAAAGAGTTTCGGAGATCGGGTAGTGGGCTACTCTGGAGTTGCGGCCGGCCAGGTTCAATGGTCAACGGACAGAATGGAAAGTCCTGCATTGGAGATTGGAGGTTGGAAATCTCAAATTGGACGGCATCTTCCGACATGAAGAGTCCAATCTGAGATTTCCAATCTCCAATGCAGGACTTTCCATTTTGGTCCGTTGATCACGCCCGTCAATCCCCTCTCTGATCGGATCGATTCTTCAACCGGACCAGGAAACGGCTCGTGCCTGCCCCTATGGGACGCATGCTGTTGAACATCGCCTGGGACATTCGCCACCTGCCGCCATCGCGTTTCCACACAGCAAGAAAGCGGCCATCGTCTCGAATGCGTTCGCCACCATGCAGCGGCTGAATCGCCACCATGTAGGCCCAGCGCTCGACCGCGTATTCGCCCATCATCGTCACTTCCCGTTCGATCTCAGCAAAAGTCACGACGCTGAAGTCCGCAAAGTATTCCTGGTGCCATTCCTCGAGTTCCTTACTGCCCCACAAAGACATGTCGTTGGGAGGCATCAGGACTGCAGAATCCGTGTAGAGAGAAACTATGGTCGGAATGTCACCTGCCTTAACAGCCTCTATGAATTGGTGATGCGCTTCCAGAATAGGATCGGTCTGAACCGCACGCTCGACGCTCATGTTGCCTCCATTCCGGCTTGAAACGATATGGGAGGGTTCAAGGGTAATCGCCCTGTGCCAACTGAGCCAAGGTATTTGGTGGGAGATTCGGAACTAACTATCGGTCTTGCCGGACGGGGATCGAGACCACTGAAGCATTCCGATTGCAATGCCCAATACGAGAAGCAGAAATCCGCTGCCGGCCGGAAGTTTCAAGCTCTGCCACAACACGATCGTGGCCACATATCGAGGCAGCCGGCCCAGGACGACGCTCAACTGATAAGGAATGATCCTTGGAGGATTTCTCAGAACGGCCAACCGCACGACCGAGAACGGCAACGGCAGCAACGCAAAGACAAAGGTCAGAACATAAGCGCGCCAACCGTCCCAGTATGGCAGGAATCTAACCCACTTCCCTGTCGCTCGGGACCGGAAGTGTCGAAACACGGTGACGTCAATTGCTGCCGCAACGCCTGCGCATATGCTTCCCACCAGTGCGAATGCCTGCGCTTCGGCCGGCGATTGCCTTGATGCAAAGAAGATCAGCACCGGATCGAACGGAATCGGGACGACGGTGTTGCAAAGAATGGCCAACGGAACGAAGCAGAACAGATCCAGCCAGTTCACGTCGTTGCCACGAAATAGAACGTATGCCCGCAATTGCGGCAGAGATATTCGTCGTAACGGCCACGGCGTTCCGTGAAATTGAGAAAGTGCCCGGCAAACAGGCAGACCAGGGGGTGTTTGACCTCGCTGCGGCTGTGTTCCTTCTTCAGGAAGGAATGCCCGCAGTCGCAGGCGTATTCATGCAGCCCATTTCGAGACGCCACCCAGTGAACACTGTGCCCGAACAGATTGCACAGGTATCGGACTTTTTTCGTGAACGCCGTTTTGGCCGAATAAGGATCGCAGTCCACTTTGAACAACAACGGATGCCCGCACTGAACACAGGCATACTCGTTATGACCGGAACGCACGGCGATTTGCTCATAGCGATGCCCAAATACAAAACAGGACACAGTATGGGACACCCGCGTTTCCTGCCAGGTGCTGAGATAATACGCGCCGCATCGACACTGCCTCTGTGGGCCTCGCATGCTGGAGAACACGAAGTTGTTCACCTTGTGGCCGAAGAGCACGCACGACAACTTTCGCCAGAGCTTGCGCGCCGGCTTCTCTTCTTCGGTCCAGGAAAGAATTTTTGTAGCGACCGTGTGTGATTGCATGGAACACATTCCTTTCTGTTTGCGTCAGCGAGCCGTGAGTCGGATGTCGTCGTAGTCGGCGCGTGCCGATGTGAGAGTGGAGTCGGAGTCCGTCTTCAATCCGATGCCGATCAGATTGGGCGGCGCAGATCCAAACGCCGCTTTGTAGTCGGCCGACAGGTCGCGGCTGACCGACTGCCACTGCCCGAGTGCGCCGGCGCCGCTTTGAATGACGATGATGACCATCCGGCCCGAACTGGGATGCTCAAAAGAGCGACCTGCCGGCACGGATGTTGACCAGACGTACTTGAGAATCCGGGGAAAGAGCCGCGAACCAAAGACTGCATAGACCGACGCGGCACTGTCGAGTGTTTGCGGGCGCCGCTCGTCCCCGCCTTTTGGCAGTTCCCAGACGCGCCATCGCCACGAAAGGATCGGAAATCCCCGGTCTTCGGCCTTGATCTCGACGCCCAGATGCCCATCGCTGCTCTGGGAATCGCCTGAGAGGTAGCGATTACCGTCCGGATCCGCCTTCACCTGATACACCGGCTTTGAAGAATCGCCACGCGCCTGCCAGCCTTGTGGAAGTCTTCCCAGAGAATCTGTTGAAAAATTCCAGGACGGACCCGCAGAAGATGGGGTCTGAATCAGTGAAGTGAGAAGAATAAACTCAGCCAGCATCAGCGGCCTCCT
>Ga0068859_100006797_pt1 | contig 11624 bp, 12 predicted proteins | sample KBSSwiS22_FD_66585 | JGI IMG/M metagenome (GOLD analysis project Ga0068859, IMG submission 66585) | Switchgrass rhizosphere microbial communities from Kellogg Biological Station, Michigan, USA - KBS Switchgrass S2-2 | ecosystem: Host-associated > Plants > Roots > Rhizosphere > Soil ... | reverse complement strand
GGTCTATCGCGATCTGGCGAAACGCACCGACCAGCCATTGCACCTCGGGTTGACGGAAGCGGGGATGGGCATCAAGGGGCTGGTGTGGTCGGCGGCGGCCATGGGCGCATTGCTGAACGAAGGCATCGGCGACACCATTCGCGTGTCGCTCACGCCCCGGCCCGGCGGCGATCGGCGCGACGAAGTGTATGCGGCGTGCGAGCTGCTGCAGTCGCTCGGACTGAGATCGTTCGCGCCGAGCGTGACCGCGTGCCCGGGTTGCGGGCGCACGACCAGCACGACGTTCCAGGAGCTCGCCGAACGGACCCAGGACTACATTCGCGAAATGATGCCCGCGTGGAAGGAGCGCTACGAGGGCGTCGAAGACATGACGCTGGCGGTGATGGGTTGTGTGGTGAACGGGCCCGGCGAATCGAAGGCGGCGAACATCGGCATCAGCCTGCCCGGAACCGGCGAGGAACCGAGCTGCCCCATCTACATCGACGGCCGCCACGCGATGACGCTGCGCGGCACCTACGACGAATTAGCGGCCGAATTTCAGCGGATTCTGGACGAATACGTGGAAGGACGATACGCGCGTAAGAACTTGCAACATAACTAATGGACCGTCGTATACGGCTCGGTGAGCGTGAACGGCGGGATCTGAATATCGAAGCGCGCTTCCTTGTCGCCTTTACCAGATACGGTCACCATTTGATAGGTCCCACGCATCGATCCAAACGGCGTCGTCAACTCGCATCCTGACGTGTACTCGAAGGTGTCGCCGGGCTCGAGCACCGGCTGTTTACCGACCACGCCGGGACCGCGCACTTCCTTTACATCGCCCATCGCGTCGGTGATGATCCAGTGGCGGCTCATCAGTTGAACGGTGTCGCGGCCCTCGTTTTTCAGGCGAATCGTGTACAGAAAAAACCACTGGCTCTGCGCAGGGTTGGATCGCCCTGGCGCATACTCTGTTTCGACGCTGACCCTGATGCTTCTGGTGACGGCTTCCGACATGACCCTGACCTAATCATATGCCAGCAGAGCCCGTAGACGACCCTCAGAAACTGCGGCAGATCGCCGAGTCGATCGGCGTACCGCGCGCGCGGCGCCACATCTTTTTGTGCGCCGATCAGACCGAGCCGAAATGCTGCGACCGCGATCGCTCGCTGGCCGCGTGGGGTTATTTGAAGAAGCGGCTCAAGGAGCTGGGACTTTCAGAGTCGGGCGGCATCCTGCGCACCAAAGCCAACTGCCTGCGCATCTGCGAGGGCGGCCCAATCGCCGTCGTGTATCCGGAGGGCACCTGGTATCGCGCCTGCGATCCCCCGGTGCTCGAGCGCATCATCCAGGAACACCTGGTCGGCGGGCGGCCGGTCGCGGACTACACCATTCTGGAAAAACCTCTCACACCGTAATGAGCGCTATCCACGACGGAAACCACGAAGTCACGACGCTCTAAAAAAGCAGCCAAGGCACGAAGGTTCTGTCTTCGTGCCCTAGTGTTCTGTTCTTATAGCGCTACAGCTTGTCGAGATCTTCCTTGCCGATGTTCGGATTCCAGCCGAGCAGCTCGTACTGCGCGACGCCGTTCTGCACGAACGGATCGCCGTCGCGAATCGCGTCGAGCGCCTTGAAGTCGTCGTCATCCACCCGCAGGAGCAGAATGCCGCCGAAACGCGGATTGCACGGGCCCGACGCAATCAGCACGCCTTTCGCTTTCAGCTCGCGAAGATACGCGCGATGAGGATCCTGATAGACCACGACTTGTTCCACCGGCCTTCGATAGCGAATCAATGCAACCGCGTACATCATTTACTCCACTGACTGTCGACTGTTGACTGCCGACAGTTGACTGCCGATCGTCGACCGTTGACCGCCGACTGTTATTGTCCATACCCCGCGAACGCCAAGCCCAGCCCGTAGGTGATCGCCGCTTCGATGATGCCGACGATGGTCATTTCGGTGCCGCTGGCCCACCACGACCGGGTCGTGATGAGCGCTTTCGACGCGCCCACGGCGAAATGCGCGATCGTGCTGATGATGAACGACGCGATCACCGCGGGCATGCCCACCGTGAAAAAAAACGGGATGATCGGAATGAACCCGCCGATGGCCGTCGAGATCGCTGCCGAGATCGTCGACTTGATTGGATTGGGAAACGTTTCTTCCGACAGCCCGAGCTCCTCGTGAAGCAGAGCGCGCAGGAATTGCTTCGGCTCCTTTTCCAGCCGGGACGCCATCGCCGACGATTCTTCCGGCGACAAACCCTTCAACTGATAGAACAGCTCGAGCTCGAGCCGCTCCTCCTGTGGATCCTCCTGGATTTCCTTGCGCTCGCGCGAGACTTCCGACTCGTACACCTCGCGCTCCGACTTCGACGCCAGATAGGCGCCGGCGCCCATCGACAGCGCGCTCGCCATGGTGCCGGCGAGCCCCGCCGCGAGCACCACTTCGCTGCCGCCGGTATAGCCGGCCATGCCCGACACGATGCCGAACACCGCGCCCAGCCCGTCGTTGACGCCGTAAATCGCGTCGCCGATCCAGCCGGTGCCTCGTACATGCCACCGCTCGCGAAGCAGAATGGAATCGAGCAGCGACTTGGGCGTCGGCGCCGGTCCTGCCAGCATGCGGAGCGTAATCGCGTGATCCCGCTCCTCGTTCATCGCCTGCTCGGCGATCTGCCGATCGACGGGATCCTTGAGGCGCCCTATCAGCTTTTCGTAGTCCTCTTCGACGCGCGATTCTTCCTGCTCGAGGCGGTGGAGAATCACGTTCTGGTCGGTGAACCGCTCGATCCAGCGCAGCGACGATCGCACACTCGTGGGATCGGGCGCCTGCCCGGTCATCAGTTGAATGCGGCCGGACCACTTGGCGGCGTGACGGTCTTCGCACTCGGCAAGCCGGATCAGAATATCCCTCCGGCGCGAATCGGTCTCGCGCTGCGCCAGCACGCGGTATGTCCCGGCGGCTTCCACCTCGCGCCGCCACATGTCGCGCACTGCTGACAGATGTTCGGTATCGGCCATCAGTGCTCCCCGAGAAGTGTGTTCAGGGCGACCACGGTAAAAATACCGGCGACGGCGAGGACCAGCTCGCGCAGCGTGCGGGCGTCAATCCGTCCACGATGGAGATCGGGAATCAGATCGGCCATCGCCACGTAGAGAAAGCTCGCGGCGGCGACAGACAGAAGGTACTGATTGATCCGGGGCATCCAGTCGAGCGCGACCACCGCCAGCACGGCGCCGAGAATGGCGGACGCGCCCGAGAGGAGATTCAGCGCCAGCGCCTTCTGCCTTGAATATCCGGCATCGAGCAGGATCGCGAAGTCGCCGAGCTCCTGGGGAATTTCGTGAGTGGCCACCGCAAGCGCGGTGCTGATGCCGAGCGGCACCGAGGTCTGCACCGCGGTGCCGATGACAACTCCGTCGAGAAAATTGTGAAACGCGTCGCCGAACAGCACCATCGGCGCCGCCATGCCGTGCGCTTCGCAGTCGTTGGTGTGACAGTGACGCCACAGCACCAGCTTTTCGAGCAGAAAGAACAGCATGATGCCGCCAAGCAGGGCGCCGAGCACCGTGCGCGCGGGCAACTGACTGAGCGCTTCGGGCAGCAGCACCAGCAGCGCAACGCCCAGCAGCGTGCCGACGGCGTAGCTGACGAGCCACGGCACGACTTTCAGGCGAATCTGATCGTTGAAAAGAAGAAGGGCCGAGGCGACCAGGACTCCGCCGAGGCTGCCTATACAGGTCAGCCCGACGGCCCACGCGAGCGAACGCACGCTGGGATTATAGCGGTTCCGGGTGCACCCAGAACCTTATGGCGTTGCGATGTACCCGCGGCGAGCCCTGACGCGCAGAGCCGGATCGCGCAGCTCGACGCGGATCGCATGCCACTTGCCGTCTTTCTTACCGGTCGACGCGTAGCCAAGGTAGTACTGACGGCTCAGCTCGTCGGCGATGCTGGCGGTTGCCGGGTCGAGATCGCGGCCGGATCGGACGATCTCGGTACGGCCGCCGCTGTCATCGGTGATCTCGCGCAGCGCATTCGCGTTCACGCGGTCGCCCATCGTCCGCACCGTCCGGCTTCCGCCGCCACCTTGCGGGAACGGCCATTGAATTTGCGGAAGCATCACGCCACCACGCGGGCGTCGTCCGCCAGGAATGGGAATCGGCGTCGGAATAGGGCGGCGAATCGGCGGAGGGCCGGGGAGACCGAACGTGCTGGTTTCGGCCTGGCCGTCGATGCCGATGGCGTACACCATGACCTCCGAATTGCGAATCAATTGCTTGATCTGCCCGAGCGTGCTGTTGCTGTCGGTATCGTTGCCGTCGGAAATCAACACGATCGCTTTCTTACGGTGTTCGCCGGTTTGCGCCATGGGCACAGCCTCGGCCAACGCGTCGAGCATGGCGGTGCCGCCGGCGGCATTCAGCCGCGCGACCGCACGACTGAGACGCCGGCGATCGGTGGTCCAATCCTGCAGAAGCTCGGGGTAGGACTGGAAGTGCGTGATGAAAATCTCGTCCTGTGGATCGAGCAGCTCGCCGAGGAACCGGTCGATGGCCGACTGGGCGTACTGAATCTTTTCGCCCGCCATGCTGCCGCTGGTGTCCAGCACGATGCCCAGACTGACCGGCACTCGATCGTTGCTGAAGTGACTGACGTCCTGCCGCACGTTATCTTCATAAATGACGAAGTCGTCCTGGTGCAGTCCAGGGACGAAGCGTCCGCTCTTGTCGATGACCGTGGCGGTAACGTTCACCAGCTCGACGCCGCTGCGAAAGCGGAAGTCGTCCTGGTTCTGGCCCGCCACTGTCGAGCTGCCGGCGACCGCAACGGCAGCGGCTGCGATGACGAGAGCGATTCCGGGGCGAAGCATGTTTTTCATAATCTATCTCAATGCGCTGGCCAGCTTTGTCTCCGAACGTCGATCGACGTGGGGAACCACTTCGGTGCCGGCGCGAAAACTGACTCGATATCTTGCGATGGCCGCGGGATCGGGCACGCTGACGGTGAACGGCGCTTCTTCGCCTGGCGCGAGCGCGCGGTAATCGAGCGGCACGTCCTTGGTGGAAATCAATGCGCCCTTGTTATCGAGCAGCGAGACGACTGCCGTCAGCCCTTCGAGTTTATGTCCGGTTGCCGGGTTGCGAACGGTACCGCTGATTGTGAGCGATTTTGCCTCGCGATTGTGGCCGAGCGACACGAGCTCCAGGGGATTAACGTTGCGTGCCGCTGCCTGCGCCGTCGTCGTTCCGCTTTCCTGAGATGAGGTCCGCAGGAACAGCATCGCGCTGCCAAGAACAAGGATAAGCACTGCCGCTGCATATAACGGAAGGCGGCCCGTCGTCGCCTCGCCTCGCTCGACCGTGCCAAACGCGATCACGGGAGCGGTTTCAACGTCGCTCTCGACAATCGGTCTCGATATTGTTTGCAGGGTTTGCCGGGTTTGCAGGGGTTGCGCGGATTCCGGCTTGAACCGCATCTCGTCGAAACGAACCGGCTGAGATGCGGCGAAAGAATGGCTCGCGGCCGGTGCCGGGGTAGAGGCCGTGGCGACCCACTGCCACTCGCCGGCGACCTGCTTCCATCCGCCATCGGCAGCGCCGTGAGTGTCGGCGGCTGCTGCCAGGGCGGCGACCCGTGCTTCCGAACGTTGACGCTCGCCCCGCTGTAACCGCAGGACGGCGGTCAATGCAGCCACGGCGACGGCGACCGAAACAGACGTGATGACGATCAAAATGGTTTCCATGGTTCTTACCTCAATTTGAACTCAACCGCGACTTCGACGATGACATCCACTGGCGAGCCCAGGCGCTTGGCCGGCGAGAATCGCCATTGCTTCACCGCCGCGATGGCGCGGTCGTTCAAACCGCTGCCGAGACCGTTCAGAAGCTTCACATCGCCCACCGATCCGTCTCGTCGCACTACGATCTCGAGTACGACTTCGCCTTCGATGTTGCGGCGTCGTGCTTCCTCGGTGTAGTCGGCCTTCACTTCGCGAAGGATGCTTGGCGGCGTGATGCCGCTGCCAGGACGATAGGGACCGCCGCCCATCCCACCGCCAGACCCGGGACCGATGCCTGTTCCCTCGCCGCTGCCCAGTCCGGTTCCGGTTCCGGTTCCGACCCCGCCACCAGCGCCAGAGCCGCGGCTGTCGCTCTTTGGCGGTGCGGGCGTATCGATGACGCCAGCCTGATCGCGGTCGTTGGCGGCTACCGTCGCCACGGGAGCTACCACGGGCGGCAACGGCTCCGGTTTTACGGGCGGTGGCGGTGGTGGAGGCTCCGGTTTCGCAACAGGCTCAACCGGCTTTGGCGCCTCGCGCACAGGTATCGGGCTGTCGAGCTTGGACTTACCGACTCGCATCGCCTTGGGCGGCGGCGTCCGCTGGCGAAGGCCGCCACCGCCGCCACCCCCACCCGGACCAGGCGTCGCGAGAAAGACCAGGCGAGTGGTGACCGGTTCGCTGCGGAGCCGTTCCGGCTCGGCCGCGTGAGTGAAATCGATGGTGCTCGCAAGAATCAGCGTCGCCGCAATGCCGGCGTGAACGGCTGTGGAGATTGCGACGGGCAGCTTGGCGGACGCGTGTTGAAATACCGGCTGATCGAAGAGGAGCGCGGCGCGGCGGCTGCTATCGTCTCGAAGAGCGCGCACCGCCTGCACCGCTTCTGCGAACGAGAAGAACGGTGCAGCCCCTGCAACCGAGTGGAGCTGGCCGACGGCGAGCAGTGCCTCGACCCTGTCGAGAGGGACGCCGGCCGCCTCAGCGACCTCGCTCGCCGAGTACACGTCATCCGGGGATTTCTTCAATGGGTCAGTCATTTAGGGATATGCCTGCCTAAACGAAGGCAAAAGGCTTGCCGGTTTGTACTGGTGTTTTATTGGGGAATTTGGGGGACTGTCCGAAGAACTGAACGGTTTCTGGACCTAACGTACGCCTTCGAAGAAGGACAGCCCATCGCGGTCGGCCAGATGCCGGGCCGCTTTGAATCCCTCGGCGCTCAGTGCCTTGAGCGCCCCGCCAGACGACTCGTAGTGCGGATCGACCGGGCGGCGGCTGCGCAGGAGTCCCCCCAATCCGGCGCGGGTTCCCTCCTCGATGACGACGATGCGTCCCCGATGGGCCAGCGTGCGAAGCGCCTGTTGAAGACATGCGACGCGCTGTTCGGGTTTCATGTTCGACAGCAAGCCGTCCTGATTGTCGACCACGACAAGATCGAACGACGCGGCGTCGAAGGGAAAGGTATCGAGACTGCTCGCGGTTTCAATCTCCAGCAGCATGCCGCCGATCTCGACGCTCTTCCGCGCCCGCGCGGCCTCGGCTTCCGACGACACAATCGCGCAGGCGCGCCCGCTGAGACCGACCTTCGACGCGATCGCCGCGAGCAGCGACGCATCTGTGCAACCGATTTGCAGATAACGATCGCCCAGCTTGATGCCGGTCATGGCAATCGCTAATCCGTGCTTTTCGCCGCCACGCCTGAAAAAAGCCATATCAATTTAAATGATATAGTTGCCGGCTGTGAAAAACGTTGAAATCGCTCCGGCAAAAGGGAAATTGGGCATTCTTCTCGTCGGCCTCGGGGCGGTCAGCACGACCACCATTGCAGGCGTGCTTGCCATTCGCAAGGGCCTCGCCAAGCCTATCGGCTCGCTTACCCAGATGGGCACCATCCGGCTTGGCAAGCGTACCGAGGGTCGATCGCCGAAAATCAAAGATACCGTCCCGCTCGCCGATCTCGACAACATCGTCTTTGGAGGCTGGGACATCTTCGCCGAAAACTCCTACGAAGCGGCGCGCACCGCGGGCGTGCTCGAATCGTCGCTGCTCGACAAAATCAAGCCCGAGCTCGAAGCCATCAAGCCGATGTCGGCTGTCTTCGATCAGCGCTACGTGAAGCGGCTCGACGGCCCGAACGTGAAGAAGGGCAAGAACAAGATGGATCTTGCCCAGCAGCTGCGCGCCGACATCAGGAATTTCAAGAAAGACAACGGGCTCGATCGACTGGTGATGGTGTGGTGCGGCAGCACGGAAGTCTTCATGAAGGAATCGGCTGCCCATCAGTCGATTGAGGCATTCGAGAAGGCACTCGAGGCGAATGACCCAGCCATCCCGTCGAGCATGGTTTACACCTATGCGGCGTTGATGGAAGAGGTGCCGTACGCGAACGGCGCGCCCAACCTGTCGGTGGATATTCCGGCGATGATGGCGCTCGCCCAGCAGCAAAAGATGCCCGTCGTCGGGAAGGACTTCAAGACCGGCCAGACGTGGATGAAGACGGTGATTGCCCCCGGCATCAAGGCCCGGTTGCTTGGCATCGAAGGCTGGTATTCCACGAACATCCTCGGCAACCGCGACGGCGAGGTGCTGGACGACCCGGAGTCGTTCAAGACGAAGGAAGAGAGCAAGAAGTCGGTGCTCGACTATATCCTTCAGCCGCAACTCTATCCCGAGCTCTACAAGGATCTCTGCCACGTCGTCCGCATCAATTACTACCCGCCGCGCGGCGACAATAAAGAAGGTTGGGACAACATCGACCTGGTTGGCTGGCTGGGCTACAAAATGCAGCTGAAGATCGACTTTTTGTGCCGCGACAGCATTCTGGCGGCGCCTATCGTGCTCGATCTTGCGCTGTTTCTCGACCTGGCCAAGCGGGCCGGCATGTCGGGCATCCAGGAATGGCTGTCGTTCTACTTCAAGAGCCCAATGCACGCCCCAGGGCTCTATCCCGAGCACGATCTGTTCATTCAGTTGATGAAGCTGAAAAATACCCTCCGCTATATGGTCGGGGAAGAACTGATTACGCACTTGGGGCTGGAGTACTACGACTAGGCGCAATTTTTCCTATCGTTTAAGGCTTAATCAGCCGAAACAAGTGTCGTGAAACTCCGTTCGAGGGGAAAGATGCGTCTTGCCACCTTGGTTGTGTATCTCGCCGCCACAATCCACGGCGCGGCGCAGGTCCAGAGTCAGGCGCAAGCCGGCCAGGCGCCAGCCGCGCAGCAACCGCTCCGCCCACTCGCGGTCACGCAGCTCGACGAGCGGCAGGATGGCAGCGGACTCGACAGCATCCGGCCCCTCGACATCACCCTGAGCGACCCGACCCCCATTTTGGATTTGCTCATGATGCTCGTTCGCGATACGCGCATCAGCATCGTGCCCGATCCCGATGTCACCGGAACCTTCCAGGGGGATCTAAAACGGGTAACCCTGCGCCAGGCGCTTGAAATGATTCTGCAGCCGCACGGCTACGACTATTCGGTGCAAGGCAATCTGATTCGCGTCTTCAAGCGCAGGCTCGAGACGCGCCGGTTCGACCTCAACTACGTCATCACCCGCCGGACCGGGTCGCGGACCCTGGCCGCGTCCAACAGCGTGACGCCGTCCGGGCCCGGGATGACCCCGGATGCGAATTCGAACTCACAGGGCGGCTCCGCGCAGGTGAAGGGCGTCGACGAAGGCGACATATTCAGCGACCTGGCCACCGGCGTACAGACGCTGATGTCGCCTGGGGGCAAGTTCAACATGGATAAGAAGGCCGCCATGCTGCAGGTGACCGATTATCCGGACCGGCTGGACCAGGTTCAGCTGTACCTTGACGCAGTTCATAATCGCGCAACCCGTCAGGTGCAGATTCAGGCGAAGGTTATCGAAGTCGTCCTGAGTGAGGAGTTTTCCGCCGGCATCAACTGGAACCTTGTGGTCCGGCGTGCGGGCGACGCTGTGTCGGTGACTCAGCGCGTCGCGCCGACAACGTCAGGGACAGTCACCGTGGGTTTACACATCAAGGATTTCACCGGACTCCTGACGGCGCTGGCGACACAGGGCAAGGTGAACGTGATGTCCAGTCCGACGGTAAACGCGCTGAACAACGAGCCGGCAATCATGCGCGTCGGCACGCAGGACGTGTTTTTCAAGACGACCGCTCAAACCGATGCGGTGACTGGCCGGATTCTCCAGACGACCGTCGAGCCGCAGGCGATCACTGAAGGTGTCGTGCTGAGCGTGACGCCGCAAATCTCCGGCGACGGCATGATCAACATGAGCATCAGCCCCAGTCTCACCGAGCGCACCGGCGAGGCGACATCGCGCTTCGGCGACACGGTGCCGATCCTGAGCGTGCGCGAGACGGATACACTGGTGCGCGTTCACGAGAGCGAGACGATCGTGATCGCCGGCCTCATGGAAGAGCGGATGCGCCGCGAGGAGCGCAAGGTCCCTTTCATGGGCGACCTTCCCGGCGTGGGCCGGTTGTTCCGCGGCCAGGTGACCAGCAGACGCAAGACCGACCTGGTGATTCTGCTGACGCCGACGGTGATGACGCCGGCGCGCGTTCCCGAGTCGGCGACGCAGGAACTCAAACGACTATCGGAGGCGAGGGGCGACACTCAGCCCTGACGCCAGGAGCAACGAAATGTACGAGGAATACTACGGCTTTACGGAAAAGCCGTTCAGCCTGACGCCGGATCCGAAGTATCTCTTCAAGAGCGAATCGCACGCCAATGCGTTCGAGCTGTTGCAGTACGCGGTGCGGAGGCGCGAAGGCTTCGTGGTGGTGACCGGCGATATCGGCACCGGCAAGACGACGCTGTGCCGCGCGCTTCTCGAGGAGATCGATCGGAACACGTTCACGGCGCTGGTGTTGAACCCGTTCCTCACCGAAGAGGACCTGTTGAAGCTCATTCTGCAGGACTTCGGAGTGGTGTCGCGCGAAGACGTGAAGAGGGGCCGCCTCGCGAACGTCAGCAAGCAGGAGCTGATCGAGACGATCTACGATTTTCTGCTGGGACTTCTGCCCCTTCGAGCGAGCGCGGTGCTGATCATCGACGAGGCGCAGAATCTGCCGATGGCCGTGCTCGAGCAGATTCGCATTCTGTCGAACCTCGAGACCGACAAAGACAAGCTGCTGCAGATCCTGCTGGTCGGCCAGCTGAATCTGAACCCGATCCTGAAGGCGCCGCAGATGCGCCAGCTCGATCAGCGCGTGTCGATTCGATACCAGCTGCGCCCGCTGAGCCGCGACGAAGTGGCGGCTTACGTGTCGCACCGGCTGAATGTGGCGGGAGGAGCGGCGTCGGTGACGTTTCACCCGAAGGCGCTCGATACCGTGCATCGCCGCTCGTCGGGAATTCCGCGGCTCGTCAACCTGCTCTGCGATCGCTCGCTGCTTGCCGCGTATTCCGCACGAACCAACCGCGTGTCCGCCGACATGGTGCATCAGGCCGCGGAGACGCTCGAGCTTGCCGACGTCAAGCCATCACGGTTCAACTGGTTTCGGCGACATGCGTCGGTGGTGGTCAAACTCTAGATGAGCCTCATCCTCGACGCGCTGCGCAGAGGGCGCACACGCCAGGCGCCGCATCCCCACTCGAACGCGGCGCAAACCGATGCGGTGCTGGCGACGCTCGGATACGGGCGCTTCAACCCAACGTCTCCGGCGAACCGGCTCAAGCGCATCCTCACGATTCTCGTTCTCACGATCCTGTTCGCCATCGTGCTCTGGGGTGTGATTATCTGGGTGATACCGCCGGCGCCGCCGATGCAGGTTCTCGCCACGGCGCCCAGACCCGCGCCGCCGACGACCCCGCCGCCCTCGTCCACGCCTGCTGCTCGCGTTGGGGCGCCGGCGACAAGC
>Ga0068859_100006796_pt1 | contig 11625 bp, 7 predicted proteins | sample KBSSwiS22_FD_66585 | JGI IMG/M metagenome (GOLD analysis project Ga0068859, IMG submission 66585) | Switchgrass rhizosphere microbial communities from Kellogg Biological Station, Michigan, USA - KBS Switchgrass S2-2 | ecosystem: Host-associated > Plants > Roots > Rhizosphere > Soil ... | reverse complement strand
GGGGGGGGGCGGGGGTGGGGGGGCGGGGGGGGGCGGGGTGGGGGGGGCGCGGGTGGTGGCGGCATCGGCTCCGGGGGCATGGGCGGTCGTGGCGGAGCCAGCTCCGGGGGCATGGGCGGCCGTGGTGGAGCCAGCTCCGGGGGCATGGGCGGGCACGCGGGAGCCGACGCCGGTGGGCGTGGTGGCGGCGAGGAGATGGGGGGACGGGGCGGCTCGTCGGCCGGGGGCGGGGCGGGGACCTCGACCAGCTCGGGCGGCGCCGGCGGTCACGCCGGCTCGACGACCGGCGGGGAGGCGGGCGCCGGTGGTGCGGCGGGGAACGCCTTCGTCGGTTCGAGCCCGCCGGGCGCGGCGGCGGTGCTCTTCGCGGCGCTCTCGCCACCGGGCGAAGCGCCTTGGTGCCCCTCGTATCGCTGATCGAAGATCAGCGGATGCGCGTGCCGGGCGGCACGTCGCGATCCAGCGCGGTCAGCGCCAGGACCTCGGCGTCGCCCGCGGCCAGGATCATCCCTTGCGAGACGACGCCCCGGATCTTGGCGGGCTTCAGGTTGGCCAGGTAGACGACGGTGCGCCCCACGAGCGCCTCGGGCGCGTAGGCGCCGGCGATGCCCGAGACGACCGTGCGCTGCTCGGTGCCGAGATCCAGCGTCAGCTTCAACAGCTTCTCGGTCTTCGGCACCCGCTCGCACGCGAGGACCTTGGCGGCGCGCAGATCGATCGCGTCGAAGACGGCCTTGTCGATGGCGGCGGGGGGAGCGTCGACAGCAGGGCCGGCCGCGGCCGGTGACGGTGAGGACGCGGCCGGGGCGGCGGCGGCGGGTGCCGCGGGGGTGGGTTGCCATTTGGCCAGCAACGCCGCCTTGCGGTCGGGGTCGATCCGCGGAAACAACGGCGCCGCCTGGCCGAGCGTCGCGCCCGGCCACGCGATCCCGCCCGCCTCGTCCTCACGCCAGCCGGCATCGTCCCCGAGCCCGAGTTGAGCCAGAAGGTTCTTCGAAGCCTGGGGCATGACGGGAGCGATCAGGTGTGCGACCTGGCGAAGGTGGGCGCAGCAGCAACCGAGGATGACGTCGAGCTCGCCTCGCACCGACGGATTGCTCGTCAGCTCCTTCGCCAGCATCCACGGCTTCTTCGCGTCCACGTAACGGTTGGCCGTCCGGACGATGGACCAAGTCTTGTCGAGCGCGTCTGCCGGGGCGAAGGACCGCCATCCGTTTCGGGCAGCCTCGGCAGACGCCAACAGCTCACGATATTCGGGGCCGCTCGAGATCCATTTCTCGACCCGCCCCCCAAGGTACTGGTGGGCCATGTTGACGGTCCGGTTCAGCAGGTTCCCCAGATCGTTGCCGAGGTCGGATTCGTAGCGCTGAAGCAGCGACTCGTACGTGAAGTCGCCGTCGCCGCCCAGCTGGTACTCGCGCAGCACGAAGTAGCGCAGCAGCTCGATGCCGACCGGCGCGCCGACGGCCGCGTCCAGATCGTCGGCCACCGCCAGCGGATCGACCTTGGTGGCCGGCATCGACTTCGAGATCTTCTGTCCCTTCACCGTCAGGTAGCCGTGGCAGAAGATGCCTCGCGGCGGCGGCAGCCCGGCCGACTTCAGCATCGCGGGCCAGTACACCGCGTGGAACCGCAGGATGTCCTTGGCGATGATGTGGGTGCAGTTCTTCCAGAGATCTCCCGCGCGCCCCTTGGTCGCCAGCGACTCTTCGACGGCGTTCGGCCCCCCGAGGACGGTCAGGTAGTTCGTCAGGGCGTCGATCCACACATAGACGGTGTGGTCGGCATCGCCGGGGACGGGGATGGCCCAGGCGACCGACTTCTTCATGCGAGAGATCGAGATGTCCTTCAGCCCGCCGCGCACGAACGACGCGACCTCGTTCTTGCGCGACTCCGGCTGGATGAAGCCAGGGCGCTCGTACAGCTCGAGCAAGTATTCGGCGTACTTCGACAGGCGGAAGAAGTAGTTCTTCTCCTTCACCCGCTCCACCGGTCGCTGATGGATCGGACAGACCTTCTCGCCGTTCACGACCACCACGTCGTCCTCCGACTTCCAGTCCTCGCAGCCGACGCAGTACATGCCGTCGTATTCGGCGGGGTAGATGTCGCCGGCCTGCTCCATGCGTCCCCAGATCTCCGCCACGGCGACCAGGTGCCGTTCCTGGGTGGTGCGGACGAAGTCGTCGTTCGAGATCTCGGCGCGCTTCCAGGCTGCCTGGAACTGCGCCGCGATGCCGTCGCAGTAGGCTTGCAGCTCGACGCCGCGCTCGGCGGCGATGCGCTCGATCTTCTGGCCGTGCTCGTCGAGGCCGGTCAGGAAGAAGGTGTCGTCGCCCTGCGCGCGGTGGAACCGCGCCAGCGCGTCGGCGACCACGGTCGAGTAGAAGGTGCCGAGGTGTGGGGTCGCGTTGACGTAGTAGATCGGCGTCGTGACGTAGAAGCGGGCGGAAGAAGACACGCGCTCTTAACTATCGTTCCGGCCGCCCGGGGGCAAGGCGGCGGGCTTGATCTCGGCGGCGGTGTACACCTTGGGGGGCGCGTCGGGGAACATCACGCGGACACGGCCCCGCAGCACGTCCAGGTCGCCCACCCGACCGATCCCGTCGGGCGTCTCCACCCGCTTGCCCATGCGCGGCAGGTCCTTGGCCGCCTCGACGTAGTTCGCCTCCTCGTAGACCAGGCAGCACTTGAGGCGGCCGCACTGCCCCGAGACCTTCGACGGAGTCAGCGCGATGTTCTGCACCTTGGCGGCCTTGATCGACACCGGTGCGAAGCGCGGCAGGAAGGTGCTGCAGCAGAGCTCGCGCCCGCACGAGCCGATGCCGCCCACCATCTTCGCCTCGTCACGCACGCCCACCTGCCGCATCTCGACGCGCAGCCGCAGCTTCGTGCCCAGGTCTCGCACGAGATCGCGGAAGTCGACGCGCGCGTCGGAGGCGAAGTAGAGCGTCGCGCGGCCGCCGCCGTGGACGTCGGCGTGGAACATCTTCACCGGCAGCTTCAGGGCGGCCGCCGCCTCGCGCGCCACCATCAGGGCGTCGGAGGCGCGTCGATCCTCGGCCGCGGCGCGCTCGCCGTCGCGCTCGTCGGCGATGCGAACCACGCGCGCGAGCCGCCCGCGGGTCGGGCGTTCGACGGGCGCGGTCGTGACGATCCCCAGCTCGGTGCCGCGGTCGGCCTGCACGATGACGCGCATGCCGACCTTCAGAGCCAAGGCCGTCGTGTTGTTGCCCGCCTGCGCGGCGAACACGCGGCCGCCGGGGCGCAGGCGGATGCCGACGACGCGCACGACGGGGAGGTCGCGACCGCCGGGTGAGGCGGTGGCCCTGGCCGCTCCGGAGGGGGTGCCGGGCCCCGGCTCGGTCGACGCCGTCGGTCCGCCGGCGCTCGCGAGCTCCGAGGCGACGCTCGCGCCTGCCGGCGCCGCGCCGTTGGCGCTCTCGCTCGAAGGGGGGGCGGGCGCGTCGTCAGGGGGAAGCCCGGCCGGGGAGCCGTTTCGCTCTTCAGTCATGGTCGTGAACCGCATGCTGGTGCCTGCGTCATGTGGCGGCGCGCTCCTCGCGGCGCAGGCCGAGCAGCAGGCGTTCGAGAGCCATGGTGGCGTTGACGTTGCCGGCGAGGGCGGTGTCCGCCTCGACGATGGCAGCCAGGGCGCGCGAGAGCCCGCCCAGCCCGTGCCCCGCGCCCGGCGGCGGGGCCAGGTCCGCGGCCGCTTCTCCCGCCAGCACCGCCAGCTCGGGCGCGCCGGCCGCGACGACGAGGGCGTCGCGGTAAGCGCGGGCCAGGAGCGCCAGCGCGACGGGGAGCTGCTCCTTGGCATCCTTGTTACCGAGGTCGGCCGCCGCGTCGAGGATCGGGGCGACCCCGCGGGCGGCGGCCGCCCGTCGCAGCGCTCGAGCCATCTCGACCGTCACGTCGTGCGCGGCGGCCGCTCCGGCCTCGGCCGCCTTCCCGGCGTCCTCCTCGGTCCCCTCCGCGCTCGGCTCGACGGAGGCCGCGGTAGCGGCCAGCGTCGCGAGGAACCGCGCCATCGATCCGTCCGCCATGACGGCCGCCACCCGCGCGCTGGCCGGATCGGCGCCTCGGGCGGCCGCGACCTGCAGCAAGGCGGCCTCGGCGATTCGATCGAAGCGCACCCGCTGGGTGCGGGAGCGGATCGTGGGCAGGAGCTTCTCGGGCGCCGACGTGACGAGCACCAGGTGGGTCCCCCGCAGGGGCTCTTCCAAGGTCTTGAGCAGGCAGTTCGACGCGTTCGCGTTCAGCCGGTCGGCGTCGTCGAGAATGATGATCCGGGCCCGCGCCTCGTGAGGGCGCTGCTGGCCGAGCGCCACGACCTGCTGCGCCTGCTCCATGACGATCTGCGCGCCGTCGGAGGTGATGGTCAGGACGTCCGGGTGCAGCCCGGCGGCGATCCGGCGGCAGGTCTCGCACTGGCCGCAGGCGCGGCCGGGCGAGGCCTCGCAATCGAGCGCCATGGCCAGACCCAGCGCGGCCTGTCTCTTGCCCACCCCGGGCGGGCCGTCGAAGAGATAGGCGTGTGCCACGTGCCCGCTGGCGAGCGCGCGCCCGAGCACCGCCAGCGCCCGCGGCTGTCCGGCGATTTCTTGAAGGAGCACCGAGTTACCGTAACACAGCACACCGCCCGTGCGACGCCCGCTCGCGCGCGGGCCAGATGGGAATCGGCGCTCGTCCCGGCGCTCAAATCCCGCTTGGGCTGCTAACCTTCGGCGCGGAGGTCCCGAAGCCATGAGCATCCTTTCCCGCCTCTCCACGCTGATCAAATCCAACGTCAACGATCTGATCGACGGCATGCAGGACCCGGGCAAGGAGATCGACCAGATGGTCCTCGACATGGAAGAGTCGGCCCGCGACGCCCGGCGCGAGGTCGCCCAGTGCATGGGTGAGGAGAGCCGCCTGCGCAAGCGGATCGAGGTGATGAACGGCGAGTCCGGCACCTGGGAGGAGCGCGCCGCCGCGGCCGTGCGGGCGGGCGACGACGGTCTGGCGCGTGAGGCGCTGGCTCGCAAGGCGGCCACGGACACGGAGCGTGCCGAGGTCGAGAAGTCGCTGCGCGACCAGGGCGCCTACGTCGAGCAGCTGACCGCTGGCCTGAAGGCGCTGGAGGCGCGCGTCCGCGACGTCAAGCTGCGCCAGGGGAGCCTCCGCGAGAAGGCGCGCGCCGCCAAGCGGGGCGGCCCGCTCGGCGCCGGCACCGCGGCCTTCGCGGACTTCGAGCGCATGTCGAGCAAGATCGACGCGGTCGAGGCCGAGGCCGGCCTGGCCGACGAGCTGGCAGGTCGCACGGCAGCGTCGATCGAGACCGACAAGAAGCTGGCGGCGCTCGGCTCGAACAGCGCCGTCGAGGACGCGCTGGCGGAGCTGAAGAAGAAGCTGGGCGGCTAGGGGCGCCGGCGAAGCCGGCGGGGGTGGAGGGAGGGCGTGGAGGTCCCCGTATGGAACGTGGCGCGATAGCGCGACACGTTCCTAGCGAAGGCGCGGGCCTGCTGGTGCGGCGTCCTAAACGCCGGGCGGCGCCACGAAGCCGCCGAGCACCTCGGCGAACCTCTCGGCCAGGTCAATCGAGGTGGCGTCCTCGTGGAACGGCCCGAGGATCTGCAGCCCCACGGGCAGGCCACTCGTGGTACGGCCGGCGGGCGCCGCGGTGGCCGGACATCCAGTGAGGACGGAGGCAAACGACCACCGAGCGAGATCGGTGTAGGGGCGATTCCCGAGACGCCGTCCGTTCAAGTCTGGGCTGTGATCGTGCGGGAAGGCCGCCACGAACGTCGAGGGCATCAGGAAGGCGTCGTGCGTCCGGAAGAACTCCTGCCACCGGGCGCGCGCCTCCAGCCGGCGGCTGCTCTGTCGCAACCACTGCCGATGCGTGGCGATCGTCCCCTGCGTCCAGGGGTCACCGCCCGACCCGCGCCGCATGGCCTCGTACGCGTCGTCGGGCATCCCTTGCGACAGGAACGCGGCCAGCAGCCAGGCGTAAAGATCGTGTTGCTCGGCCGGATCGACCCCCGGAGGCCAGCCCTCGCTCAGTCGAGCTCCGGCGTCGCGCAGGGCCGCGACCGCGCCCGTCAGCGTCTCTCGTACTGGGCCGTCGAGCGGGCAGAAGGGGTCGTCGAGAACGTACCCGAGGCGGTATTCGCCCAGGCTCTTCCGTCGCGGTGGCGGGAGCACGCCAGGGATCGGCCGCAGGGCGTCCGGCCCCGCCATCACGTCGAGCGCCATCCGCAGATCGGAGGCGCTGCGGGCCATGGGCCCGATGGTGGACAGCTCCGACGGGCCGGGAGCGACGCCCGGAGGGGGAGGGATGTGCCCGCGGATCGGGACCAGATCGATCGTGGGGCGGTGGCCATAAACGCCGCAGAAGCTGGCCGGGATGCGGATCGACCCGCTGAGGTCGCCGCCCGGGCCCAGGAACCCGAGGCCCGCCGCCAGCGCACCGGCGGTCCCGCCGCTCGATCCGCCCGGCGTGCGCGCCCGATCCCAGGGGTTGCGGGCGGTCCCCGACAGCTCGTTGTACGACTGCCAGTCGGCGGCCATCTCGGGCGTGCTGGTCTTGCCCACCACGATGGCGCCCGCGGCTCGCAGCCTCGCCACCGCGACGGCATCCTCGGCCGGGACGTACGATGCCAGCGACGCCGATCCGGCGGTGGTTCGCAAGCCGGCCGTCGCCAGCACGTCCTTGATCACCACCGGCACGCCGTCGAGCGGGCGCGGCGGCTCGCCGCGCGCGCGCCGATTGTCGGCGGCCTCGGCCTCCGCCAGCGCCTGCTCGCGCGCCACGGTGATGAACAGGCCCAGCGCCGGGTCGAGCCGCTCGATCCGGGCGAGCACGTGCTCGGTCAGCGCGCGCGCCGAGATCGCACCCGTCGCCACGGCGCGGGCGGCGTCCGCGGCGGTGCCGAAGTCGGGATCGAACCTCATAGCGGCCGCACCGGCAGACACAGCAGGCACGGGAAGGCCCCTGTCTCCGGGTCCATGGTGAAGTCGCGCTCGTAGAGCTCGACGGCCGGCCGATCGTCGGCCTGGTAGCCGCTGTCCGGCAGCCAACCGGAGAGGAAGCGCATCCAGGCGTCGTGGACCTCCGTGGCCGTTCCCACGAACCGGGCGCAGGCGTATCGCCCTGCCGGGATCACCTGCACGCCGACTTCGTCTGTCGGTCGAAAGGCGGCGTCGACTCCGACGCAGGCGTCGTAACGGCACTTGTCGGGTGCGGTGAGATCCGGGCTGTCCTGGCTGATCCCGAACATCACGAGACGTGGCGGCATCAGTCCCTGCCCGGCGCACCACGCCGCGAAGCGCTGCCACAGCCGAGGAATGCCCGAGGTCCCGTAAGGGCCGACGTGGCGCATGTAAGCGACGCGGGTCTCGGGAAGGGTCTGCATCTCGATGTCCATCTGACCTCCCTTGCGATGGCCGGTCCAATCACCTGGCGGCCACAGGTCGAGATCCTGGCGAAAGCCGACGGCCGCGTCTTGATTCGCCTTGCGATCCGCTTGATGAATCTTGCGCATCGCTCCTCGTTGCGCCGCCGTCCAGGCTCGGAAGGCGCCGCGGCGCCAGTCGGTGGGCGTGACGGAGAAATGCGCTTTGAAGGCGCGGGTGAACACCTCCGCCGATCCGAACCCGACCTCCAGCGCCACCTCGAGCGCCGACCGCGGCGGCGAGGCCAGCAGCCGCGCGGCCGCCACCTCGAGGCGCCGGCGCCGCACCCGCTCCGCCACAGTCTCGCCGGTCAGCGCCTGAAAGATCCGGTGAAAGTGCCACGGCGAGAAACAGGCCACCTCGGCCAGGTGCTCGAGGTCGAGCGCCTCCCGGAGATGCCCGTCGATATGATCGATCACCCGGTTAATGCGGGCGACGTAGGTCTGGCGATCACCCATCGTCGCTCTCGACTCTAGCGAGGACGAGCCGGGATGTCCTCGTCGCTGAGCCTCAGATTTTCGTCGGGACGCGCCGCCTTTTCACCGGGCGGGCCAGCCCGCGCCGCGCGCCGCGACCCGCGAAGCCGCGGGATCTCGCGGCAGGCACGTCGTCGGGGAGTCGGGCGGCGAGCTGGCACGGTTTCTGCCGTCGCCTGCCTCCGGAGGAGACGAGCGATGATGCTGAAGGCGCGACTGACTTGGCTTTCCCCCGTGATCCTGTCGTCAATGGCCGCGATGCTGGCGACGACCGCCGGCTGCGACAGCGGCGGCGCAGGTCCGGGGCGCACGCCTGGCCAGACCGAGTTCGAGAGCGAGGACCCGAGCAGCAACGGGCGCAACGAGACGGCCGGTCCCGGCGCCGCGACCGGTGACAGCGCGGGCGGCAAGGCCAACCCCCCCGCCAGCCCGGGCGCGCCCGGCGGCCGCAACGCGGCCGTCGAGGAGGCGGACATCTACCGCGTCGACGGCAACCGCTTTTACTACTTCAGCACCTACCGCGGCTTCCTGGTCTATGACATCGCGGACGCCAAGAACCCGCGCCAGCTCTCGCGCCTCCCGGTCTATGGCTATCCGGTCGAGATGTTCGTGCAGGGCCACACCGTCTACGCGCTCCTGCGCGACGTCCTCTATTTGACCGACACCGCTGGGCAGGTGCGCTTCGAGCGTCACAACGTCTCTCAATTGGTCTCCATCGACGTCACCGATCCGGCCAACCCGCAGCTCCTGCAGACCGTCGACATCGTGGGACAGCTGCGAGAGGGCGTGTCCCGAAAGATCGAGGACACCATCTACGTCGTCTCCTACGTGCCGCAGGGGTACTACTGGGGCTGGCGCTACGAGCTCGCCGACCCCCAGAAGGAGCAGGCCTGGGTCTACTCGTTCAACGCCGCCGATCCGAAGAACCTGGTCCAGGTGCAGAAGCTGGAGATCTTCGAGGGCGGCAGCGTCAACGACGTCGATCCGGTGAGCGGCGCGCAGGTATCGCGCTACTTCAGCGACGTCACCATCGCCGCCACCAGCAACGCCCTCATGGTCGTCGAGAACTGGTACATCTCCAGCTGGACCCCGGGCACGGCCAAGGGCACCGGGGAGTACACCTGCGGCACGTACTCCGGCGATCAGCGCGCGGTCGTGTCGCTGATCGACGTCAGCGATCCGACCGGCGCGATCCGGTTGCACTCGCGGTTCCAGACGCGCGGGATGCTGGGCGATCAGTTCAAACAGACGTACGTTTACGACGACGCCACGGCCACCGGCACCTACTACGGCATGTTCGCGCGGCAGGCCTGGCAATCGAGCAACTGCAGCGGCGAGTCGTTCACCCAGAACGTGCTCGAGTCGTGGGACGTCACGAACGGCGCCGCCCCCCAGAAGCTGGCCAGCCTGAAGTTCGGCAAGCCGAACGAGACGGTCCGGGGCAGCGCCTTCGACCTGTCACGCAAGGCCGCCTTCGCCGTCACCGCTCAGAGCATCGATCCCCTCTACGTCTTCGATCTCACCAACCGCGCGGCCCCCACCATCAAGTCACAGATCGATGGGCTGTCCGGCGACATGACGCTGTTCCGACTGGTCGAAGGGAACAAGTACCTGCTGGCGATCGGCCGAGACGCCAGCGAGACGTGCTCCGGCTTTCAGGGCAACGAGACGCGCCGGGGCATCGGGGTGGCCGTCAGCATCATCGACGTGCGCGACCTCGCCGCCATCAAGCTGGTGCAGCGGCAGTGCGTGGCGGTGGACGGCGACTGGGTCAGCTCGGAGGTCACCTGGAACCTCGACCAGGCCCACAAGATGATCGGCATGCAGTCCGACGGTACGACCAACGTCATCACCGTGCCGGTGTCGTATTCGAAGCGGGTCGACGGCAACACCTGGAACGACTGGTGGTACAGCTACGAGACGGCCGTCGGCATCATGGCTTGGGACGTGTCGGCCTATGAGCAGGCGGGCCCCTCGGCGGCGCCGGCGCCGGCGGTCATCAAGAACTACGGCACGTTCACCCACCCGAACGGCGAGGTGCGCCGATCGATCGTGTTCCCGCACGCCACGACCGGACGGCGCACGATGGTGAACCTGTCCGACACGCACATCTCCATTGCTGACCTGCAGGATCTCGCGACCCCGATGCTGCAGTCGATCATCGAGGTGGCCCCCTACATCAGCCAGGTGCACACCCTCGGCGACGCCACCGTGGTCGAGCAGGTGACCGACTATCGCAACGGGTCGCCGTATGGCGGGCTGACCGAGTTCCGGATCAAGGCCGCCGGCACCAACCTGGAGAGCACGCCGGTGATCGCGAGCTTCAAGGTCGGCCAGGTCCAGGCCGCCATGCCGTTCGGTACGGACAAGCTGCTGGTCTTCCGGATGGACCAGCCGGACAAGGCGGCCTCCGCGCAGCCGAGCGATCCGGTTACGCGCGTGCTGGTGTTCGATCTGGCGGTTCCGGCGGCGCCGCGGCTGGTCGGCTCGGCGGTCGTGCCGGGATACTTCTATCCCTACCTTCCGTTCGTTTGCGGCGCCGACATCGGCTACTGGTACTGGTGGGGCCAGGGGACGGGCTGGGTCAAGACCGCGAGCGCGCTGGTGCAGCTCAGGGGGACGTGGGACAACGCGACCCAGACGTCCGGCAACGAGCTCGTCACGATCGACCTGGCGGATCCGACGCACCCGGCGGTCTCCGAGATGCCGCTGCCCCCGCGCAAGGACGGCTATTACTACAGCCTGGTGGGCGACGCGGTCGATCCCAGCGGATTCTATGTCACCTACGCCGATTCCGTCGGACAGCGGGTCGACAATGGCTACACCTTCTTTCGCATGCGCCACTATGCCGAGCGATACCACCAGGGCGGTGGCGCGTGGCAAGGCGAGGGCGGCATCAACTTGCCGGGACAGCTGGCGCGCGCCTGGTCGCCCGCCCCGGGCACGAAGGCGCTGCTCACGACCGACACGGTCAATTACACGACGAAGGACACGCAAGGGATCCTGAGCTGGCGGTTCGACACCCGGTTGAACCTGCTGCGCGTGATCACGTCTTCGGGGGGAAAGCCCGCGGCGGAGCTGATGGCGTCACGACAGTTCCAGGACAAGTACGTCTCCGACTTCGTCACCGAGGGCAGCACGCTGTTCGTCAACGTGGGCACCGGCTCCTGGTACGGCTACGGGCCGACGGGCGGCGGCGGCGTGGTGGTGGCCGACGTGGCTCCGGTCGGTCGCTCGGCCCTGGTCGCCGCGTCCGCGGACGACGCCTCCGATCGGCTGATGATCTTCGACGTCAGCCGCCTGGCGTTCGACGTGCTCTACGACCAGCCGACGGGCACGAACGGCGCGCAGCTCATGGGCACCTACCACCACCAGCTCTTCGTCAACCTGCAAGGGGACGGCCTGTTCGCGGTGGACGTCACCGATCCGGCCCACCCGGTGCCGCGCGATTTCCTGCGGACCCTGGGCTGGGGCACCAACGTCGCCTTCGTAGGGAACGACGCCTACGTGGCGTCGGGCTACTTCGGCACGTACCACATGACGCTGGACTGACCAGCGACTGCCGAAAAAGGGCCTCGGGCCTCGGGCTTCGGGCTTAGGGCTTAGGGCAGGCGGTCCGGATCGGGGCGCTCGCGGGTCATTGCCCCGATCATAGGGCGTGCCCGGACCGTCTTTTCCGAGGCCCGAGGCCCGAGGCCCGAGCCCGAGGCCC
>Ga0068859_100006793_pt1 | contig 11627 bp, 10 predicted proteins | sample KBSSwiS22_FD_66585 | JGI IMG/M metagenome (GOLD analysis project Ga0068859, IMG submission 66585) | Switchgrass rhizosphere microbial communities from Kellogg Biological Station, Michigan, USA - KBS Switchgrass S2-2 | ecosystem: Host-associated > Plants > Roots > Rhizosphere > Soil ... | reverse complement strand
GACGCGCAGGCGAAGAAGCTTGCGGGAATGTTCGTCGAAAACTTCAAGGCCTTCGAGAAGCAGGTCGACGCGTCTGTGAAGGCTGCGGGTCCGCGCGCATAGTCGGTAAAAGAGCTCAATGCCCAGTGCGCAATGCGCAATCAATGAGAAAAGCACAATGCTCAATCGATGAAAGTCTTGCGCATTTCGTATTGCGCTTTGATTGAGCATTCGGCATTGAGCTTTGAGCATTGGGCCTTCCGATGAAGTACGAGCCAGTCATCGGGTTAGAAATCCACGCACAGCTGCAGACCCGCACGAAGATCTTCTGCGGCTGCAGCACCGCGTTCGGCGCACCGCCAAACTCGCAGGTCTGTCCGGTGTGCCTCGGACTGCCGGGGGCCCTTCCCGTTCTGAATCGCGCAGCGGTCGATCACGCGATCAAAGCGGCGCTTGCGCTCGGCTGCGACCTTCAGCCGCTCTCGATCTTCGCGCGGAAGAACTATTTCTATCCGGACCTTCCGAAGGGCTATCAGATTTCACAGTACGAACGGCCGCTCGCCCTTCACGGTGGGCTCGACATCAGCATTGACGGGCGGACCAAGCGCGTCGGTCTGACGCGTATCCACATGGAGGAGGATGCCGGGAAGTCTCTGCATGAGGGCTTTCCGGATTCGGACCGCTGCACCTATATCGACTACAACCGAAGCGGCGTGCCGCTGATTGAGATCGTCACCGAGCCTGACATGCGCTCCGCAGCGGAAGCAGCGGAGTTCTTCGAGCGGCTCCGCGACATCCTGGTCTGGCTTGGCGTCAACGACGGCAACATGGAAGAGGGGAGTCTCCGGTGCGACGCGAACGTGTCGGTTCGCCCGGTGGGGCAGGAGCGGTTCGGGACGAAAGCCGAAGTGAAGAACGTCAACTCCTTCCGTTACCTCGAAAAGGCGCTCGAATACGAGATCGATCGGCAGATTGAGCTGATTGAACGCGGCGGGCGCGTCGTCCAGGAGACGCGGTTGTGGGATTCGGCGGCGGGTAGAACGGTGTCGATGCGCAACAAGGAAGAAGCGCATGACTATCGTTATTTTCCGGAGCCGGATTTGCCTCCGCTCGTGATCAATGAAGCGCGCGTCGCTTCAGTCCGCGAGACGATGCCTGAGCTGCCCGAGGCGCGTCGGCAGCGCTTCATCACCGCGTATGGACTGCCGGCGTACGACGCAGGCGTGCTCACGTCCTCGGCGGAATTGGGCAATTATTTTGAGAAGGTCGCGGCCGCATCAGACAATCCGAAGGCCGCCAGCAATTGGGTGATGGGGGAACTGCTGCGCACGATGAAGGAACGCGGCGTCTCGATCGGTCAGCTGCCGCTGACGCCCACTGCCCTCGCGGCGCTGATTGCGCTCGTGGAAAAGGGCACCATCAGCAGCTCGATCGCCAAGGACGTCTTTGCGAAGATGTACGACACCGGCCGTTCGGCCGACGAGATCGTTGCGGCCGAGGGGCTGGCGCAGAACAGCGACGAAGGCGCGCTGCTCGCGATTGTTCGAGACGTCATTGCGAGGAATCCGGATGCCGCCGCTCAGTTCCGGGCCGGCAAGAGTCAGACGTTCGGTTTTCTCGTCGGCCAGGTCATGAAGGGAAGTGGCGGCAAGGCCAACCCGAAGCTGGCAAACGAGCTCCTCAGACGCGAACTGCAGCAGACATGACGAAAGAAACGGGGTTTGGCGTGGCTCGTTGGGACCAAACCCGGTTTCTTGTTCCGCTGCTTGCGTACTGCGCCGCGGCAGCGGTGACCACCTGGCCGCTTGTGCTCCATCCGCGCGCGCTCCTCGGGGCCACGTCAGGTCCCGGCGATCCGTACCTCAATCTCTGGATTCTCGGATGGGACATGCAGACGCTGCTGTCCAATCCAGCGTCGCTCGTCAACGGCACCATCTTCAACGCGAATATCTTCTTCCCGGCCACGAGCACGCTGGCCTACTCGGATCACCTCCTGCTCCAGAGCCTGCTGCTGGCTCCGCTCTACGCGGTCACCGGTGACGTGGTGCTCTGTTACAACGTGTTGCTGCTTGCGTCGCTCGTTGGCAGCGCGTTGGCCATGCATGTGTTCGTCCGGTCAACCGTGCGGACTGAAGCAGGCGCGTATCTGGCTGGCTTGGCGTGGGGGTTCGGTTCGTTTCACTTCGGCCACCTGATTCACCTGCAACTTCAATCGCTGTACTTTCTGCCGCTCACGTTTTTCTTCCTGCATCGAGTGATTGCGCGGCGCCGCGGCCGCGACGTGGTGTGGCTCGGTGTAACCGCCGCCCTTCAGGCCATCTCGTCGGTGTACTTCGGCATCATCGGCGCGATCGCGCTCGCGGTCGGCGGGTTCGCGCTTGCTGTTGGCGTTGGCAAATGGCGCAGCCTGGACGTGCTGCGTCGGCTGGCGTTCGCGGGGGCGATTGCGGCGATCCTGCTGCTTCCGGTCGCGACGATTTATGCCCGTGTGGCGCAGCGTGAAGGGTTTGGTCGGAATCTCGCCGAAGCCGGTCGAAACGCCGCCTACACCGTGAGCTATCTCCAGGTGCCTCCGGGCAACGTCCTGTACGGACGGACGGGGTTGCTGCGGCAGATCGATTCCGCGATTGCACCGCATCCGCGGACCGGGCCTGAGCGCGAGCTGTTTCCAGGATTCGTACTGATCGCATTGGCGATCGCCGGTGCGTGGCTAGGGTGGCGAAGCGACGCGCGTCCGACGGTGCTGGCAATGGGTGCAGTCGGCGCGATCGGATTCGTGCTCTCGCTCGGCCCGGACGGGGTGCGGCCGCTCTATGCCGCCGCGCATCGGTTCGTGTTTGGATTCGCCGTGATTCGGGCCCCAGCACGGTTTTCAGTGCTGGTGATATTTGCGTTCAGCGCGCTGGCCGCGATCGCTGTTCGCGAACTGCGTTCGCCGCGGCTGCCACTGCCGGCTGGCCGCGGAGGCCGCGGACTCGATCTTCCCATCGTCGGAGTGATCGTCGCGGCGGCGGTGGTGGAACTGTTGCATGTGCCGGTGAGCCTGGTTGCGGCGCCGGCGCAACGTACCGATCTCGGCGAATGGCTCGCCCGTGCTTCGGGACCGGGTGCGGTCGCGTTCCTGCCGCTCGATCGTGATGTCGAATCGACGCCGACGATGGTGCAGTCACTCGAACATCGACGGCCGATTGTGAACGGCTACAGCGGTCAACGGCCGGCGTTCTACGGCCCGTTTGCGGACGAAATCAACACCTTCCCGAGCGCCGATGCGCTCGCCACGCTCCACGATAGTCGCGTTCGCTTCGTCGTCACCTCGAAACCACTCGAGCGTGCCGAACCGCCGATCACAGAACGTGCGCGCTTCGACGATGGAACGATTTACGAACTGCAGTGGACACCGGATCTCGAGGCGCGGCTGGTCACGGCCAACGCCGTGGAACCGCCTCCAGCGGGCCCAATTCCGTTTCGTGTCGGCGAACTCGCACGCTACGAGGTGCACTGGGACGGAGCCGGCGTGAGCCTGTCGGCAGGCGATATTTCAATCGCGGTGGAACCGCCCACGTACCGGCTCGTCGTCACCGCGACGACGGCCCCGTGGGTGGCCCGCTTCTTCGAGGCGCAGGACGTCTTCCGCACACGCGTCGACGAAGATCTCCTTCCACGCATCCACGAGCGCGATCAGCACGAGGGTTCCCGCCGCGTGACCAGAGCGTTCGTTTTTGATGGTGCGGCGCGGGTCGTCCGGACGGGTCGAACGCTGGCAGAGGCACTCGATCAGGAAGCGGTGGTGTTGCCAATGGCGCCGCGCGCGCGCGACGCCATCAGCGCGCTGTTTTATCTTCGAACGCTGCCGCTGAGAAACGGCGACCGCATCACGTTTCCCGTGAACGAGGCGGGCCGCAACCTCGTTGCTGAGGTCACGGTCAATGGGCACGACATCATCACGTCGTTGGACAAGAGAGTCGAGGCCATCCGGGTGACGCCGGTACTGCAGAGGCGTGCCGCGGATCGTCAACCGCTGACAGCCATGATATGGCTCAGCAACGACGAGCGGCATCTGCCGCTCGTCCTTGACCTCGACGCCGGTTTCGGTCACATGCGGGTGGACCTTGTGAGTTACCGTCCTTGACCGCTATACTTACTGCATCCAACCGAACAAGTAAGCCTTTGGCCCCGGGTGCACAGGCAGCGTGATCGAGACGCATCATCTCTCGAAACTTTACAGTCGCGGTTTGTACGCGCTGCAAGATCTTTCCCTCACCGTCGAAAAAGGCGAGTTCGTTTTCCTGACCGGTCCGAGCGGAGCTGGCAAGTCAACGCTTCTGCGTCTTCTGCTCGTACAGGATCGGCCAACCGATGGCGAGCTGTTTGTCAACGGCCACGATCTCACATCACTTTCACGCGGCGATGTCCAGGAGTACCGACGCGGCATCGGGTTCATCTTCCAGGACTTCAAGCTGATTCCGACGCGCACCGTGTTTGAAAACGTCGCATTCGTACTCGAAGTGCTCGGCGTGCCGGGCGGGCAGCAGCGGCGACGCGCCTTTCAGGTGCTCAAGTGGGTTGGATTGCAGCACCGCATCAACGCATATCCACGAGACCTGTCGGGCGGAGAGCAGCAACGCATCGCGATAGCACGAGCGCTTGTGAACGATCCTGCGCTTGTCCTCGCCGACGAACCAACCGGCAACCTTGACCCGGATTTGTCGCTCGAAATCATGAACCTGCTCCGTGAGGTCAACGCTGGCGGCACAACCGTGGTTGTGGCGACGCACGATCGCGAATTGATTCGCCTTGTGGGCCGCCGCACGATCACCCTCGATCAGGGACGCGTCGTCGAAGTCACATGAGGGCCATCGATTACGCGCTGCGCCAGGCGTGGGCGAGCTTCTGGCGTTCAGGCACATCGACCGCTTTCGCCGTCCTCGCCATCGCGCTGGCAGCTATGGTGCTCGGAACGTTGCTGCTTGTGACCTGGAATGTCGATCGGGTGATGGCGCAATGGACCGACGCGACCGAGTTCTCGATCTTTCTTCGCGACGACGCGACGTCGGAACAGCGAGGGGCGGTGGAAACGGCTATCGATCAGAGCGGCGTCAGCGATCGCCGCGAGTACGTCTCGAAAACTCAGGCGCTGACGCGCTTTCGAACGCAATTTGCCGATCTCGCGTCGCTCACCAACGACTTCGACGACAACCCATTCCCCGCGTCGGTCGAAGTTCGCGTGCGTCCCGATGCGGCTCGAACCGGGCGGGCGGACACCCTGGTCAGAAGCCTCGCCGCGATGCAGGGGGTTGCCGACGTGCGCTACGACCGCGAATGGCTCACGAGAATGTCGGCCGGTCTGGACGCGATACGGGGCGCGGGGTTTGCCCTTGCTTTATTGATGGCCTTTGCGGCGGCGGTGACCGTTGCCGCAGTCGTGCGGCTCGGACTTCACGCGCGTACCGATGAGATTGAAATCATGAAGTTAGTCGGATCGCCGGTCTCCTTTATCCGTGGCCCGTTCGTGGCGGAGGGGATCCTGCAGGGAGGGCTGGGCGCCGTCATTGCGATTGGCTTGCTTTGGGCCGGATTCGCCCTGGTCCGGGCGTGGTGGGGCGGCGATTTGTCCGCCGTCCTCGATGGAGCCGCCATCCAGTTTCTGCCGGTCCGGCTGGTCGGTCTCCTGGTTGCCGGGGCCATGTCTGTCGGGGCCGCCGGCGGTTTTGCCGCCTCCCGACACGCGGCTTGACCCCCCGGGCGCCCGCCGTTGACAGCCGCCGGAGCCCCCGCTTAGACTGATCGAAACCTCAGATATGCCTGCGTCGAGGAACCGTTTGTCACGCTTCCTGGCCGACTCCCGCCCGCAGTGCGACCCGGTCCTCCATTCCGTCTCTAACTTCTACCGTGAAGAATTTGTGAAATGTAAGCGCTGCCTCGAGCAGCAGCGCGAGTTCTTCTCGGAAGGCGCCATTTCCGATGCTGAACGCGCGCTGACGAAGGTGATGTCGCAGCTCGATCGACTGTGCACCAAAGCCGACGCAGACCAGGTCGTCAGCCGCCTTCTGAGACAATTTGACGTTGTAACCGGTCTTTCAGCCTGGTCGGACCCCCGCCACATTCACTGATTCGTTCCATTCACAATCACAAGCTTCGAACCGACCTGCAGGAAATCCTGGGTGCAGCCGTTCGTGCGGCGGATGCGGGGAGGCTCGTCCGAACCGCACTCCGCGAAACTGCGGTTGCTGATGCGTTGATGCGCGCGTCGGCGGTCCACGTCATTGCCGTTGGCAAGGCGGCAGGTCCGATGCTGACAGAGTTCGTACAGAGCGCGAACGTGCGTGTGCAAACCGCGATCGGCATCGGGCCAGCGCAGCCGGGAATGTTGCCATCGGAGACCGCGTGGTTCGAGGCCGGGCATCCCGTTCCCGACCAACGCAGTGTCGCGGCTGCGCGCGGCGCGCTGCAGGTCGCACACGACACTGCTGACGATGGCCTTCTCATCGTGCTTCTGTCGGGAGGTGCATCGGCGTTGATGGCGCTGCCGGCGGAAGGTCTCACGCTCGCCGATAAGCAGGAAACGGTGCGGTGGCTGCTGAAGGGTGGCGCAACGATTCACGAGCTGAACACCGTCCGCAAACATCTGTCAGCGATCAAAGGTGGGAGGCTTGCCGCGGCGACTCGCGCCGCCGTCGTGACGCTGGTGATATCCGATGTGGTGGACGACGATCTTTCTGTCATCGGCTCTGGTCCGACGATGCCGGATCCGAGCACGTTTGCCGATGCCCTTAACGTGCTCGATGCGCGCGGAGGACGCGCGAGTTATCCGGCGGCAGTCGTCTCGCACCTCGAGCGTGGAGCACGGGGCGACATCGACGAAACACCGAAGCCAGACAATCCACGCATCCAGCGATCAGTTGCACGAATCATTGGCGGCCGAATGACGGCGGTCGCTGGAGCGGTTGAGGCCGCGCGCTCACGAGGCTATGACGTCCACACCGTGGCCGCACCGATCGTCGGGGAAGCTCGAGAGGCGGCGGTCATGTATGCAGACCAGGTCCGTCAGGCGCTCTCCCGATTAGCTCCGCCGCTGTGCGTCCTCGGATCGGGCGAGACGACTGTTCATGTGACCGGTAATGGAATCGGCGGACGGAATCAGGAGTTCGCGCTCGCGATGGTGTCTTCGATCGCGGACCTTACAAGGTCCGCGCCGCTGGATGCTCGGTCCGCGCCGCAAGAGATCGAGGCGGTGTTCGGCAGTATCGGCACCGACGGCATTGATGGACCAACCGATGCTGCCGGCGCGATCGTCGACGCCACTACTTTGACACGAGCCGCGGCAGGCGGGCTTGACGCGGCTGCGTACCTTCACAACAACGACAGCTACCACTTCTTCAACGCCCTCGGTGACCTGGTACACACCGGTCCGACTGGCACCAACGTTGGAGACGTCCAGGTGGCGTTAATTGCCTGAATGCCAGCGCCTGAACAGATCCTGACCTTTTTCAAAGAGCGTATCGCTCATCCGACTACCGCGCGCGACCTCGCGCGCCAGCTGCGCGTGCCGCGGGACGAGCGCGTGGCATTCAAGCGAGACCTCAAGCGTCTCGTGATGTCCGGACAGCTGGTGCAGGTCCGCGGAAATCGGTTTGCGCTCCCGGATGCAGAAAACCTCGTCGCCGGACGTCTGCAGACCAACCCTGGCGGCTTTGGATTCGTGGCTCCCGATGACGCGGAGCCCGGGGAAAAACGAGATATCTACATCGCCGCCGCGAACCTGTCGGAAGCGATGCACGGCGATCGCGTGCTCGTTCGTGTCGAACGTCAAACCCCGCGCGGCCTCGAGGGGCGAATCGTCCGCATCATCGAGCGCGCGCACGATACCATCGTCGGCCGTTTCGAGGCCGACGCGGCCGGCCTCGCATATGTGGTCCCGTTTGACCGCCGGATAACCGCCGACGTCCAGGTGCCATCTGGGCAGCGGGGCGCCGCGGAACCGAACGACATGGTTGTCGTCCAGATCACCCGCTGGCCGACCGCGACTCGCGGTCCCGTTGGTCGGGTCGTCGAGGTACTCGGCAACATCGACGAGCCGGGCGTCGACACGCAGATCATCATTCGCAAACACAACATCCCGGATACGCACTCTGACGAGGCTGTCGAGGAGGCGCGGCGTCTCGGTTCATCGGTGAAGCCATCCGATATCCGCGGGCGCACCGACTTTCGACCGATGACGACGGTCACCATCGACGGCGAGCATGCGCGCGACTTTGACGATGCGATCACGCTCGAGCAACTCCCGAATGGCCACTACTGGCTGGGCGTGCACATCGCGGACGTCTCGCACTACGTCGCGGAGGGGAGCGCGCTCGACGAAGAGGCGTACGAGCGGGGCACCTCCGTTTACTTCACCGAGCGCGCCGTGCACATGTTTCCGTCAGAGCTTGCGACGGGACTCTGCAGCCTGAACCCGCACGTGGATCGCCTCGTGCAATCGTGCCTGATGGAAGTCGATCGTCGTGGCCACGTCGTTCGTTACGAGATGCACGATGGGGTCATCAATAGCGACGCGCGAATGACCTACACGGCCGTCAATGCCATCCTGACCGATCGCGATCCGCAGACGATGGCGCAATATCAGGAGCTCGTGCCGCTGTTCGAGCAGATGCGGGACGTGTTCGAGATTCTCAACGCCCGTCGACGCCGCAGGGGCTCGATTGACTTCGATCTTCCCGAGACGGAAGTCATCCTGTCGGAGTACGGCGAGATCGAGGCCATCGTCCCCGCGGAGCGAAACATCGCGCATCGTCTCATCGAAGAATTCATGTTGCTGGCCAACGAGACGGTTGCGGGCCATCTGGTCGAACACGGCGTCCCGTCGCTCCATCGCGTGCACGAAGCGCCGGATGTGAAGAAGGTCGCTGAGTTCGAAGCGTTCATCGAGCCGCTTGGGTACGGCCTTGGGGCCACGGGCCGATCCGTGACGCCAATGAACTTTCAGAAGTTGATCGATCGCATCCGTGGAACGCCCGAAGAGCGTCCGATTGCGGCGGTCATGCTCCGCACGATGCAGAAAGCGCGCTACGACGCGACGAGTCTCGGCCACTTCGGTCTCGCCGCGGAGCACTACACGCATTTCACATCGCCAATTCGCCGTTACCCAGACCTCGTCGTCCATCGCACCTTGCGCGAGTCACGTCGCGGGCAGATGACGGATGCTTGGCGCGAGGAGCTGCAGGGCGAGCTGCCGGAAACCGCGCAACACACCTCCGACATGGAGCGCCGCGCCGACGATGCCGAGCGCGAGTTGCTGCGATGGAAGAAGGTCCGTTTCATGGCGGACAAGGTGGGTGATGAGTATGAAGGCTACATCACCGGGGTCGCGCCGTTCGGGTTGTTCATCGAATTGATCGAACACTTCGTCGAGGGGCTCGTCCACATCTCGAGCATGGCCGATGACTACTATCGTTTCGTCGAGCAGCAGCACGTGCTTTCTGGGGAGAACACGAAGAAGATTTACCGGCTTGGCGACAAAGTGCGGGTCCAGGTCGTGCGCGTCGACATGGAACGACGTCAGGTCGAACTCGGATTGGTTGAAATCCTGGATACCGTCAGGCGCGAAGAGGGGAGGCGCGGTACGCCGAAGAGCAAGGTGAGACCGAAAAAGGAGCAGCGGCGCGGCGGTAAGCGGAAGCAGCGTCCCGGCCGGCGCGAGCGCGCCGGCGCCCGAAAGAAGCTATGACTTTTCGTCTTCCTTGGTGGCATCCTTGAAATTGCGGATGCCTTTGCCGATGCCCCTGCCGATTTCGGGCAGTCGATTGGCGCCGAAGATCAAGATGATGATCACGAGGATGATGAGTAGCTCAGGAAGGCCGATGCTTCCCATAAGGTCACCTCAAGCGTGTAAGAAGTTGGAAAGTAGGCAATTGTACCATGTGGGCCTGGACCGGAATGCCTTTTGAACCACTCGGCGCGGAGGTCCTCTAAATGAGACGGCTCATCGTCGCGGCCGCGGTCGCACTCGCGGGAAGCGCGCCGACTGCAGCGCAGCAGGAAGGCGCACTTGCGAAGTTTTCGTCGCAGGTTCAACTGGTCGAAGTGTATGCGACGGTGATTGATGAGAGAGGCGAGCTTGTCACCGGACTTCGCCAAAACGATTTCCAGGTGTACGAAAACAATCAGCTCCAGGACATTTCAACATTCGCCGCCGGCGAATTTCCGTTGACCGTCGCCCTCGGCGTCGACCGCAGCTGGAGCATGGCTGGCAAGCCGCTCGAACTGGCGAAGCAGGCATCGCGGGGTTTTGTCAATCAGCTGAAAACGGGTGACCGCGCGATGGTCGTCGCTATCAGCAGCAGCGCCGATGTCATCGCGCCACTCTCGACCGACAGGCTGGCGCAGGGGCGTGCGATCGCCGCGCTTGATCCATGGAGCACGACGGCGCTTCGCGACGCAATTATCGCCGCGCTCGATCGGCTCGAGCCGGAATCGGGACGACAAGCGCTCGTGTTGTTTTCCGACGGAAACGACCGCTACAGCAGCGCCACTGAGGCCGAAGTCACTGCGCGCGCCCGCCGCAGCAACGCACTGATTTATCCCATTACCATCGGGAAGCAGCGGCCGGCGTTTCTCGCGGAACTTGCAGTACTCACAGGCGGCCGTTCGTTCTTGCTGAAGGACGCGACCGAGCTCGAGAAGACGCTTTCAACGATCGCCCGCGAGCTGCGGTATCAATATCTGCTAGGCTACGCGCCGTCCCATCCCATCGAGGAAGGCGCGCACGAATGGAGATCAATTCGCGTGACGCTTAATGGCAATCATCCAGGGCTGCGAGTGCGGGCGCGCGACGGGTATACAACCGATTAAGGCCCAAAGCTCGATGCCGAATGCTCAATGCACAATGCTGGTGCCATGTCACATGCTCTAGTGATGGCGTTATTTCAGGATGCTGCCGCGGCTGGCGGGGCTGCACGGGCGCTTCGGGGCCTCGGCATCCCGCGCGAGCGTGTATCGATCGTCGCGCGGAGCCACGATGAAGAAGGTGTCATTGCTGACGCATCGGGCGCCTCACCGGGTTCTGAGATCGAAGACTCGCGGCCCGCGTCGCGTCTTGGCGAGCTTGCGGCGCACTTGGTAGCGGCGGTTGCGGTCGTGATCCCTGGTGTCGGACCGATTGTCGCTGACGGTCCGTTGTCAGCAGCGCTCGGTGAAGCGGCTGGACATGTTGCCGGTGATATTGCCCGCGCGCTCGAGAAAGCTGGTCTCAGTCGGGATGACGCGAGTCAATGGGAAAAACGCATCGAAGAGGGGGCGTTCCTCGTGGGGGCACATGCCGATAAACTGCCTGTTGAGACCGTGCGCGAGGCGTTGATTCGCGCGGGCGGCTCTCCAGTCGCAGTCGGCAGATGGAGTGATACGTAAATTGTCCTTGGTTCCACCAAGCCAAATGCCGCGTTTGCGCATCCAATCAAGGGAACGCGACCGTCTCCGCCACGTTGTTGAGGTACCCGTTTTGCAGTTGCGGTCTCTCGACGGGCTCGGTGAAAATGGGCCAGACGCATTCCGCCGTAATGTCGACCACGCCGCCGCAGAGCAAGCCTGACCCCACACCTGCGCAGGGACACTTGTATGTCCGGCCGAATTCGGGCCCGGGCGAAGTCCGTTTC
>Ga0068859_100006791_pt1 | contig 11628 bp, 12 predicted proteins | sample KBSSwiS22_FD_66585 | JGI IMG/M metagenome (GOLD analysis project Ga0068859, IMG submission 66585) | Switchgrass rhizosphere microbial communities from Kellogg Biological Station, Michigan, USA - KBS Switchgrass S2-2 | ecosystem: Host-associated > Plants > Roots > Rhizosphere > Soil ... | reverse complement strand
GCACTCGTCGACGCGCGCGACCTCACGCGATTTGCGGGAAACGTTGCAAAACCTCTGCGCTCTCAACCTGCTCCGGCGCGGGTTCATTGACGCGCTCATCGCCAATCCGGAAGTGATCCTTGTCAAAAAGCACGTTTTTCAACAGGCAGGCCTTGCACCTGCGTCCCGACCCCGCGCGCGTAGTGGTTCGCCCGTTCAAGCCGGCCACTGAACCGCGCGATTTCAATCCAACAGACAAGTCTCGTGCGAATCATATCGTCGAGCGGGTGCTTGCACTTGATTCCGCAACCGTCGCGGCGCAGCTGGCTGACGTGCTGGAAAGCTTCCTCGGTCGGCATCGCAACCTGCTGCAAACATTTGAGTCTCGGGCACTGGAGATGGAGGTAGCCTTCGAGGGGCACGTGCCCTTCACGTTGGATCAAAGGCGACTCATAGGTGCCTATTTTCTCCACGAGTATTCATTCGAGGCGGCGGCATTGTTAAATCCGAGCATCGTCGGCCATCCCGATCAAACAGGGGTGCCTGTGGGTGGCAGGCGTTTCATTCTCAGCCTCCGGGCCGTGGGTGAAGGCCACATTTCCTCGCTGACGTTCCGGACAGGTTTGATTACGGCGGATGGAAACGTCAGCGTCGACCTGCCCGCACGCCTGGCTGGCGTTCCAGACATAGTCGGGGCCGCACCGCTGCCGGATGCAGATCGAGTGGAGCTTGCATTCAAATCGGGCGGCGATTTGAGCGAACGGGTGATTTTTCCGGTACTGGCATCCCAATCCAATGGCATCGAGGATGCGCGCTTTCTCGAATTTGACGACAGTGGCGAGAAGATATTCTATGCGACCTACACCGCTTACACCGGAAGAGCCATTCGCTCGGAGTTGATTGAGACCCGGAACTTCGAAACCTTCCGAATGACGGCGCTAAAAGGCGACGCGGCCCGCAACAAGGGCATGGGTCTGTTTCCGCGTCGGATCAACGGCCGGTACGCCATGATCGCGCGCCAGGACAATGAGAATCTGTACCTGATCTACTCGGACGATCTGCTCACGTGGAATGGCGGACGAGCCGTTCTGCGACCGCATTTTCCGTGGGAGTTTGTCCAGATCGGTAATTGCGGGGCTCCGATCGAGCTCGATGAGGGATGGTTGCTGTTGACGCATGGAGTGGGGCCTGTGCGCCGCTACTCGATTGGCGCAGTCTTACTCGATAAAGCCGATCCCAGCAAAGTTCTTGCACGCTCCAGCGAGCCCCTGGTCAGGCCGGACACTTCTGATCGGGAAGGTTACGTGCCCAATGTGGTCTACACGTGCGGGGGAATGCGCCACGGAGATCGAATCGTTCTGCCATACGCGATCTCGGACACTTTCTGCAGCATTGCTACCATGAAGATCGCCGCGCTTCTCGACAACCTTCAGGGTTGAGCTCGAAACCTGCGATCAATTCCACTCACTGCCCGCGCGGCCGTGGTGTCGGGAGTAGCCGTTCGGTCTCGCTCCTGACTGCTTCGTAACACTCGCAAGTCATCGATTCCAGGCGGGGTCGATCGAGGACGGTAATGCGACCCCGACGGTATTCGATGACACCGGCCTTCTGCAGCTTGCCCGCTGCTTCCGTGATGCCTTCGCGTCGAACACCCAACATGTTGGCGATGAGCTCCTGTGTCATGACCAGTTGATTTGTGTCGAGCCGGTCGAGCGACAGCAGCAACCATCGGCACAACTGCTGATCGAGTGAGTGATGGCGATTGCACACGGCGGTTTGTGTCATCTGGGTAATCAATGCCTGGGTGTAGCGAAGCAGGATGTGCAGCATCTCGCCGTGGCGGGCAAATTCCTGCTCGATGTGTGTCCGAGTCAGGCGATATGCGGAGCCTGCGCTCTGCACGATCGCCCGGTTGGTGGCCGCCCATGAACAAAGCGATGCCGATCGCCCCGTCGTTCCCGACGACCGCAATCTCTGCTGATGCACCATTCTTCAAGACGTACAGCAGCGAAACAATCGAGTCCACCGGAAAGTAGATGTAACGCTGTGTGTCGCCGGCCTCATAGAGGACCGACTCGAACGGCAAGGAGATGAGCTTGAGGTGAGGGTAAATGCGGGCACGGTCCGCGGGAGGCAGGGCGTTCAGAAGCCGGTTCTTTTCCGGTGAAGTCAAAAAGTCTCCTAAGCAGGCTCGACCAAAGGAGCAGTATAGCCGGGCCACAACCACTGGCGTGTCGGTCTGGTGGCGCACAGAATGGTCAATAGCAACCCCTTCCAGGCCGGGTGCGCGCGCTCCCGTGGAGCTGTAGAAAAGCCGCGGTCTACAGGTGCGCTGGCGAACGGATTTGCGCCAGCTGCAATGATAATTTCCGCATCTAACGCGGAGATTAGCCCATCTAATCTCCGCAGGGGGCCCACCGCCCTCGGCCTTTAGCCCATTCCCTTATCGTCCGGCGGCCGGAGGTCCTACTGGCAGCTCTACTGCCAGCGATGGGGGCTTTTCGCGTGCGCGGGCAATGCATTGGCACCGGTCGCTGGAACATTGAGGCAGTCTATGACCGGTATCAAGGTTAAGCCGACGTAGGCGTTATCAACTCGACCGGCAGCTCCACCCTCCGTGCGGCCATCGGTGATCTCCCTATGGATGGACCAACACCTTGTCATGCCGGCAATCAGTGAATTTTCGTTGACATCGGTTTTGAAGTAATCTATATTTCACCAGTAGGTTAATTAACTAGTCGGTGTAATAAATATGAATGCCGACTCACTCAGCATCACCTTCGCCGCGCTCGCTGATCCAACGCGTCGCGCTATTCTCGCGCGACTAGCAATGGGCGAGACATCGGTCACCGAGCTTGCCAAGCCGTTCTCAATAAGCCCGCCAGCCGTGACGAAGCACCTCAAGGTTTTGCAGCGCGCCGGGCTGGTGACGCAAGGTCGTCAGGCGCAATGGCGACCCTGCCAGCTCAACGCTGCGCCGTTGGGTGAAGTCGCCGATTTTATCGAGCAATATCGCCAGCACTGGGAGCAGAGTCTGAATCGCCTGGATGTGTATCTTAAAAAACTTCAAGCTAAGGAAAAGAAAAGTGCTGGAAAGAAAAAATAATGCCGCGAACAATGCCGATACCAGCGACCGCGAAATTATCATTTCACGTTTGATAGATGCGCCGCGCGAATTAGTGTGGGAGGCGATGACCAAACCTGAGCATGTCGTGCATTGGTGGGGGCCGAATGGATTTACCAACACGCTGGAGAAAATGGATTTTCGCGTGGGGGGCGAATGGCATCATGTCATGCACGGGCCGGATGGAAAAAACTATCCCAGCCGCAGCGTGTATACCGCGATCGACAAGCCTCACCGCATCGAGTTTTGCACTGGTGGCACGTACAAAGGCGACCCGAATGCGATTTTCGAGGCGATATGGACGTTCGAGGTGGTGGATGGACAAACCAAAGTGACGATACATCTGTTTTTTCCCGATGCGGAAGCACGCAAGATGGCGTTGGAGAAAATTGGTGCGCTTGAAGGCGGGAACCAAACCCTGGCGCGCCTCGCAGGCTATGTAATCAAAACTTAATCAAAGAGAAAATCATGAGAAAAATAGTTTCGTTTGTCCATGTGTCGCTGGATGGTTTTGTCGCCTCCACCGCTGAAGGCCCGGCGGGTCTGGCCTGGATAAGCATAAGCCCCGACTTGTTTGAATACGTGGAGCAGCGGATTCAGCAGACCGACACCGCGTTATATGGGCGTGCGACCTACCAGATGATGGAGTCGTACTGGCCAACTGCTGCCGATAAGCCTGACGCCAGCCCGCATGACCATGCGCATTCGCGTTGGTATAAATCTGCCCACAAAGTGGTGTTGTCGAAAACCCTGTTGGAAAAAAATCACCCTAATACGCAAGTTATCAGTAGCAATTTAAGCGACGAAATCAGCAAGCTCAAGCACAGCGCGGGCAGCGAGATTTTAGTGTTTGGCAGCCCCGCCGCCACTCACGCGCTGATGGCGGAAAACCTCATCGACGAATATTGGCTTTTCATCAATCCGATTCTGCTGGGGCAGGGTGTTCCCTTATTCAAAAACATTAAGGACAGAACCGCACTCATTCTGGTGAATAGTAAAATTTTCCCGTCAGGCGTAGTGTGCCTGCAATACGAGGTGAAACGAAATCAATAAGCAAAGTTATTGTATTTCGTGGTGGTGATGACCGCGAAGAGGGAGGAGCGGCCATACGTAGCGCAATTGTTTTTTTGGGTGCGACTGGCCGGTCTTTGGGTACACCGGCCGCTCGCGACGCAATATTTTTTTGTTGCCAGCGGCAGCTTGTGGCCGGGTGGCGCCCCTCGCTGCCAATGCGCCGCCACCTGGTGCCTTCGCTCGCGGTCCCATAGCCGACGGGCAGAACACGACCCAGCACTGCCCTTCGCCAGCTATCTGACTTCCGCCGAATCTGGAGAGAACCGGCAGGTGAGAAAAATGAAGCGACGTTCGCCGCATTCTGGCTACACCAAGCAGCCGTGTATCGGGTCGCGAAATCATTCAGCTTAGTGAATTGCATGGCGCTCCTCTGCGACGTGCGACGTGCATGCGGCTCGGCGGCGGCGTGTGAAGGCCCGTCGCTGTAACTCTTTTAGCCCGAGTGCATCAACTATCGAACCAGCAGATCCAGCAGACGCACATCGAAACCTGCCCCGCGATAGTAGTTCCGAGTCAGTTCGAGAAGAGTGAATCCATCCTCGTAGGCAGCAAAGCCACCGTTGACCGCTTTGTCCAGATACATGAGGCCGCCCTCGAGGGATGGGTTTACCGCCAGTCCATTTCTATCGGCGTTGTTGAGGCCTTCCTTACGAATGTCAAAGGCACGAACATTCCGCAAGAGCAGTGGCCTCAAGCCTTCGCAGAACTGACCCGGCAGCCACTCCAAAATTCCTCGTTCATGCGGTCGCCCACGCCCAGGTACAGGTAGCCCAGGATCGATCGACAGGAAAAGAATTGATTTCCCTCGCACTGCAGGGCCTCGACAATAAGAGGCGACTGCTCGTCCGCGGACTGCGCCCGCGAACACAACGGCGCGAGGAAGAGCAGGATCATCCGCGCGACCGTCGCCCACATGGTGTTAGAACCGATAGTCAAAGCCCAACAGAGGTGCGTTGACCGCGGCCCTGCCGGCCTCGTGCGTTTTCCCGACGGGACCGGCATGCTCGATTTCCAACTTGACGCTGTAGTGGTCGGTGAAATTATAACGCAGCCCGAGGCCCTTGAGCGCCGCGGTACTGCGCTCGGAAGCCCGATATGTGAAAGAGCCGATTCCGGTTTGCGCTGACGATGACAGGCGTACCCTCGCCACCAGGTAATCCAGCCTGGCAAATGCCTCCCACTTGCCGAACGGCAGTGTACCGACTAAGCCGAACGTCGCGCCGCTGATGCCGTAATCGAATCGGCCTTGCCCCGAAACGTTGTCCGACACGCTATTGAGTTGGCCAGTGACTTTGCCGAAATTCACATAGCTCACATCCGCGGCAAAATAGCGATTGAATCGGTACCCCCCCTCGAGCCTGACGGCAAAGTCGTGGGTGTGTAGGTCGGAAGAGGTGAGCGTGTCGCCTGGAAACTCGAGAGTGACGTGCCCTTGCCTTGGATAGGAGGAGCGCCCCACATCCGTTCCTACGTAGAAGCCGGAGTCCGTGGCAACCGCGGATATGACTGGACAGGCGACGAGAATCGAAAACACAACTCGAAGCGAACTCTTCGACCTTTTCATTGATGGATACTTCCCTGCAGCCGCGATGTGCGGCGCTTCGCCCCTGCGACAAAGCAACAGCCATGCCAGCTCGCAAAGCGTGCGGCGTGGCTGTAAGTCCCTGATTGGATTTAAGGGTCAGTGCGAACGAGGTCTGTTGAATTGCTTGCGCGAGTGACAGGTGTATCTCATCGTGGACACCCTCCCTGCCATTGCCAGGCAGGCAAACTCTCGTGGATCAACCACTTGGCTCGCGGTGCGCACTACCGATTGGAGTGGCATGGCGCGTGCACACAGGCACAGGGTGACCTATTGACCTGCGACTCAAGGAGGATCCAATGCGTTGTTTGCATCGTCCGCTCGTTACATTACTTGCCTTTCTCGCGACCGCCGGCGCCCGCGCCGACGCCGGCGCATCGGCCGCGCCGGCGCGCGGCTCGCTCGTCCAGCCTGTACCCACTCGCGTTCTTTCGCTATCTCCCACGGAATTCGTCTCGATAGTGCAGGCGAGCAGCCAGGGCGCCCAGTTGATGCAACTGGCGGGCACTCCGAAATGCGGAATCGATATTTACAAGTTGCAGTACTTCACCGTCGGGGGTGCCGGCGAGTCAACCACGGCCTCGAGCGCGCTGATGGTTCCCACCGGTCGCGATCGAGACTGTCGCGGTACGAGGCCAGTTGTGATCTACGCGCACGGCACGATGCTCGATCGTGACTACGACATTGCCAACATATCTGCACCCGACAACGATGAAGGGCTGTGGGCTGCAGCCGTCTTTGCGGCGCAGGGCTACGTACTCATTGCGCCGAATTACGCGGGCTATGACACGTCCTCGCTGACGTACCATCCGTATCTGAATGCCGATCAGCAATCCAAGGATACGATCGATGCGCTCACCGCGGCGCACAGGGCACTGCCGCAGGCATTTGCAGCGAATGTACGCGATCGCGGCGAGCTGTTCATCACCGGCTATTCCGAGGGCGGTCACGTCGCAATGGCCACACATCGCGCGCTGCAGGAGCTCGGCATATCGGTAACAGCGTCCGCCCCTCTATCTGGACCTTACGCCCTTTCGGCATACGCCGATGAGATCTTAGCGGGGCGTGCCGACCTATACGGACCGATCCTGACGACGCTCGTCATCGACAGCTATCAACATTCGTACGGCAACATTTACTCGAACGCGACCGATATCGTCCAAGCGAAGTACGCCGACAACCTCGATCTTCTGCCCACCTTGAGTTCCGACGTGTTCTCACAAGGTCTACTGCCAACTCTGCAGCTGTTTGCGAATGAGCCGCCTGCACCGCAGTTCGCTTCGATTACGCCGGCGACGACACCGGCGAACATTGCGCCGCTGTTCCTCTTGGGTTTTGGACCGAATCACCTGATAACGAACGATTACAGGCTCCAATACCTGCTCGATGCGCTGGAGAACCCGGACGGAGGATGGCCGACGATCACAACCGGAGTGCCGGCTGCGAACCCCAGCAACACTCTGCGGCAGGCACTCAAAACGAACGACCTGCGCAACTGGTCACCGGTCGCTCCGGTCATGTTATGTGGGGGGCACGACGACTTGAATTTCATGAACGCACTCCTCATGCAGCAATATTGGGCCGCCGCGCGTGCTCCGACGCGGATCTCTGTGCTCAACATCGACTCCCCTCCATTGCCGACGGGTGATCCCTATGCCACCCTGAAGGCCGGCTTCGCGGCGGCCAAGGCGGCAACCGCAGCGAGTGCAGTGGCTCAGGGTGCTACGGACGGCGGCAGGCTCGCCGTTCTGGAGTCATATCACGCGGTGCTCGAGGAGCCCTATTGTTTGCCTGCCGCGCGCTTGTTTTTCGAACACCAACGGCACTTGAAAAACCATATCCCATGAGGTAGGCCCTGGGACCTCGGACGCGGGTATCGCGCATGATCTGGGCAGCCCTAAAACACAGCCCTGACCCCAGCGTTGATACCCATGTCCGCAGTTTTTCCGGCGCGAGCTTCAGTATCGAGGCCCAGATAGACATACCCCTGCTGCATGAAGCGCGCCGTACCATCTCAGCCTCGTGCTGTTCCGTATGGTGATTGGCTGACAGCAGAATCGCATAACCTGCTTGCCGTAAGACTGTCTCCGCGCCCTGAATCATCTGGCTGGCCACAGGATTGTTGATCGTGGTCACCATACACCCGATCATCCGCGACGATTTGGTGCGCATGCTTCGTGCGATATCGTTCGGTTTGAATTTCAGCTCGCGAACCGCCGCCTACACCTTCCCGAAGTTGACTGGTTTAACCCCATTGTGGTTGTTGAGCACCTTCGAGACAGTTCCCAAGGAAACCCCCGCCAGACGCGCCACATCCCTGATGGTTGCAGGCGTTTTCATCTTCCGGCCCCGATCGGTCTTTTTTACTGTGGTTGAGCTGTTGCTGTTCGTGATGGGGAAACCATTCGCTGGTTGCAGGAGATTCGCCATCAGCGTGTGGTCCCGAGGGATCAGCTCACGGCGAGATACGCCGGAAGGCGCTCAGCAGCCTCGCGATCGGCTCAGGAGGCGTCCCATCACGACGCCGGCGCTTGGCGGTCGGTAACTAGCTACCGATTACCGGCGATTTCGATGGCTTTCCGTGGGAGCGCGTGAATCCCAACGGAGGTTCGGTTGCAATCGGATACCTCTTCGGCGCCACCGGGCGCCGTCGCGTTGCTCGAAAACACTTAGGACAATGACTCATCATCGGGCTGGCGGCGCAGCCGAGTGTGTTGGTGCCGGGCGGGCACGGAGGCGGCGTTCCCTTCGGTCCGCAGCCGCGTGCGCAGTTCGCGCGGGGGATAACCAAACTGCGTGGCGAAGCGCCGCGAGAAAGTGGAGAGTGATTGGAAGCCTACGGCCATCGCCACCTCAGATACACTGAGCCCGCTTTGAGAGAGCAATTGCTTGGCCCGGTTCAATCTCAGCATTCGATAGTAGTGCATGGGCGCACAGCCCAGTTGATCCTGAAATTGTCGGGTGAGCTGGCGTCGCGAGCACTGCGCACGCTGTGCCAAGTCATCGAGCGACAACGGAATCTCGAGGCTTTGTTCCATGACACGAATGAGCGCCTGGACCTGCGTGACGCCTTGCACACGAGTAGCGGGAGGCGAGATCGCCCGCGTGCTCGCGGCGCTTCTCGCAAGGACCATGTCCTCGGCTACGGCTCGCGCGACTGCTGGGCCGGCGTGGAGCTCGATCATCGCCATCATGAGATTGACCACGCTCACGCCTCCGGCGCAGCTCCACAAAGACCCCTCGATCACCACTGGATCGGTGCTCCAGCGAACCATCGGATATTGCTCGACCAGGGCGGCCACGGCAGCCGGATGAACCGCGACCCGCCGCCGACCAATCAAGCGGCAAGCCGCCAGCAGGAACACGCCACTGTCGATTGCTCCCAGTACGCACTTCGAGCGGCCGATGCGAATCAAACATTGGCGCAGTCCAGGGGTGAGCCCCCGCGCCTGATCATCGCCGGCGATCAAGAACACATATGCGAAATCCCGCACCTGGACGGCGGCCACGTCACAGTCCATGTGGATGCCGTTGCTCGCCTGCACCGCATCTGCAAGATCACTGATCAAACTCCAATCGAACACGCGCCGACGCGCATGCTTGTTGGCGAGTCGCAGCGCATCCATGGCGAGGACCAGGACGTACAGCGGGAAAAGGCGCACCAACACGAATCCGACGCGAATCGGCATGAGGCATTCATCCATCTGGCAATACCTGAAACTTCACAAATTGAGCCCGATGTCCTTTTTTGTCAATTGTTCAGGCACCGCGGTTCTATCCTGTGCTCATCCGGCGGGAGCACGAAGGACTTTCGTATGTCGAGCACAGCAGCGCGCACCTCGAACGAACAGGAGTTTGACGAGCTTCGATTGCGCATCGATCTAGCCGCCGCGCTGCGCCTCGCGGCCCGATTCAACTGGCATGAATCAGTGGGCAACCACTTCAGCGTGGCGGTCTCACCGGCCGGGCGGCGCTTTCTGATGAATCCACGCTGGCGGCACTTTGCGCTCCTGAAGGCGAGCGAGTTGTTGCTGTTGGACGGCGAGGATGCTGATGCGCTGCAGGGGGAGAACCCGCCTGATCCATCCGCTTGGACCATTCACAGCCAGCTGCATTTGAAAGTGAAGCACGCACGGGTGGTCCTACACTTGCACCCGCCATATGCGACCGCTGTGGCGGCCTTGCGCGACCCTACGCTTCTGCCGATTGACCAGAATACGGCTCGCTTCCATGGGAGCATCGCTCAGGATCTGCACTATGGCGGAATTGCCGACGAGGCGAGCGAAGGCGCACGACTTGCACACATTTTGGGTGATTGCTCCGTCCTCATGATGGGCAACCACGGAGTGCTCGTGGTGGGGGAGACGATCGCGGAGGCATTTGAGGATCTGCATTTCCTCGAGCGTGCGTGTCAGACCCTGATTCTCGCCTACTCGACGGGTCAACCCCTGCAGGTGATGACAGCAGAACTGGCCGCGCGTACCGCCCGGGACTGGAAGGAGTATTGGCGCATGCCTTTCGCGCACTTCGAAGAGCTCAAGCGAATGCTCGATCAAGAGGATCCTTCCTATGCGCGATGATGCACGGAAGGGAGTCCGAATCCATGTTTGAGGACTTCATCACTCGCGACGCCGCGCTCAGTGGGGCGAGCATTCATTGCCGGGTAGGTGGTGCTGGCCCCCCTCTGTTACTGCTGCACGGTTGTCCGCAGACCCATGTCATGTGGCATCGGTTGGCGCCCGCACTGGCCCGCCGGTTCACTGTGGTAGTGAGTGATCTGCGCGGGTATGGTGACAGCAGCAAACCCAGAGGCTCGCCCTCTCACGAGAATTATTCCTTCCGCGCCATGGCAAGCGATCAGGTTGAGCTCATGGCCTCCTTGGGTTTTGGGCGCTTCTCGGCGGTGGGCCACGATCGGGGTGCGCGCGTGTTGCATCGAATGGCCCTCGATCAACCTGACGTCCTCAATCGCATCGCGCTGTTGGACATTCTGCCCGCGGCTTTTCTTTACGCCCAGACGGATCGGGAGTTTGCCACGCGCTACTGGGAGTGGTTCTTCTTTGTGCAGGATCGTGACTTTCCCGAGACGCTGCTCTCGGGTAATCCTGAGTGCTTCTTGCGCTATGAGTTGGGTGCTCTCGTTGAGCGCGGTGTCATAACGCAGGAGGCCTGGGCCGAGTACCTGCGCGTTTTATCGCATCCGATGGCGATGCACGGTATGTGCGAGGACTACCGAGCGGGTTCGACCATTGATCTACAACATGACGCCGCGGATGCTGATCGACGCATCGAGGCGCCGCTGCTGGTGCTCTGGGGACAGGCGAATCCGGTGTGGCAGCGTTTTGACCTTCTCCAGGCGTGGCGGCGCTATGCACGATCGGTCACCGGCGCTGCGCTTCGGTCCGGTCATTATCTCGCCGAGGAAGCTCCTGATGCCGTCTTGGCGCAGTTGATTCCCTTTTTGACCGACCGCTCATTCTAGCGCGCTCGACACCCGCTGTCGGTCGCTCGATTGATGAGAACCGGCCACCGATCCTTCATATCAGATGCTTGATCGCCGCCGCAGATCCGCGCGGATCGGTCGCTCTACGCACCGTGCCCGTGCGTTGATTCAACATTGGATACAACAGGATCTGCGCGCTCAACCCGATCCGGCCTCGTCGCGAGTTCTGCTCCCGAATTTCTCCCTCGGTCGTAAAGCGAGTCTTTTTGCTACCTCGGACCGCTTCGCGCTTCCGAGCCCGACTTCCTTGTCGAATTCGTCGCGCCTGAATTTGAACTGCTGGGTGTACTGCTCGCGCCTCGGCAACGCCGATCGAATTGCTTCCACGGCATCGGGAGACAGATTCGCCTCTCACTCGCGAACATT
>Ga0068859_100006790_pt1 | contig 11629 bp, 10 predicted proteins | sample KBSSwiS22_FD_66585 | JGI IMG/M metagenome (GOLD analysis project Ga0068859, IMG submission 66585) | Switchgrass rhizosphere microbial communities from Kellogg Biological Station, Michigan, USA - KBS Switchgrass S2-2 | ecosystem: Host-associated > Plants > Roots > Rhizosphere > Soil ... | reverse complement strand
CAGTTCATTTTCAAGCGCTATTTCCACTTCATCACCTACCGACAACGGATTGGTAGACGTAATGGCTTCATCCAGCTTAAAAACACCTTTGATCCTTGCATTGTAAACCCGCCCATCCGCCGTTTTTGTAACATACCAGCTGCCGGTTGATTTATACACTAATGCTTTCATTGGCTGCTAAATTAAGCTAATGCGTGGGTTCCGCACCGAAGTGATTTCACGCAACGAACCCAGCAGAGCAGCGGCTAACAAAACAAATAGAGTTTGGACTCCACTGTACCTGCGTTCGCTGCCCCTTGCGTGCGCTGCGTGAAATATACTAAGGAAATTTCTTGAAGAGCGTAAAGCGCAGTACCATTTCAGAGAGCAGCAATGCCAATGCGGCAATGGCAAAAGGAAAGAATTTTTCTGAGTAGCGCTTCAACGCGGTTACTTCAATCCTCGATTTCTCCAGTTTATCAATTTCGGTATAGATGTTTCTGAGGCTTTCATTGTCTTTGGCCCGGAAATACCTGCCGCCGGTTTCTGTCGCAATCTGTGTAAGTAATTTCTCGTCAATATTTACCTTCTCCCGCTGCATCACCACAGCGCCGGTTTGGGTTTGCATGGGTGTTTGCGCAAAACCTTCGGTGCCTACACCAATGGTATATACTTTTACACCGGTAGCTTTGGCCAGTTCTTTGGCGGTAAGCGGAGGTATTTGGCCACCATTGTTTTCACCGTCTGTAAGCAAAATGATCACTTTGCTTTTTGATTTGGATGAACGCAAACGATCTACACTGGTAGCCAGACCGGAACCTATGGCAGTGCCATCCTCCAGCAAACCACTTTGAATATTGTATATCTGGGTTCTCAGCACCTGCTGGTCGGTGGTAAGCGGACAAAGCGTAAAGCTCTCACCCGAAAAAATAACAATGCCAATCCTGTCGGTTGGACGATTGGATACAAAATTGGCGGCTACTTCTTTTGCAGCTTCCATGCGGTTGGGTGTAAAGTCCTGTGCCAGCATACTACCACTAACATCAATGGCCAGCACAATATCTACACCTTCTCCGCTAACCAATTCTTCGTCGTTCCGGGTCTGCGGGCGGGCAAGTGCCACAATGATACATGCAATGCATAACAACCGGCATATTATAGGCAGGGGTCGCAATATAGTTTTCCAGGAACGCAGGTGTTTAACTTTATCAACAGACGAAATCAATACACTGGCCTGCCTGCCTGACTGTTTTGCAAGGTACCACCAGGCGAGCACCGGTAACAGTGCAAACAATAGCAGCATCCAGGGTTGCCCAAAACTGATATTTTTAAAATAATCTACTACCAATGCCTTCCGGTTATTTTTTTTGCGTTGAAATAATTGTGTCGAGTTGTTCCACTGATTTCTTAATGGTTTCAATAGCCTCCCGTTGTTCCGTATCTGTAGGCTGGTATTTGGCAAACTTAGCCGCATCATTCAATCTCAGTACCTGTGCAACTGAGGTAAAATCACCGGCAGGTAAATTAAACTGTTTTAGCTGCAGCATCAATTCTCCGCTGGTTTTTTCCATAGTAGCAACCGATGTTTTACGGTACAGGTAGTTCCGGAAAATATCATTCAGTTCCGTATGAAATATCCTGGCAGTTAGCGATTCGGTATCGCCGCGTTTTTGCAATTGATCAATTGCCTGCAATGCTTCCTGTAAAGCCGATAGGGAGGAAAATGATTTTTTTACAGCAACGGGTTGTGAAACCGTTGTCTTTTTTCTTAAAAAATAAGCCACGGCCAGCAAGGAAAGCAGTGCTAACCCAAGTACTATCCAGTTGATATAACGCGTGGCGGTGTTCTGTACTTCCATGATATCTTTTATATCATGGTAATCTTGTTTGGGGTCAAAATTGGAATAAGCGACAGATACCGGCAATGAATCTGTAAGATATTCTTTATTGCCAATGGTGAAAGGCAGGGCAGGAACAGCCCAGCGACCTGAATCGAAACTGGTTATAATAATGGTCTGCCGGTAGATCCTAGTATCTGCGGTAGCTACGGTATCAATTTTCCCCTTACTGATAAATTCAAAATGCGCCATCGAGTCCAGCGGAAACCAACTGGCATCTGTACCTGCCGGAAGATGTGCTTCGAGCTTCAGCTCTACCGGCTCCCCAATCATTATTTTATCCCGGTTAATAGCTGATCTTACGGAAACATCCGTTTGTGAAAAGCCGCCAAAGGAAAAAAACAGGAAAGAAAAAAAAATAATGATATGTGGGGTTGCTCTGCTCATTAAAATAGCTCTGCTATTGATTCATTTATGATCTTCCGATAAAAAATTTCTGCAGCACTTTCACATAGTCTTCGTCAGTGCGAACATGCAATAAATCGCTGCCACTCTTCACAAAAATATTTTTACACCATTCCGTATGTTCAAAAAAATTTTTCTCGTATTGTTGCCTGGTCCAGTAATCACTGCTATCAACCCACTTTGTTTTACCCGTTTCCGGATCAGTTACCTGTAAAAGACCGGCATCGGGTAAGGTTACATCCATTTTATCGTACACTTTAATGCCTATGATATCGTGCTTTTTGCCAGCCACTTTCATGGCGTCGGGGAAGCTGGCATCCAGGAAATCACTCAGTACAAATGAAATACTGCGATGCCGGGTGGAATTATTAAAAAACCGGAGTGCCTCACCCAGGTTGGTTCCTTTCTGTTTTGGCTCGGCCGTCAGCAATTCTCGTACGATGTATAGCGCATGTTGTTTGCCTTTTTTGGGAGGAATGTATTTTTCTACCTTATCGCTAAAAAAAATGACGCCTACCTTATCGTTATTGCTGATCGCTGAAAAGGTAAGTACCGCGCCTATTTCTGTTACCAAATCCTGTTTACGTGCATGAACAGTACCAAACAATGAGCTGGCGCTCACGTCTACCAGCAACATAACGGTCAGCTCACGTTCTTCTTCAAATAATTTTGTAAAAGGCGTAGAAAAGCGGGCGCTCACATTCCAGTCAATAAACCGCACATCGTCGCCGGGGTAATATTCTCTTACTTCCCGAAAGCTCATACCGCGGCCCTTGAAGGCAGAATGATACTCGCCCGTAAAAAGATGCTGGGTAATTTTCTTACTCTTAATTTCCAGCTCCTTTACTTTTTTTAATATTTCGGCGGTAGTGAGCAATTATTCTGAATTTGTATTTTTTGATTTCGGTATTTTGGAATTTACGATTTATCCGTAAAGTACAGCTGTGATTTTAACGGGCGAAGATGGCAATCCCAAAATCCCACCTTCGCAAAATCAGCAATTGCCTTCATTTTCATTATGGTACACTGATAACCCTTAGAATATCATCAATTACATTTTCCACGTTTACATTCTCTGCTTCGGCTTCGTAGGTAAGTCCTATACGATGACGCAATACATCTTTTGAAATAGCGCGTACATCTTCCGGTATTACATAACCGCGCTTGTTCAGGAAAGCATTGGCTTTGGCAGCCAGCGCAAGATTGATGCTGGCACGCGGCGAACCGCCGTAGGCAATTAGCGGTTTTAATTTCAGGAGATTATATTTATCAGGGAAACGGGTGGCAAAAACAATATCCAGTATATAACTTTCCACTTTTTCATCCATGTAAATATTTCTGACCAATTCCTTTGCCTGTAATATCTCCTGTATGGAAACAACCTGGCCAACTTCGGGCGGTTTCAGGCCCTGAACATTTTGCCTGATAATAAGCTGCTCTTCGCTCTTGGAAGGATAATTGACTACCACCTTCATGATAAACCTGTCGGCCTGGGCTTCCGGTAATGCATAAGTGCCTTCCTGTTCCAGGGGGTTTTGGGTGGCCAGTACAAGAAAAGGATCTTCCAGTTTATAGGTAGTATCGCCAATGGTTACCTGCCGCTCCTGCATTGCTTCCAGCAAGGCGCTCTGTACTTTCGCGGGTGCACGGTTAATTTCGTCTGCCAGCAGGAAATTGGTAAAAATGGGTCCTTTCCTTACCACAAATTCATTCCTTTGTTGCTGGTAAATCATCGTGCCGGTTACATCTGCCGGCAACAGATCCGGCGTAAACTGGATGCGGCTGAACTTCGCGTGTATGCCTTGTGCCAGTGATTTAATAGCCAGGGTTTTTGCCAGCCCCGGTACGCCTTCCAACAGTACATGCCCGTTGCTCAGCAGCCCTATCAGCAAGCGGTCAACCATATATTGCTGCCCCACAATAATTCTTCCTACCTCGTCTCTTAGCCTATCGGTAAAAACAGCCTGGTACTGTATTTTCTCATTTAACTGCCTGATATCTTCCGCGGTCTGGAGCATAAAATATAATTAAAATTGTTTATTACCGTTTTATCGTAGTGTTACGAAGCATTGCAGGATACGGTTTTAACTTATTATCAGCCGAATCAACTGAATTACTGGTAAAAATACGAACAACTAACTTGCAATTCCTCTGCCAATATAAGCCTTTATATAAAATTTTGTTAAGCGAAAACCCCCATCAGTATACAATAAAAACCGCTCATATGCAGTTTAAAGAAAGAACACAGGAATCTAAAAATCCACCCATGAAACCAGCAGTATTTACTATACTTGCTTTTACATTATTGTTCATTTCTGCAGCCTCCTGCAAAAAAAGCGGCACCGGTTCGGACACGCCCGCAAAATCAAAGACAATATTACTGACACAGGCTTCATGGAAAATTCAATCCGTGGGAATAGATGCCGATAAAAATGGCGTGGCAGAAACGGATGTTACCAGCAGCGTTCAGGCATGCCAACTGGATAATATCTACACATTTAAAACAGATGGAACCGGCCTTGTAGACGAGGCGGAGGCTAAATGCAATGCCGGCGATCCGCAGACAAAGCCATTTACCTGGATATTTAAAAACACGGAAACTGTTTTGAGTGGAACATTTGGTTTCAGCAACGGAGATGCTACCATTCTTTCACTTAATGAAACCAACCTGGTGGTAACGTACGATGATAACCTCGGCACCAGTACCTCGTACCATATTCTTGCTACCTTGAAACATTAATTCAACTTTTGATTTCATAAACAACCAACAGCCGCCTGCTATTCTTAGCGGGTGGCTCTATTTTTAGTCGTGAGCCGTGAGTCATGAACCCGTAGCCCGGGTTATTGTTGTTAACTACCGACTACCGACTATCGACTATCGACTCATGACTCACTACTGACGTCTCAAGACAAATATTTCCCTACAATCGGCATTCTTCTGCCCACTCCAAAGGCTTTACAGCTTACGCGAATGATTGGACAAAACTGGTTGCGTTTATATTCGTTTGTATTAACGAGTTTCAGTATTCTTTTTACCAGGGTCTCATCAATACCCATCGCAATGATTTCATTGGGCCCCTGTCTCCGCTCAATATACTGGTACAAAACCTTGTCGAGAATATTATATTCAGGCAGGCTGTCGCTGTCTTTCTGGTTTGGTCTTAATTCCGCTGAAGGTGCTTTTGAGATAATATCGGCTGGAATGATTTCCTTGTTTTGGTTGATGAATTTTGCCAGCGCATATACCTGCAGTTTATATACATCGCCCAGCACACTTAAGCCGCCGGCCATATCGCCGTACAAAGTGCCATAACCCGTAGCCAGCTCACTTTTGTTGGAAGTGTTCAGCAGTATGTATCCAAATTTGTTGGCAATAGCCATTAAAAGATTGCCCCTGCTGCGGCTTTGGATATTTTCCTCGGCCAGGCTAAACGGGAGGTCTTTGAAAATGGGTTTTAACTCGTCAACAAAGGCAGTATAAATATTTTTGATGGGCACAATATCGTACGGGTTGCCCAGGTTTTTACTGAGCTGTTCTGCATCGCTCACAGAATGCCCGGTGGAATATTGCGATGGCATCAGCACGGCCCTGACATTTTCTGCACCCAATGCCTCGCATGCCAACGACAGCACAACCGCACTGTCTATGCCGCCACTGCTGCCCAAAATAGCTTTGGCAAAGCCCATTTTGCTGAAATAATCCCTGATTCCGAGTACCAGTGCATCATGTATTTCCTGTATATTTTTAGGGGCGGTAAGGTAGCTAATAATGGTGTCGGGGTTATTGATTTTTGACACCCGCATATCTTTGTCCAGTGTGTTAACAATAGATTGTTTTACGGTATCCTGGTTTATGGCCTCTTCTATCAGGCTGATGTTTTTTGCAATTTCGGGTAGTTCAACAACGGCAAAATCTTCTTCAAAATATTTCATCTCCTTAAGAACATTGCCCTTTGCATCCATTACCAGGCTGCCGCCATCAAAAACGATTTCTGTCTGGGAGCCCACTGCATTGCAGTAAAACATGGGCAAACCATACTTGATTACATTTACGCGGATTACTTCTTTCCTGTCGTCATCGTGATCATAATCAAAAGGAGAAGCAGAAATATTAATCATCAGATCCGGTTGCTGTTGTATCATTTCGTCCATCGGGCATACCCGGTACAAAGGATTATCACCCAGGTTCCAGATATCTTCACAAATGGTGAGCGCTATTTTTTTTCCTTTAAACGGAATAACATTCCAATCATAAGCTGGTTCAAAATAGCGGTATTCGTCAAACACATCATAGGTGGGCAGGCAGGTCTTTTGTACAGTGGCTTTTACCTGTTTGTCGTATAAAAACCAGGCAGCATTGAATAAATCTTTTCCCTGCTGTTTGGTATTGCGTTGGGGACCGCCGATCACTACTGCGATATCATCTGCATATTCTTTAATGGTATCTACCGCTGCGTAGCATTTGTTTATAAAATCATTGAATTCTACAAAGTCCCGTGGAGGATATCCGCACACACATAATTCCGTAAACATAACGAGATCGGCCCCCTGCTTTTTTGCTTCCTGTATGGCGCTGATTATTTTTGCCGTGTTTTTTTCAAAATTACCGATATGATAATTTTGTTGTGCCAGTGCTATTTTCATTTGGCAAATTTATGGCAAAGCCCATTGCTGATTTCGATATGGGGGGATTTTGTGATTTGTGGCGCCTGTAACCGGAAATGAGATCTCAAAATCCCGATATCCCGCATTCAGCAATCTGTTACAGATTTTGGGATTACATTTACAACATTCTTCACCCCACCATCGTTTAACCTGCATGAGCAAATTGGTTGTAATTATACTGTCGCTTGCAACCTTGTGCAGTTGCAGCAACAACAATGCACCGGATGTTTCGGGAATTAAAGTGGACGTTGCTATCGCGCGTTTCGACAGGGATTTTTTTTCCGCAGATACCAGCCATATCGTTCAAGGCCTGGATGCGGTGCAAAAAAAATACCCGTATTTTTTTGCTGACTTCATCCAGAACATTGTTATTGCGGGTACCATCGATACCCTGCATACGCTGCCGGTTCTGGTAAATACCTATATCAGTCATAGCCGGCCACTGTACGATTCTGTTCAAAAAAAATTCAACCGCCTGGATGATATTCAAAATGAACTGGAAAAAGCATTCCGGTTTGTAAAATATTATTATCCTGCTTATAAACTCCCAAAACCGGTAGCCTACTCCGGTTTAATTGGAGATCCTTCTGTGGCACTTACGAAAGATGCAATGGCCATTGGCCTGCAGATGTACCTGGGTAAAAATTTCAGCGCTTATAATACGCCTGAGGCAATCGATAAATTTCCGCAATACATCAGCCGCCGGTTTGAGCCCGCATATATTCCCGTTAATTGCATCCAGAATATTGCATTGGATATTTACCCGGAAAAGCCACAGGGCCAGGCACTCATTGAACAAATAATTGAGAAGGGCAAGCAATGGTATATGACAGATAAATTTTTGCCCGCCGCGCCGGATAGTTTAAAAACCGGATTTACACAATCTCAGCTCAACTGGTGCAAAAATAACGAAGGCCTGGTCTGGAATTATATCATCCAGAACAATGATATCTATACCACGGAACCGGCCATTATTCAGACATTTATTGGAGAAGCGCCTAAAACAGACGGTATGCCCGACGCATCGCCCGGTAATATTGGACAATGGATTGGCTGGCAGATTGTAAAAAAATTTGCCGATAAAACGGGTCTTGGACTGCCACAGATAATGCAAACAGAGGCAAAAAAGATTTTTGAGGAGGCAAAATACAAGCCGAGGTAGGCCATACACTTGTTCATCGAACAATCATCAATGAATTTTATAGCGGATGAATATTCAATTTAACGCTCAATGGTCAATTTTCAACAGAGAAGAAGCTTGGGTTAAGCTGCAGCCATTTCTGCTGGTTTGCGCCCCAACTGGTACATCATTCTGAAATGAGAAGCCAGCGAACCGGTAAAGGTTGAAAAGCTGTTGTAGGGGAGATTGAATTCTTTGCATGTTTTCTGTACAATGCCACTGATAGCGGGGTAATGCACATGGCTGATGCGGGGAAACAGGTGATGCTCTACCTGGTAGTTCAGGCCACCTACATACCAGTTAATAAATTTATTTTTCGGGGCAAAATTCGCGGTGGTCTTTATCTGGTGAATGGCCCATTCGTTTTCTATTACTTTGTGATCCATACCTGAAGCTGCTTCAAACTCTACATGTTCTACCACATGCGCCAGTTGAAATACAAGTGCCAGTGTTAAGCCCATGGCAATATGCATGCAAACAAAACCAAGTGCCCAGGCACCCCAGCCAACAAAATGAACGGGTATTGCCACATAAAAAATGGCATAGAATACTTTGCTGGCCCAGAAAATGACATGCTCCCTGATGCTCATTTTTTGCAAAGGCGTTGTAAATACTTTTTGTTGAAAATATTTATTGAAGTCCATCAACCCCACCCAGGCCAGCGATGATATAGCGTATACCAGCACCACGTAGATATGTTGAAACCGGTGCGCGGGCACCCATTTCTGTGAACTGCAATGACGCATCAGCGGGCTCTTGGCAATATCATCATCTACACCGTCTACATTGGTATAGGTATGATGCACGATATTGTGTTTAAATTTCCAGATAAAGGCATTACCGCCCAGGGCATTCAGGCTAAGTCCCATGAGATCATTCAGCCATTTTTTACTGGAATAGCTGCCATGACAGGCATCGTGCATTACATTAAAACCAATGCTGGCCAGTATAAAACCCAACAACACACAAAGTGAAAGCGATAAAAGAGCCGGCATACTCACCAGCAGCAGTAATACATACAGCGCAATGGCCGAAGGCACCAGCAAAAGTGTTTTACTATAGAGCTCCCAATTGCCGGTAGGCCTAATCTTATTATTTTGAAAATATTGATCTACATTCAGCTTAAGGGCATTGAAAAAAGATTTGTTCTTATTGTTGAAAGTTACTTTGGGCATCGTACAATTAATTTACCTGTTGGATATTTAAGTTTGCAGGTTTGATATTAGCCAGGGTTTATAATACGCAAAACGATTGTTGATATTGCCTGTCGGGGTTAATAAAGCCGGAAGGGCTGCAAGATAGGTCATTTATGCCTAAAAAGCGGGTAACCGGCAAGTATTGGCTATTTCTTAGGACTACGAATAAATACTTATTCAACCAGCAATTTTTTCCCGAATGAGTTGCCGGACGGCCTGCAACTGCTGGATGTCTTTAAAGGCGTCTTTTGGTACCAGGAAAAAAGATCGGGCATCGAAATAAAGATGAAAAAAATGAGGGCTTTCTATGCAACTGCTGAAGGCAGACCATGGCCAGGCTTTAGCGCCCTGCTGGTTAGACAATTCCATGCCTTCTTCTTCAAAACGAACTGTAAAATGGTCTTTAAAAGTAGCCGCCCTGTTGTAAATGCTGGCGGGCAGAATCCTCCAGATAACCAGCATCAGCGAAAACCATAGAAAGGAAAAAATAAGAAAGGAAATGCCCTGGATTTTTTTAAGCGCAAATAAGATGGCAGAAGCAATAGCGAACACGTTTACAAGAATGACCAGTACTTTTATCTCCTGTTTTGAAAGAAAATGGTACCGTAGTGCCTGCAGCACTTGCTTTTTATCATATCCGAACTGAATAGTCATAGCAGCTGATGGTGTTTACGGCCATAAAGCTAATAACTGGAATGGAATTTTATGGGTATAATTTAGATATACCGGGCAGGATCAAAAAAAGCCGGCAAAGCTGATTTGCCGGCTGAATATAAGATGGTTACGATTTACCTGATATCCCTGCATTTTTTATAATGGTGATTGGCCGCTTCATTTGGCGTCAATGCACGATTGCAGGAGGCAAATACGCTGATTACGATTATCAACAGGGCGATTGTTTTCATGTGGGTTTATTTTTTCATAATGCAAACGGTTAAGTAAGGAAAATAGTATATATGAGCGTTGATTTCCGCCGCCAATTTATTAATTAATCACGCAATATTAACGGCTCTGGAGCGTTCCCCGGGGCAGGTAAGGGCTGTATTGCCCATTGCCCGGTAGTTACCCTTTGTTCATAGAACGGGTAAGCCTGAAAATTTGGATACTGGCCTTTTTTTTATTTATTTTTATCGCCTCATTAACCTAAAAATTTACTTATGAAATTAATTCGGACATGCGTATTATTTGCAGCAATGATTGCTTTTTCTGCCGGAGGGTACGCCCAGCACATTAAAATTATTGAAGGGGATTTGTCTCCGCTTAAAGGCCAAAAGAATATTAACACCGAGTTCACCTATGAAAATATGGCCGTTGGTAAGTTTAAAACAGAAGCTGAATATGTAGCCAAAAAAAAGGAAGAATACAATAAGAAAGAACCGGGCAAAGGTGATAAATGGGCAGAAGACTGGGTAGCTGACCGGACTGGGAATTTTGACCGGAAATTCAATGAGTTATTTGAAAAGCACAGCGATATAAGAGTTACGGGTGCAAAAAAAGATGCAAAGTATACCCTGATTTACAAGACCACTTTTATAGAGCCTGGGTATAATATTTATATTACAAGAAAAAATGCGGAAACAGATGCCGAGGTATGGATTGTTGAAGCTGCCAACCCCTCTAAAGTGATTGCAAAAATAGAAGTAAAAAATGCAAAAGGAAGAACCTTTGGCGGTAATGACTATGCTTCGGGCGAAAGAATTGGAGAATGCTATGCAGATGCAGGAAAATACCTGGGGAAATTTATTAAAGATAAGATTGATTAATGCGATAAAAGACTATTGCAAAAAGGGCTGCTATAAAAAGCAGCCCTTTTTATTTGTAAGTAAACATGAAATGAATCATTACCAATAAAAAATCCGCCCATTGAAATGAGCGGATCTGAGTTTATAATAAACCGTCCATAATTATTTTATTCCCCTCTCCTCCGGAATTGAGGGGGGCGTGGTTTACGAACACCCCATACTGTTACCGCAATTCAGGCATTTGTAACAGGTGCCACTACGGATGGTAATATGCCCGCAGGTATTACAGGCCGGCGCATCGCTCTGCATGCTTTTAGCGGCCGCATTTACGGCATCCAATCCATTGCCATCCATTTTGGAACTAATGGTTGATTTGGCATGACTGCCTTTTACGGGCTCATTTGTTTTTACTGCCGCCGCAACAATACGTACATCGCTTAATTCAGGCGTTTTTTTATCGTATTCCAGCGAGGTGGGTATTTCATCCCAATCATCTGTACCGGTGTTTAATATCTCCGGTTTGTCCAGCACGTGCACCAGGTCTGTTCTACCCAGGTACTCGTA